>Ga0114922_10003887_pt1 | contig 13902 bp, 14 predicted proteins | sample AartaG_FD_100975 | JGI IMG/M metagenome (GOLD analysis project Ga0114922, IMG submission 100975) | Deep subsurface microbial communities from Aarhus Bay to uncover new lineages of life (NeLLi) - Aarhus_00045 metaG | ecosystem: Environmental > Aquatic > Marine > Oceanic > Sediment | place...
CCGGGCCGCCGTGGCAGTTGACCTCCCACGTGGCTGGGCCGGCGCGGTGCAGGATGACCTCGTCCAGGACCCGGCCGTCGGCACCCACGACGTGGCCATAGGCGAGGCAGCCGAGGGCCGGCGGCACGGCCACCCGCGCCGCGGGGCGGAAGCATGTCTCGATCGCGCCGGCCGCGTCCGGCCCCGTGCAGCGGATGACGGCGATGCCCCCCCGGCCGGGGGCGGTCAGAGGGGCGAACACCGACGTCGCACGGCCGTTCATGGCTCCGCCCGCTCGCGGTACGCCAGGACAAGGCCCTCCAGGACGAGGTCGGGGACGACTCGCACTTGCCGATCCGACTCGCCCTCTTCGCCATCGTATCCGCGGAGAAAATCGCCGGTCTCCGACTTCAGCGGGGCCAGATCGCCCCCCGTTAGAAACACGCTCGTATGCTCGCCGACCTCCGACAACGCGGCAGCGAGCATCATGATAACGCCTCCTCGCCAGCCATGATGGACGCCCGCACGGATGGCGTCCCTCGTATTCCTGCCCAGAATGGACTCGGCGTATTCCGGTTTCACAAGGGGCAACTGGGCGGTGCCCTCGGCCAAGGCCCGGGCCATGAGGTCCGGACCGGGGAAGATCGCTCCACCGAGGAACGTGCCGTCGGCGTTGACGGCGTCCACCGTGACGGCCGTACCGGCGTCGACGACGATGCAGGCCCCCCCCGCCCGGCGATAGGCGGCGAGGGCAGCCAGCAGGCGGTCCGTGCCGACGCGAGCCGGCTCGTCCACATCGGCCTCGACGGGGATGGAGAAATCCTCGCCCGCAACGAGCGGCGGGGCGTGGCCGGCGGCCTCGGCCGCCTCACGCAGCCGCGCGAGCGCCGGCGGATTGACCGAGCAGACGACGACCGCCATCTCCGCCGCCTCCAGGCGCGCATCGAGCAGCGATTCGAGGCGGTCGAGGGGCTCGCGGCACACGTCACGCAGCGCGCCGCCTGCGCCGGCGGTCGCCGCGGCGACGGACGTGTTGCCGAGCGTGACGGCAAGGAGATCGGTCATGGCGTGTCCTTCGCGGGCGCGGGGGTGTCGGCGGGATCGTCCGCTCTGACCACATCGAGCCGGTCCAGGACGGCGGCGACGAGGGCCTTGAGGCCCGTCCCGGAGACGCTGGAGATCGCCAGCACGGGTTGGCCGATGGCCTCGGCGAGGTCGGCGCGGGGCCCATCGTCGCCGGGCAGGAGGTCGGCCTTGGTCAGGGCGACGAGTTCGGGCTTGGCGGCCAGTTCCGTGCTGTAAGCCGCCAGTTCCTCTCGGATGGCACGGTAGGCGTCGGCGGGCGAGTCGTGCGCGTGCGGCTCGATTTCCACGAGGTGGACGAGCATCCGGGTCCGCTCGATGTGCTTCAGGAAGGCGTCGCCGAGCCCCACGCCCCGGTGGGCGCCGTCGATGAGCCCGGGCAGGTCGGCCAGGACGAAGCGGCGGTCGGGCCCCGCCTCGACGATGCCGAGGTGCGGATCGAGGGTCGTAAACGGGTAGTCGGCCACCTTCGGCCGGGCGGCCGATAGGCGCGACAGCAGCGTACTCTTGCCGGCGTTGGGCAGGCCGACGAGACCGACGTCGGCAATGAGTTTCAGTTCCAGGTGGAGGCGGCGCTCCTGGCCGGGCGTACCGGGCTCGGCCTCGCGCGGCGTCTGGTGGGTGGGGGTGGCGAAGCGGGCGTTGCCCCGTCCCCCCTTGCCGCCACGCGCGATGGTGGCCCGCACGCCGGGGCGGTTCAGGTCCTTGATGAGCAGGCCCGTATCCTCGTCGTAGACGAGGGTGCCGGGCGGAACGTCGATGACGAGGTCGTCGCCGGCGGCGCCGGCCCTGTTCTTGCTGCGTCCGGGCCTGCCGTCGGCTGCACGCCAATGGTGCCGGCCGCGGAAGTCCATGAGGGTATCGAGACCGCGGCGGGCGCGGAGGATGACGCTGCCGCCGTCGCCCCCATCGCCGCCGCTGGGGCCGCCGCGCGGCACGTGGGCCTCGCGCCGGAAGGTGACGGCGCCGTCGCCGCCGTCGCCGGCCTTGACGTGGATGTCGGCCTCGTCGATGAACATGGTGAAGGCTCCGGTGCACCATGAAGGTAGCACGGCTGTAGGTGGTCGGCAAGAGGCGAGGCGCGCGGCGCCGTTCGAGCCCGCTGCGGAAGCAGCGGGGTACCCGCGATTGGCCTTGGCACGTGCCACGGCGGATGAAGATGACCGGCCGCTCCCGCGGCCGGCTCGAACGACAAACAGGCGCGCGGCGCAAGGAAACGGCCCAAGGCGCAAGGCCCCGGGCCGCGGGTGGTCCTCAACCTTCCGCTACGTGACGTGGACCTTCCGGCCCTGGAACCGGACGGTCCCGTCGGCCTTGGCGAAGAGCGTATCGTCGCCGCCGCGGCCCACGTTGTAGCCGGGGTGGAACTTCGTTCCCCGCTGGCGAATGATGATGCTGCCGGTCGTGACCCGCTGGCCGCCGTACGCCTTGACGCCGAGGTACTGCGGGTTCGAGTCTCGCCCGTTCCGCGTGGAGCCCTGTCCCTTTTTGTGTGCCATGGCCCTGCTCCTGCCGTTTTCCTTCTTGCGAGACGCTACAGTATATCGGCTGGCGGCGGGATGGCAAGCCCGTTTTTCGCGCTGAGGCGAACGGCTGTCGCGGGGCCCCGCGTTTCGACACGCGGGACTCGCACGAGGATCAGATGTGAAGGCCTCACCGCCACGTCCACTTCTTGGAGACGAAGGTGGGCTGGTCGAGGTTCAGCCACCACTTGTCGCCCGGCAGTTTGTAAGTGATGGCGAGGGTCTTGCGGAGGCGGATGACTTGCTTGTCCTCGGGGGCGTCGGCCACGGCCTTGAGGTTCGGCCGCTCGATGTACCGGCCCGAGAGGCCTTCGCAGAAGATGGTGAGGCCGTCCGTCTCGCGGTCGAGCGGGGCGAAGATGGCCACCCCGGTCCGGGCGCTGCCCTCACCCGGCATGATCTTCGTGTGCAGTCTGGCCGTGTGCTCCAGAAACCGGATCTTGCGGTTGGCCTTGATGGCTTCGTAGACGGTCGGGAACATGCCGGCCCGGCGGACGGTGGCCCGGTCGGTGTACAGGGTGAAGGTGGGGACGAAGTTCTTGGCCTCCTTGCTGCGGTTCGTCACGGTGTAGACGAGGTACCAGTAGACCTCCCGGTCGCCGCCGGGCGTCTTGACGACGATGGGCTGCGGATGCTCGAACTGGAAGTCGAATGTCCAGTCCTCGCCCTTGACGAGGTTCGGGTCCACGCGGTCGGGGTCATGGTCCTCGACCGCGTGGCGTGCGGCCTCGGCCTGGCCCCCTTCCTGCGCTGCGGCCACCTGCGCCAGCCCCATGAACACCGCCAGAGCGGCGATGCCGACAAACCGTACGGCGTCGTGATTGCCCCTCATCCTTTGCTCCGTCAACGGGTGCCCGAAACGAAACGGTCCGGCCGAGGCAGCGGCTAAGCGGCATCGGCGCCGGCCCGAGTCTCCGCCTCCTTGCGCAGTTTCCGGAAGTTCCCGATGCAACCGACCGGGCACGCCTGCACGCACTTGCCGCAGTCGATGCAGGTCTCCCGGTCGACCTCGGCCAGGTTGCCGTTCACGTGGATGGCGCTGCCCTCGACGGGGCAGACCTTCTCGCACCTGTGGCAGGCGATGCAGCCCACCTCGCACACCTGCCGCACGGCCTTGCCGGGATCCCGGTTCCGGCACAGGACGTGAACATACTGGTCGGCGGGGAGAATCTCAATGATATTCTTGGGGCAGACCTCCGCGCACGTGCCGCAGCCGGTGCACCGCTCCTCGAGGACGCGCGGCAAGCGGGTCTCGGGGTCCATGACCATGGCGTCGAACGGGCACGCCCGGACGCACGTGCCCAGCCCCAGGCAGCCGTACGGGCACGCCGCCTGGCCGTATTGCGTGGCGGCGGCGGCCCGGCAGTCCGGCTCGCCGACGTAGCGGAACCGGTCCCGCGTGTGTTGGCAGGACCCCTGGCACTTGACGACGGCCACCTTCGGGACGAAATCCGAGATCTGGATGCCCATGACGTCGGCGATCTGCCGGGCGCACTCCGGCCCGCCGGGCGTGCACTGGTCGGGCGGCGCCTCGCCGTTGGCCACCGCCTCGGCGTAGGCCGCACAGCCCCCGTAGCCGCAGGAGCCGCAGTTGGAGCCGGGCAGGACCTGCTCAATCTTCGCCTGCCGCGGGTCCACCCTGACGCGGAAGAAGCGGTGCGCCACGGCCAGCAGGGCGCCGAAGGCCAGGGCCAGCACCCCAAGGACGCCCACCGACGCCGTGATGTACGTCAGAACCGGGCCCACCGGATACCTCTCGTTCCTCTAACCCCTTCGGCCGCCGTGTACGTGTTTCGTGTTGTCATTCCGAGCGAGCGGAGCGAGTCGAGGAATCGCGCCGTGGCCTTTGCCGTCCAGCCGTACAAAGATAACGACCACGGCGAGATTCCTCCGCTCGGCCCTGTCGGGCCTCGGTCGGAATGACAACACGCCGTATTATACGGAGATGCCGAACAGGTTGGCAAAACCCATGAAGGCCAGGGCCATCAGGCCGCCCGAGATGAAGGCGACGGGCAGGTCGCGGAAGGCCTTCGGCACGGGCACTTCCGAGAGCCGCTCCCGGATGCCGCTCATCAGCAGCATCGCTACCAGGAACCCCACCCCGCCGCAGAACCCGTTGAACGTGGCCAGGTGGACCGGCAGCCCGTTGGCCGGGTCACGCCACGCCTCCGTATTCAACAGCGCCATGCCCATCACCGCACAGTTGGTCGTGATGAGCGGCAGGTAAATGCCCAGCGCCCGGTAGAGGGCGGGCACGGTCTTGCGCAGGACCATCTCGACGAACTGGACCAGGACCGCGATGACCAGGATGTAGGAGATCGTCTTCAGGACCAGCACGTACCCGCCTTCGGGCACCGGCAGGCCGAGCGCGCCCAGCAGATTCGTGTGCTCGAGCGTCGTCGGCAGGAGCAGGTGGCGGTAGAGGAGGGCGGTGACGGCCGAGGCGATGCTCATGACGAAGATCACCGCCAGCCCCATGCCAACGGCGTCGCTGGTGCGCCGCGACACGCCGAAAAACGGGCACAGCCCCAGGAACTTCGCCAGGACGAGGTTCGAGATCAGGATCGACCCGATCGCCAGTTCCGCGTAGCCGACGTCCATGGTCAGGGACCTTCGCCTGCGTAGCCCTCGCCCCCGCGGGGCTTTCTCGGGAAGTCGCTCGCGACTTGCGGCACGGCGGGGACGGCCGAGGCACGGACCGCCTCCCGCCGCCGGTTCCCGATCCACCGGAAGGCGGCGAACAGCAGGCCGATGACCAGGAACGCCCCCGGCGCCATGCCCAGCACGGTCAGCGGCTCGACCTTGGGCAGGAGCGTCATGCCGCCCGCCGTGATGGGCGTCAGCCGGTAGCCCCACAGCGTGCCGGCGCCCAACACCTCACGAACCAAGGAGATGGCGAGCAGCGCCAGCAGGAAGCCTGCGCCGATGCCCAGGCCGTCCATCAGGCTGGAGGCCGGCCCGTGGCGGGAGGCGAACGCCTCGGCCCGCCCCAGGATAATACAGTTGACCACGATGAGCGGGATGAAGATGCCGAGCGCCTCGTTGACCGCCGGCGGCGCCGCCGCCTTCATCACGATCTCGACCATCGTCACGAACCCCGCGATGATCACGATGTAACACGCGATGCGGATCTGGGTCGGGATCCACCGCCGGACCAGCGAGATGAGCACGTTCGCACACACGAGGACCGCCGTCGCCGCCGCGGCCATCGCCACGCCGTTCCGGACGGTCGTCGTGACGGCCAGCGTCGGGCACAGCCCCAGGGCCAGCACGAAGACGGGATTGTGCTTGATGGGTTTGTCGGTGAAGTCGGAGAGCAGGCTCATCGCGGCGTTTCCGCTCCCTTCCACAAAACGGTCATTCTAAAGGCGCCCAAGCGGGTGTCAAGCCTCTCCGACCTCGGCAGCCACCCTCCCCGCGCCCACCGCGGCAGCGATAGACAGAAGGTTCCCGCGAGGTCCTGTCGCGCGAGGGGCACGTGTTCGCCGGCGGGCTCGCCGGCCGCGCGCTTTCCGTGGTCCAGACCGCCAACCTTTGACTTTCGACGCCGTTCGTGTCGCAAACCCGCCCCACCCTTTGAGCAGAAACCCGAAAAGTCCGCAATTTTATCCCCATGTCACATAAGGGCTTACGCACAGCCACCCGTTTTCCGCCCCACCGAAATGCGCCCAAGACTGTCCGCTCCGCCCCTTTACGGAAAGGCCGCTCGATGCCCGGAGCCACAAGTCGGAGCCCCGCCATGAAACTGGACTTCTCGCATTTCAACGACCCGAACCTCGACGAAGGCTACGTCGAGCACCTGGTCCGCGAGGAAGCGCCGACCCGGGCCGTCCACCTGGGCCGACTGTGGGCCTACTACAAGAACGACCTCTCGCCGCTCGGGGCGGGGCTGCCCTTCGCCCAGCGCCGCGAGGACTGGCTCGCCTCCGCCAAGCCGTACTACCAGGCCCAGGAGTTCGGCCTGCCCGCCCGGATCACCGGCCGGTCGCACCTCGGCTACGGCGGCGCGGGCGTCCCGCAGCCGGGCCTTGGGCGCAAGGAAGTCGTCATCGAGAACGACATCGTCTGGCGGATCGACACGGCCGTCCACTTCCTGGCCGGCAAACCGGTCGGCACCGAGAGCCTGGCCCGCCGGCCCCAGGATGCCCGCCGCATCGAGGCGGTCCTCTCGGAAGTCTGGCAGAGCAGCGGCGGCGTCTCGCTGCTCCAGGAGATCGCCCTCCTCGGCGCCGTGTACGGCTTCGTGGACCTCGTCGTCCGCGCCCGGCCCGTCGCCGAGGAGACCGGCGGCGGTTCGCCGGTGGCGGGCGAAGGGCCGACCGACCCCGACACGCCGCTCGCCGACCGCGCCGCCAGGGCCGTCTCCATCGAGGCCGTCGAGGCACCGCGCGTCCTGCCCATCCTGGAGGAGACCGACTACCGCCGACTGCGGTACTGGGTCCAGGTCTTCCACCGGCAGACGAACCGCGTGACCGGCGGCGGGCCGCTGGCCCGGCTCCTCGGCCGCACCGCCCGCCGCGTGAGCGAGGTCGAGACGATCGAGATCCTTGGGTCCCAGTGGTGGCAGCGGTACGAGGACGGCCACCTGGCCGACGAGGGGGCCAACCCCCTCGGCTGCGTGCCCGTCGTCCACGTCCAGAACTTCGCCAACCCGATGCACTACGAGGGGACCGGCGAGGTCGAGCCGCTCATCCCCCTCCAGGACGAACTCAACACGCGCCTGTCGGACCGCGCCAACCGCGTCACGTTCCAGAGTTTCAAGATGTATCTCGGCAAGGGCGTCGAGACCTTCGAGGACCGCCCCGTCGCCCCCGGTCGCATGTGGTCCACCGACAACCCGGACGCCTCCATCCAGGAGTTCGGCGGCGACGCCGACAGCCCGTCCGAATCGGCCCACATCACCGAACTCCGCGAGGCCATGGACAAGACCAGCGGCATCACGCCCCTGGCCGCCGGGCTCCTCCGCGACCGCATCGGCAACCTCACCAGCGCCACGGCCCTGAACGTCGTCCTGATGGGCACGCTGGCGCGGCTGGCGCGCAAACGGGTGACCTATGGCGCCGGGCTGGTCGAGGCCAACCGCCTCATTCTCGACGCCCTCGACCGGGTCGGCGTGCTCGAGACCGCCCCCGAGGACCGTGCCACCCGCGTGCACTGGCCGGAGCCCCTGCCCGAGAACGTCGGCGAACAGCTCGAGCAGGCCCGGACCAAGCGCGACCTGGGCGTCCCGGCCGAGACCGTCCTGCGCGAACTTGGCTATGACCCGAACCTCAGGCAACGATCCCAAGCCGGCGGCGATTGAGTTCGCCGCCGCGATCGCGCGGCGCGTGCCGTGCGCGCCGCAACACACGAATCACTGATGAACTGTGAAGGAGGACACGCATGTCCACGGACGCATCCACCCAGACGGGCCAGACCCCGCCCGACGGCTCGGGCCAACCGCCCGAGGTCCCGGGCACGCGGCCGCCGCCGCACGCCATCATCCAGGAGAGCATCAAGTACCGCCGCCGCGCCCAGGAGGCCGAGCGCCGCGTCGAGGCCCTCGAGACCGAGGTCAACGACCTCCGCGACGGCCGCGACCACCAGGCGGCCGGCCTCCAGGCCCAGCTGGACCAGGCCCGCGCCGAGGCCGAAACGCTCCACGGCCGCCTGGCGGACCTGGAGCGCGACCGCAACCTGGAACGCGCCCTCGCCCGGGCCGGTGCGGCTGATGCCGAGACCGCCCTGGCGCTGGCCCGCGAGCGGCTGGCCGGCCAGGACACCCCCGAGGACCTGGCCGCCTTCGCCAAGGGCCTGCTGGAGGAGAAACCGCACCTCCGCGGCGCGCCGGCGCAGGCGGCAGACCGCCCCGCGGCGCTGCCCCCCAAGACCGCCGGCGCCAAGCCCGCCTCCGACGACGCGCCCCGCCGGGCGGCCCAGCGGCTGGCCGACCACGCCCGTCAGAGCGGCCGACACGGCGACGTGCTCGCCTACATGCGCGCCCGCCGCGGCGCCACGGCCTGACCGAGCCGCGATCGCAAGGGAGCGGTCCGAACAAGCGAACCCCACCACCAACACAAAGGAGTCAGAAATGCCTTTCACCGGAAAAGCAACCTACTCGGCCGGCGCCGCCCTGCCGGAGATCGCCGAAGACGTCTCGGACCTCGTGGCCATCGTCAGCCCGTTCGAGACGCCGCTGCTGGATGCCCTCGGCGACCCGCAGGTCGAGGCCCAGTCGACGCACCACGAATGGCTCGAGGACACCCTCCTGCCGAACGCCGACACCGTGACCTCGACGCCGACGAACCCGGAGTCCGACACCGAGATCGAGGTGGACCACCCGGACCGCTTCCGGGTGGGCGACCAGGTCCGCTGCGACGACTCCGACGAACTGCTCCTCGTGACCGACGTCGGCGCGAGCACGATCACCGTGGTCCGCGGCTACGGCGGGACCACGCCCGAGGCCATCGCCGCCGGCGATACCGTCCACATCCTGGGCGGGGCGGCCCTGGAGGGCCAGGACGCCGACGCCGCCCGGTTCACCCTCCGCACCCGGCAGAGCAACTGGACGCAGATCTTCGCGAAGACCGTCCTGGTCTCGGGTTCCGAGATGGCGGCCCGCCACCTGGGCGTGGCCGACGAACTCGACTTCCAGAAGGCCAAGGCCCTCCGCGAACTGCTCCGCGACCTCGAGAACACGGTCATCGGCGGCATCGCGCCGGCGAGCGACCAGGAGGGCTCCGGCACCGTCCGCCGGACCATGAACGGCATCCTGCCCGGGCTCGTCACCAACCGGTTCGTCCCCGGCGGGGGCGGGTTCCCGAGCGGGAACGACCTGGACGAGGCGAAACTGAACGTGGCCCTGCGCCTCATCTGGGAACAGTCGAGCGGCCAGATCGACCTCATCGTCGTCAACGGCTACCAGAAGCGGATCATCAGCCAGTTCGGCGTCGGCTCGCGTACCTACGCCGCCGACGACCCGCGGTTCACCAGCCAGGTCTCAGTCTACGAGAGCGACTTCGGCGTGCAGCGGGTCGTGCTGTCGCGCTGGGTGCCGCGCGACGCCGTCCTGATGCTGGATTCGAGCCGCCTCCAGGTGCTCCCGCTGGCCGGCCGGAGTTTCCACTACCGGCCGCTCGCCGCCACCGGCGACTTCGAGAAAGGCCAGCTCCTGGGCGAGTACACGCTGGAGATGCGGAACGAGTCGGCCCACGGCGTGATCCGCGGCCTGACGACCGCCTGACCTCCCTCACCCCCGGGCCGGTCGCCTCCTTGCCGGGGCGACCGGCCCCCCTCCCGCCTGCCCCGCGGCAGCGCCGCGAGGCACGCGGAAGGGATTGGCGACGCCATCCGACACGCATGGGCACTCGAGCGTACCCGCCATCTTACGATGGCGGCTCGAAGGAGCCAAACCATGACCAACTTCTCCACCGACGCCGACCTCCTGAAGTGGGAGCCCGCCCTCGTGCGGGAGATCGTCCTCGACCACCAGTGCCTGACCCGCGGTGAGGGCGCCACCAGCCAGGGCCTCACGGTGACCGCCGCCGACGGGCAGTTCGTCACCCGCCAGGTCCGCCCCGGCCACATGGTCCACCTCTCGAACGCGGACCAGGGCGTGGATGGCTGCTACGAGGTCCTCGGCGTCGAGAGCGAGACGGAACTGACGGCCGCGTGCCTCGGCTCCGCCGGCGACGATGCCGTGCCCCTGCCGTCCGGCACGGACCTGGCCTTCCGGATCCAGACGTTCGACCCGCAGCACGAGGAGGCGCGGTACGCGCTGCTCGCCCGCTTCGGGCTCGAGGCCGACGCGGCCGACCCCGCCTCCGACCTGGCCGACTGGATCGCCCAGCGCCGGGCCCTGCGGCGGGCGAGCGTCGCGCTCGTCCTGGCCACCCTGTACCGCGGCCAGGCCGCCGGGAGCCCCAAGGAGAGCGGCCTGGCGGCCAAGGCCGACCACTACGCCCGGCTCTACGAGGACGAGGTGGTGAAGGCCCGGCTCGTCCTGGACCGCGACGCCGACGGCCGACCCGACGACGTGCGGAGCCTCTCCAGCCACCGCCTCCGCCGCATGTGATGCTGTTCGAGCCGGCCGCGGCACCCGAGCCCGTTGCGTAAGCAGCGGGGTGGCTGTGGACGGCGACGGTCGCCAGGCTTGTGAACAAGGGAGATGACGCCATGACCCCCACCGACCTGGACCTCTTCGGCACCCTGGTCGAGACCTTCCGCTCGGTCCCGGGCCTGCGCACGGTGCGTCTGGCCCGGCCCGGGGAGACGGTCGAGGTGCCGCTGAGCCGGCTGCCGGCAGCCATCCTCGAACCCACGGGCGTCGAGCGGCTCACCTGGCCGGAGGTGCCCGTCGGCCGGTACCGCCTGCTGCATTGGCGGGTCTCGGTGCTCGACCGGGCCGTGCCGCACACGCGGGCGTTCGAAGCGCTGGTCGCCTTGGCCGACGCCTGCCGCGACGCCCTCGCCGCCGACCTCCTGCTGGGCGACAAGGCCGAGGACGGCCCGCCCTCCGGCGGGGACCCGTCGCTGGAGCCGGCCGTCGGGGCCACGCGGACCGGACCGGCCGTCATCGGAGAAGCGACCCCCGGCCGGCCCACCGCCGTCCGCTTCGGGGGCGCCTGCGGCTACTGGTCCGAGGCGATGGCCGGCCAGGCCACCCTCGATGACGAGCCGCTGTTCGGCTCCGGACCCCACCTGGTGGAGGTCGCGAGCCCGGTCCGCCGCGTGGCGGACGTGACGTTCAACGGGCTGGCGGCGGGGCTGACGCTCGACCTGGGCGAAGGCCCCCGCCCCATCCGCCAGCGCGGCGTGCTGTCCGCCGACACCGACGCGGGCCTCGCCCTGCTCGTGGCCGCCTGCGAGGCGTTCATCGACGGCCGGACCTATCGTCTGACCGCGCCGGACGGCACAAATCACGCCCACTGCCGGATGACGGCCTTCGAGCGTATCGGCCCGCCGCGGGTCGGCGCCCGCTGGCATCTGCCCTATTCCGTCACGTACGAGCAACTTGCGAGGTAACCGTGTCCTGCACGACCGATGGCATCACGCACGTTCGCGTCCGCCCGCTGGCGCTGGACCTCGCCCCCGACGGGACGGTGGCCGGGCCGGGCGCGGTCGAAGTCACCTGGCACTCGACCCACGAAGACCGCTGGCACCAGGTCTACGTCAACGGGCGCCTGGCGGGCGTCAGCACCCTGCCGGCCGACCGTCGACTGGCGGTCACGGTCCCCGCCGGCCGGAGCGGCCGACACGAGATGCTGCTCGTGGAAGTCGCGGCGGTCGAGGCGGCGGATCGCTGGACCGACTTCGCCGACACCCTGACCGGCTTCGGCCCCGGCGCCGGCGCCGAGGTGCGGCTGACGTGGCAGGCGGGCCTCTACCTCGACCCGAACCTGGAGGCGTTCGACGTCTTCGGCGACGGCGCAACGGGCACCGTCGACTACGACGCGCCGCTGAACGAATCGCCGGTTCCCGCGCGGCCCGGCGGCCGAACGCCGTGGGGCTACGGCACCGGCGGGTACGGCATCGGCGCCTACGGCCAGGCGGCCGCCGCGTACGCGTGGACCACGGACCTGATGGTCCCCGGCACGCACCGGTTGGCGGTTGCGGCGGTCGATGCCGCCGGCAACCGGCTGGCCACCGCCGCCGAGGTCCAGATCGCCGTCTGCCCGCTTCCCCGACCGCCCGAGGACTTCCGCGTGGCAGCGTACGACCCCAACACGCGAACGGCCACGCTCGCCTGGGACCCGAGTCCGGACCTGTAACCGAAACCCGCCGCCGCGCGGCAACCAAGGAGCCGAACCATGGCCTCGACCTACACGCCGAACCTGAACCTCGAGAAGCCCGGCCACGGCGATCACGCCGGCGACTGGGACCAGGTGCTGAACGCGAACTTCGACGCGATCGACGCCGCCGCCTGGCTCGTGCCGGTCCGGACCGACGATCCGGCCTCCCCGGCCGACGGCGAACAGTGGGTCCGCTCGGACCTGGAGCAACTGCGCCTTCGCGTCGGCCAGAGCACCTACAAAGTGGATCTGACCACCGTCTGAGAAGGAAGCGGCTCCCATGCTCACGTTCCGGATGGACGAGACGACCTTCGACCAGGGCACCCCTGCCGACCTCCGCATCGTGGAGGGACACGGCCTGAAGGTCGACTTCGACGAGTTCGCGCCCGACGCCGACAGCCTCGCCCTCTGGCATCTCCACGACGGCGCGTGCCGGGGCGAAGGCACCGGCCTGGACGATGCCACCGGCAACGGGCACGACCTGGCCAACCACGGCGCGGAATCCATCGAGGCCGGCTACCGGTTCGTCGCCGAAGACCCCGACTACATGGAAGCCGCTGTCGGCAGCCAGCCGCAGCGCGAGCAGGTGACCCTGGAGGCGTGGGTCCGCGACTGGCTCACGCCGGTCGGCGACACCGGGGAGATCGCCATCCTCTGGCGCGACGGCGACAACCGCCTGGACCTCACCGCCCTGCGCGCCGCCGACCCGGCGGACTCCTACATCCGGGCCCGGCTTCGCGTCGGCGGCGCCTGGGCCGGCTGGGCCGAGTGGCGCAGCACCGACGCCGACGCGCTGCTGGCGGGCACCCGGCCGTGGCACGTGGCGGCCGTGCTCGCTTCGCCCGACCGGTTCACGCTTTACGTGGACGGCGCCGCGCGAGCCGAGGACACCACCGACATCCAGCCGATGCCGGCCGGCGACTACACGCTGACACTCGGGACGTACTGGAACCACGTCACCTGGCCGGCGTCGGCAGTGCTGGACGAGGTCCGGCTCTCGAAGGTGGCGCGGTACTCGGCCGGCTTCACGCCGTACCGGCTGCACGCCGCCGGCACGTACACCAGTCCGACCTTCGACGCCACGCGCCTGGCGGCCGACTGGACCAACCTGGACCGGACCGACACCGTCCCGCCCGGCTGCGACCTGGCGTGGCAGGTCCGCGCGGCCGACGAGACCGACGTCGGCGGCGACCCGCAGGCTCTCTGGCAGACCTACGGCGGCGACCCGGCGTCCCTGCCCGACGGCCGGTACTTCCAGTGGCGGGCCACGCTGACCGTCTCCGCGGACCGCGTCGACTCTCCCACGATCGCCAGCGTCGAGGCCGTCGCGAGCGAGGCCGGCTACAACCTCTTCCTCGCAACCGGCGCCGGACCCGCCGCGCTCGACTATGCCGACCCGTGGCGCCGCGTCGGCCCGGGCATCACCGAAACCGAGACCGACTCGCTGTCGGCCGGGGCCGTCCACTGGTTCGGCGTTCGCCCGGTCGACGCCGATGGCCGGGAAAGCCCCATCACCCAGAGCGAGGCCCGGCTGGAACTGGACGGCG
>Ga0114922_10003888_pt1 | contig 13901 bp, 16 predicted proteins | sample AartaG_FD_100975 | JGI IMG/M metagenome (GOLD analysis project Ga0114922, IMG submission 100975) | Deep subsurface microbial communities from Aarhus Bay to uncover new lineages of life (NeLLi) - Aarhus_00045 metaG | ecosystem: Environmental > Aquatic > Marine > Oceanic > Sediment | place...
AAAGTAAGAAATATTTAAGGAAAGTCAGAAAAATAGAAACGATTAAGCTGCTCATGGGAGGAGAATTTTACTTTTTATTAGTTTTTGATTTTTCCCCTTTTTTTTATTATCTTTTTTAAAACATGATTAGAATGGATAATTATAAATGACTAAAGTTTTATTATGAACGTGAAATGGTAGTCCTTTTCGAATCGTATGGTAATTTTACCTCGGGTCAAACTTCATACAAGGCGTTAATTTCGAGAAAGTCCAGAGGAACGATTACGTTGACTGATAAAGAATTCCGGTTTAAATCCGAAAAAGACAACATTTTATTTCATTTGAGAACAAACGATATTGAGAATTTCTCGGTAAAGAATCGATTCAAACTTCCGACTATAGAATTGGTTAGCGTCCAAGGAATGAGTTACACCTTTTATCCACACAAAAAGGAGCGAAGTTCGCTTACTACTTCAAAAAAAGCAACCGAAGATCTATTTAGAGAACTGACGCGTAGTACTTTTAAAAAAGAAAACCCCATTCTATTTGAAACTATAGGTAGTCTTAAGAATTGCGCCACGGAAGAAGATCTTGCTTCTGAAGCATTACCTGGAGTAATTTTTCTAAACGAGGATTATTTATCCTTTAAACCTTTTAATGAGAAATCGATTGCGCAAATATCTGTATTAAATATTATTAATATCTCAAGCGATACGTCAAAATCAGGTCCTGCTGTAAACATTCAAACTAAAGAGGGTAAATTTTACTCGTTTATAACACTTAAAAAGCACATCGGGAGATATTCAAAGGAAAAAGCTAAAACAGAAAGATTGTTTGAGTTAGTCAATCAAGCAAAAATATACAAATCTTCAGAGCAGACACGTTTAGAAAAAGAGGAAAAAGAAAAAATCAATCGAGTTAAATCGATGATGGAAGTTTCAAATAAAGTAAGGCTTGATATGATTAGGACGGCATTAGATATGGACAAGAAACTCTTTACTGAAAAGGTTTTCCAATGGGCTAAGCAGTTTAATTTTTTAATAGATGGAGACTATTTAGTTATCAATCAAGATACAGCTACAGATTTCCTCAACGATTTATCTACGGGACCAAGTATCTTATCTCGGAGGGGATTGAAAATGAAATGTAGATTTTGCGAGAAGTTAATTGAATATGGAGTTAAAATATGTCCTTTTTGTGGGAAGGAAACGGTAAACTCTTAAAAATTGAAAAGGAATAAAAATAGTTTTTAATTTAATCTAATCTTTCTATTGTACTAAGCGCCGTTCACCTTCAAAAGATCGCAACCTGGAGAATTCTTGGGAGACTTCTAAAGTTCCAACATATTCTCCATCATCTTCATGCATAGCGAAGTATCTGATCATTATAAAAGCTCCCTCTGCTTGAAACCAGAACAAAAATACGCTCCATACAATGGTTATACTGATAGAAACAATAGTTCGGTAAGAACGTTTCTTAGTGATAAACGCTGTAATACTACTTATTGGCTTGCGTATTATATATAAAATAATATTAATTACTATTAGATTTTTAACAACTTGCGTCCATATAGAAAGATAAATAATCAAAATCGCAGCGAAGATGAGAATAGAATATATGAGTAAATAGTATTTTTTCTTCATAATGCTATATTTAGTGTGCTTTGGTAGAAATATTTTTTTTCGAAAATGAATAAACTATATATTTCAATCTAACATAAGTTTTATTTAGGTTTAGAAATACTTTTCTGTAAAAACCACGAGGTATACGAATACATGATGTATAACAATCTAGATGATTTATCACCAGAAGATGAAGCGGAGCTTAGACAATTAGAGGTACAGATTACAGAACTATTTTCACTTCTGGAGAAAAGCGAAATTCAAATTAGTTTATTAAAAGATGAAAATTCCCAACTCAAAGCTCAAATCCAGAAATTACAGCAACAACCAAGGTCTAGTCAGTATAAAAGTCCTCAAGTAGAAACGATTAAAGTGCCAAAAGAAGTTATTCCTACTGTTGTCCCTACGGATACAAGTCTAAGACAAAATAAAAGAAAATGTCCAAATTGTGGAGCGATGGGATTTTCCATTAAAGAAGTTGATGACAAAACAAAAATAATCTGTTATTCTCCAAGAAAGATTTACAAAAAAAAGAAAGTTTGTACAAAGTGCAGATTTGAGTTTTAAATCCTTTCTAATATGAAATTTTATTCTTCCACCAATAGGGGTAAGGGATAGAAAGAAAGCGATCTTTGTTAAACACTTTAATTTCATTTTCTAATAAGACGAATGCAACGCCACCTAAGAAGGGAATCCAATCTCGATCGGGAGGTAATCCAAACCATCCGTACCTTAACGCAATTAGAAATATATCGTGGGTAATGTGAATATCTATACCACCCTCTTGAGCGTTTTTTATTCCTTTCCAGATATGACTTGCCGCGTTTTGACAATATGATTGAAGCGGGGCTATTTTTTCAGGAGAATAGAAACCAACCGCCCAGCGATGCATAAATCTAAGGGGGGACTCGGTTCTAAAAATATTTAAAAAGAACCTTGGAGCAGTTCCAGCCTGAAAAAGCGGAGTAAGCATTCCATTTAAAGTTCCTGTACCTCCGACACTTACAAATCCCTCAAAAATATCTTCTGCTGTTTCTTTGCAACGTTCTACAATACTATGAAACAATCTAACTGTTCTTGAAGGGGGAAGATTTTGACCAAAAATTTTAGCAATTTGATGACCTTGGGGGGTTAACTTTAAATCGACCATCTTTTCGTGTTTTGTTGGATTATTACGATGAGAATGCCGTAAAACAATAATTAATTTAGATTTTTCTGGAAATTTATCAATAGCTTCGGTAATATTTCGTGCCTCTCTGGCCCAATCGGCATTTTTCCAAATATGTTCACCATCCATCTTATAGAATGAAAAGAATCAATGCTAAAAAAGTTAATTTAAGCCTAAATTAAAAAATTAGATATATAACAATTTCTTACTTATCATTTAATTAAATTAATAGAATGAGGTTTGTTTTTCAATGGAAGAAAATCAAATAAATCCTGATATCATTATTTATGGAGCTGGTGCGATTGGTGCTTCTATTTGTGGGTGGATAACTCCTGTCTACAATAATATTTTTTTATTAGCGCGAGGAGAAAATGCTCAAGCAATTAAATCTAAGGGTTTGATTATGTACCAAAACTCAATTGATAATAAACAAGTAATTAATGTTAATGTAATTGAAGATTTAAACGAAAAGCTAAATGCAGCTATCGTAATAATTTCTGTTAAAAACTACGATCTCGAAGAAGTAGCAAAAGATATCTATTCTAAAATTGGAGATATTCCAATAATAATTGCTCTACAAAATGGGATTGAAAATCAAAATATTTTACCGAAATATTTTTCAAAGGTTATATACGGAGTTATAATGGTTTCCGCATGGAGAGATGATCCCGGTGTATTTGGTCATATAATCAAAGGTTATGCTATGATTGGCACCTTAGATAACACTCTTCAAGCCGAGATGAAGAATATTAAGAAAATCTTTGCTGGAGGTTTCAAACTTAGAATTTCCCAAAATATCCAAGATGCTATCCATACCAAATTGGTTTTTAATCTATCAAACTCAATCCTAACATTAATTAATCACACCAAAATAAATAAAGAATCTATTTCAAAATTAGGACAAATATACTATAAAACTCTAGATGAAGGTGTCAAGATTTTAGAAGTAGCAGGTTTTAAAGAACAAAGATTACCCGGAACGGTTCCATGGGATGTTTTAAAAAAAACAGCTAGAGATTCAGACGAAATTTTGGGAACTATGGTTCTAAACCAGTTAAAGGGTGTTGGTCCAAACAGTATGTCTCAAGATATCATCGTACGTCAAAAAACAATATCTGAGCTTGAACATTTAAATGGATATGTCATTAAACTCGCGAAAAAATCAGGAATTTCGGCTCCCTTTAATAGCACAATATATGAGCTGTGTAAATTAAAATTCCAAAAAAAGCCTTTTAAACAATTAGAAGCAGAAGACGTATGGCAAGTTATTCAAGAAAAATTGAATTGAGAATCAAGCAACCATGAAAATTTAATAAAAAATAAAAAAAATTTTTGCTCACTCTGTATTACGCATGATTTTATTCCACAGTTTGGAAGGCAGGATTATCAATAAAAAGAAATAGAAAAAAAATTAGATGATTTTAGAGAATACTTCTTAGAATGCTTTTTTTTTAAGTCTCCTCGGAATGGAATAACTTTATATCAAAAAATAAGATTATTCCACCTCCAACCCCTACAATTGCGAGAAGCCAAAATGCATAAGGAGCATAAAAGCAACTAATAGATGGATAAACCACAATTAGATTTAAAAGAATAAATACTAATCCTACTACAATTAGAATTATACCATACAATTTTTTCCGTTCCAATTTTTTTCACATCCAAAGCTATTTTTATTCATTAATATCAATAAAGAAAAAAAAAGAAAATAAATTTTACTCATTTTCTATTACCCATTGATTTTATTCCACGTTTTAGAAGACAGAATGAAGATCAATGCCACACTGCTAATAACTGGACCCAGGATGAACATGGAGAAAGCGGGGGACGCACTTTCAATGAACATGGAATAGAAAGCTAAAGGAAAGCCTGCCGAAATTGACAAGAATGCACCTGCCAATCCAGTAATTCGCACTTTTTCTTTATTTCTGGCTAAGAAAATTCCTATTGTTGTAATTCCAAAAAGGATGGATGCAATCATGTTCGTAGGCATAGTGAGCATATACATGCTGGCCGGAGCATAATTGTCAATCAGGGGATTAATTTGTGGTAATCTATTTGACATTCTGGTAGTTGCTGCAATTCCGTTTATGAAATTCAGAATGAATGCCATGCCAAGGACCAAACCAAACCATGCTTTCTTCCCCCTTTCGTGGCCCTTTCTCATTACTAGAATGAAATATACCAATAAATTAGGGAAAAAAATCAGAAACCAAGGTCCTGGTATCGCTGCTCTACTTTCCATAGCAGGAATATTTGGCCAAAAGCTTGAAAAAAGGGTTATAACCACGGCGATTACACCGACATTATAAGCCCACTCTTTTTTCCCGAAAAAGCCCACACCCGCTGTTAACCATATCATTCCTGCTAGAATACCGAAAACCGCAAAAAGCGGTATGAAAAAGGGAGATACAAGGCTGCACTCTGTGGCGGCGGCGGTTTCGGCAGACACAATATTATCTAAATGGAGAAAGATAAATAGATAGGAAAGAAATATTCCTCCTGCACCCAAAATGAGAGAGACTACTCCCATAGCTCCACCCTTTTTTGATCTAATTTTTGTTTCTTCAGTCATTTTATTCTACCAATTATTTTTTAATTTTGTTTTTGTGATAAAATTTATATTTTATAAAGTTATTATGTTCTCCAATTATATAAAAGTTTACTATTTATTTGGAATTTTTGGTTTCCAGATTTGGAAACGAGAAATTGTTTAAGATAAAATAAAAAGTGGTCAGAATTTAAATGTCAGAATCTACTTTGGATATATTTAATCTCCCATAATTAATTTTTACGCCAAATCTTATTGTATTATTGCTCAGCATGTTTATAAATGTGATCTATAAAAAATTAAAGGCAATATTTATTGTTATAATATTTATTATAATAGTTTCAACTGCTCATCTTCTAGTTTTATGGTTGGGAATTTTTAGAGAACGATAGAACTTTCCTTCAGCCAAATTATTCATTTAGGATTTTTATTTATTTAAAACCGATGCCAAATAAGTGCCCTTTGTATACAAACACTTTCGCTTCTTTTGCACCAGCATTAAGTAATTCATCTTTAAATTCTTTTTCGGAACTAGTATCTATATCCGTATAAACGTTTTTTACCCATTTGATGTAAGTATTTAGCAAGGCATGTTCAATATTTGGCAAATCACTATAACCGTGAATAACTACAACACCATTTTCTTTAGTTATTCTAAGCGCTTCTTTTAGAATAGTCTGTTTATTCACATCCTTTAATTCGGTAGTTTTAAAGTGATATGGCATAATAACTGCATCAAAAAAATTATCAGATTCTCTAATGGTCCCACCAAAAACAGAAGAATTTTGGATGTTTTCTAAGCCCATTTTAGAAATATTTTCAAAAACTTCTTCTCTTAATAAAACAAATAAGTTATCAGTTGCATGAACAAGAAATTTTATACATTTAGTATTAATAAAATCGCTGAATGATATATAGAGTGCTGTACCAAATTTCTTTATCTCCTTTACCTCGAATACCTCTTTCTGTATTACTTCTTTAATAATATCAGGAAAAAGTTTAATTTTTTCGGCTTCAATTAATCCAAACCTCATGATGTGTTTAGATATTGTGTTAATTAGAATTTCTGTAAATTTTGTAGCTTCTACAGAGATTATTCTTTCTTTTTCGTTTTTATTTGACTTAATAAGCCCATCGCCTTCAAGATTTTTTAAGCTATTATAGAAACTTGAAGTTGAGAATTTTTTGTCATTATCGAGGAGCTCTTTAAATTCTTTAGCCCCAGGGGATTGTCTGTCAAATTTTATTGATTTTACAACCTTTTGCTTTTCTCGGTTTAAGAATTGAGATATTTCGTTATACAAAATGTGTCTGACTACGGGTTTTTCGTGTTTTAATAATAATTGTAGCATTACCATATCTACAATAGAAAGGTTTACAATATTTTTAATAGAAATAATTTCCATAAACGTGGATTTTTCGCCTTTTTCCGTCATGAAGATAAAGTTTTCAACTTTGTATTTCTTTCCTTACTCAACTATAAAACAATATTAACTATTAAATTTTATTAAAATTGGAAACCTCTATTTTCAAAAAAAAAGATTCACTAAAATATTCTGGAAAATCGCCTTAGGAATATCAGATTAATAAATTCTAACAAATCCAAGTTTAAATAAAAATTAAATTAAGGAAAAAAAATTAATTATTTAGCATTTATTAGGTTATTTAATATCGTCCGAAGGTATCCTTCGAATTGATCGATTTCTTTTTCTGAAAGTGCTCCGTAGAACACCTCAGTCATTTTTTTTGAAACCTCAACATATTTTTTTTGGAGGTTCTTACTCTTTTCAGAAAGCTTAACAATAGTTATTCTTCTAACGTTCTCATCATCCTCTCGGTTTAGAATTTCGAGAGGAGAGAGGTTAGTACTAAGGAAAAATACATTTTTAAAGAGAATATTCTTAAACATTATTCTATTAAACTTTAATATGTCGAAAAAATTTCCGTTGAATACGAAAGGTTTCCATCCATTTGGGGAGTTAATAGGTTTAAATTTTACTGAACTCGAAAAAGGATATTCTCAATGCACCTTAGAAGTTGTAGACAAATTACTAAATCCTTATAAAGTAGTTCATGGAGGCGTGTTATATTCGATGGCAGATACCGGCATGGGAGCTGCTGCTTATACTATCTTAGGTAAAAACGAACTTTGTGCAACTATTGAAATCAAAATCAATTACTTTAAAGCTATTAAAGCTGGAGTGCTTACTTGCAATACAAAAGTAATACATCATGGCAAGAAACTTGTTGCAATGGACTCTGAAATATTAAACGACGATCAAATGGTTGCAAAAGCTTTAGGAACTTATTCTATATTTAAAACTAAAAATAATTCCTAAATCCTTTGGATAAAAAGCTTTAAATAAAATGACGACAAATTTGTAAATATCTATTTACAAATCGTAATCCAATAAATTTAAAAACAAAAATAAAAAAGAAATTTTGTGAGATTAATGGGTTTACAAAGTTCTAAAATAGGAGCAATCCTAGGCATGATAGGATCTACAATTTTTTTGATAGTAGGACTATTTGGGTTAACATTAGCCCGAATAGGGTACAATCCTGATCCAAACTTTCCAATTATTATATCTTATATTACCGCATTGTTAACAATTGCATTGAGCGCATGTGGTTTTGTAGGATCTATATTAGTTTTTAGAGACCTTCCTATGGGATATATAATTCTTTTAGTTGCTGGAATTGTTGGAATAGTCGGAACACTTGTTCCTGTGCATGTATACGATATGGGGTATGGTTATGTATATTACACATACTTGATTAACACCGCAATGTATATTGATTTAGTTTTAATGGTAGTGGGGGCAGTACTCGGTTTTGCTTTAGCTGAAAAAAAAGAAAGACAATTATAAAACAAACATGTGAGAGTAATGGCTGTACAAAAACAAAAAATAGGAGCAATCCTAGGCATGATAGGGTCTACAATTTTTTTGATAACAGGACTCTTTACCATTTCAATGGGTCGCAGGTCTTACATGCCTTCTTATCCAATACTTGTATATTATATCACTGGGAGTGCAACTCTTACATTAAGCGTATGTGGTATGGCAGGCTCAGTTTTAGTTTTTAGAGATAGTAGTTTAGCAGGTTATATAATACTACTATCTGCAGCAGCTATAGGGATATTTGGCACCTTTTTCCCTATATATGCTTACGATTTAGGATGGGGCTATATACAATATTTTTATCTATGTAGCACGGCGCTATACTCTGATCTTGTTTTAATGCTAGTTGGAGGAATACTCGGTTTCGCTTTAGGTGAAAAAAGAGAAAGGCAGGAATACTAAACTAAAAATCTAGGTTTTTTTTAACCTTTTACTATATGAGCCTCTAATATCTTTTAAGAATTACGCCTAAATTCCGGGAGTAAACATATAGATAGTTAGCTAAGTCGTGTTGTTCAATTTTCTTTCTAGTTTCTTCGGGAAGTTCTTCTACACTTTTTCCACTCACGAGCAATTTAGTCTCATTTTCGCTAAATGTAGGTCCCGGTTCTACCCAATTCATTACCTTTTTGTTTGCAGGACACACTTTTTGACAAAGCATGCATCCAACTAAGCAATTATGCCATGAAGGGTCGATCCAATCTGGAAAAGGAACTTCTGCAGGATGTTCGTTGTGAAAAGTTAAACACCGTTCGACATGTATGAGGAAACGATCGTTAGTAATGGTGCTGGTAGGACAACTTCGAACGCATGCAGAGCATTCTTTACATAACTCCATCATCCTTAGTTCATGCCAATCCTCTTGGTCGTAGGGGAAGTCCGAATAAAATGTAGAGGGCCTGTGAAAACTACCCATACTGGGTACATATGTAATATTATTTCTACCGTATTCCGCTAACCCAACACGCACTGCTAGGGTTTTTTGAGGAATCATAGCAAATTCTGCGTTATAGCCTAATGGTTTTAAAATTTCTGTAAGAAATCCTTTAACTCTATTGATTACAGCTCTACTATGCAAGTATGTTGGAGGTATAATTAGAGGAACTTCTGAATTATTCCAATGAAAAGTAACTTTATATTGAGGTTGGGGCACAGTAATAATAAAAAGAGAATTTATTTCGCCAAATTCCGCTTCTGGTTGAAATTCGAAAAAATCTTTGTATTCTTCGTAGAATTCTGGATCCAATAACCTTTGTTCGTGAAAATTCTTTATAGATTTTTGCATCTCTGGAATATATTTAGCCGAGAAAATTTTTCCTTTATAACCTTTAGCTTCTAATTTTTCGTAAAAATCTTGGATTAATTTATTTTTATCCATATTATCTATTATGCTCTTCACCTGTTAGTGATATTAAACTTTCTAATATTAGATAACTTATCAATTATTTACCTATCTAATAAATAAAATTTTGCTTTTATTAGATATAGAGAAAGTAGGAAAAAATATCTTGAAATTCACTCATCAAACTTAGGGGCAATTGCGGAATTTGAGGGCACTAGTTCCTGAAGCATCTTAAAAGCATTGGATGATGTCGAAAAGGTTTTAGCTTTATATTTTTCTACTAGATCTACAAGCTCTTCGTCAAAAATTCTCACAAATACCTCTATATGAGGATAGCGTAAATTAAGCTTTGATGTAAGATAAAGTGATTCGTCAAACTCTGAATCTCGTTTCCAGCATATAAATACTTGAGTAACCTCATCTAAATTTACGTGGGCTCGTAAATCGCTTAAAAAACATGCGAATTCCTCTAAAAAATGTAATCGTTCATTTACTCTAAACTCAATCCCGTCGTGCTCGTCATCAAAGAGGAATACTTCCCGATCCGGTTGTAATGAAATGTTATAAGCAATTCGATGAGTCAAACTATCTCGTCCAATCACTATAGCAGTCCCTTTTTTGTTTTTGATCCACTTTCGGATTCCATCCATCGCCCATTTCGAGGTGGAAAAAGAAATCGCGTTTAACGGAGGTTGTTTGAGATAATCTTGAACATGATCCCCAAACGCACGTACGTATATTGGGCATTCTTGGTTGATTTTGCGGATTTTTTCCGTACAGATTATAGCAATTCTCGCGTCATCAATCCCAATGAAGACTTCTTTCGCTCGCTTTACGCTTGCGAACTCAAGGTTAATTGTTTCGGTTGGGTCTCCTACAACTACAGGGTTACTCGAATTTATCAAATCTTCTACTAATTCTCGATTATCCTCGATTAAACTAAAAGATTCCTTATTAGCGATACAATATTCAATTATCCTCTCTGATAAGTGCTGATATCCAATTACTACAATATGGTTGCGTTTGTGCTTAGCTAAAATTCTACTGGTTATAATTGGGTTATATTTTTCTAATAGTTCACCCATGATAAAGCCAAAAACAATTACTTCTAATAAAATAGGCCACACTAATGAGTAGAAATTAGTAAAATCTCCCGCGTTTTCAGGTTGTCTCACAGTTAGCGAGAATAAAACATATTCCCAGAATGAATGATTTGGTTCAATAACGAGAAAAACGGAAAAGCCTGCTAACCAAAATAAGAATAGAAAAATGAATTGTACCTTATATTGTTTAAGTTTTAATTCAATCTCAATTAAAATGTTTAGGATACTCATAAAATAAGATAAAACACTCCAATATAAAAAAGATTTGAATTGAAGTTGATGATTCCCAGTAGAGAGATAAAAAAAAAAAGGAGTTAATGCTTTTTATTCGGGTGACTTCAATCCAACCATCCCAAACGATTCAGGATAACTGAAATAGACTTCAATCTTGTATTCGTATCCTTCAATGTCATGGAAAGGAATCATAGAATTCTGTTGACGGACGAGCGCCTCATCAAGCTTACCGGGTTTTACTTCAGATACAGATATGGATTTTATCATATCTCTTTTTACTTTTATAGCGCCTTGTAGAACTTCTTTTGTAAGAGATCTATCAATAGGAAATTCCTTCCTAACCTCCATATATTTCTCTGCGGATTCAGTTCCCTGAGTGAGAGGGATATAGGCTGTTACAATAATATAGGGCATAATTTTTACCTCTTAAAATGTGTGATTTCTCTAAGAATTGGTTTCAAAACCAAAGAAAAGTATGGTAATATGTTTTATAAAGATTTACAAAAGTGTATGTTTTTTTAAGAATTTTGAAATTTAACCTTTCATATTCTGAGTTAAATCATTATAAAGAGATAATTAATCGTGACATTTATTGAAGAGCCATCAAGGAAAACACCAATTTTAACGAAAACTGATGTTTTAGTATTAGGTGGTGGACCAGCGGGGCTCGCTGCTGCGTTAGCTGCTGCGAGAGAAGGTGTTCATACCTTGCTTGTTGAAAGATACGGTTGTTTTGGAGGAGTTATAACGCAAGCGATGATCGGAACTATTGCTTGGTATCGATACGCGGATACGGTGGATGCGGGGGGAATAGGCTTAGAATTCGAAACAATAGCGAAAAATATGGAAGGAAGCATCAATATATTTGGAAATATAAAAAATAAAGAGATGGTAAAAACCTTAGAACAAGAGGGATTAATTGTTAATGGGGAACCAACCTATGAAGTCTTAGACACTGAAGTTTTTAAACATATAGCAGATAAGCTCGTACAAGATGCAAACATTACACCTTTACTTCATTGCACTGCTGTCGATGTGATAATGGGAGATCAGACGATTAAAGGGGTTATAACGGAAAGTAAATCTGGAAGGCAAGCAATTATGGCTAAGAGGATTATCGATGCTACGGGTGATGCCGATATTGCTTTTCATTCAGGTGTACCCTTTCGTAAAAGCCCAAAGAACGATTTAATGGAAGTAACCGTTAATTGGGGTTGTAGTGGAATCAATATAGGTAAATTCCTTATGTATGTCTACCTAAATCCTAGTAGTCTAGGAGATTGGGGTGAAACATCTGGAAAGGAAGAAAATTTTTTTACAACCTACCTTACGGAACCGTTTAACAAGGCGAAAGTAGCTGGTGAGATACCAAAGGACGTCGATATTGAAAGTTATTGGACCAATTACACAGATGCAGGAGAAATTACATCCTTCAATGGAATTCACATGAAAGATATAGACCCTACAGATGTATGGGACCTCACTAAAGCAGAAATCGAAGGAAGAAAGCGAGTTCTGTGGGCGGTTGATGCGTTAAAAAAATATACGCCCGGATTTAAAAAGGCAAGGCTTAGAACAATAGGAGCTTCATTGGGCACCAGAGAATCGAGAAAAATAAATGGCGAATATAAAATCACCGAACACGACATAAAAAATCAAGCGCGTTTCGATGATTCAATCGGGATTTGCCCTGAATTCATAGATGGCTATGGCATAGCAATCATGCCTACTACAGGTAGATATTTTCAAGTACCTTATGGGATTATAGTTCCACAGAAAGTAGAAAATCTGCTTGTAGCTGGTCGCTGTGTCGCGGGTGATAGAATATCTCACGCTGCAACTCGCCAAATGTGTTGTTGTTTCGTCACAGGTCAAGGCGCTGGAGTAGCTGCAGCCGTTTCAGTTAAGGATAATGTTTCTTGTAGGCAAGTTGACATTTCGAAGGTTCAAGAGGTCCTTAAAAAACAAGGAGTGAGGATCGACTAAAAAAAAGCAAATGATCGTAATTCATAAAATTGTATTTTCGATAACCGAAATTATATAAAAACTTAGAATTATGTTACATTTGTATTAATTAGAATTTTAATCGACAAATCTTTCGTAAAAATTGACAATCTACACATTCTCAGTTATAACCAGCAACGGATTCCCCTACTACCAATTAAAAGTAAAAGACGCTCCAAACGGGATCAAGCTGTACCTAAGATTTTTTGACTTTTTAAAAGAGGAACTTAAACTTCAATCAGATTTTGAAATCTCTGATTCTTTTGAATTAAATGCAGGGTTGGTTTCAGCCTTGTTTAAGTTTGCACGAGCCATGTCTAAAAACATACATATTCTTGAATTCAACTCATCCGAACATGAAGAATTACAAGCGGATAAAGCTAATTACTCGGGTGATGCTCTTGTCACATGCCAAACAGAATCGTATTTATTTCACAAATCAGTTCACGCAAAAGTCAAGCTAATATACGACTTACTTCTCTCTTACAAAATACCTCTCGAATCGGCTATTGAAATTTTGCCCGTCCAAGAAGAAAAAATCTACAACATATTAACTGATTTTGAAGCCGTATCCCGCGTAGACGAGCATAAGACTCAATTAAAACGATTGGGAAGCGATTTTCTTAAAGAAATGAAGAACTACGGCTTACGCGAAATATGCATAACTTCGTTCGATCTTTCACCTATTATGATATTGGGTAAAAAATATTCGCTAGAGGATGTCCACGAGATTTTAAGAAACATAGGAAACATCCCCGAAATTCCGCCACTAAATTGGGTTTATCGTCAATCTACCTACGACGACGAGGAGATCTGGGTTTATGTGTACAAATCAGATGTAGGACCAACCGTAGAAGGATTGTTTGAACCCTATCTTTATCTTCTCATTTGCGATTTTAACTCATATCTAGGTGAAATACCTGAAATTCTAGGAAATAAACTTAACAGAATTTTAGGTTAGTATAGAAATAAGCTCATTAGATTATATTTTTTAA
>Ga0114922_10003889_pt1 | contig 13894 bp, 13 predicted proteins | sample AartaG_FD_100975 | JGI IMG/M metagenome (GOLD analysis project Ga0114922, IMG submission 100975) | Deep subsurface microbial communities from Aarhus Bay to uncover new lineages of life (NeLLi) - Aarhus_00045 metaG | ecosystem: Environmental > Aquatic > Marine > Oceanic > Sediment | place...
CACGATCGGATTATCAAAACCAAAGAAAGGAGGAGTGGAAACTCAGATTATCATTTGACCGAACGATGGTGCTTCACTCAGGTTATCATTTGACTTGACACGGGAACTCAGCCAGTGCCCCTGCCCACTCCTCTGTACTCTCCATCGTTCGCGCCACCACCAATGCCTTTCGAAGCAATAGCTTCGGCAGGTAAAGGGCCAGCCTCACTAATGCCTCCATCCAAGCGACTCGCCCTGCATCGAGTTGCCTGCGCTGTGGCTAGCATCTCCCGCAAAGCTTCTACATTGCTAGCAAACTCCGATAGGTGGTACGAGGATGCAGGAGGTTGTCCCCTTTCTTCCTTTGTGGTATCATATGTTTGCCCACAAAGGGGGAAGGGAGAAAGGTCAACCTTTGCTGGTGTTTCTCCCATGAGATCGCTGATGGTGCTGACATTTAATGCCCTTAGCAGAGTTCAGCGATCCCAGTAGCTCAAAAGGAAAAAGTAACAATGGCCCAACCGGCTAATCCCTACGTGGCGGGGCCTCCCATACGGGGGGAAAGGGGATTCTTCGGCCATCAGGACACACTGGACTGGGCGACGCGAGGACTGCGTAACCCAGCCACCAATTCCCTGATCCTATTCGGCCAGCGGCGCATCGGCAAAACCACCCTCCTCCTGCAACTCCGGCGCACTCTGCCTGCCGATACCTTCTTGCCCGTCTACTTCGACCTCCAGGGCCAGGCCACTCGCCCTCTGGGCCAGGTGCTGGCCGATCTGAGCGACACCGTCGCCGAGCAGGCCGGCCTGGAGCCGCCCGATCCGGCGGCCTTCGACGACCGGGGGCTGTTCTTCAGCCGCACCCTCCTGCCTCAGGTTTACGCGGTCCTAGGGAAGAATCGTCGTCCCGTTTTCCTCTTGGACGAGTTTGATGTGCTGGACGAAGCAACCGAAGAAGAACTGCCGGCGACGGCAGCGGCCCAATCTCTTTTCCGCTTCATACGCCGTGTGATGAACAAAGACCCCCACCCAGTGTTCGTCTTCGCCGTCGGCCGGCGGGTCGATGACCTGGCCCTGGACTTTACCGCCACTTTCAAAGCCTCGCTGGTGCGGGAGGTCTGGGTGCTGGATCGAGAAGGCGCTGAGGCGATGGTGCGTCAGGCGGAGGCCCCAGATCAGAATGGCACGCTCCGTTTTACCAACCAGGCCGTGGCGCGCATCCTGAGCCTCACCAGTGGCCACCCCTACCTGACCCAGTTGCTCTGTCAACAGATCTGGGAACGGGCCTACGCGGGGAACCCCACCACGCCGCCGCGGATAGACGTGCCGGAGGTAGAGGCTGCCGTGCCCAACGCGCTGGAAATGGGCGATCAGGCGCTGCTCCATCTTTGGAATGGGCTGAGCCTGGCCGAGAAAATCTACGCCGCCGGCCTGGCCGAGGCCATCGGTGAAGGGGAGACTATCGCGGAGGATCGGGGTATACAGCTACTGGCGGACCACGCCGCCCGGCTGCGCACGCAAGAGGTGGAACTGGTAGCTCTCCGCGACCTGGTGAGGCGGCGGGTGTTGGACATGACCGGGGAGCGGGAGTATTGCTTCGCCGTCGAACTCTTCCGCCGCTGGGCGCGCCAGCATAAGCCCTTCCGGGATGTGAAAGATGAGTTGGACCAGGTGGACCCGCTGGCCGTGGAACTCTTTGACATAGGCCAAGAGTTCCTCCGAAGGGATCACAGGAAGATGGCCATCCGCTACTTCCAGGATGCACTGGTGGTGAACCCCCACCACTTCCACGCCCGGCTTCGCCTGGGCGAGACGCTGCTGCAACTAACCCGGATCGACAAAGCGGTAGCCGAACTGGAGCGGGCTTACGAACAGGACCGAGAGGAGGCACGCTTGCTGCTGACCCGCGCGCTGGTGGCTCGGGCAAGAGCACAGGAGGAAGCGGGGGATGAGGATGGAGCACTGGCGGTCTGCGAGCGCGCGCTCCAGGTTTCCCCTGACGACTATACAGCCCAGAAGATACGGAACGCCATCTTGATGCGCCGGTTGGAAGCAAAGGCCCGAGGTCATGAGCGGGCAGAGCGATGGGCAGAGGCCGTCAAAGTCTACGAACAATTGGTGACCCAGGCCCTCGACGAGGAGAGCCGGGCAACATGGGATGCAGCGCTGGAACGCTGTCGAAAAGAGAAGTCTCTGGCTCGCTTCTTCGACGAAGGTACAAAGGCGCTAGAAGAGAAGAATTGGCAACGGGCCCAGAGAGCTTTTGCTGAAGTAGTGCACGACCGGCCGGACTATGGCACAGATAAGCAACTGGTGGCCCGGTTGTTATTACAAGCCGTATTGAGAAAGCCTGCTCGAAAGTATAGACGAGTCCTTACTGCTGCACTCATCACCACCGCTCTAGTGGTTGTAGCTAGCGTCCTCCATTTCCAACCCTGGAAAGAGGCTCAGGTTCTGCCGCCAGTCAAATTGCCAGAGAATTGGAGGCACGTCCGCACCTACCGCTTCGACACCAACCATGACGATAAACAGGAATGGATTGTCCTGTACCGCTTCGACCTACCGGCCGAGACCGAGCAGAGTGGCAGCCCTATCGCGGGTATTGTCTACCAACTGGACGACAGCAGTCCCCCCGTCCTCACCCCCTACGAGTTGCACCCCGAGGGTGGTGACTACTTATGCGAGTGTGAATGCATCGCTGCTATGGAGGACGTCCTGTCCAGTCTCCCAGGCTCTGAACTGGTCGTGCGTGATCGCTGCAATGGTGAAACAACCAGGTTGACCATCTTCTACTGGGAACCGAACGAAGAGGAATACTTGCCGAAGGGGCATTTCAGCGGCAGCCGCATCAAGGTCGAACTGAACAGTGTCACGGTTGACCAGCGCCTGCCACACCGCGCCCAATTGGCGCTGCGACTGATTTACCACCCCGACGACAATGAGACATACTACGGGCCGTTCGGCCAGGGTATTCTCACGATGTCTGAGAAGTACGAACTGACCTGCTACCAGGCAGAGCCCAAGGACGTCACGCGCTCCCCCTATCCCGAAAAGGTCGTGTTTGCGTTCTACAGAAACTATACCGATGACAAGCAGATTTCGGAGTACTTCACCGAGAAAGGATGGGAGCAACTGGAGCAGTGCGCCGCTGGCCGGTGTGGGTGCACCTCAGCGCGCAGTGAGATCACCCACGTGCGGGTGACCAGCTTGCAACCCGGAGAGGACACTAGCTCTGACCAGGCCACCTTCGATCTCAACGTCATCTGTGAGCGTCAAAACGGTGCGCCAGACGACGAAACTACCATACGGTGGTATCTCGTCCGGCAGGATGACCGCTGGAAATTGGACAATGCGGAAGTGATACCCGCCGAGGAGCAAGGAAAAGAAGAGCAGTGACCGGGGCGGCCTTTGTGGTTCGAGTGCCGAAGAGCTGTGCGCCTGGGCAGGCGGCCAGCAGAATGGTCACCGCGAGAAGCACTTAGTCGAAATCCCGCCAGATACGAAATCCCGTCATCCTACTTCTTGCGCCGTCCGCGCTCGATCAATAAAGGAATGTCGGCAACCAGGCGCGATTCGCGCGCGCTCTGGGAAAAGGTCACTTGAACATCCTCGACGTCAATGGCGACGTGACGCGAAATCACAGTGATGATCTCGTCTTTGAGCGTGTTCAGTAGCGCAGGCGAGATGCTAGTCCGGTCGTGGGCCAGCACCAGGCGCAGCCGCTCCTTAGCGACCTCGCCGCTCGACGGTTCGCGACGACGGCCCATCAGGCGTTTGAAGAACTCCATAGTCAATTCCCCCCAGAGCGCACGAAACGGAAAAATCGTTCCAACGTCCCTGGTTCGCACAGGGGCATGAACGGCACGTTTTCCCCTCGCAACCGGCGAGCGACGTTATGAAACACCTGCCCGGCCAGGGAACTATCGCTGGAGAAAGCGAGTGGCTGTCCCCGATTCGCAGCGATCAGGATTGCTTCGTCCTCCGGCACGATGCCGATGAGATCAATGGACAGCAATTCGACGACGTCGGCGATGCTCAGCATCTCACCGTGCCGCACCATATCTGGCTTGATCCGGTTGATGATCAGCCACGAGGGGCCTTGCTCCTCCGCTTCAATCAGGCCAATAATCCGATCCGCGTCACGCACGGCGGCCACCTCCGGGTTGGTGACGATGAGAATCTCGTCGGCTGGAGCGAGAGCGTAGCGGAAACCCCGCTCGATGCCGGCGGGAGAATCAATCAGGATAAAATCGTGCTGCTCCCGCAGGCTCTCGCAGACGCGCACCATATCATCAGGTCGGACCGCGCTTTTGTCACGGGTTTGCGCGGCTGGCAGCAGGAAGAGTTCCGACAGTCGCTTGTCGCGCACCAGCGCCTGACGCAGCCGGCAACGTCCTTCGATCACGTCCACCAGGTCGTAAACGATGCGGTTTTCGAGGCCCAACATCATGTCGAGGTTGCGCAAGCCGACGTCGGCGTCAATGGTCACCACGCGCTGCCCTTGCATCGCCAGTGCGACGCCCAAGTTAGCAGTGAGAGTCGTCTTACCCACCCCTCCTTTGCCCGAAGTAACCGTAATTACTTTTGCCTTCATCGCCCCCCCCTTACCTCCGCCGCGAAAGAAGGCAGGATTAGCGCCGAGACGTGCCTCCAACACGCGCAGTCTGGCGTTCCAATCCCGCTCCCCCAGCGTGACGAGCAATCCTTGTCGGATGCCTTTCATAGTGATCGTATCTGGGCTCACAAGCCTCTCCCTGGCAACCCGGTGGCATTATAGCACAGGAAACAGGATTATCAAATCTTTGTATCGGCGACCGTCACACATTGGGGACAAACTCCTGAAAAGCTGAGGCAGGCCACTGGAGGGCCAGCCCGCGGAAGAGTCGAGCCATTGGCAACTTGCGCACCTCGTAGCCAGCCAGTTCCAATGGACATTTGCCCCGGATGCGCGCTTGAGCGTCATCGGAGAAGGGGATGAAGCGATAGACCTTCTCGAAGACGCCCAGGGAGAGGCGGGCGCTCTCGATAGACTCGAAGCCGCAAAAGGTCTTGTAGTGCTGGGTGAAGATGCGGATCACTTCCTCGGTGGCGTTATTGGTGGTGGGGATGTGGCGGCTTTCGATGGCGTTGACCAGTCTGGGCCAGTGGTGTTCCAGGAAGGTAAAGATGGCTTTGGCTTCTGGCGTCTCGGTCACGAACTTCTCACGTTGTGCCATTACCTTGTCGTAGCGTCGTTTGGCTGTGCGTTTCGTGCGGGCAGCGAAGATGTGGTTGATTTCTTCTCGGAGGGTCTCCACTTCAGGGTGCGTCTCAGCGTAGTCTGTCCCGTACACCTCTTTGATGCGCTCGTGGACTTCCTGTAAGGCGTGAAAGATGCACTCATGGTGGGCAACCTTGGGGAAGACTTGTGCAACCAGGCCATTGTAGTCCACCCGCATGTCGGTGACGATGACGCGGGGGTGATAGCCCTTGGCACGCAGAGCTAGCAGGAAGGCTGTGGCGCTTTGACTGGTGTTGTAAGGGTAGATGGCGATGTGCAGCAGGTCGTAGGTGTACACGAATAGCGCGAAAGGGCGCGAAATGCACGAAAGCCTTTCGCGTCCTTCGTGTGCTTTCGTGAGTTTCGTGATTCACAACTCCCCCCCTAAACGCCCCCTCCAGCAACGACTGAAACAGATGCCCCGCCTGGCGCTCAGCTTCGCGCTGCCAGGTGCGCAGGTACGCCTGGCTACAGACGCCGCAGCAGTCGTGTCACGTCCTGCTTGACTTTTGCCAGGTCTTTTGCGTTGGGCCGTCCCCTGATGTCTCCCAGCCGGCCCAGCGTGCTCGCCTCCTCTGAGCCGTGGAACTCACCCACCACGTACCATTCGTCCAACACGGTAAAACCAAGGTGCTCAAAAAATTGCCCGGCATACTTGCCGGCGGGAATGGCCTCGTTGATGCCTGTGTGCGGTCCAGAATACGTGCAGAAGATCAGCACGTTCTTTCCTGGGACTTTGGGAGCGCCTATTCTTACACGGCCCTGCTTCCTATACTCAACGAATTTGCTCTTTAAGAACTTGTCCACCGGTTTGGGAGGAGACCACTGATAAGACGGAAAACCGATGCAGATCAAGTTATAGTCGTAAAAGTCAACGTCCGCGGCTTTCCCCGTCCTCTTGAGCAAGACTTTGACGCCGGCCGCTTCCAGGCCTTCGTTGATCGCGAGGGCCACCTTTTCGGTGTTTCCAGTTTTTGACCAATAGATGATGGTAGCTTTCATCTCCTCCCTCCTCAGTCAGCAGACCCCCAGGGAAACCGCCTCGGCGTAAACAACCGATACTGGGTAAACCTTCCAGCGCCGTCTGTTCACGACGGCACGCCTAACTCCCCCCGAAACGCCCCCAGCAGCAGCGACTGGAACAGATGCTCGGCCTGGCGCTCGGCTTCGCGTTAGTCAAGATGGCATCTTGACAACTCCCCCCTAAACGCAATACCCGTGAACGAACTTTTATCCTCCCGCAGGTTACGGCGTAGCCTGTGTTGGAACGTCAAACCGCTTCAAAAGGTGGCGTTTCAGGCCAAAAGCTACCCCAACCTGCGGGAGGGTCGCCATATCGGTGCGGCGGGCCGCCTCTGTAGCCGCCCTGCTTCCCACGGCCAGTCCCATCCACTCAATCTTGAGTTTGTGTGTCATCTGTTTCTCATTCCAGGTGCTTGCGCACCAGTTCGATCACCGCAGCCCCATATTGCTCCAGTTTGCGCGGGCCGATGCCCTTCAGTTCGGATAAAGCCTCCAACGTCACGGGCCGGTGTGCGGCGATGGCGCGCAGATGGCTATCGTGGAAGATGACGTACGGTGGCACCTCTTGTGCGCGGGCCTGCTCCAGGCGCCACGCGTGCAGTGCCTGGAACAGCGCAGCGTCCACATCCAGCCCCTCCGCACCTTTTTTGTCCGATTTCCTGGATGGCTTGGATAGCGACGGCTACTTGTCCACCGGAGCGACCAGGCCATCCAACGCCGTCGGGTCTCGTAGCGCCGCTTTGCCTGCCGGCGCGAGGTCGAGCACGATGCCACCATGACCGAGACGTCGCGCCTGCAAGAACCCGCCACTCTCCAGAGCGTCCAGCATACGCTCGACGGCCGTGTTGGAGCGGAAGGACAGTGCCCCAAAACCGGCCTGGTCACGGGCTTTCCGGTGAAGAGGCTGCCCGGCGGGGCGCGTCTTGTCGTCGCCGCGCAGGATGCGCGTGAGACTGCGCCGTCCCCAACTCCACGGCGCGTCCGAAACACAACGCAGGACGGTCAACAACTGCTCCCGCTCGTCGGGCAGATCGGTATCCGACGGCGGCTGGACGACGATGCAGTTGTCGCAGGCGGTACACCGCTCGATGGTGCGCCCACCCAGGTAGGCGTTGAGGTACCCGTGGCGGCAGCGGCCGGTCTGTGCGTAGGCGGCGATCTCGTCCCCACGCTGGGTCTGCACTGTCTCGTACCGCTCCAACAGCACGGCGATTTGCTCGGCGGCGTCCTTGGGTGGCGGCAGCAGTTCCAACAACCAGTCACGCCCAGCAGAGCGATAGATCAACCAACCCGCGTCGGCCCACTCCAACACCCGCCGCTCAATATCTCCAAGCGACAACTCGGCCTGCCGCGCCACGTCCGCCAGGTCGAGAGTCAGGGATTGGCCAGGTCGCAGGTGGGCAACCTGGCAAAAGGCTGCCAGATCGTTGGGCAAGATGCCATCTTGCCCTACTCCCGTCAGGCGGACAACCGCAGTGCGAGGAAAGTCAGGACCGCGTCGCAAGAGACCCACCTCCTCCAACAGGCTCAAGGCGACCCGCACGCGCGTTTTGTCGGCCTGCAGGTCCCGCTCCAGGTCCGCAGCCGCGATACGACCGGATGAACTCTCTCCCAGGCGACGCTTGACGGCGGCGTAGACGGCCCGCAGGAACTCGACCGGCAGCACGTCCCGGCGGGCGCGGCGGGTCAGTGTGACCCGGTCGTGGGGAGCGTACATCAGCAGGCAGCGGGCGGGCAAACCATCGCGCCCGGCCCGGCCGGCTTCCTGGTAATATGCCTCCAGCGAGTTAGACGGGACAAAGTGGACGATGAAGCGGATGTCCGGCTTGTCAATGCCCAGGCCGAAGGCGATGGTCGCCACGACGACGTGGATGCGGCCGGCCATAAAGTCGTCCTGCACCTCGGCGCGGTTGGGAATGCCGGCGTGGTAGTGACCGGCGACGACGCCACGAGCGCGCAGCAGCGCGGCCAGTTCCTCGCAGCGAGCGCGGGTGCCGGCGTAGACGATGCCGCTGCCGGGTTCGGTCCGGCAGAAGGCCAGCAGTTGGCGCAACTTGTCGTCGGTGTTGCGGGCGTAAAAGACCTCCAGTTGCAGGTTAGGACGGGTCGCGTCTCCGGCGATGATGCGCATATCGCCCAGGTGACTAAGGATGTCCTGCCGCACGCGGGGCGGAGCTGTCGCCGTCATTGCCAACAACGGCGGGTTGCCCAAAGCCTGCCTGGCCCGCCCGATGGTGAGGTAGTCGGGCCGAAAGTCGTGGCCCCACACGCTGACACAGTGGGCCTCGTCAATCACCAGCCGGGCCACGCCCGCGCGTCGCAGCGCGTGCAGGAAGGTTGGCTGGCGCAATCGCTCCGGGGCGGCGTAGACCAGCCGGTAGCCTCCGTCGGTGACCTGTCCCAGCCGCCGCCGCAGCGCGTCCCGCTCCAGGCTGCTGTTGATGGTCGTTGCCCGGCCCCGCAGCCCGGACGGTAACGAATCCACCTGGTCCTTCATCAACGCGATGAGCGGCGAGATGACGAGCGTCGTGCCTCGCTCGGCCAGCAGCGCGGGGAGTTGGTAGCAGAGCGACTTGCCGCCGCCGGTCGGCAGGATGGTCAGCACGTCCTCGCCGCGCAGGACGCAGGCGAGGGTCTCCAACTGGCCGGGCAGGAGGGTTTCGAAGCCAAAGAGCCGTCGGGCGGCATCCGTGGTGCGCTCCCGCTCCTCCTCGGAAACGGGAACCTGGTCGAAGGTGGGGAGCAGTGCAGCGCCCCCCCTGTCATCCCCCCCCATGGGGGGGACAGAGGGGGGAATAGCGGGGCGCGGCGCGGGGGCAGGGCGCGGCCGGTAGCCTGGCGAAAGGGCGGCCCGCAGTTCAGCCAGTTCGTCTCTGTAGCGGCGCGCCAATTCAGCCTCCAGGTCGGCGACGCGGGTCTCCTCCTCGCTGGCCTGGAAGTAATCGCGCAGCCGGCGCAGGTAGGAAATGGATAGCGGCATATCCTCGCGGGCGGTGCGCAGGAGACGCACAGCGTAGCCGCTGGCGGTCACCAGGTCGTCGCGGGCCTGATAGAAAGCGACCATTCCCAGCAGGTAAGCACGGCCCTGGGGGCGCAGCTCGTTCAGGCGACGGTAGGCGATCAGCGCACCGTCGGTGTCGCCCCGGGCCAGCTCGACCTCGCCCAGCAGCCCCCAGGCCATCACGCTATCCTCCCGTTCCTCGACCAGAGCGCGGGCGATCTGGTGGGCGGCCTCCACGTCGCCCCGGGCCAGGTGAACGCGGGCCAGGAGCGCGCGGGCGGTGAGGGAGGCCTTGCGCTCGATTCGCTCCTCCATCACCGGCAGGGCCTTGTCGGGCTGGCCCTGAGCCAGAAACGCCCTGGCCCGCAGATCGAGCAGCGAGACCAGCCTGGGATTGGCCGGGATGAGGGCGTTCAGGCAGGCGTGGAGAGCCTCAAGTTGCTCCCAGCGCAGGAGAAAGTTGAGCAAGCGGCTGCGTTGCTTGCCTATCAGTTGGAGGGTTTGTCGAGGCGCGATCTCCAACTCGGCCAGTGCGTCCGTCATTTGTTCATTCGTTATTTGTTCATCTCTCACTTGTTCATTCGTCATTTGTCATTCGTCTCGTAATCCGGCACGACGTGCACGCCAATGACGAGGGGCCAATACTCCCCCTGCCACTTGCGACCCAGCCCCACTGCCAGGTAGATAGCCTCAGCCTTCAAACGCTCGTAGAGTGTGTCATGATCCAGCGTCAATCGTCCGCCTCTCTCGCCCAACCAGGCCCGGCCCAGTGATTGCCACTTGAGGTCGGTCACAGAGATGCCGCGCCTGCTGGCGGCACGATGTTGGTTGGCGTTGCCTGGCAGCAGGAAACCCATACGCGCCTCGTACTTGCCGGAGTAGCCGTCCAACGAAAAGCTCGCCCACACCTGCTCGGGCTGTACCAGGCAGAGCGAGCGGGTGTGATGGATGAGCACGTCCTCCGGGGCAAGGTCGAGATATTGGGCGAAGAAACGGGCCCGCTTCTCCCCCTCCAGGCGGCGCAGCAGCCGTGGCCGGTGGCGGACAAAGTCGGTGCTCCAGTCCTCGGTGTGGGGTGGATCGGGGTGTGGCGTGAGCAGGTTCAGCTCGACCACGTCGCCGCACCGCACCAGGCGGCCATCGGCGTCGGTCATATCGCCCGGCAGGAGGGTGTCGAACTCGCGCACCGGGCGCACCCAGCGCAGGCCGGTGACTGGGTCGGGCTCGCGGGTGAAGCCAGCGGTGCAGATGCCGCTGAGCATTTTGGTCATTGCCAGGATGAGGACTTCCTGGGGTGGCATGGTGTTCCCTTCACAGATGAACGATGGTCAACCCCGGTAGGTGCGTGGCCCAGTACTCGGCGACCAGGCGACGGTGGCAGTGTTCGGCGGTCGGCTCGGCGCACAGAAGACACGGGGCGCAATAGCGGGCCAGAATGGCGCGGCCCACCTCCTCGGCGACTCGCTGCTCCAGAAGCTGCATGAAGTGAGCCTCATAGGTGACCCAGTCCTGGTCCTCGCGGTAGGCGTCGAAGATTTCCGGCATGGGGGCCAATTCAGGATGGTGCTCGTAGGCGATGTCGAATCCCTCGCGCAGTAGGAAATCCAGGGTGTCCTGCTTGGTGTAGCCGGCCAGGTGTGAGGTGTTGCGCAGGCGCACGTCAATCACGGCGTCCACGCCAGCCTCGCGCAGTTGGCCGATGAACGTCGCCAGCGGTTTACGCCTGTAGCCGATGGTGTACAGGATGGTCATAGGTGACTCCCGTGCAAGTGTGCAAGTCAAAAGAGCGAGAGTTGTCGAGCGGTGCGCTCTCCCTCGATTGTCCTACCGTCGGGCTGGATGTGGAGCACGCGGACACTATGCGCAAGCAAGGTCTGAGCGACAAGCAGGTGGCGGTGACAGCGGCCGTGGTCTCCTTCGCTGCACATCACGGCTATCCGCTCGGTGCGGGCTAGTTCGAGCAGTTGGTCAATGGCGACTTGATAGGCGGGTGTCTGTTCCACGAGCCGGTAGTCGGGGCGCTCCTGGCCGGGATTGTACAGGGATGGATCAGCGGGGCGTCCGCCGAGGGTGTCGCCCATAAAGCGGTAGGCGATGCCGGCGTCGGCGAGATCGCGGGCCAGCGTCTCGCGGTTGAACTGGTGCGTCCAGCGGCTGTAGGGCTGGCTGCGCACATCCACGACGAGGGTGATCTCGTGTTGGTGCAGCAGGTCAATGAACGCGGCCGTGGTATGGTCGCTGTGGCCGATGGTATGGATCAGCGGGTCTTTGGACATAGCGTCGTTCCATCTTCTGGAAGTATAGCGAAATCCGGTCAAATGGCAAATGGCCAAGCGGCCAGCCGCCAATTGCTGACCAGCGGCTTGACGGCCTGGGGCTTCGTGGTACACTTCCGCCGTGCCCAAGAATCCCGAGACGCTGCCCCCCAACTATCGCTGGAACTTTGCCGCCTTCCTGGTGGACTATGTCTGCTTCGGGATAGCGTTCACTTTCGTCAACATCAGCAGCGTGATGCCGGCCTTCGTCGGCCAGTTGACCGATTCAGCGCCTGTGATCGGATTGGTGGATACAGTCTTCCGTGGTGGCTGGCTATTGCCTCAACTGGCGGCCGCCCGCGTGATTCGCGATAAACCGCGCAAGAAGCCGTATCTGCTCGCCGGGCTGGGCGGACGGATCACGTTTTGGGTGACGGCGCTGGCGTTGTGGGCTGGGCTGGCCCGCAATCCCGCGGCTATGCTGATCTTGTTCTTCACTGGCCTCGGCCTCTTCGCCGCCAGCGATGGATTCACCAGCGTGGCCTGGTTCGACATCCTGGCGCGCGCGATCCCGCTGAAGCGGCGGGGGCGCTTGATCGGGATAGGGCAGGTTGTCAGCGGGCTGGCAGGAACCGGAGTGGGGGTGTTCGTAGGGCTGGTCCTGGACCGCCGTCCTTTTCCCGAGAACTATGCATTGCTCTTCGCACTGGCAGGCGTGGTGTTCATTCCTTCGGTGATCGCGCTGGTCTTGATACGAGAACCCGCGCCCAAAGACGCTGGCCCGGAGACGAACGGTCGGGACAAAGGTGGTTGGCTCAAATTCCTGCTCGCTGACCCCGCCTTTCGTCGCCTGATGGTCTGTCGAATGCTGGTCGGCATGATGACATTGGCAACTCCATTCTACGTAGTGCACGCGGCTGACGTGCTGCACCTGCCACAGAGTATCATCGGCGACTTTGTGGTCGCCCAAACGGTGACCGTGGTGGTCGTCAGCGCTATGCTGAGTCTGGTCGTTGAGCGCTGGGGGCCGCGGTACGTGATTCGCATCGGGAGTGCGGTGGCCGCGACAGGGCCGCTTTTCGCACTGGTGGCTCATCTGGCAGGCGGCGGCTGGCTGGTCCGCGCCTATCCCTTCGTCTACGTGGCGCTGGGAGTGATCAACAGTGCGTGGATGCTGGGCTTCTTCAATTACCTGCTGGAGATCGCGCCGGAGGGGATGCGCCCGGCCTACATCGGCCTGGGCAACACCATCATGGGGGTGCTGACGCTGGCGCCAATAGCAGGTGGGTGGTTGCTGGAGGCGACTTCGTACCCCACGCTTTTTGGTGTGACGACGATGCTCGTGGCAATCGGCTTCCTGCTCACCCTGGGGCTGAAGCCGTCGTGGCGGGCCGCGCCGGTGGAGGATCAATCGTGAGCAGGCAGCGGGGTGGTGGCTGGACCTGTGGCCTTAAGGCTACCTGGATATACGTTGCGCTGCTCGTAGTTCTGATTGCTGCCATAGGTTGGGCGGCGTGGCGCTGGTTTGGCGATCAGGAGCGAATACAGGAATGGGTAGCGGGTTTTGGCCCGTGGGGGCCACTGGTCAGCGTCGCGCTCAACGTGGCGCAGGTGCTATTGGCTCCGATTCCGGGACAGTTCGTGGGGGTGATGAACGGTTACCTGTATGGCATCTGGCTGGGTACGCTGTACAGCATGATTGGGTTGCTGTTGGGAACAATGTTAGCGATGACGCTGGCGCGCCGGTTGGGGCGGCCATTAGTCGAACGTTTGGTGAATCCGGAGCAGTTGGCGCGCTGGGATCGAATCGCTGGCCGCCAGGGGCCGCCGTTTTTCTTCCTCGTTTATTTATTCCCCTCACTCCCCGACGACGTTGTCTGTTTCCTGATCGGGCTCAGCCCGCTTGCCATTCCACGCATGGTCGTACTGGCTACACTGGGGCGGCTGCCGGGGGTGTTCGTCTCTTGCTGGGTAGGGGCCCGCGCGGCGGAGCTGCCGTGGTGGGCTTGGATCACATTGGGCGGCGGAGCGGTTGCGTTGGCGTGGGTCTTTTGGCGCTATCAGGCGCAATTGGAAGCCACCATGGTGCGCCTCATCCAGCGATTAGCGGGACGGCGTGGATCAAAAGCTCCACCAGAACGCTCCATAGCGGAGGAAGGGCGTTCGACGTATCTTTGAGTGGGTCACCATTGCGCGGGAGGGTGGCTGGGCTGTTTGGCCGTCATTGACATCAGTGGTATAATCGCACTCACGCGGAGGGGGCAATGATACTAGTCACCGATGCCACAGGTTTCGTGGGGCGGGCTGTAGTGCGCCGGTTGGCGGCAGAGCAACGCGAGGTGCGCTGTCTGTTGCGACCCTCTCGGCGCGAACA
>Ga0114922_10003890_pt1 | contig 13893 bp, 10 predicted proteins | sample AartaG_FD_100975 | JGI IMG/M metagenome (GOLD analysis project Ga0114922, IMG submission 100975) | Deep subsurface microbial communities from Aarhus Bay to uncover new lineages of life (NeLLi) - Aarhus_00045 metaG | ecosystem: Environmental > Aquatic > Marine > Oceanic > Sediment | place...
ACCGCCGAAATCCTCGGCATCGGAGAACGGACCCTCTACCGCAAGATCAAGCAATACGGCCTGAAATAGACGCCTGATGCCTTCCTCCAGCGTCCCGTCTCGGCCCCCTGCTCACGCCGACCGGCCGCATGGCCGATACAATGAACGTGCGTTTCGCCCCGGTCCGTCCGTACAGACCGGCACGGGAACAGGAAACTTGGCGTTGCGCTGCGGGTCTCCCGACCCGCCGCGACCGGAGGACGCCGATCGCCGCTGCCGGCGCGGTGGGTCCGGAGACCCACCCCGCAAAGTGTACACGCTCGCAGAAGGACAGGAACCCGCGATGATCGCACGGTGGTGCAACCCGGCCGTCGCCGTTGCCCTGGCGTTTGCCGCCCTCGCCCGCGCAGCGCCGGCGCCTCCGCCCGCCGACCCCATCAAGACGTTCGAGGCGCAGTACGGCGGCCGGATTGCTGCGGCGACCGCGTCGCCGGAGGCAGCCGACGACCTCGCCTTGGCCGCCGAACTGCTGGCCGCCGCCGGTGAGGCCGAGACCGACCCCGCCCTACTGCCCCCGCTCTGCCGCAGCGCCTACGATTTGGCCGCGAAACACCTCAAAGGGCTCCGCACGGCCGTCAGGGCCATGACGTTGCTCGCCAAGACGGTGCCGCAGCAGAAGAACGCCTGCGAGGACAAGATCCTCGACGTGCACCAGAACCGCTACGCCAAGGGCCGCGGCGCCGAGAAGGCCGAGGCCGGCAAGGCCCTGGTCGAGACCATCAACCGCTTCGCCGAAGGCCGTGTGGCCGCCAACGACTTCGCCGGAGCCGCCGGCCTCTATCGCCGAGCCATGCCCTTGGCAACCAACCTCCGCGACATCGACCGCTACGAACTGAAGGCGAAACTCGACCACGCCGTCACCCGCCGGGGCTTCCAGAGCCAGGCGGAAAAACTCAAGGCCGCCCTCAAGGAGCATCCCGACGACAAGGCCGCCCGCGACGAACTCGTCCGCATCTACGTCGTCGAGTTCGACGACCCCGCCGCCGCCGCCAGGCAACTCGACCTCAAGGCCGACGACAACGCCAAGTACGTCCTCCTGGCCGGCATGTCCATCGAGCGTCTCCCCGCGCGCGCCCTCGTGGAGTTGGGACGCTGGTACCAGAGCCTGGCCGCCACGTCCAGCGCCCAGGGATACCTTATCGCCCTCGTCCGTGCCAAGACGTACTACGAGCACTACCTCGAGGCAAACCCTGCGGCGTCCGACGCCCACGCCGACGTGACCGCCCGCCTCGGCGAAGTGGACCAGGTCCTCGCGAAGGTCGCCACCGCCATGCCCAAGGTCATCGTCCTGACGGATGTGCAGTTCAACACCCGCCATGTGAAGGACTTCCCCCAGGCGGCCAACGTCGGCGCAGGCGGCAAGGCCTTTGCGTCGAGCCACTGGGGCGGCCGCCTTCCCCAGAACGTCTTCGGCGGAGCCCGGACGGGCACGACCTGGTCTCTCGACGGGCCAAAGGGGTGGTTCCTCGCCAAGTGGGAGCCGCCCGCCCGAGGACGCTACATCCTCGTCTTCGGACGCAACGGCAAGCCCGGCACCGACTCCTGGAGCAATGCCGCCGTGGCCGTCAACGGCAACCGGCCCACCAAGATCGAAGCGATGAGTTCCGGAAAGACCATGATCGTGGACCTCGGACTGGTCGTGCCCCTCACGTCGGTTCGGTTCACCATCAGCGGCACGACCTACCCCGGCCTGGCCGCCGTCGAAGTCCATCCCGAGGCGCCCCCCACCGCCACAACCCAATCGTTGACACCCGCCGCCGGACCGGAAGAGTAGGAACCGCAGCCCACCCGCCGCCGGAAACTGCTGCCACACCCGGGGCGCTGTGACGGCAGCACAACGGTTGACGTCGGTTGCGGCAAACCGATAGAATAACGGGGTCATCGGATCCGTCCATTCTCTGGAAGAACGGAGGTGTCGCCATGGCACGTCGACTCCAAACACTTCTTTCTGCGGCTGTTGTCCTGCTGGCCCTGTGCCCTGCCGTGGGCGCCGCCCCACGAGTTCCTGCGAAACGTGCCGCAAAGACCGAGACGCCCCCCGCGGTGACCGCTGTCGGTCGCAACGACAGCATCGAACTGCCGGCCGACGACTGGATCAATCTCCTGCCGATCGTCATCCCCGAACGAGACGACCTGTACACGCGGAAAGACTGGCAGCGCGCGGGAAACGCCCTTCTGACAGCGCCCGGGCAAGACAGCACAGCCGTTCTCACTATCCCGGTCATCCCTCGGGGCAGTTATCAACTCGAAGTGACCTTCATGCCCGCCACCGGCAGCGGATACACCTACATCATCCTGCCGGCCGGAGAGGGCTCCGCTACCCTCGCCCTGTGTGACAAAGACTCCAGAAGCGCCTACGAAGCCAAACAGCAAGGCGCCGAGAGCATCCATGGCATCAGCGGACTTGAGGCCATCGAGGGCAAGAACGCCTGCGCCAACGGCACCGGCCGCAAATTCGCCTTGCTCCCCAAGACCGTCCATACCGTCCAGGCGACGGTCAACCGCGACGACGACAGAGGCCGGGTCACCATCACCGCCACGCTCAACGGCAAGCAATTCGTCCGATGGACCGGCAAGCAGGAACTCCTCTTCGCGGTGTATCAGCGGCACAAGAAGCACCTCGGCATTGCCGCCCGGCACGGAGCCGTTTCGTTCCGCTCCATGCGCCTCAAGATGCTCTCGGGCAAGGCATACGCCGAACTTCCCGATAAACGAAAGCAGCCGCCCAAGGTCGGAAGCGGACGCATCAAGATCCGCCGCACCGCGCCCCAATAACGCGGTCCACGGTGCCCGGCATCACGTCGCGCCGGCGGCAGCGTACGACGATTCGCCCATAAGCGCCGCGCCAGCGACCTCAGCCAAAGCGGTTCTCCTTGCGGGGACCTCCTGCGCCCGAAGGCACAGCACGACCGACGGTCAGGACGGGGCCGGCTTCGGCTTGCGGATGGGCAGACCGGGGTGGCGGAGCAGGTGCCACGCCTCCCGCAGCGTCGAGAGGATATGGCCGAGACGGACCGTGCTTTCGCCACCCGCACGGGGCCTGTGCGTCACGGGAACCTCGTCGACCCGGTAGCCGAGGACGTTGGCCTTCGCCAGGACCTCGGCGTCCACGAAGAACGCCTCGGACGCAATCGTGACCTCGTTGAACACCTTCCGCCGATACAACTTGAACGCACAGTCGCAGTCGCGCACGCGCACGCCGAAGACGAGGCCGATGAACGTCTTGAACCCCCACGAGAAGACCTTCCGCATCCACGGGTCGCGGCGGTCGGCACGGTAGCCCGTAACGATGTCGGCCTCGCCGATGCCGTCGGCCAGCAGGCGGATCTCCGACGGATCGAACTGTCCGTCGGCGTCCATGTAAAAGACGAGCGGCATCTGGGCGCTCGTGAAGCCGGAGCGAAGCGCCGCCCCGTATCCCCTGTTGGGCCGATGATGGATGACGCGGACCTCGGCCAGACGGCCGGCCAGGGCGTTGGCCAGTTGACCCGTTGAGTCGGTCGAACCATCGTCCACGATGATGATCTCGAACCGGTCGCACAACGTCGCGAGCGCCGCGTGGAGCGATTCGGTCACGTCCCGGAGACACGCCTCCTCGTTGTACGCCGGCAGGACGGCGCTGATGGCAGGCTTCGGTTTTGCGGAGCGCGACGTCTTGCTCATGGCCGGCCCGGCCCCTCCGTTTCTAAAGACGCCTCCAGGAGCACCATCGGCCGGCGATGACCCGGCGGGGTCTCGTCCACCAGACGCCACGCGATGCCCGGATCGGCCCACCGACCCCTCTCGTACGCCTTGCGGTCCATCACCACCAGCCACGGCCGCCCCGTCGCGAGATCCTGCTTCAGGTACCCGACCATGTCGGGCCGCACCTCCAGGCCGATGGTAACGCGGTGCAGCATGAAAGCCAACTCGTGGCACTCGCCCACCGCCAGGAAGATTCGCGTCCGCGGACCCCGCTCCCTGGCATGTAACGACGCGACCGTCGCAAACGACGCCAGGCCGCGCGCCTGGCCGAGTACCGGCACGATCATCTCCACGAACAGCACAAACGCCAGGGCCGTGGTGCCGACCATCAGCGCGACCGTGGGCAGGGGCCGGTCGCGCCGAATCAGGACGACCGACGCCGTGGCGCCGATCATCATCGGCCCCGCCAACAGCACTGCGATCCATTCACGGTCGGCAATCAGTTCGGCCACGGCGGCGAACGTCGCCTGGTCGGTCCGGTTGTGGAACCACTCAAACACGTGCTCGCGAACCGACCCGGACAACGCAACCAGCACAAACCCCAGCGCCAGAAGGAAGGCCGTCACCGCGACGACCGTCAGCGCCGCCTCCACCCACTTCCGAAGGGCCCCCTCCTGCCGGTGGGCCCCGAGGTAGTAGTCCAGAAAGTACCCGATCAGCAGCGCCGCTCCCGGATACGCCACCAGCAGGTACTCGTCTTTGCGGAACGAGACCGCCGAGAAGAAGACGAACGACCCGACGAACCAGACCCCCGGAAAAAGCAGCCGTCCCAGATGGTCGCGCGATACACGCCGCCACGGCTGCACGAGCGCGCCCGGAAGAAACACCACCCACGGGAACAGATCCCGCGCCATCGCCGGAAAGTAGTACCACCAGTACGTGCTGTCCTCAAAGGGGCCGGTCCCCGTTGCCCGACCCAAGACGTGCACGCCCCAGTACACGCGGCTGAACTCGCCCGCCGTCGCAACGTGGGCCGCAATGTGCCACGGCGCCGCCACCGCCAGCAGCACGAGCGGCCCCGTAATCGGCTTCAGGCGCCACAGCGGACGCCAGAACCCCTCTTCACGCATCCGGACCAGCAGATACAGCCCCACCACCAGCAGCGGCACGACCAGCGACGTGGCCTTGACCAGCGTCCCCAGACCCGCCAGCGCCCAGAACAGCCAATACTGCCACTCGCCCCTTCCTGCGCGGCGGGTCGGAGCCTGCCCTGAGCCTGTCGAACGGGAACCCGCCGCGCCGCCGCACGCTCGATCACGCTCGCGGCCGGCAACACCGCCACGTACCGCCGTGGCGCCGAGACGCGCACGCACAAAAAACAGGAGCGACCCCGCCACGCACGCCGCCAGCATCGGGTCCAGAACACCCGCCCGGCTCCACCACAGCACCTTCGGCGTACTCAGCAGGACCAGGCCCGCGATGAAGCCCGTGCGGACCGAGACGAGCGCCTTGCCCAGGTAGAAGACGATAACCACCAGCGCCACCAGGCTGACGATGCTCGGCAGGCGGACCGTCAGGTTGGTCACCTCGCCGCAGACGGCGCTCGCCCCCGCGACCGCCCAGTAGTAAAGCGGCGGTTTCTGATAGTTCAGCCCCGGCGGTGCATCCGCCGAGAACTGCGGAACCAGCCACGGGCTCGGCCTCCCGGCCGGCCACGCGCCCGAGGCGAGCATGTGCCGGGCAACCCGCGCGGCCCGGGCCTCGTGGGCGATGAACAGGTCACGGTCGGCCGTCCGGTACAGGGCGAGTGCGGCCGAGAGAACGATGAGAAGCAGCAGGAGAAGGGCCTGGCGGCCTCGGGCAACTGCCGGCGAGTCCGCCCTGCCGATCGCCGGTTCGTCGAGCCCTGTATCGGTCACCATCCGCTCCGAAGAAGACGCCGGCAGACCGGCCCGGTCACGTCTCGAACGGCCACCCCGCCGCCAGGATCGCCTCGCAGACGCGCAGGTCCTCGGGCGTCGTAATCTTGATGTTGGCCGTGTCGCCACGGACCATCATGACGGTCTGGCCCATGGCCTCGACGAGTTGGGCGTCGTCGGTCACGCTGCCGACCATGTCGCCGCGCCGCCCGTAGGCCTGGGTGATGATCTCGCGGCGGAACACCTGGGGCGTCTGGGCCAGCCAGAGCCCTCGGCGCGGCACGGTTTCGACCACGCGGCCGCCCTTGGCAGCCGTCTTGATCGTGTGATCGACCGGCCGGCCGACGACCGCGGCACCGTACTCGACGGCCACACGAAGCGCCTCGGCGATAACGGCCGGCCGAATAAGCGGCCGGACCGCATCGTGAATCGCCACCAGTTCCGTGCCGCGGTCCGACGCCTCCAGCGCCAGCGCCACGCTCTCGGGCCGCTCGCCGCCGCCCGCGATGAACGCCAGACGCCGGCCTTCGGGCGCCAAGCCGCCGAACGTTTCCCCGGCCCACTCGACGAGGTCGGCGGAAACCGCCACGATCACCTCGGCAACCGCCTCAACCGCCGCGAAGGCACTCAGCACGTGCGCGAGCACGGGCCGGCCCGCCAGGTCCGCGAAGACCTTGCTCGCCTCGGCAGGTGCACCCGACGCTTCGCTGAACCGGCGGCCGGCGCCGGCCGCGGCAATGATGACACTGGCTTGGGGTACTGGCATGGTGTTACGGGTCTCCCTACGCCGGCCGAGACGACCTGCCGAACAGACACGCGCGCCGCGCAAGCGCGGCGGCTAAACGGCGCGAGTCGGGCCGAGCGCCGTGCTCAGGATCTCCGTCGGTCGGACGCCGCCTGCAGGCGTCCGAAGATCATCCGCCCGGCGCTCTTCTGAAGCACGTTCGTCACCGTGATGGTGACCGACTGGCCGATGCGGCTTTGCCCGTCCTCGACCACGACCATGGTGCCGTCCTCCAGGTACCCGACGCCCTGGCCTTCCTCCTGGCCGGGCTTGAGGAGGGTCACGTCCATCTCCTCGCCGGGCATGACGGCCGGCTTCATGGCGTTGGCCAGATCGTTGATGTTGATGACGTCGACGTGGGCCAGCCTGGCCACCTTGTTCAGGTTGTAATCGATGGTCACGATGCGTCCGCTGCAGCGGGAAGCCAGGTTGACGAGCATCTCGTCGGCGCCCTGTCCCGGCCGGGCTTCGACGTCGGCGTCCTGGATGCGGATGTCGACGTCGGTCATCGTCTGAAGGCGGTTCAGGATATCGAGCCCCCGGCGTCCGCGGTCCCGTTTCATCTTGTCTCCCGAGTCGGCAATCGTCTGGAGTTCGTGGAGGATGAATCGCGGAACCACCATCGGCGCATCGAGGAAACGGGTTTCGGCGATGTCGGCGATGCGGCCGTCGATGATGACGCTCGTGTCCAGCAACAGCGGCCGGCCGCCCTTCTGCTGCTTGGCAAACTCGATGTACGGGATGATGAAGCGGAAATCGTCCTTCGTCTGCAGGATCAGCGAGATCGCCAGGTACGACGTGATGGCCGCAATCGCAACCTTCACCGGGTCTTTCACCTCGTCCGGGATCCAGGTGGCCATATCGACCACCGGCCCGAGGAGCATCGTCACGACCAGGCCCACGAGCAGCCCGAAGAAGACGGCCGAGATCACGCTGATGTTCTTGCGCCGAAAGGCAACGTCGAGAACGATGACCACGACGGCCACGCCCCCAAAGCCGAGCATGCTCGTCAGTTGCTTCCCCTCCGCAACCGCCCCGCCGAACACATACCCCCCTGCCGCCATCATCAGGAAGAACAACAGCCGGATAATGAAGACCAGCATCGCGGGACCCTCCAGAATGCGAGGTATAATACGGGCGATCATTATAGGGATGCCGGCCGCCGGCCGCAAGCATTCGCGCACCGCCAGGGCCATGACGCCGCACCCGCAGAATGGCGTGGCCACCCGAAGCGGGGTGGCCATGTGTCGCGCGCGAACCCATCCGCGCAAAACACCTTCGCAACGTTATCGCACCCGGTGCGACCGTAAGGGAGCCAAGGCGCTCAGCGCCCCCCGCCGCCCCCCCCCCGGCCCCCCCCGCCCCGGCCGCCCCCGCCTGGACCGCCGCCCCGACCCCCGCCCGGCCCGCCGCCACGATCCCAACGACCCTCGTCAGGACGGCGATCCTCGGGCAGCGGAATGTACGGCGACCACTCAAACGGCAGCACGCAGATGCCCTGGTGCTCGCCCGTGTTGAAGTTCGAGACCACCGTCGCCGCCAGCGCGAACCACGTGTTGGGCGTCGGCACCTTGCGGCCGGGAAGCGGTCCCTTGCCGCCGTCCCCAAGCAGGTCCTCCACGCGCACCGCCGCCAGCGACTGCGCGTTGAGCGACCTCAGCAGCAGGTACCGACCGTCGGGGCCGTCTATCTGTTCCTGGACCTGGGCGTAGAGAATAATGCCATACGGCATCTTGGTCTGCGGCTGGACCAGGTTCAAACTGCCGAGAAAGCCCACCGCCCGTCGCAGGTTTCGCCCCACCTTCGCCAGCCGCGCCAGCATCTCAATGCCGTACTTGCGGACCTGCGACCTCGTCCGCTCGTTGATGCGCGGCGCCCACGCGACGCGCGTCCCCTGCTCCGCCCATTCGGCCAGCATGTCGTACACCTCGGGGCTGATGTGCATGCCCGTGCCGAGACACGTCGGGCACGGAGCGTCGCCGAAGATCCATCTGCCGTCGACCTCGCCCGTTCCCTTGCACCTGCGGCAGACCAACGCCGTGGTGATCGCCCGGCTGGCGCGCAGGAACTCCTGATCGTTCGTCGGCTCGCCCGGCAGGCGAAGCACATCGACCGGCCACAGCGGCGCCGGCAGGGCGGTCAGGGCCTTCAGTTCCGGCGACGTTGACAGAAGCGACTTGCGCAGCGTGCCGGCCGGCATCGCCAACGCCACCAGGAGACCCTTGGCGGCCACGTCGAGACGCACCGCGAGCACCGTGCCGTCGGCATTGAGGACCGGTGCGCCGCTCGCGGCGTCGATGCGGCCGCCGTCGACGCGGAGGAAGGCGTCAACGCCTTCCGGCACAGCCACGCGCGAGCGGCTTGCCACGTCCTGGATCGTCGGCCCGCGAACGACCCGGCTGGCCGTCACGTCCAACGTCTCGCCCCAGCCCCATCCTGCAGTCACCACGCTGCGGGCGCTCTCGAACGTGGGAATTCCCGGCGCCAGCGGAAGCCCCTCTTGAGCCGGCAACCCCGACTCGACCCTCAGCGCCGCCAATCCCAGCGCCGGGTCGGCCATGCCGAACTGCGTTGCCGTGGCCGTGGCGCCGCCCTGAAACCGGAGCGTTGCCCGTTTGGCGCCGCGGTGTTTCAGCGCACCCAGGTCGCAGACGATGAACCGCCCGTCTCCGATAAGGAAACCCGTGGAAACCGACTGAGGAATGCCCCACGCGTTCTCAACCGTCACCGTGCAGACGGTCGGCTCGGCCTTCTCGCGGAGAACCTTCGGATTCGCCTTCGTGGTCGAGGCGGCCCATGCCGGCACCACACAGAAGGCGAAGCACAAGATGCAGAAGACAGTCACCGTGCGCCACCGCATGTGCACTCCTCCCTTCATCGGCTGGGCAAACTCTGTGCGCCCTCACCATGTACAACGACCAGGGGAGGAGTCGATTTCAAGGAAATGCCGGATTCTGCCGCATCCCCGATGCGCAACCGCATCTTCACGAGCGGCAAAGCACTACTACGCTAAGTCGAGGTCAACGTGGACCGCCAGGTGACGGAAGCCGGCCCGGCAGATCCTCGCTCGGCAAAGGCCGGACGGGCGCGGCAGGACGCGTCGGAACCCAGCCGAACGGGAGCACGTACACCGGCCGGGACGGCCTCGGCTTCGGCAAGACCCGCTTGGCTGCGCGCCCTTTCGATGACGCCGCCCGGCCAGCGCCCGGCTTCGGCGAGGCCGACTCGGGCGGGCCGGCCTTCGGCGAAACGGCCTCGGCCGCGCCAGGCTTCGGAGGGTCGGGGGCGCCCTGCGTGCTGAATCGGCCCAGGGCCGCCCCGGCGAGCACAATCCAGGTTCCCACCTTCGGTTCCGCCGGGCTTCCGATCGGTCCCGGGGTGGTTGGTTTGGCCACGGCGGTCGCGCGAAAGGCCACCGGCGCGCTGAACCGACCGGTCTCCAGGAACGTATACCGGCCCTCGGGTCCGTCGACCGTTTTGCCGACGCGCGCTGCGATGACGATGCCGCGGCAGAAGACATCCTCCATTGCGATCATGTCGGCCGCGACCGCCCTGCCCCAGGCTGCCCGGAATCGGGGTCCGGCAGCCGCCAGTTGCTTGAGCCTCTCGATCCCGGCAGCCAGGATCGCTCGTCTGTCGCGCGCCTCGAGGCCCTCGGCCCAGGCCACCCGCGTGCACGCCAAGGCCATTTCCGCCAGATTGTCGTACACGCCCGCGACGCACGCGATACCCTCGCCCCCACAGGCGTAACACGTCGTGCTATACCCATAGTACAGGCTGACACTGCGGCCCCTGCCCTTGCAAGGCCGGCACACCATGCTGTCCTTGGCGGTCTGGGCAATGCGGCCGAACTGGGGCACCGTGACCGGCTGGCCCTCCAGGCGAAGCACGGGCACCCCCCACGCGGTTTGGGGAAGCAGCGTCAGGGGCTTCAGTTCACGCTTCGACGAGAACAGCGCGTTCCACAACGCCGTGGCAGGGACCACCAGGGGAGCGGGAGCGCCACGGCTCATCACGTGAACCCGGATTCCAAGAACCGTTCCCCCCGCGTCCAGGACCGGCGTGCCGGCCAGAGAGGTCACGTCGTGGCCCACGATCCGGAGAAATGCCCAGTCGGCCCGAGGGAGGCTGGCGCCGGTCCGCAGCGCAAGTTCCACCATCCTCGGCCCCGCGATGAGACGGCCCGCGGCCAATCTCAGTTCATGCCCCTGCTCCCAGCCCATTCGGGCCACCTTCGCGTTGCAGCCGGGCGGCGGCAACGTCCGGGCCACCGTCAGCCCCTTTCGGGCGGAGACGCCCCCTTTCAGAGGCAGGGCCGCCAGACCGCTGACCGGATCGGCCATCCCAAACTGGTCCGCCACCACCTCCGAGCCGTCCTGGAACCGGATGACCGCACGCGCCGTGCCCGGTTGAGCCAGCGCACCGAGTTCCGTCACGACGAACTGACCGTTGCCCAGGACAAACCCGTACGCGAAGGCCAGCGGCACACCCCAGGCGTTCTGGACCGTCACCCGGCACAGGCTCGGCGCCACTTGGGCCTGAGTGGCCATCTCACTGAGAACGGACGCCGCAGACGCTCGTCTCGGCGCCGCACCCGCTGCGGCCAGGCAACACAACAGACCACAAAAGATTGTCCGCCGAATCCACACGACTGCCCCCCCGCCTCTCAAGGACCCATCCGCCAGTTCACTTACTATTACTATACGAGGCCGGTGCAGGGAACCGCAACCCCCTGGCAAGCGCGGGGCCTGCCACCCACCCCCGGCGGAACACCAGCCCGGGCACAGCGCCCGGGGAACCTACCTCTCCATCCGGTTCAACGGTCCCGGCACCGAACACCGCCTCCACTCGAACGGCAGCACGTACACGCCATGATACCGGCCCACCTCGAACCGCGACAGCACCGACCCCGCCAGGACGACCCACGACTTGTCGGCCGGTCGGTGGCCGCCGCCGGACGGACCCTTCCCGTCATGCCCCATCAGGTCCTGCTCTCGAACCACCACCATGTAGTTGGTGTGCAGCGGGTCCAGGATGACGTACACGCCGTCCGGACCGCTGATCGTGTCGCGGACCTCCGCGAAGACGATCACGCCGCGCGGCGACGGGTTCCCCAGACGGTTGAGGTCGCGGCCGGTGGCCTCGGAGTGGGCCTCCCGGAAGCGACGCCCCGACAGCATCAGCCACTTGAGCATTTCCTGTCCGGCGGCGCGGGCGGTGCCCTGGGCGCGGCCGCCGGGCCTCGGCGACCAGACCACGCGGGTCCCCTGCTCGGCCCAGGTGGCCAGCAGTTCGTACACGCCGCTCTCCAGGGCGACGCCTTCGCCATGACACCGGGGACACTCGACCTTGTCGTCCCACCGCTTCTGGTCCTTGGCGCGGACCGTCCCCCTGCCCTTGCAGTCGGTACAGACGACGCTCGCCCGGACGTGGTCGCGGACGCGGGCAAAGCCATCCGGATTCGGCGGCTTTCCCGACAGGCGCAGCAGATGGACCGGCCAGAGCGGATCGGGCAGATCCGAGAAGGCCCGCAGCCGGGGCTCCGACTCCAGCAGTGACCGCCGCAGCGACGACGCCGGCATCGCCAGTTCAACGCTCACCCCCGGGGCCGCCACGTCCAGACAGACCGCCAGGACCGTGCCCCGCCAGTCCAACACGGGGGACCCGCTCGCGGCCTCGATGCGGCCGCCGGCCATCCGCAGGAAGAATTCCACGCCGGCCGGCGGGTTGACGCGCGTCCGGGCCGCCACACGACGGATCTCCGGCCCGCGCCAGACGCGGCCGGTCACGACCTCGATCTCCTTGCCCCACTGCCACCCCGCCGCCGCAATCGCACCGATACCGTCCAGCGAGGGAAGATGCGGCGCCAGAGGCAGGCCCCTGCGGCGCGAACGGCCGGAACCCACACGAAGCGCCACCAGACCCAGCGCCGGGTCCGCCATCCCGAATTGGGTGCAGACCGCCGTGCTGCCGTCGCTGAAGCGGAGCGTTGCCTTCGCGACAGCCGGCTGGGCCACCACCCCCAGGTCCGTGACGGCGAACCGGCCGTCACCCAAAAGGAACCCGGTGGCGACCGCCAGCGGCACGCCCCACGTGTTCTCGACCATCACGAGGCAGACGGCGGGTTCGGCGGCGGTGCGGATGGCGGCCGGATCGATCTTCGTCACGACCGACTGGGCCTGCAAGAAGACCGGCGCCATCGAGAGGAGCAAGACGGATGCAACCAGAGGGCGTACCCTCATGGGTGTGGCTCCACGCTACGGCAAGACCGTGCGCCATTCCCCCGCCGGGGGCACCAAGTTTTTCTGGCGGGCCGGCGATGGCCTCTGTCACCCCGAGCGAGCGCAAAAGAGTCGAGGGGTCTGGCCGCTGGCTGTTTCGGACGGCGACATTTCTCCGCTCGGTCGCCAAGGCGACCTCGGTCGAAATGACAGGCCCGCCCAGCCCTCGGCACAACGGCCCTGCCAGAAATCGTTGCCACACCCCCACCGCCTCTCAGACAGACGGCGAAGCGGCCCATCCATTCGGGAGAAACCGTCGTCCCCACCCTTCTCGGCGGGCGGCCACCCTGGGCGCCGGCGCGCCGGTGCGGTCCGGCGGCATCAAGGGCGCCCGGTCTACCGCCGTGTCACGACCGCCTTGTACGCGTGGTTGCGCTTCCGATCGACGGTGACCTTGGTAATCTTGTCACCCTTCCGGATCGTGTCCACGACCTCCATGCCCGAGGTCACCTTTCCGAAGATGGCGTGCTTGCCGTCCAGGTGCGTGCAGGGAACGTGGGTGATGAAGAACTGGCTGCCGCCCGTGTTCGGACCGGCGTTGGCCATGGAGATCACGCCCCGCGTGTGCCTCAGGTTGGGGCTGATTTCGTCGGCAATCACGTACCCCGGTCCGCCGCGCCCGTCGCCGTCCGGGCATCCGCCCTGGATCATGAAGTCGGGGATGACGCGGTGGAACACGAGGCCGTCATAGTAACCCTTCTCGGCGAGGCCGATGAAGTTGGCCACCGTGTTCGGGGCATCGTCTTCGGCCAGTTCCAGAACGATGGCACCCTTTTCGGTCTGGAGGGTCACCTGCGGCAGGGGTTCGGTCACCGGTTTTCCTTTCTCCATGGAAGGCGCAGACGGCTTGTCGGCCGTCTCATCACATCCGGCCACGAAGGCCGCCGCCAACAACACGGCCGCCGAGGCCGTCCACCACACCGTTCGTCTCGTCCTCATGGTCACCTCCTTGTGCGGGCATTATACGGACCGGCGGCGCGTGTGCCTACCGAATTCGGAAGGCCTGCGCCTCGGGTCCCGGCCGGCATGCTTTCGCAAGCGAAAGCACGGCGCCCGGTCCAAGACGGTCGCCTACGCTCTGGCCTGCCCGAACGTCAAAGACACAGCGCGGTGGATCTCCCGACCCGCCGTGCTCTTTATCGCGCCTATCGCGCGGCGCAAGCGCCGCGGCTACCCCGGCAACCCG
>Ga0114922_10003891_pt1 | contig 13893 bp, 13 predicted proteins | sample AartaG_FD_100975 | JGI IMG/M metagenome (GOLD analysis project Ga0114922, IMG submission 100975) | Deep subsurface microbial communities from Aarhus Bay to uncover new lineages of life (NeLLi) - Aarhus_00045 metaG | ecosystem: Environmental > Aquatic > Marine > Oceanic > Sediment | place...
AAAAAGCCAAAGGTCATAATCAGAGCAGACCTTCAATGATGTGTCAAAGGCAACAGTATTTTCCAATATCTTTTTGGGGAATATAGAGCCACAAGAGTGAACGATAATAGTTTGAAATAAGTGTTTGGTAATGTTTCCACTATACAGTTTTCTTTTACATTTACCGTAGACTTTGCCATGTTGGTCTATTCTAACATATGAGCCATAAGCAACAACATCTTCGGTTTCCGTTTCCATAACCTCAACCAATCGTTCGATAGCATCAGGGAATAATAGATCGTCAGAATCTATAAACGAGATATATTGGCCACGTGCAAGTTCTATAAGTTTATTGCGCGCAGCAGCATCACCACCATTTTCCTGCCAGTGATAAGTAACAGGGACACCAAGCTGCTTGACCATATCCTCCGTGCCATCTGTGGAGCCATCATCAACTATAACGATCTCATAGTCCTTGTAAGTTTGTGCCAGGATACTATCAAGAGTTTCTTTGAGATAATCCTTTCGATTATACGTTGGAACACAAATACTGACTTTGGTTTTCTGCGAGGGAGTAAGCGCTTTCGTGCGACTGCCTGACCACTTGACCTCTTTTACGTCAACTTTTGATCCTTGTATACACTCCGTAATAAAACTGTATAATGTTTTGCCAAGAACAGTAATGTCAAATCTTTGAGCTTGAGCTCTTCCTGCATCGGCCATTTTCTTTCGTAATTCGATGTCATCAATTAGCTCACTGACTCTATCAATCCACTGCCGAATATTCGAGGCGTGATAGCCTGTCACTCCATTACGAACGTATTCTGAGTTTACGCCCACTGGTGATGTAACAACCGGCAAGTTGGCAGCTTCGTATTGTAGAATTTTGAAGCCGCATTTTCCGCGGGTAAATCTGTTATCCGGCAACGGGGCTAAGCCAATATGGCTCGTAGCTAAATCTTCCGCCTGTTTTTCCAAAGACCATCGGCATTTTTCCACTTCCATGTTCTGCAGGTCAAAGAAGTCATCGCATATTATCCTCAAAACAACACTGTCATAACGTTGCCCGATTTGTTCCAGGGCAGGTTTGATCTCTGCGAGATACTGTAATGTACTCTTGCTGCCGATCCAAACAAGACGAATTTTGCAGTCGTTTTTCGCTTTAGTTTCAACCGTGTACGCTTTAGTATCCAAACCTGTAGGCACAATCTTAACATTGGCATTGAATCTTTGTGCATGTTTAGCTAAATAAGAATTGCCGGCGATGACAACATCAGCCAGCCTGGCGCTTTTGCGAAAACCTATGGAGTGTGAAGGACTGTTACGGTCAGGGTGATTAGGGTTATACATTATAGCATCGTCAAAATCATAGATGATCTTCTTGCTGTTTCGACGCAGCCACATAGCATCACGAAAATTCAAGCCTTTTTTATGAAGGAAAACACCGTCAAAATCTGCTGCTCGCTTGAAGAGCTTTCGACGTGCTAAAAAGCCATCCGGTAATTTCGCAACTTCACAATCTACGCCGTTTGCGCGAAAAGTATCGAGGTGAATTTGTATTCGCTGCCTGAAGCTTGCACGTTCCAGATTATTTGTCAAAACAAAAAGTCTCATTACCTTTTCCTTCCAGCTTTTTCTAATCATTGGGTTATTCTACAGAATCTTAGTTCAATGAGCAGAACAGGCTCGGCCATTTAATATGACGATTGTCTCAAACAATAACTCGAAACTAATCAGCCGGCATAAACACTATCTCGATTCCATAGCAAGGAAATATGTAGCACAGATGTTGTTCATAAAACTCCATAAAAGACCTATTGCAATTAATCAAAAAACCAAATGCTTTTTTGATTTGTCGAGAGAACCAGAAAGGAGACCGAAACACAAGCCGCTGTGATATTATATTTATTCTTATATCCGTGTAAAAGTTCGGAACTTTTCTTTTTAGTTGACGTTCTGTATCAACAAAATAATAAAAGGTGTATAAGCCAAAAAACCTTTTATGCGTATAGTCCGAGTAATAAAAGGGGTTGGTAAAATGAGGCACAAAAACATGTGCTTTGCCGCTTTTCTTGAGAACTCTGACTATCTCTCGTATTAAATCTTCAAAATTTTGTATATGCTCAAGTACACTTCTACAATGAATCTCATCAACCGAATCATCCGGCAAAAAAGGCAAGCCGTTCTCCATATCGGCAACTATGTCAACATTCGGCAAGTCTACTTTATCAATAGTAACTCTTTCCGGTTTTTTCCTTTGACCACATCCCAATTCAATAATTAGCTGTTTATTATCGTCCTTTATTATATTCTCTAAATCAATTTTTACAGAGGGCTCCATCTCTATTCACTGTTCAAAAAGTATAACATCCAACCGGAATTAGCTACAAAATTTCTGCCCAGGGAGCATCATAAGCACCTGTTTCAATTAAATCGAGCAGGTGTTTGGCAATTCTCTCAGTATTAAATTCACTGTGAGCTTTCTCCATTCCTGCCATTGCGATTTTTTCACGCACCTGCTCGTGTTTTAGATACCAGTCGGCAAGTTCGAAAAACTCGTCGGCTGTATCAAAATACTTTAAGTGTACACCGTCCTCGAAAAGCAAATCAGAATCGGGCACCTTTTTTGCCAACGTAAATGTTCCACAGGCAAGATAATTAATAAGCCTGTCGGAGTGATAAAATCTCACATCGTTCGCTATGTTTATACTTAAAGCGATTTTGGCGCCATTAATGGCGTGCAAGTAATCCATGCCCTCAACTCTTGGAATCCCAAAAGTTCCATAAATTCTGGCATTGGGCATTTCCTTAAGCCTTCTCACCACATTATAGCGTTCATCATTGCGTTCAAGCCTTGTATGTTCAATTCTGCCGGTAAAGATTATATCTGTTGTCCACTTATCTTCGACCTGATACCGCTGCTGGATGTCCGGGTCGCAAATATTAGGGATGAAAGCACAGCACCTTACGCCTGCATCTTTGTAGGTCATCAGGAACTTTCCGCCGCTGGTCGTTATTACAATGTCAGTTTTGACTGCAATCGCAAGCCGGGAAGGATTCTTTTCTGGGAACGGGTCTTCATCCCTGCTAACGAAAACAGCATCACCGGCAACTTCACGCATTGCGACAACGGTCTCGGCATTGAGGTATTTCATACAAAGGATAAAGAGAATGTCCGGATGATATCGTCTGATTTGTTCTATAAGAAACGCATCAGCTTTTTTCTTGGCAAAACGTCGCGCGAAACGCTTACTGGGAAAAGGACTGCATTGCATCATAACATTTCTATAGCTGAATCTCTGCACATCATGGCCCAGACGCAGCAGCCCTTTTACCCACATTCTCGGTTGAATATGAATCGACCTCGGCGACTCATCCTTAAAATCAGCTACTACAAATATACGTTTAGTTTCCTGCATAATAAACTATTTTCAACAAAATGGTAGCTGTGAAACGTCAACCAGGTTAGATTTCTGAAGAATATCCAAAACACTTGTTTTCAAGGTAATTTCCTTTTTAACATAATTATACGCATTGCGTGTAATACGGTGGCGCTGCTGCTCATTTCGCAAATACGACAGGATAGTTGCTGTCAAATCCGAATCTGCGGCCTGTACATAATGAACATCTTTTATATACGGTTCTTTTGGATAATTTCCTTCTGAGACAACCATCGCACAACAGCTCATTGACATCAAAAACCGCCCGGCTCCAAAATCCCAAGGTACTCTTGGCAGATCAAGCGATATTTTTGTTCGATTGAGCAGTTGTGTTCTTTCGTCGCCATAACAATCCTTATCTACAATTTCCAGCTTTACATTTTCTGCTGTTAGTTCTTTGTTTAGTTTGTGCAATATAGCGGCCCTACGTTTATTATTTATCCTTCCGAGAAAAAGCACATCGATGTCCCGCTCAAGCCGCAGGTTCTCTCCAAATGCTGGATGATAGCCGATGGGAATAAAATCTATATCAATCCCCTTTCCAGCGAGAAAGTGTTGCATTGCTGTAGTCATGGCAAACACGTGATCTATACGGTTGTCACGGTTATGGTATTTGAACCGGTACCCACGTACCATTACACGTTCCCACTCTCTGTTGGGACAGTCCAGATAATTCAGAGTGCCAGACTGCTTGAATTCCTTTCGTAGCTTTCTGATATAAATCCATCTTCCCAGCCGCATTACCTCACGTCCGAAAGGAAAATATTTATGAATTATTTGTCCAGGTCGTCCGGGAAAAATAAATCGCCAGTCCAGATTTGCGATTCGTTGACCGATTAAATCCGATCGTGCTGTAAGCCCGGGAGGCGGCAGCGGATCTACAAGCCACAATACTATTACCACATCCTTCTTGAGGGATATTTTCCGGTCTCTCATCAGTTCCAAAGCCACCGAATCGCCCGGTATAATCACTACATCGGCCTGCGAATAAGCACCGTCTTTATCCGTCCACGCATCAAAACCGAGATTGCAAAGCTCCTCGCATATCATAGAGCCGAGATCAACCGGCCCGCGCATCACACAAATCTTTGGTAATTTCGAATCTCTCGCACACATACGTCAGGGTACAGGTTATCTGAGAATTCTGTAAAACCTCTTAGATGCTAAAAACAACTTTGTTTTCATGCCAAAAATAAAGATGAAATCAGTGATGAGCCAGTTATTTAGAGGTCTCAATTCATCATTTGAGCAAATTATAGTATCGCTTTGAAATTAAGTCAAGTGCATATCCAGACGGTTTTATGGGGATTTACGGAATACAGGTTTATGCCTAATGCTGGAAGCAATTCTAATATTAAATCTGTTTGTTTTAAGGTAACTTGTAAACACACAAAAGATATGCACTCCAGGCTGGAGAATTGTATTTCCTCAGAAATGGAAAAGGAGACATAAGATGATGCAGTATTTTAAAAAAGTATCGTATGGAAAGATTTTTGAGAGTCCGATTCTCACATCTTTTAAGGAGTTTGGGTTCAAATCCGCCTATGTATCCCTTAAACAGTGGAGTCAATCCATAGAGACTTTCTATTATATCCCATCTTTTTATGTTCATAGCTTCTATATTATGCATTGAAAGCATTTCAGGTGCCGTTTGTGCCAGCACCTTTTGATTTATTCCTCCAAAATTGGGCACACCTAAAACCAGGATGCCGCCCTTTTCAAGCAACTTTATATGCTGTCGAAAAACATTGTCCAGTTTATTAAAGTGTTCTATAAAACCCATTGAGAAGACCAGATCGAATCGGGGGAGATCTGAAAGGTCCCCTAAGAAATCTCGATTATATATATTTACATTTAAGCCAAGAAGGTCAAAATTTTCTGTTGTCTTCTGACATCCGATCTTTGAATACTCGATGACACTTGCCTCATAGCCATGATATTTGCTAAGATAGGCAATAAACTGCCCGGGAGCTCCCCCGATTTCCACGGCGGAAAGCTTATCCTTTGGTAAAAAGTCTTTAAAAACACGTAGTATCTCTTTGATAACTGGATCGTTTGCAGTTGGATCGATGATTAACGGAAGCCGGATCTTGCTCCAAACATCGTCCCAAAACTCCTTTTGTGTTAATTGCTCTTTTTCCACATAAACCTCTATCTATCAGATAAACTCAAATTAAGTTTTTCAGTAATTCCTGCCATATCTTTCAGATATTAGTTTCCTCTTAACACCATCTTATTTAAGCGCCGGAATTCAGTATCCTTGCGGCTTGGGGAACATGTCAGTTGATCTGCTTTAATCCAGCGAACCAGACCATCCTCAAATCGCTTGACAACCAGAAAGGTGCTCTTAGTACAAAAACCCAGTTTCTTATACAAGCGTTTAGCACGATGGTTCATTTCAAAGACTTCCAGATAAACCTCTAAAAGTCTGAGTTCATTAAACGCCCAAGCCAATAAGGCTTCAGAGGCCTTTGTCATAATTCCTTTTTGTAAACCAGCAACACGCCGAATAACTCGCCCGAATTCTGCCCGCTTCTTTTCAGCATCTATATGATACAAAGACATCTGACCCAGTTTAACTCCCTCTTCACTTTCCAGAATCAACATCATATCATCATTTCTCGACTTATTGGAGTTCAGCCACTGGAGCACCTGATCAGGTGTAGGTTTGATCCATGTTGAAAACTGTTGATAATGTAAAGTTCGCCACTTTGCCATACATATCGCATCAAACAAATCTGCATGGGCCAGTCGTAAATAAGTAGACGTATCCGGAACGTCAATCCGAAAATCCTGATCCTCCTTTATGCATTTGATGAAATCTAAAATATCGTCCATCTATCTATAAAACCGCTTTATGGTATCAGCAATGAAATTAACCTGTTCGTTTGTAAGATCAGGATACAAGGGCAACGTCAAGATAAGCTTGAAAATTTCTTCAGCAACAGACAATACAGGTTTATTACCATAGCACTTATACAGGTGAATTGGCTTATAATGTACCCCTGTGTTGATTCCATTGCCTTTAAGGAAGACACTCAGGTCATCCCGATTTTCAACTTTTACCTCACACAAATGCCATGAGGAATAAAAATCGTCATTATCTTCAGGGGGCATTTTGATTTGAGGAATATCGTGAAACCTGCGACGATATAAATCCACGATTTCGCGACGGCGTTTATTAGCCTCCTGCAGCTTTTTTAACTGCACAAGTCCGATAGCGGCATGAATATCGTTCAGATGTGACTTCAGTCCGATTTCATTCACTGTGTATTCCCACCAATATTCTTTATTTGCGTCTGTTCGATCCCAAGTTCCTTTGTCAATACCCAGCCATCTGTTCCGTTTTGCCCGCAAAGCCCATTGTTCATTATTCAGTGTCAGTGCCCCTCCTTCACCCATTGCCAGATTTTTAACGGCGTGAAAACTAAAACATCCGATCTGTCCAATTCCTCCGACCGGCCGGTTCTTGTAACGGGCACCGGCTGCGTGTGCACAATCTTCAATAATCGGAATGCCCTCGGCAACTAATTGAAGCCTGTCCATATCCACAGGACGCCCACCATAGTGAACAGCGATAATGGCTTTTGTCCGACCTGTTATCTTTTTCTTGACATCTTCAATATCAATATTCAGGGTATCGGGTTCAATATCTGCAAAAATCGGTGTCGCCAGATTATACACAACGCAATGGGCTGTCGAGACAAAGGTCATCGCAGGAACAATTACTTCATCACCATGGTTGACTCCTAACAGCTTCAGAGCCATATCCAGTGCTGCGGTACAGGAGTTCATCCCGACGCAATAGTCCACATCACAGAATTGAGCAAATTCCTTTTCAAATTTCGCCGTCTTGGGCCCTAAGCCAACCCAGCCGGATTTTATGACATCCGCTACAGCATCGATTTCCTGATGATCATAATATGGCTTAAAGACTTGTATCATTGTCGTTTTCCTTTCAACCGATTATAAATTGCAATACATCATGACATTGGCGAATCAGGCCTTTAACAATTCGTCGCTCATCCACAAAAGTGGATTGAGGTTTTTCATTTTTGAAGTCAGATATCACAAATATTCGCTTTGCTTTATGCATTTTTCCTTTCTCGGCAATTTTCTGCTCGCTGGTGCCCTTAAATTATATTTCTCTTACACAAACGTCTATAAAATTTACCAAGTTTTCTCCTAAATATATTGCGATCTCCTGCTCGTTTTCGTGCCCATTTTGGCAGTTGCTGCATCCTGGATTCCTTGAAAGCAATTCTCTGCCAGGGTAATTCACCACAACCTCTAATAAAAACCGTTCCGTCATAACCACAAAACAGGTGTGTAATCACTGACTCATCCGTCCACATTGTTCTTACAGAATTATCGCTTATGCCAAATAAATTGAAATATCTTGAGTCAACAAAGATGGCATTGAAGCTCGTAACGGCCACGAGTTCATAACCCCTCGATTTTGCAAGTTTGGTGATGGACAAAAGGCTGCTTCCCTGGGTTACGTGCATATCTCGTTGTTGCACAAATTCAACTGTACTTGGAATTGTAGGATTAAACTCTATAACAACAACCTTTGGCTTGTAATTACGCATAGCACCCCAGACGTGATAGTCGTTGCCGTCTATATCTATCGAAAGCAAATCAAAATCGTAGGGCACGTCTGTAGCTTCAAGGATTACACTCAGATTGTTTTTTTTTTCAAAACCTACAAAAGTATTTATCAGCGTAACTTTTTTGTTATCTTTGAATGTTTTGAGAAGTTCTTTAAACCTTTTGCGGCTACCTTCAATCAATACCGCTGAAAACCCTTTGTTGCTAATAAGATTAAAAGTATTGCTACATTTTTTACCGTCCCAGCTTCCAAACTCCACACACCATTTGTTGTTATCACGTATGACACCAAGAACCTTTTCAATTATGCCGTCCTCCCCACACTGCGAAGTTACGTCCCTGGCAAACTCATTAAGCCACGTATTTTGTTTAGTTGTGTTGCTGTGATTTCCCAAGCAAATATCTTCAGCCATCAGCACACCTCCTACCTGAGTGTGTTCTGATAATATCATCTTTTACTTCGAACACCCAACTGGGGTGAAAGGCCAGGACAAGGTGTTCCAACGCTTGCAAGGTAGGATAATCATCCTCGCCGACAAAAAGAAATGCATCATCGATAAGTATAATGTGCTCCTCTGCTCCTCTGTGGTTTAATATGCACTGTAATTCCTGCAATATTGGTGTATTGGTCTGACCTTTTGCAGTAGAACCTTCGGACCAGTGTGCATCAAGCCAGAAGAGACAAGGCTTTTCGATGTTGACTAGGACTTTGGGTAGTATTTCGCCGCTTTGGCCTTGAATAATGTGGATATTGTGATAACCGGCGAATCTTCTCTTAGCTTTTTCAAAATACATTTGATCAAGTTCAATAGAATAAATTTCCTTCATGTGGGGCATAACCGCATAAACCATCTTTCCCTTATACGTTCCCGTCTCGATGAATACACCAGGTGAGAACTTTTTGATGTAATTGATAACCACTTGCTGCTTGCCAAAGTTGGGCATCGGGGCAATAGCCCCATTTTTCTCCCATCTGCGGAACTTTTTTGCAAGCTGCCTTGTTCTTTGGAATCTGGCAAGAGTTCCAAATAGAGTTGTACGTTCCAAGAGATATTTTAACGATTCTTTTGCCATTTACAGCCATCTCTTTCATTCTCTTATATCGTTTTTAGAGAATCTTCTTAACCATATCCTTTCTTATGCCAATAAAATTAGTTGTTCTGAACAGTTCTAGTTTTTCACTGTAATTATCTAAAAGATAGAAATAGCCCGAAGGAGTAATTCTGTAAAGTAAAAAACCAAACTCGTTAAGTAAATAATAAAAGTCCCTTAAGAAGGTGCGTGTATCAATATTACAACCTCCAAATTCAAAGCTGATCATCTTAATCATTTTTCTTTTTAATGTCTCTTTTGAGCCTTCAAGCACATCTAATTCATGTCCTTCAACATCAAGCTTTAACAGATCGATATCTTTAATATTGTTAGCACGGCAATAATCATCAAGAGTGTCTATTGAAACATCTTCGGAATAATCGAAATCTACACCAAGATGATCTAGTTTTCGTTTAGTTAATGAAGCCGCTCCGGAACCAGGAGAGTCTGTGTAAAAAGGAAATGTCCCTGCTTCCTTGCCCAGGCCTTTATTGTTTAATATGACTTTGTCTGATTTTATATTGTTACTTAAAAGTTCAAAAGTAGCTTTTGAAGGCTCAAAAGAGTGCACTTTAATATCATTATTGTCAAAGAAATCAAGTACTATCTTTGTGAAATCACCTTTATTGGCTCCTACATCAAATAAACAATAACTGTCTTGTTTTAGAGATGTCAACCTCTTTAGTATTGATTTTTCTCCGCTGTTTTCAACGTTACCTCCAGAACCAATCCCAGCAAGTATTTGGGATTTCCTGATCCCTCTCGCTATATATTTCTGGGCAATCTTATTACCCGTTATAAAATAAACTATTTTTTTCTTTATGTCTTTAACTCGCTTTAAACAACTTCTAACCAATATAGGCCTCCTCAAAATTTTATCTTCTAATCTTTGCACTTAACGAGATCAGTTACTAAAAAATCTTATTATCTTTATTACGGAAATTTTTATATTACCAATTATTCTTTTGTAAACCAGAACATTCCACAACCGTATCTTGCCTTCTCTAAAATATCAATATCTATATTTTCAATAAATCTTTTCTCACCATCCGTACCTGATAGCTCAACCAACTTAAGGTCGTCAAAATAATCAATAATCCGTTTTGGTGAATGGATTCTGTGGGCGTTGAAACAGAGACGAGGTTTGCCGACCGGCACAGAAAAGAAAAGATTGCCGCCCTTTGCCAAGCATCTTGCAAGTTCAGCGGCCGCTTTCTTTGTGCCCTGTGGGTCTAAGGCATCCCCATATCTGCCAAGTCCGATATGCTCTGCAACGTGCAAACATGAAATGGATTGCAGCGAATCACTCTCATAAGGCATCTCTAAGATACTGCCCTTTACGCTCTTAAGGTTTTTAATATTTGAAACTTCTAAAGGTCTAATATCGACAAAGTGAACATTAGTAACAGCGGTTAAAAAACCAACAAACTTAACATTTGAGCCGACATCAACGTGAAGCTGTGGTTTAAGGGAAAATATTTTCTTAAAAGCCCAAAGGTCCTGATAGAAATAATGGCTGTCCACTCTGGTCTTGGATGTTCTGTCAAACAAACATGGATACGTATCTTTAAGTTTTATAGCTTCCGCGCCATCCATTCTGCCGTAACTGAGCATGTCGCTCAAATACCTGGGGTATTTAGCCAAGCCAAACAGAATTTTTGTTCTGATTAAAGGCCTTTTCCACCTCGTATAAAACTTTGACATAATATTTACCTGAATGGTCGTTGCCGCCTATAAATTTTTCGTCAACTTAAAAGATTCCACTCCGCAGTGCGTCGCCGCCGGCTTATTTCTGGCAACAAAGTCAATATCCAGCCTATAGCCGCTTTTGTACCTTTCATTTAACGCTTCAACTGTATATTCGGCAGCGCTATCGAAATCATCCTTTGTCAATGTATTTACCATATTGACCTGTATGGCGCTGGCACAGATTTTTTGAAAATAAAGATAATCAGGCATCTGTTCGCTGTGATTTTGAGCCCATCGGCAGTTCCATGATTCGAGAGTATTCGGACTGAAAAAATAGCCGAATCGCTTCAGCGTCGAACGAACCGATACAACCTTATTCATAGCTCTCATAAAGGCCGAACTCGGACAGAATAATCTTTTAGCCAGTGGATTACTATTCATTGTCCCGGCGATTATCTTCTTGACCAATTCTGTCTTGTAGACTGTTGCACAAAGCTCAAAAGGATAACGCGAATTCGGCGTTTGCCCCTGCTTCCAATCTACTCTATGGACTTTGTGTCCAGCAACTTCGACATCCGCTATCACATCGTCGTCCTCTAATATCTCTTTGCCGAATCTAAGGGAGAATCCAAAAATATCTTTTGGAAACCTGTTGAACGACTCATCGATTATTTCAAAATCGACTGAGTCAAAATATACAACGTCATCGACGCCAAACAAAATGAATTTTGTGTTAATCTGGCTAAGAAGCTTCAAAAAATCGCCGTGAAAGTCGTTTTCTTTTATTACTATACAATCTGCGTATTTGCTGAAAAGCTGCTGATATTCTTCTTCAAAAAGCTCTCGCTTATAAATGATATACGTTTGAATAAGTTCCCGGGGGAAATACCTGTATAAACTTTCCAAATAAGCTTCCAGTTGCAAAGGACGGTTCTTGGTAAATACAATGTTGCTTATCATTTTCATATCTTATTGGTCCAGTGAATTATCCGTAAGTATACTCCGCACTGCCTCAAGAGACAAAACCTTATCAACAAGTCGATTGCACTTGCTTACTGTTCTTTTTCGCAGAGTAAATTCCTGCGGGTTGACCACCTGTGTAGCGTGAGCAAGATGGTAAACAAATTGACCCATTACCGAGGGCGGCAGCTCAACGGTCTTATAGCCGCGGTCAACGAGTTCAAAATAGAGCTTTTTACCCCCCGTCAAACCCTTGTCTCTGTCCATAAGGAACGAGAGTTGCTCCCGGCGTAAGATATCCGTCCGGTACAGGCAGCATATTGTGCGATTGTAATAGCGAAACTTACCGACAGGGTCCGGTTCTCGAAGAACTTTGCGCTTGAAGGTTCTCAAATCGGTTACTTTTTTGAGCAGGATTCGCCATTTTGGTCTCAATTCGATTTTGCCGGAACCAACGCAGACTATATTTTCATCGTTGCCGAAATAGTTAATCAGGTCTCTGAGCCAGTTGTCTTGACGAACAAAGGTGTCTGAGTGCATCGAAACAAAAAATTCGGTATTACAGTTCTCCAAACCAAGGTCAAGACCGGCAGCGTGTGCATAACCACCGCCGGGCTCATCCGCCCCGACGCGACGCTCGATTAGCCGAATCCAATTGAGAGATTTGAGATATTCCAAAGACTCATCTTGTGAATCGTTATCGACAACGATGACCTGATACGCATATTTAGTAAACCTGCGTATGCTGCGCAGACATAGTCTGATGAAGTCAAGTGTTTTATAATTCACTATACATATTGTAGCCTTGCCTTTGATAAGCTCCGGCATTGATGCAATTTCCTTTTTATCCTGTTAGCGATTCTCGTACATAGATTCGCAATAATCCTGTTATCACCTTCCCTGCTTAAATCTCCTCTATCATAATATTTTCTAAAGCCAGGTATTGCAGGCCTGAGTTATCAAAAACTTCTAACGCCTCACGAGGCTTATAAACTATTGGATAACCGTGTAGATTAAAAGATGTATTCAATATCGCTCCTTCACCCGTAAGTTCCTTATAATAATCTATCAAACGATAATAGTCAGGATTCCATTCTTTTTCAACAATCTGAGGCCGGCACGAATGGTCATATGGATGGATTGATGCGATAATGTTATTTAGCTTACCTTTCCTCGTCTCAAAAGCCATTATCATATATGGCGCTTTCACCTGCTTTGGATTGTACAGATATTCTGAAGCAAATTCCGCAAGCATAGACGGAGCAAACGGCATCCAAAAATCCCTCGATTTAATCATTTCATTGATTATTTTAACAGTATGCCAATCGTTCGGGTTTGCTAAGATAGAACGATTGCCAAGGGCCCGTGCACCAAACTCCATTCGTCCTTTACATCTTGCAACAATACAACCTTGGGCAAGCAATTCGGCACATCGTTTTTCTATGTCTTTGTGTAAGACAGTACGTATTTTCTTTTTGAACTTGAAACTGTCGATAGCATGCTCAACATCTTGAGAACTAAACTGTCCTCCAAGATAAAAAGGGCCTAATTCCGGGATGTCCACCGGTGGTCCGTGTTCCTCCGAGAAACCGGCGTACGCAGCCCATGCGGCACCAATGCTATTTGTTTCATCACCACAGGAAGGAAAAACGAACAGCGACTCAACTTCATCAAGCTCCATAATTAGTTTGTTGAGCTTTACGTTCATAAAGAGTCCGCCCGATAGCGCGAGTTTGTGTACGTCAGTTTCCCTAATAACCCGGCGAACCCATTCGACAAAAAAATCTTCAACAAAGAGCTGTAAGCCGGCAGCAATATTGTCAAAACGCTTGTATTCAATATATTTCTTTAGCTGGGGTCCAATTTTGAATGTGTCAACAATACCATCGGCCCGTTGCCAGCCCAGCGGATTTTGCTGTGTGAAACGGAAGTGTGACCGCAGATAATCACATATCTGGTGAGCGCGTTCCGAACTAAAAGAATACGGGACAAGGCACAATAGTTTGTGTTCGTGCTCCAGTGGCACAAAACCCGTAAGAAATGTCAGCAGACTATAAAAAATAGGCACGGAGTTCGATAAAGGCACACTTGCCAATCTTTCTAATTTGCCATTCTTTCCTAT
>Ga0114922_10003892_pt1 | contig 13892 bp, 18 predicted proteins | sample AartaG_FD_100975 | JGI IMG/M metagenome (GOLD analysis project Ga0114922, IMG submission 100975) | Deep subsurface microbial communities from Aarhus Bay to uncover new lineages of life (NeLLi) - Aarhus_00045 metaG | ecosystem: Environmental > Aquatic > Marine > Oceanic > Sediment | place...
ATAAACCTTTATCAGTCTCCGACCCCATTCAATAGCTTCTTCGTAAGTTTCAAAACATAAATCAATTTTCCAACCCTTAATAGCCGAGCCCCGGTCATTGCATTTGCCGGGGCCATAACCTTCAATCCATATCCTTTGACCCATGCGTAGAGGACCGTTCTTATCATCTATGGCAACCGATCCCCTACCGGCCACGTCACCTATGGCAGTGAAACCATCATCATCAGGCCAACAGCACTCGGGGCCCGGGTAATATCCGGTGGCCTCTAAAATAAAATATTTAGGCTCTGCCTCTGCTTTGGGTAGAGCATATAAAAGTAATATAATTATTATAATTTCAATAATGATTATGATTTTTTTCATTCTTCATAATTCTCCAAGAAAAAACATTCTTCGCACATCGGCACAGCATCTTCATTTACGTCAACAAACCCGGTTCCTTTACAGATAATACAATCATTGCCGATCTCATCGATTCCAGAACCATTGCAATATTCACAAGGCTGATAATCTTCTTCTTGTTTCCAGTCAAACTCTTTGCCGCAATTAAAGCATTTAGCTTTCATATTTACCGCAATCCCTTTATATGAAATTGAATATCAGCCAGACAATCTACGTTAAATAAAGTATCTTTTTCCGGGAAGAAGGCATACTGCCTCCATGATCCATACCATTTAATTATCCCAAGCCTGTTTGCATTCTTTTTAGACCATACTCCAACAACTTTTGTTTTTGGTTTCTTCTCTAATAACAGAAATTCTAAATATTTGCTCATTTTTACTTCCAAACTTGCCCACCCTGACAGGTATCCCTACCCTGCATCCTTCCACATACTCCTCCCAGCGCATGGTAACGCCACAGGGCAGACAAAATATAAATAATTGCGGGGGCAGGCACAGAGCCTTCTTGAAATCTACCCCCCAATTACGCCTTCTCATGGTTTTTGTATCGGCGTAATCTCTTTAGTCCGGTATATCCTCATCGACAATTTAAGGTTACCCCCTATTTATTGTTTATTCGGATTTTTACTTCATAAGTCAATTTGTTAACTATCTCTTTAATATTCCAACTCCCGATCACCTCATAACTATCAAGTATCGCCTTAAAAGCTACTTCTAACTGCTCTAACTTTTCTTCTTTCAATTTCTCACCCCCTTTTTTTACCAAGCCTCCGTTTAGGTCCTTGAGTTAAGACCCAAAGTCTTGCAAAAACCTCAACTCAACCTTGCAGGGGCTTGATTTATTTCCTTAAAATAAAAATAGCCAAAATAAAAAAGCTCGAATACTTTTAACAGGATTACCGCATAAACCTGTTTTGAATATCCGAGTTTAATATTTTGGCCATATTCTTTTTTAATTTAAAGTATTATTTCTTGTTACATTATTGTAACATAATATATCATATGTAAAGTAATACCCGAATATCCACTATATTTGATTTTATCTAAAGTGGACATTTAAGCACCTTCATGCGGTTTTCCTCCCCTTTATTTGCTTTCTTCATAAAGTTTATTTATTCTTTCGATAATAATTGGATTTATCGGAGTTTTTCTGCCTTTCAAATAATTTACATAAGTATTATGACTAACTCCAATTATTGCAGCCATCTGGGTTTGTCTATAACCTTCATATTCAGGATTATTTTTTATTGTTTTAACCTTATCTTGTATCTTCATGGTTTGATTTTATATTATTATAACAACATTGTCAAGTCTTTTTCCAAAAAAATATCATATTTTTTTTAATTTTTTAATTTATCTACCTATTTTATCCCCAAAATTAGATAAATCGCCATAGACGCACGTAGATAGCCTTTAAACGCATTTCTTTCTTTTTACATACAATCATAAGCGTATATGTCAAATTATCGCAGTATAATAGCAGAATTAGCGTAGAATCTTATGGTTATGATAAATTGACCTGCCCGGCTCTTGCATCCGGGCAGTTAAGGAGGTACCTAAATGAAAAAGTATCGCGTGTTGGCAGTGATCATGATTAAGCATATCCCAATGAAATATTTCTTATAGAAAGTTCAGGGTATTTTTCTATCAATTCTTCTTCGATCTCAATTACCCATTCAGGTTCTTCAAATATTTCTTCCAATAATTCTTCGGTAGATTTTTTATTAGCCATAAATCTATTTACTTCTTTTAAAATTTGTTTTTCTAATTTTTTACCAAATTTTAATTGGTCTAAATAGAAAAACCATTCTTCAATCTTTTCTTGATATTTTGTATCTAATTTTCGCTTCTTGAATTCCTTCATTAATTTATCTTTAACTATATACAATATTACTTCTTTAATTAATAGAAGCATCAATTTTTTAATGCTCTTTTTATCTATACCCAATATTAATAAACCAGCCAATTTAGTAGATAGAAAGAGAATTCGTGGTATCTTTTTTAGGTCAATCCTCTTTCTTAATCCAAAGGGTGTTCTTCTAATGGGTAAAGTTTAATCAATTTATCTCTTAAGCCAATCTCAACTGTTTTTAAAGCGTTATCATCGAATTGAGTAGTAGTTGACTCTGCTCGTTCTTTTAGTTTTGTATGTATTGTATTATAGACAGTTTCAACCTGGGCTTCTACAAATTCGTTTCCTGCTTCAAGAAGATCATTTAAAACATCCCATAATTTAGTTAAATCCAAAGCCATTATTTTTTCACCACCTTTCCTTCTTTAATTTATTAATCCTCACTAAAGTACCAAATCAAACCTACAATTGCCGCTATAATTCCAGCAAGCCAGTACCAGTTTAAACCGGTTAACCAATCTAACATTTTATTATCCCCCTTTCAAATAGCATTATAATATATTAAATATATATAATCTATTTTCCTTCTTTTTTAATATAAGCGTATAAATCTAATACTCTGTTAGCCCATCCTCTAAAATATATTTTTGCCTGTTTAAATTTAGAATAAGCATATAGTCTTTTCAATAAGTAATCTCTCCAATCATTGTAAGCGTTCAGAAGCTCTATTGCCCTTCTTCTTCCCATATTGACAGCAGTATCGAAGACAACAATATTGAAGGGAAAAGGCAATTCATCACAACTTGTTTTTAGCCAGTAATTCTGATAATAAATCTCTTTTGCCTGCTTTAATGTTAGTTTACTAATATCAAGTTCAGGGTAAGATCTTTTAGATATTCCATATTTAGTTTCACCGCCAGGATCATTGGGGTCATTAGAATAACCGCCTTCCCACTTTAAGACAAATTTAATAGCTTTTTCAAAGTCTTTATTTTTTCCCATTTATTCTCCTATCAACACTCTCTATTAAAGTACATAGTTTCACTTGATGTTTTGAAATACTGTCTAAAACTCCAGAAGTCTTCTCAAGGCAACTTTCCATACTTCGATGGTTAGAGTCAGTTTTCTTACTAAGGTTAGCCATTGAATTTAATATCTCGGTATTTTTCTGTAAATTCTGTTTCTCTAATTCACTATCACCAAGTAACTTCTTTCTCATTACTTCAATAAAAAATTTTAGTAACATATAGGCTATAATAACTGATACTAAATTATCAGCTATTAATTTAAACCATTGTGTTCCTTCCATTACATCATCTCCTTATTTATTTGAAGATTACAAATAATCCTCAAAAAACCCCAAAAATTTTATACTTTTTACTCAATATTTTACCTTGCCAATCCCTCACTACCATACTCTTTAGCCCGTCTGGGAATGTATATTTACAAGCATCTTCATAGCTGTTATACCCTGACTTAAATTCCTTATTGCTAAACAAGGCAAATTTCCCATTGTAAGGAAATACAGTTATAGCGTGGCATTTAACATTCCGAATCTTGTTACCCCACCTTGCCTTATCATACCCACTACTGATTACACCTTTAGCATTAATTCCCATTACCCGCTTTAAGACATCTACAGTAAATCGCATTGTGTCATCACAATCATAGGTCACTTTATTAAGCGTCTCTTCAGGGGTCTGCCAATAATCAGTTACATCTTCTTTGCGTTTGAATTGCTGTATAAATTGATGTAATTTAGCTACACTGGTCAGTCCTTTAACTACCGATAAATACTCGGTAGTTGGTATAAATTTAGTCCATTTATTTTTTACAAAACACATAGTATCACCACCAAATACATTACTATTCCACCGAATATCGTTGCTATTATATCCCAGATATCTATATAACTATGTTTAATTTTCCAGTCGTATATTTCCTTACCTATCGCAATTATAATTACAGGAATAATTGCATAACTCATAAATTGACTTGCAATCAAGAATATAACTGCTCCTACAATAAAGTGATATAGTTTGTCCACTCTTCACTCCTTTTCAATTAAATAAATATTACCGAAGCAATATGTTTCTCCCGCTACTAAATTAGCAGTATCTGCATTGTTTGTATATGCCATGAGTTGAACGTAATCATCTTTACTAAGAGCAAATCTATTCATAACATTCGCTCCTTGTATTTCAGTTCCAGCAGTTTCTAATCTACCGAAAGCTCTCTGCGTCCCATTTATGGCTATTTGAGTTACTATTTTCTTATGGTCAGCATTCGTATTCCACATTAATGAATTAATAATCATATAATCGCCAGGAATAGGAGCAACAAATCTCGAATTCTTAATTTCATAACCTTCTCCATCTACAAATATGTCTTTATCTATGGTTACATCAGTTGCAGAATTTACAACGGTAATATAAGCATAAGTTGTATCGGTAGTATTTTTAACCAAATAACCTACCATTCCAGCGACGAAGGCTCCACCAGCCGCTACTAAATGATTTGCAGAGGTATCAGTGGCGTTACCAGAATCCCAAACAGATGTATCATAATTACTACCAATGTCATAATTCTCTGTATCCATATTTACTGTCGCATAAATATCAGCAGTAGGCGAGGATTGATTTGTTCCCAAATAAACACTAACTTTTGGCACTTGCCCTAAAGCTTCATCTATAACTTGCCAATTAGTACCATCACTTACTACTGTGACTTCTGCACAATAAGTATTAAGTCGTGCATAAGTTTGGACTGGTGCACCTGTAGAATTTTCATAATTCAGTGTTTCTGTTCCGTCACCATCTAAAGTAATCAAATTGTAGTTAGCGTCAGTTTTTATAAAGTGATAAGTTAAACCTGTATTGCCAGATGCTGTAGGCAAAGTAAGCGTATAAGCAGCCGCAGCACTTACATTTACTACTCCTGCCTCTGCTACAGTTAAAGTTGCTGTATCCGTTTTAGTAGTTACTGTATACTTAGGAGTTATACTTGCTGTCCCCTCAAAGGTTAATACACCACCAGCACTAACATTAATGAAATTAGTCCACACACCATCACCCATTTTGATGTTGCCTGCGTTGTCTATTGCCATGCGTAAAACAGGAGTATCTGAGCCATCAGGAGTAGTGAGAAATTCTAATCTTCCAGGCATATCATCTGCACCAGGGTCTCCATCAGCAAAGGCTTTTATTACCGCTCCTGATACTTCATAATCGGTATGCCATCCAGTAAAAGTAATTCTCCCTAATTCGTCATCATCAAAGACATTCTTCGTTGGGTCTCCATCTCTTTCCCTTTTAAAATAGAGGTCTCCACCCCAATTTGAATCAGAAGTCCTTGAAATATATAAAAAATCTTTCATTTTCCAAGTTCCTGTTACCGTTTCATTCTCATCTAACATAGCAATAGAAGCTACATCAGAGAGGTCATCTGAAGTTATCTGAACACCATTAATGTAATAGTTAGAACCACTTGAAATGCCTACATTACCATCAAAATATCCTTCTGCACCTGTCTTGCCATAAGGAATTGCAAAAACATTTATTGGTAATAGCAATAAACATACTATAATAATTAAAATTATTCTTTTTATCCTCATATAGTCACCTACTTTAAATGGGGTAGTGTTTGCCACTACCCCATAAATTAATTAATTATGATAGTAAATCGTTATATCTTCGTTTTGCACAATAGTTGTACAATCAAGAGTATTATTAGCTACGTTACCTTTTCCAGAAATCTCGCTAAACTCTCCTACGCCGTCAACTGTTTTCATATAGATATCTGCTTCTTCACTGATAGCATTAGGCAATCCAATCAAATCTCCAATTCCTACTTCAACATGCTTAGTAGCAAGAAGTCCATCAGATATATTAACATTAGTTACGGTTACGAATGCCTTTACTCCTTGTGTAGTAGCACCATCAGCTATAGCTATTGCGTCAGTCTGTCCAGTAGTTCCATCAGCAAGCGTTCCAGTTATAGTAACAACTCCAGTAGCTCCAGCATCTCCAGTTGTTGTAATATTTCTACCGAAGTCAGGTTCTGTATTAGCTAAATCTACACCCGATTTATCTTGTGATGCCCCTGTTCCTTCTGTAGAAACAAGAATATAATCAACATCAGCTGCATCAACATCCATTAGATGTAATACCCAATTTTTCCCTACACCAGCAGCATCATCAACATAGCCCTGGGTAACAAGTTTATTATTGTCCCCAGTACCAGTAGAAAAACTCGCTATGGCAGTTTCCACTTCATTAATCGTAAATTTAATTTGATTATCCGTTCCAAAACTAATCAAATTGTGAGTATCCCTGCCAACAGTTAAAGCTGTATTAGTTAAACTTGTAATATCGGTATTAGCTCCACAAGCTGCGACGTTAGTCCCAATAACTAAACCTAAATCAGTCCTAACTTCCGACATTGTTCTTATAGAGTAAGTATCTTCTGCGGTTATCTTAATCATACTTGCTTCAACATAACCTAAAGCAGCCAAATTAGTTAAACCAGTATCCAATGGTTGATAAGTTCCAGATATATCAGGAATATCACCAGCTGCTAAAACTTCATAGCTTGGCAATCCACCACTGACAGTTCTTAAAAACTTGTTTGTAGCGCCCGCTTCTGATGCAAGTCTTGTCAATACACCATCAGCAGCTCTATAATATATATCACCCGTTCCATCACTACCAAGTGTCATAGTAACGCCATTTATAACTACTCCTGTTGATAACGTTCCGGTTGTTACAGTTCCCAATGTAGTTATACTTGCGCTACCAGCAATAGGCGAATATATGGTGCTTATTGCAACTTCATTAACATAGTAATCCTTGCCACTGGGTACATTTACGTCTCCATCCATATCCGTTGTTGGGCCGATATTAACTGCACTAAATGCTGCAAAAACACTTGTAGGCACACTCATAAATATGAGTGAAACCACCATTAAAAATATAATTAATTTCTTCATTTTTTCTCACCTCTTTTCATAATTTATTTTTTAGGCCTTACGTGTATTGTTATTTCGTATCTGTCTCCTTCTAAAAATATATTCGAGTATGTAAACGAATCTTCACATATATGTAACTCACCAACTACTTGAACGGCACAGTTATTCAACTTTATCAACTTATCATTCATGCCATCAATTATAGTAACGTCTAAACGAGTAACTGCTTTAGGAACAGGTTTAGGAAAATCGACCTCTCCAACTTCATTTGGATTAGCATTCATATTATCAGTATAATCTTCTTCTTGTGCTCCTGCGTACAACAAGAAAGCCACACATATAATCACTACAAATACTAAAAAACGCTTCATTTTTTCACCTCCTTTATATGGTTAATACGGATTTATACCTTATTTCCATATCCTCATAATTCTCTATAGTTGCACAATCTACGGTATGGTAAGTGGTATTCACCTTACCGGATAATTCGCTTGTTTTATCTTCGGTATTTACTTTCTTTTTAAATACATCGGCAGCCGAAGTTATTGGATTAGATAATCCTATCTTGTCAGAAAACCCTACTGTTACCGTATCAGAAGCAGATACTCCGGCAGGAATATTAATATTAGTAACCACATCAAAGGCCTTTACGCCATAAGCGGTTGAACCTGCTATAATAGGGATTACATCCGTATCTTCTGTCCCCCTTACCAATCCTGTAATAGTTACATTCCCCGATGGAGCAGCCACATTGGTAGTCGTTATACTCGTATTCCTGGCATAATCAGGATTGGTAATATCCTCTGTAATATTTTGTTCTGAACCTGTCCCTGTGATAGCTGCGTGAATACCATCCTCATCAGCCGGTAATAAATCCTGAAAAGACTGAGATATTACCCTTGAAAATGTATGAAATATAAAAGTCCTTTTATCGGTAACAGAATCAACTACGCCACCAGAGATAACTACCGTTGCAAGCTGAATTGAATTAGTCGGTATAGTCCCGGTCGTATAACTTATTACCCCGGTTTGAGTGAGATAAATTTTATAGGTATCATCCTCTGTCGGCAGGGTATAAGTTTGTGCTACAGATAAGTATATTCTAATATTATTAATATACGCATATCCGCTCGCAATATCGATTTTACTGTCAGCTCCGGCATTATCGGTAACCTCTAATTTATTCCCCTTATAGACAACACCATTCCCGAACAGTTCAGTAAATCCCTCACATAAAGAAGATGAGGGCTCTTGATTTAATACATATATCTGGAAAGTAACTGCTCCCTCTACGGCACTATTAGGCAAGTGGACCCTAACCATAATTTTACGGTAACAATCGGCTGGTATGTTTCCTATGTCAAGCGGTAGATTTAATCCTACAGGTTGAAATTCAGTCATATCATCATCAGTTTCACCAGAGGAATCTCCACCATTCGCGCCATCATGAATGGTAAGGGATTTTATTTCTACCCAATGCTGTTTGGTGATATTTTTGACTTCATCCCCGTTATCATCCCTGGCACTTATCTTGACAGACGTCATTCTAGAGGAACTTTTTACCATGCCCTTATCGTTCCAAACGTGATATTCTGTCCCTGCTTCCAATAATAGGAAAGTCCCTGCATCACCATTGCCATAATTTATCGCAGATACTTCTTCGCTATCATCAGCATTATATATTTTTGGATTCGGGTCTACTGCCATATTATCACCTCACTTTAAAAAGGATAAGCTCCAACGCTACTCGGCCAGTAACCTGCTCCAATTACTTCTATTACCCATACTTTCTCACCAGTTTCTGTATATTTCCCTAAATACAATGATCCTCCGTATACTTTGCTTCCAAAAACATAAAAATAACCATCCTTGCTTGCCACACTACCACATCGTGTTATTTCAGTAGACCAATCTATTTCACTTGCACCTAAATTTGTTGGAACATACCAAGGCTGTTTTGTAAAATCAACACCTAATACAGTACTTCCTGCAACTGCTAAAGAAGTTAATGAAGTCTTTTTACTATCTATTGCCACACTGGCAATTTTACTGCCGGTCGAAACTCTCCAAATTTCTATTTCATCGCTTGAACTATTTACCATATAAAAATAATCATTATCATAAAAAGCCATACCATAAAATGAATTTGTCCAGGGGTCTAATTGGAATGAACTTAATATTTGCAGGGTCGAAGCACTTCTTTTCATAATCATATTATTATTTTCATCCGTAAACTCATGCGTAAAAATATAACCATCACTTGATATGGCTATATGTCGAATTTGATAAGACGCACTAAGTTTAATTACTTCATTCCCTAAAGAATCATATTTTATTATTTTATGTGGACTAGAAAAAGCAACATAATAAACATTACCGGAAGAATCTACGCACATTCCGTTATACATAAGTTGATAATCTTCTGGTGTCCAACTACTAACCTCGACCCCTTCGGTAGTAAATGATTTTATAGTACTTATTTCAGGATTGCCAGTTTCAAAAGTAACAAATATTTCTCCTGTAATAGCTGGTGCAGTCGGCTTTACTGGTGGCAATATTATCGGCAATTCCTTACATCCATTTTTATATAATATTCTCACTTTATCTCCTACCGCTAAATCGGGTTCTCTGGCTAAGGTAAAAACTTTTGGATATTCTTTCGCCTCTCCTGATATAAATACGTCATAACTGCCATTGCCATTATCCTTGGCCACTTCTCCAGTTACCACAAATCCCCGATGGATTATATTCCCAATATTATCTTTTATAATTGCATTAATCGGTCTTAACATGATTAAAACCCCTATAAATAATAATATAAATAATAATTTTTTCATTCATTCAAACCCCCAAAGAATTAACCGAAGCAGTTGCCTCTATCTGTTGGATATCCCTTAATACACCGCAAATTATCGGTTTTTCTCTTATTCCATATTCAAATAAAATGCCAACATGTTCATTAACTTGATAATCAGGTTCCTTTTCAATAGTATAAATATCTATATAAGACTTTCCACTCCCGGCAATCTCCACATCATATTTACCATTACCCTTATCGGCAGTTACTATCCCGGTCATATAAGTACCTCGATGCTTAATATTGCCTACTGTATTACTCGAAGTAGCTTTATTAAATCTAAGCATAAAAAACACATCCTATCCTAGAACGTGGCTTTATTGCTCCGGTTTCCGGGTCAATATCAAAAGTAAGCACTATTTCCTCTATGCGCCATCGTTCATTATAGCCAATATTATTATCGGTTAATTTTACTGCCTCACCTGCTACTATTTTAGGATTGAAATTAACCAAATAGTCGGGCTGTTTAGTATATCTATGACTATCCCTAATTCTCCTTTGCCCTATATCGATACATTGTGCTTCGGTTTCGGCCAAAGGATATTCTTCAGTGCCTTCTCCTTCTGGCTTTCTCACTCCATATTTAGCAATTGAAACAGAATCATTTACCACTGCCTTAATTTGAGTACGGATTATAGTAGATATTGTAGTCTCGTTAGGAATAGTCTCGGTGATCCAGATTGAACCGCCTGCCACTAATTCTTTAGTCTTAATTACAATTTTTATTGAAAAAGCCTTTTCAGTAAAATCCCAATCAAGCGTACTCTGAATCTCTCTATGAATATTAAAACCTGCACCGCCCTCCAAATATTTACCTGCCCCACCCGTAACCGTAAACTCCATTCCCTGAACATTTAAATCGGAATTTAATTTTGTAACGGTGAATTTATAATCCTGATATTTGGGAAAGATAAATCCTGGTGGTTTGGTATATCCTATATATTTTGTAGTTACTTTAAAATTAGCATCCGAATAAGACCAGTTAGTTACACTTTCGCCTAAACTAAAACTTTTATTGATAGTATGAGTATCTATTTTATATTCTTCTGTCGGTACTTCTACTTTCTGTTCTTCTTCCCCATACTCAACAGTTATTACCTCTTCTTCAAATACCGCCCCCAAAATTGTTAATTGATTAATAATCCCCTCTTTTGTAGTAGTTAGACCTACTAATGCAAATTTATTTTCTCCATATTCCCAGTCAGGAGTGGGATATAAAGTTTCATCAGTTTTGATTACTTTTTTATAAACTAACATCTTAGCATTTTCATCAAACCGTATTACCCAACCTTCGATCATCATTTCCTTCTGGATCATGTCCCACAGGAGCTGATCCTGGAAGGAATGATCAATAACGGTCGTGCTTCCTGTCGGTACATCCACATTGGTTATACCTGCCTGGCTGGCCAGATATCTTATAATTGCCCCCCTGGTTTTTGCAGTGGCTGCTTCCTGGACAGATATAAGGGTCATTCTCTTTAATAATTTCTTACCATATCCGGACCCAAAAATATATAAATTATATTTACCAGCACCATCAGATCTTGTGCCATCGATCAACCCGGTAAATAATTTCACTTCCTGGCCATTAACATAGGAGGTTATAACTACTTCTTTATCTTCAGCTATATGAGGATTGATCAACGGTGAATATTGAAAATCACCCAAGTTAAAGGAAAATAGACTGATCAGATTCTCATTGTGCTGGATCATAATTTGACCTATCAAGGCAGCCGACACATCTTCGCCATCGACAGTGATCTTTAGCCTTATACTTTGCTTAATTCCTCCACCTGGTTGCCCTACTGAAGGAATCACTATTCCCAAACAAGCATTGACTAAATCTCTTTTCACAGTTAAATTACAATCAATTATCCTACCGAAGAAATTCTCGTCATTAGCATTAACGTGTAAATTACAATCTATTGCCTTATAAGTAGGAAAATCAGCAGGTTGCTCACTTACCGCTAGAAAACAATCAATAACAGTTATCATGGTTTTACTTCCTCACAAATTAAAGAATAATGTCCTACATTCATGATCCTACCGATATATTGATAATCTACAATATGTACTATAAATTTAGGTTCATATCGGATAACAATATTATCATCTTCATCTGCAGGTGCATCTGTAAATACAAACTTTCCCCGCCCTGAATCATTCATAGTAATAGTCGGGGTTTTTGGTACTCCACCGACGGTAACAGTCGGCGCCGGATCAGTCTTTGTATTTAATTGTCTTTGAGTATAAAAAGTTTTTGTAGACCCATCACCACTTAAAACTTCCACTATCTGTAAATAGTCAACATAATATAAATTGCCGATATGGGCTGCTTCCTCTTTAATGGCATACATCTTGCTATTTATAAGATCCGCTATCTCAAAATGATATACAGAGATAGGCTGATTTTCAGCATTCACATTCCGGTTAATGATAAACTTTCCGTATGGAGTGCGTTCATAGTTTTTAAGAAAATTCTCTTTTGCTATATAACCTACCGGAGTATCTAAGGTAGTATCCCCTATTGCAATTGTGCCTTCTGCCATAAATTACCCTCCTAATTTTTTATGATTTTGCCAATATTTTAAAAGCGTTTAAATTTCTTTTTATTATATTGTCTATTAAATCAATATCAGTATCATTTAAAGTTTCTGTTTTTTCTGGTAATGCCCATTTATTTGGATTTTCGATAATATATAATTCTGGTATAATTTATCCTCCCTAATGTGCTAACTCAAAACCACTACGACCATATTGCCTGGTAAATTCCTGAAAAGCCACCTCTACCTGCTGTTTAATTTTAGTTATATCATTATCATTTCTGACTACCGGATTATTTATATTGATATTAATTTCTCTTTTCCGTTGATCATAAGTATTCTGGGTTGCCGGAGTAACCCTTTCTCCAACGTCTAATTTATATATCCCTGTTTTTGGCACCCGGGAAGTGCCTAATTGAAGTTCTGGCACATAAGGCGGTATATATCCTGTTTCTTCAATCGTTGGAACTCCAGCTAAAAAGGCTTCAGAAGCTGCCTTTTTTGCAGCTTTTGCCATAGCTTCTCCAACCCCTTCTATTTTTGCTATCAATCCATCATATTCATTTTTTATTTCCCGGATAGCTTCTTTTTGTTTATTTGCACTTTCCTCTGATTGATTGGCTGTTTCAATCAATGCATCTCTTTGTTCTTCCAATTTTCCTTTTATTAAATCAATTTCTTTTTCATACCATTCCCTTATTTTGGTTAATTCTTCCTTTTCTTTATCAGCAGACAATCCTGCAGCTTTGACTGATTCTTCTAATTGTTGTTTTTTTGTTAATAGATTTTTAGCTGCAACCTCTTCCTCTGTATGAGATAATTCATATAGTCTATCTTCTACCGGTTTCATCGCATCAGTATATTTTTTGTATGCATCCTCGGCAGCTTTTGCCATTTTTTTATTGGCTTCTTCGTTTTCTTTAGCTAATCTTTCTACCCATTCATCAAAGGTTTCTATTTTATTAACAAATTCATCGAGTGCTTCTTTTGTGTCATCAGTTTTTTCTCCAAGTCCATCTACTGAATCGGCTAAATCATCAATATCTTCTGCAAAGGCCTCAACCGTACCTCCACCACCAGCCATTGAATCTTTAAGTTCTGTGAAATTACCTCTTATATCATTAAATGCTTCTATAGTAATATCTCTCATCCCAAAGAGATTTTTCTTCCAGGCTAAGTATAAACCTCCAACAGCAATGGCTATAATTCCAATGGGACCAGTAGCTATCGTTCCTAATGTACCAAGCCCTAATTTTAATTTTGCTAAAGAAGG
>Ga0114922_10003893_pt1 | contig 13892 bp, 8 predicted proteins | sample AartaG_FD_100975 | JGI IMG/M metagenome (GOLD analysis project Ga0114922, IMG submission 100975) | Deep subsurface microbial communities from Aarhus Bay to uncover new lineages of life (NeLLi) - Aarhus_00045 metaG | ecosystem: Environmental > Aquatic > Marine > Oceanic > Sediment | place: Aarhus...
ATGACGATGCATCGGCTGATCACGGCAAGTGCTGCCGCAGTGTTGCTTTTTTTCGGTTCGCAGATGGCCTTCGCGCAAGTGCCCCCGCCCCCCGACGGCGAGGAGGTGCTGTACGGCGCCTATAAAGGCAAGACCTATTCGCCCTACGCGCAGCGCGGGTTCCCCAGTCGCCCACTCTGGGGCGATACCCATCTGCATACTGCGATGTCGATGGACGCAGGTGCGTTTGGCAACCGCCTTGGCGTGCGCGAGGCGTACCAGTTCGCGAGGGGCGGAGAGATCAACTCGGCGACCGGACTTCCCGTGAAGTTGTCGCGTCCGCTCGACTTCTTGGTCGTGGCGGATCACTCGGACAATATGGGCTTCTTCCCCGATATGTTCGCTGGCGCGCCGCACATTCTCTCCGATCCCAAAGGCAAGGAGTGGTACGACAAGGTGCAGGCTGGCAAAGGCGTCGATGTGGCGCTCGAGTTGATCGGGCTTTTTTCGCAAGGGAAGTTCCCAGAGGCGCTGGAATACACGCCCGACTCCCGGCCCTACAAGTCCGCCTGGAAACAGACGGTCGACGCCGCCGAGGAATATAACGAGCCTGGCCGGTTCACAGCCTTCATCGGATACGAATGGACCTCGCTAGCCAAGGGCAATAATCTGCATCGCGTGGTTATCTACCGAGACGACGCTGACAAAGCGTTACGCATGGTTCCCTACACAACAACTGCGCCGTATGGCAGCACTGATCCTCTGGAACTCTACAAATGGCTAGAGAAATACGAGCAAGATACGGGCGGCAGCGTCGTTGCGCTGTCTCATAACGGTAATTTGTCGAACGGCATCATGTTCCCGGTCGACGCTCAGTACACGGGCCGCAAGCTCGACAAGCTCTATGTCGATCAGCGAGCCAAGTGGGAGCCGCTCTACGAGGTCACGCAAATCAAAGGCGACGGTGAAACACATCCTCTCTTGTCACCCGAGGACGAGTTCGCCGATTACGAGACCTGGGATATCGGCAATCTCGATGTGTCGGAGGCCAAGACCGATGAGATGCTTGCGGGCGAATATGCACGCGAGGCTCTGAAGCGGGGGCTGATGCTTGAGAAGAAGCTTGGAACCAATCCTTACAAGTTTGGTATGATTGGCTCCACCGATAGCCACACGTCGCTCGCGACCGCGCAAGAAGACAATTTCTTCGGCAAGCATTCGGGCGCCGAACCGAACCCTGAGCGCATGAACCATCCCTTCATGAAGACGGACGCTGGGACCATCATGGGCTGGCAGCAGGTGTCTTCAGGGCTGGCCGCAGTTTGGGCGCCGGAGAACACGCGCGAATCGATCTTCGATGCCATGGAACGCAAGGAGACTTACGGCACGACCGGAAGCCGCATGGGCGTGCGCTTCTTCGGCGGCTGGAACTATAGCGACGACGATTTGCGTAGCCGCACGCCGGCCTTCGCCGGTTACGACAAGGGCGTCCCCATGGGTGGCGATTTGCCTGCGAAGCCGAACGAAGCCAAGGCGCCGAATTTCATGGTCTTCGCACTTAAGGATCCAATCGGGGGCAATCTCGACCGTATCCAGATTGTCAAAGGATGGATGGATGAGGACGGAGAAACACACGAGAAGGTCTACGACGTCGTGTGGAGCGGAGACCGCAAACCAGGCGACGACGGCAAGGTGCCGCCGGTGGGCGACACGGTAGACGCCAAGACCGCGAGCTTCACGAACAGCATCGGCGATTCCGAACTCGGTGCCGTATGGACCGACCCGGACTTCGATCCAGACCAGAAGGCGTTCTATTACGCGCGTGTGTTGGAGATACCAACGCCGCGCTGGTCGACCTATGACGCCTTCCGCTTCGGGATCGACATTCCCGAAGGGGCGCCGGTCTCAACACAAGAGCGGGCCTACACCTCGCCGATTTGGTACACGCCAAGCTGAGCATCCGGTCTCGCAGGGCACGATCTCTGTTGCGGCTCGTCCTCTGAAGATAGGGCGAGCCATAGCGGTTGAACACAAGGCGATGAGTCACCACGCTGACGGTACGAATGTTACAAAGAAAGAAGACCATGAAGACTTCTTATATTGCCAAATCTCTTGGTGCCGCTCTGCTGGCAACGAGTGCGTTTGTCCCCCCCGTGAGCGCAGACCAGCTCCCAACGAAAGATGGTATCGCCGCGGTCGCCAAGCCCGAGTTCTCCCCGTATGCGGGACGGAACTTTCCGACCAAGGTGCTTTGGGGAGACACGCATCTGCACACGGCCGTTTCCGTCGATGCGGGAACCATGAACCGCATTGGCCAAGAGGACGCCTATCGCTTCGCGCGCGGTGATGAGGTGACGACCACACACGGTCTTCGAGCCAAACTCTCCCGGTCGCTCGACTTTCTGGTGATTTCCGATCACGCCGAAATGTATGGTTTGATGCCGCAACTTCTCGGCGGAAATCAGGAGATTCTCTCCACCGAAACTGGAAAGCGGTGGCACGAAGCCCTGACCAGTGGCGATGCGAACAAGACCTTCGACACGGCCATGGAAATCGTGGCCTCGCTCTCTGGCGACGAGCCACCGATCAAGAGCGATGAGGCCGTGCGCAATGCATGGCAGAACTACACAGCGCTCGCCGACAGATACAACGAGCCAGGCAAATTCACAGCGCTGATCGGCTACGAGTGGACGGCGATCGGCGGGGACAATCTGCACCGCAACGTGATCTTCCGCGGCGATTCAAATGCCGCCAATCGCACGGTTCCCTTCTCGCAATTCGACAGCAAGAACCCCGAGGACCTCTGGAAGCACCTCGTTTCGCTGAAGGTGAAGACGGGCGTTGAAGTTCTCGCCATCCCCCATAACGGGAATTTATCGAATGGCCGCATGTTCAAGGTCGAGTCCTTCGACGGAAAGCCCCTTAGCAAAGAGCTCGCCTCGATGCGTGCTGAACTTGAGCCGCTCGTCGAAGTCACCCAGATCAAGGGTGACAGCGAAGCTCATCCCTTCCTGTCTCCCAACGACGAATTCGCCGACTACGAAACCTGGGACAAATCCAACCTCAACGGCACCGAGGCCAAGACCGATGACATGTTCCAATGGGAATATGCTCGCGAGGCGCTGAAGACCGGGCTGAAATTGGACAAGGCTCTTGGCGTCAACCCATACAAGTTCGGCATGGTCGGATCGACCGATTCTCACACGTCGTTCACGGCCGTTGAGGAGGAGAACTTCTTTGGCAAGCACTCTGGTGTGGAACCGGAGCCGCATCGCTGGGAACATGTTGTGATCGAGGCGCCTGACCCGAAGTTCACGATTCGGGGTTGGCAGCAGGCCGCCAGTGGCTATGCCGGTGTGTGGGCAACGGAGAATACGCGCGAGGCGATCTTCGATGCGATGAAGCGCAAGGAGACCTACGCGACAACCGGCCCACGCATGACAGTGCGCTTCTTCGGCGGTTGGGATTTCAACGAGGGCGACACCAAGACGCGGCTTCCAGCTAATGCTGGCTACACCAAGGGTGTGCCCATGGGCGGCGACTTAAAGAACGCTCCGGACGGCAAGGCGCCGACCTTCCTCGTTGCGGCGGCGAAGGATCCCTATAGCGGCAATCTCGATCGTATCCAGATCGTGAAGGGCTGGTTGAACGAAGACGGTAAGACCGAAGAGCAGGTCTACGATGTTGTTTGGAGTGATGACCGCAAGCCAGGGGCGAACGGCAAGCTTCCCCCGGTTGGTAACACGGTGGATGTCGAGAATGCCACTTGGAGCAATTCAATCGGTGATCCTGAGATGATTGCTGTTTGGAAGGACCCAAACTTCGATCCAGACAAGCGCGCTTTCTATTACGCGCGCGTCATCGAAATCCCGACGCCCCGCTGGACGTCCTACGAGGCCGAGCGCTTCGATGTCAAAATGACCGACGACGTGCCGATGACGACCCAGGAGAGGGCCTACACCTCACCCATCTGGTACACGCCAAAAACTTAGAAGATCGATCGGGCACCAAGCGCGCAAAGATCGAGCGTCTTTGCGTTGGGGCCGGTTGCTTACTCCCGGCGGCTCTGGAGCGGGCTCCGCTTCCGTGTCCAGCTGTCGGCTCGTGGTGTCACGCAGAATGCGTATCGGACCTGCAGGTTGAACAAGTATGACTCAAAGCAATGGATCATTGTTGAGCTCTCGAATGACGCACTGGTTAGCCTCACTTGGTGCCACTCTGGCGGTGTCGCTCGGATCGATGTCGCCAACAGCGGCCCAAGACAGCGGCGGCGTGACGGCGGATATCTATAAGGGGCGCCCATATTCCCCTTACGTGGATCGCGCTTATCCGACCGACGTCTATTTCGGCGATACCCATAGCCACACCAGTATCTCAGTGGACGCGGGCGGCGGTGGAACGCGGCTTGGACCGCGCGATGCTTACCGCCTCGCTCGTGGCATGCAGGTGAAATCGAACACGGGTCAGCCGGTGAAGCTTAGCCGTCCGCTCGATTTCTATGTGATCACCGATCATTCAGACGGAATGGGCGCCATCAACGATATCTTGGCCGGCGCCCCCAACATTGTCGCTGACCCTCTCGGTAAGAAATTTCATGAGGCCTTTGCCACGGGTGGCCAGGTGGCGGCGGATGCGGCGACCCAACTTGTCGGCCAGTTTGCGCAAGGGACGCTGCCCGATGCGCTCAACTATCAGCCTGGAAACCCGGCCTACAAAGCGGTCTGGGGTGAGTTGGTTGACGCGGCCGAAGAGTTCAACGACCCGCACAATTTCACCGCGCTGATCGGTTATGAGTGGACCTCACTTGTGAAGGGCAACAATTTGCACCGCGTGGTGATATTCCGCGACGGACCGGAGCGCGCGCGGCAAACGCTGCCGTACACCACGACGCCACCAGTCGGCAGCCCCGATCCGCGGCAGCTTTGGAAGTGGATGGAGGCCTATGAAGTCGCGACGGGCGGCGACGTGCTGGCCATCCCCCACAATGGAAATTTGTCGAATGGCATGATGTTCGCCAAAAGCGACGATTTCTCTGACGGTGCGGCGTTCGACACCGACTACGCGAAAGCGCGTCAAAAATGGGAACGTCTCTACGAGGCAACCCAGATCAAGGGTGACGGTGAGGCGCACCCATTGCTCTCGCCAGAGGACGAGTTCGCGAGCTACGAGACCTGGGACATGGGCAATCTCGACCTCAGCACGGCGAAGACACCGGAGATGCTGCCTGGTGAGTATGCACGCTCAGGGTTGAAGCGCGGTTTGGAGCTTGAAGCGAGACTTGGGGTGAACCCCTTCAAGTTTGGCCTGGTCGGTGCGAGCGACAATCATGTCGGTCTGACCACACCCGACAACGACAACTTCTTTGGCAAGTTCACTCAGTACGAGCCGAGTCCCCACCGGGCGGATCACCTGTCCAAGGAGAACAAGGAGAATGGCGCCAAGCTGTTTAGCTGGCAGTACATCACCTCCGGTTTGACGGCCGTGTGGGCGCCTGAGAACACCCGTGAAGCACTGTTCGATGCGATGGAGCGCCGGGAGGTCTATGCGACCACGGGGCCACGTATGCGGGTGCGCTTCTTTGGCGGATTCGATTTCACCGGTGACGATGCGCAGCGCCGCGATCTCGCGTTGATCGGCTATAACAAAGGTGTGCCAATGGGGGGAGATCTGAAGCCCGCGCCAGCTGGGAAAGTACCAGCCTTTTTGGTCTATGCCTTGCGCGATCCGATCGGCGCCAATCTCGACCGCGTTCAAATCATCAAGGGTTGGGTAGACGCCGAGGGTACGACGCAGGAGAAGGTCTACGATGCGGTTTGGTCAGGGGACCGCAAACCTGGCGCTGACGGCGAAGTGCCCCCGGTCGGGAACACGGTCGACCTTTCGATCCCAAGCTGGACCAATACGATCGGCGCTGCCGAGCTTGTGACGGTATGGACAGACCCTGACTTCGATCCGAACCTGAAGGCATTCTATTACGCACGCGTGCTTGAGATTCCGACACCGCGTTGGACAGCCTATGACGCGGCAAAGTTCGGGCTCAATTTGCCGGCCGACATTCCTCTTCAAGGGCAAGAACGCGCCTACACCTCGCCCATTTGGTATTCGCCAAAAGGTTAGCTCCAAGGCAAAGGAAAGGCACGACGGGATGAAAATTGTGGCGTCCGGAGCGAGAGTTGCCCCAGCCCTTGTTCTTGCACTTGTCCTGGCGGTCTCTGCCGCGTCAGACATTGCGAGCGCCAGCGATGAACAGCCTGTGGCCGAAAGAGAAGCGGCCATTCCAGAGAATCCTCTGAAGGACGCCTATTTCGGCGAACAGCACGTCCATACCTCGTACTCGCTCGATGCGTATATTGGGGGCAACAAGTTGACCCCCGACGATGCCTATCACTTCGCTAAGGGTGGCGCGGTCACGGCTTATGGGCGCCCGCACAGCATTGGCCGTCCTCTCGACTTCGTCGCCATTACCGATCACGCGGAATATCTCGGGGAGATGTACGCGGCGCAGGTGGAGACATCTCCCGGTTACGACAACCCAAAACTTGTCGAGCTGCGCGGGCTTGATGACTTCGAGGAGCAGGAAGCCTGGTTCTTGAAATATGTCGTGTCCAATAACCGGTCGGGAGCGCCCGCGCACACGGACTTCTATCCCGGTGACGAGGCCTTACACAGCGGTTGGCGGGTCATGGTCGATGCGGCCGAGCGCCACTACGAGCCGGGCACATTCACAACCATCCCCGCGTTTGAATGGTCAGCCGCGCCCAAGGGCGGGAACATGCACCGCAACGTCTTCTTCCGTGACACCAAGGTGCCCCGGCTTCCCATCAGTGCGGTGGACACAAGCGATGAGGAAGAATTGTGGAAATGGTTGGCCGAGCAGGAGCGGGCAGGCTCGACACTGTTCGCCATTCCGCACAACTCCAATGCGTCCAAGGGGTTCATGTTCGAGCCGCTCGACAATGCGGGCGATCCCATCGATGCGGACTACGCCCGCTCGCGCAGCAAGTGGGAGCCGCTGATCGAGATGATGCAAATCAAAGCCAATTCAGAGGTGAATAGAAAACTCTGGCCGGCGGACGAGTTTGCGGATTTCGAGAACGGCGACAGCATCCAGAATTACAGCGGCCGCACATTTCAAAAAGAGAATTTTGTCCGGTGGGCGATCATCAAAGGCCTTCACTACGACAAGACGCTCGGAGAGAACCCTTACAAACTCGGCTTTGTCGGAGGGACGGATAATCACAATGGACTGCCGAGCGATGTGGCGGAAGCGAATTACATCGGCAGCCATGGCGGTGCGGATGGTTCCGTTGCGCGGCGGCGCGACAAAGATATCGCCGGCTGGATCATGGGCAAGGACTCGAACCCGGGGGCTTTGACAGGCGTTTGGGCGACGAGGAACACGCGCGGTGCCATCTTCGATGCCATGCGCGCGCGTGAGACATTTGCAACCTCAGGGCCGCGCATCAGAGTGCGCTTCTTTGGCGGTTCCGGGCTTGAGGCTTCCGACGATCCCGTCGCGCTCGTCGCCGATGGCTACGGCAAAGGTGTCCCGATGGGCGGCACGCTCGAGGGGTTGAGCGAGGTGCCAACCTTCACGGTGCATGCGATGATGGACCCAATTGGTGCCAATCTCGATCGTATCCAGATCATTAAAGGCTGGGTGGATGACCAGGGCGAGCCGCAGGAGAAGATCGTGGATGTTGTCTGGTCGGCAGGCCGTGGGGCGGGAGCCGATGGCAAGCCCACGCCCGTAGGCAACACAGTCGACCTCAAGACGGCCCGCTATGAGAATTCGATTGGCAGTCCCGAACTGATCGGAAGCTGGACTGACACAGCGTTCGATCCCAAGCAGCACGCGCTCTACTACGCGCGGGTCCTGGAAATTCCAACGCCCCGCTGGTCCACCTATGACGCTGTCCGCAATGGCCTGCAATTGTTGCCGGACACCCCAGCTGTGATTCAGGAGCGCGCCTGGTCGTCGCCGATATGGTACACGCCGTAAGGGGAGGGTGGGTCTTCGTCCATGCCGTTGGAGAGTGCAATTATGCAGCAAGTGCGATTGGCTTCGATGTCGGTAGCAAGCCTTGTGCTCGCCACCGGGCCGGCGCTGGCTTGCGGGCATCACAATCCAAGGGAAATCGCCCGCGGCATCATGAACTTGGTGTGTCCGAACTCACTCTATGTCAGGACCGCGGCCTGGCAGGCTCAAGAGAAAGCAGGTTAGCGCATGGCCATTCGTTCCCGCCTGTTTCGCGAACCGCTCGTGCATTTTCTGGTCATCGGTGCTGTGGTGTTCGCACTCTATGCTTTGGTGGGCGACGACAAAGAGGAAACGGCGCGCGACCGGATCGTGGTGACAGAGGGCAGGGTGGCGCAGCTCTCCCAGGTCTTTGCGAAAACATGGCAACGTCCACCGAGCCAGCAAGAGCTGCGCGGGCTCGTCGATGCCTTTATCAAGGAAGAGGTCTATTATCGCGAAGCGGTGAAGCTCGGGCTCGACCGCGACGACACATTGATCCGGCGTCGTATGCAGCAAAAGATGGAGTTTCTCTCCGAGCCTGGTGAGGACCAGCTAGCTGGTGACGATGCCGCGCTACAAGCCTATCTCGATGAACATAAAGAATCGTACCGTGTCGCGCCGAAGCTCGCCTTCGAGCAAGTCTTCATCAATCCGAAGACAGGCGAGGAGGACGCAAAGCTGCGTGCCGCAAAGACGCTCAAAGGTCTGAAGGCAGGCGAGGACCCTGCGAGCGCTGGGGATCCGACATTGCTGCCCCCGGAAAAGCTCCTCTCGCCGCAAGCTAGCATCGTGCGTGATTTCGGGGATGCGTTTGCGAAAGAGTTGCTCACGCTTCCGCTCGGCGAGTGGGCCGGTCCAATCACGTCGCCGTTCGGCCTGCACCTGGTGCGCGTGAGCAAGCGCGTCGACGGCTATGATCCGCCACTCGAGGAAGTGCGGGCAGCAGTTCTGCGGGACTGGCGGGCCCTGAAGCGCGAGGACTATCGCAAAGAGGCCTACGATAAGCTGCTCGCGCAATACGAGGTAGCACTCCCCTCGGCCAAGAAGAGCGCACAAGATGCGAAGGCGGTGCAGTGATCCGCCGCCTTGGCACCTTCATGTTGGGGCTCATGGCGCTCGTTGCGGCCTCCTTGCCCGCTCTTACTCATGAGCTTCGCCCCGGCTTCTTGGAGATCAACCAAACGGGCGCGGAGACCTACGACTTGCGCTTCAAGGTGCCGATGCGAGGCGACTTGCGTCTTAGTCTCTATGTCCGCTTGCCCGCCGATTGCACCGAGACTTCGTCGCCAAGGACAGAACGCGCCGGCGCCGCGCTTCTAGAACATTTGGCAGTACGTTGCCCGGGTGGCCTGGCTGGCCGGGAGGTTTCGATCGATGGCCTGTCGCGCACGTTCACCGATGTCGTCGTGCGCGTCGAGGGCACGAACGGCGCTGTCCAAGCCGGGCGACTCACCCCCGACAACCCCGCCTTCACCGTGGCCGCCGACCCGACCTGGTTCGATACCGCCAGGACCTACTTCCTTTTAGGGGTCGAGCACATTCTTCTTGGCGTCGATCACTTGCTCTTTGTGCTCGCGCTGCTGTTGCTGGTTCGCGATGTCCGGATGCTGGTCAAGGTGATCACAGCCTTCACATTGGCTCACAGCATCACCTTGGGGTTGGCGGCCTTGGGGTGGGCGCACATCCCCCAAGCACCCGTCGAAGCCGTCATTGCGCTCAGTATCATGTTTGTGGCAGCGGAGATTTTGCGACAGAGCGGTCCGGAAACGAATTTCACCAAACGGGCGCCTTGGGTAGTCGCATTCGCTTTTGGACTCTTGCACGGCTTGGGCTTTGGAGGCGCCCTGAAAGAGATCGGCCTGCCGCAATTGGATGTGCCGCTCGCGCTGCTAAGTTTCAATCTCGGCGTGGAGGCGGGTCAGCTCCTCTTCGTGTTCGCGGTGCTGGCAGCAAAAGCGTTGTTCAACCGCCTGCTGAAACCAAAGCTCCCTTGGCTGCAAACTGCTCTTGGGTATGGTATCGGCTCCTTGGCCGCCGTGTGGTTCGTTCAGCGTGTGGCGCTAATTCTATAGCTCTCCCCCGTCTTTGGCGCAGAAGCCGTCTTTTGGTCGTAAAGGGGCCGCTCATAGGAGAAATGGTCTGAGAGAAGAAGAAACGTCTATGCCATCTGGTCGCTCTGCCGTACTTGCGGCCTCGTTTGCCGCCGCTATCCTTGTCACGGGATCGCTACTGCCGTCTGCGCCTGCCGTCAAAGCCGAGGCAATGCAAGCCTCTATGAGGCTCTCCGACGCGGAAATTTCGGCTATCAAGGACGTCTTCAAGAAGGCATCAGATGCCCTCGTTGCGGCGGATTGGAAGGTCTGGTCCGAGTTTTGGGCCAAGGACGCCACCTTGATGCCGCCCAATCACCCAAGCATCAAAGGGATCGAGAGCCTCCGCAAATTCGTTCAGGCCGACCTGTCTGAACTCAAGGACTTCAAGCTGTCGGATTGGACGTTCGAGGGACGTGGTGGCCTCGCCGTTGTGACCACGGGCATGGAGTGGACGTTTAAGGACGGAGCGACCAAGAAGGGCAAGCAAGCGGTCGTGATGGTGAAGGACGCTCAAGGCGTATGGAGAGCTCAAAAGGTGATTTACAACCTGAACGGTGGGTCATAAGCCGACGCAGGACAATCGTATTTTTTTGGGCATACTTTTTGGCGCACGGCCCCATCCTCGGTCTCGATTGAGGAAGAGCGGCGAGAAAACGAAAGTTGGGTAAAGCAATGCGTTTCGATATGATTCCCATGGCGCTGATTGGAGCTCTTTGGATTCAAGGTGCCGCTCTAGCGCAAGAGGCCAACCAGGCACAAGAAGCGCCAAACGAGACCTCTGTGGCTGAGACCCAGCCGGCGGCGGACACGCCTGCGGCAGAGCCCCCGACCGCGGATCAATCTTCGACAGCCGCGCCGGACGACTCTCTCCTCAGCGAGGGTCAGCTTGAGCAATTAGTGGCGCCCATCGCGCTCTACCCCGATCCGCTTCTCGCGGACGTGCTGATCGCTTCTACCTATCCTCTTGAAGTGGTGCAGGCGGATCGCTGGTACGAGAAGAACAAAGAGTTGAAGGGCGATGCGCTCCAAGAGGCACTCAAGGAGCAGGATTGGGACGACAGCATCAAGGGGCTCGTCGCCGTGCCCGATGCCTTGAACATGATGAACGAGGACCTCGACTGGACGGAGAATCTGGGCAACGCCGTTCTCGCTCAACAGGCGGACGTCATGGATGCGGTTCAGAGTTTGCGGGCTCGCGCGAAAGAGAACGGCAAGCTCGAATCCAACCCGCAGCAAACAGTGACGGTGACGCAGACCGTCGTGCAAGACCCGCCAGCCTCCGCAGAAGGGGGACAAGCAGCCCCCCAAGGCGGGCAGGCGACGAGAGATGTCATCGTCATCGAGCCGACAAATCCCGAGACGGTCTATGTCCCCTATTATGAGCCGTCAGTGGTCTACGGCACCTGGCCCTATCCACGCTATGCGCCCTACTATTTCCCCCCACCGGTCGGCTATGGCTTCGGCAGCGCGCTCGCGACAGGGCTTGTTTGGAGTGCGGGCTTTGCGATTGGCAATGCGGTTTGGGGCAACGGGTTCAACTGGGGCCGGAACGACATCAACGTCAATGTGAACCGGAACATCAGCGGCAACACGATCAACCGAAACAACATCAATGCCCAGAAATGGGAGCATAATTCCGCTCACCGTCGCGGCGTCCAATACAACAATACCAACGTCAAGAATAAGTTCTCAGGTGGAAATCAGGCCAACCTTGGCGACAAACGTCCTGGAGACAGGCGGCCTGGCGGCGGCGATGGACCTCCAGGTGGTGGCAATCTCGGCGACAAGCGGCCTGGTGGCGGCGATGGACGTCCAGGTGGTGGTAATCTCGGTGATAAGCGGCCGGGCGGCGGCGATGGACGTCCAGGCGGAGGCAATCTCGGCGACAAGCGGCCTGGTGGCGGCGATGGACGTCCCGGTGGTGGGAACAAGCGGCCGACAGTTGGCGACATCGAAGCCGGGCTCAAGCGGCCTGGTGGTGGTGAGCGTCCTAGTGCCGGCGGCGGGAAGCGTCCAAACGCGGGTGCGGGCAATCGCCCCAACGCAGGTGGAGGCAATCGTCCAAACAAGGGGGATATCCAAGCTGGGCTGAAAAACAAGCCCGCGGCGAACAGGCCCTCCGGGAACAAACCTGCAGCCAAGAAGCCTGCGAACAGACCTGCGGCAAAGAAGCCCGCAAACAGACAGGCGGCCAATAAGCCCGCAAACAGACCTGCGCCCAAGAAACCTGCGGCGAAGAAACCAGCACCCAAGAAGCCCGCGGCAAGAAAGCCTCAGAGCAAGCCGAGCGGAAACGCGTTCCAGAAACGCGATGCAAGCCGGACGCGGAGTGCGGCGAGCCGTGGCCGGGCAAGTGCCGGGAATCGGAATGTCTCCAGAGGCCGGTCCGGCGGTGGTCACCGCGCGGGCGGTGGCGGACGGGGCGGCGGGCGCCGGCGATAGACATGAGCGGAAACAAAAGACAATGAGTGATAACCAGCAATGGTGGATGGGATGCCGTTAGTTCGACAAATTTGCCGGGCGCTGCTCGGCGCAGTGGCTTTGACGTTGTGTGTTCCGGCGCAGGCCGAGGAGCAATTCGCAACGCCCGATGCGGCGATCGAGGCGCTGGTCGCCGCCGCGCGCGGTAGCGAAAAAGAGAAGCTGCTCGATATTCTCGGGACCGATGGACAGAGCGTCATCAGCTCCGGAGATGCGGTTGCGGACAAGAATGCGCGCGAGAGCTTCATGGAAGCCTATGACAAAGGGCACAAGCTGGAGGCTGAGGGCGACGACTTCGTCGTGCTACTCCTTGGCGAGGACGATTGGCCTTTCCCTATCCCGGTTGTGAAAACAGACGATGGAAAATGGGAATTCGATACCGAGGCGGGCCTTGAAGAGATTCTCATCCGCCGTATCGGACGAAACGAATTGTCGGCTATTGAGGCGGCGCGTCTCTATGTGAAGGCGCAAGAGGCCTATGCGGCGCTTGGTGTCGACGGGAAAAGCCCGCCCGCCTATGCGCAGCGCATCATCAGCCAGCCTGGAAATAAGGACGGGCTGTTTTGGCCGACCGGGGAGGGCGAAGATCCAAGCCCGCTCGGTGAAAAGTTCGCTGAGATCACGGACGAAGGCTACGAGCCCGATGGCGTGAAGCCGATCCCCTATCACGGCTATTATTTCCGGATTCTCGAAGCCCAGGGCGAGGGCGCGAAAGGCGGCGCCAAAGACTATTTGGTCGAGGGTCGCATGAGCGGAGGATTTGCGCTGATCGCCCATCCGGCGGAATACGGCAATTCGGGCATTATGACCTTCATCGTCAATCAGGACGGGGTCGTGCTTGAGAAGGATCTCGGTGAGGAGACGGTGGAGACCGTAAGCGAGATCGATACATTCGCGCCGGACGAGACGTGGAAACCCGCCGAGACGCCGTAGCGACAACGGCTGTCTCTTGAGCGGCCGCAAACGGGGTCGCGTCAGGCGGGCCGTGTTCGCGGTAGAGTAAAACGGATAACGTTTCGGCACGTCCTGCAGAATTGTGCATGCAGCCGATAGCCCAAGAGAGGCATTACCCATCGAGCGCGGTTCCACGCGGGCCGAATTTTGCCGGGAAAATCAATGGTCGGAGTGGCAAGATTTGAACTTGCGACCCCCTCGTCCCGAACGAGGTGCGCTACCAGGCTGCGCTACACTCCGCCTTGGCAGAAGAGGGACCGTATATAGACGGCCCGGCCCGCGCCCGCAACAAAGACAAGCTTGGGCCTTGGGGGAAAGTTTTGGCGCCGCGCCAGCCGATCCATTGCCCCAAAGGCCCGATACTG
>Ga0114922_10003894_pt1 | contig 13890 bp, 8 predicted proteins | sample AartaG_FD_100975 | JGI IMG/M metagenome (GOLD analysis project Ga0114922, IMG submission 100975) | Deep subsurface microbial communities from Aarhus Bay to uncover new lineages of life (NeLLi) - Aarhus_00045 metaG | ecosystem: Environmental > Aquatic > Marine > Oceanic > Sediment | place: Aarhus...
CACCGACCCATCTGTTAAAGTACCGTTGTCTACATCACATGAGACAAGGTTGTCATCCACATCACTGCAGGAAAATCCAGGTATCGTTATCGGCGCAAGGTCACAGACAGACATCGATTGATTGCCCGGACAGGTCGCCTCAGGCGGACTATTCAATGTCACCGTAATTGTAGTCTGGCAGACATCGGTTTCATCACAGGCATCCGTTGCCGTTAAAGTAATCGTGTTAGCTCCGGGTACCGGCGTGAATGTCACCGACCCATCTGTTAAAATACCGTTGTCAACATCACATGAGACAAGGTTGTCATCCACATCACTGCAGGAGAATCCAGGTATCGTTATCGGCGAAAGGTCACAGACAAACATCGATTGATTGCCCGGACAGGTCGCCTCAGGCGGACTGTTCAATATAATATATGCATCCACAGTGCAAGTGTCGGCGACACCACATTCATCAGTGGCTATTAGCTTAATATAATTATGCCCGGCTTGCGGGGTAAGGCAAACCTCATTGCCATTTAGATCTCCGCCTACGGCCGCACATGACGCCAGGTTGTCATCGGGATCATAACAGGAGAAGCCTGTTAAGCAGATTTCAGTAAGTTCACATAAGAATATAGTTGTATCACATTTTCCGCCCCAGGGGCAGTTTGCCACCGGCGGATTGTTTAAGGTAATTGTAACATTGGTTATACAAGTATCAGCCGCTTCCAGATCATCAGTAGCAATTAAAGTTATTGTATATACACCCTCATCAGAAGGTGTGAAACAAACATTGCCGCCATCATCTAATGAACCCAGCGAAACAGTGCAGCTTTCAAGATTACCATCTACATCATAACACTCAAAACCAGGTATACAAACTGGACCCAATTCACATAAAAACACCGTTGTATCTGGTGGACATGTAGCTTCTGGAGCATTATTGCAGGTAATAGCGAGTATCATGTCATTATGGTCCCAATTAGCGGAGGTGTGGTTATCATCGATATAAACGAGGTAATCATAGTCACCTACAGTTGTAAAATCTTCGGTGCTGGTTATGAAGTCATAAGTCGCTCCTATCCCTTTATAGGGTCTTACATCATAGACTAAAAACCATTGATGTTCATTGGCGGAGGATCCTCTTGTAAGGCTGCGTTCTGAAAACAAGTAAGAATCATTGCCGTCATAGATATAATTACCATTAATATCGTTCAACAACCATAAACCAACAGAATCACCTGGTAGATTTGTAGTAATTTCATATCCCTCATTATCGGGTCCTTCAAAAACCCAGAATGTATTATCGCCAACTCCAAGATCAGTATAATAACCAAAATGATTGATATCCCTCCAGAGCGAGTATTCTTTAAGTAGTTCCCAGGTTTGTGTACCATCACAAAGCTCGATAACTACGTCATTAGAATCTTCAACAATAGGATCTATACGAACGCCATTTACTTCTAAATATGCGCCATAACAAGTAATAATTTCATTCTGATCATATTGTCCATCATAGCTCTTGGCAAAAACAACCATTCCATCGTCATTTATGTACATCTTGTTATAGATGTAATTTCCAGCATCATCCTTTGCCAACCCGTCATCAATAACCCCCGAAATATCATCAGTTTCAGAGAAATAATAATCATTGTCATTGTTAATATAAGCCCAAACATTTAAGCTTCTTACGCTTCCGCCTACATGCACAGATTTCTTATAATAATCGATATTATTATATTTAAATGCAAATGTCCATTTTGATTCCGGATTACTTAAATTCCCCAAATCCCAAATGTAGTATGGTGTATCAAAACTCTCATTGAAATTATTTGTTTTGATCGATTGTCTAGAATCTGAGGGCATTCCGTTCACAAGCGGCACTATCCCTTTTTCACCGGATACAACAAGCATGATATTGCCGCTATTAATCAGGGTGCCTGATACGAAGACTGTCACATCTGAGGACGCGTTGATATTATTAGTAATATCATAGGATGCTGCAGCTCCTGTAATCTGAGGATATGAAGGGGATTCAATACCAATCATTAAATCAGATGAGCCAAGGGTCGGATCAACTGAAAGAAAAAGAAAGAAAAATGCTATAGCAATTAATTTTTTTATACCATGAACTTTAAAACTTATTTGCAATAAACCCATACATTCCTCGCAAAGACATATCTAAACGCCCTCAATCTTTAAAATGCAAAAATTATTTAATCAAACAATGCTTGGGGAACACACTTTCTTACGGCAACCCTGATTTCCGAAGAACCCCAAGAAGTTAAAAGTTCTTTCTTTAGTTATGCAAATATAATCATCGAGAATATGCCTGTCAAGTATTTTCTTTATCTGACGATAAAAAAAATTATGAAAGTTGATTTTAGCCTGACTATAAAAAATGCGATAATATCGGGAAAATCGATCGATTTTTTCGAGCTGAAATGGAGCGAAGAGCTGTCTTCAGTTCAGCTTGCTGGACGGTTTAACCAATGGCTATATGACGATGAATTCATAAAAGATAAACTCCCCGATCTGAACCAGGCCAGCCATTGTCTGCTTTCTATAACCCCAACATAATTAACATGTTACAGTTTTTCCGCTGATTCTGCGTTCCGCAAGGGAGGAACAATAATAATATTAAGTCTCTCAAAAAGCGGTAAGAGTGAAGCTATTATTTCGATATTTTCCTGCTTGCTCTTAATATAATATAAACCCTTGTTTAATTTTGTCAATTCATTTGTCCGGCTATAAACTTTGCTTCTAAACTCGTCACCCGATATCCGGGAGCAATCAATTGTCTCGACCATTCTCTTAAATTTCAATCCCTTAGAATAAGCCAGCGAGTCAATATATGACGATGTATTATTTTGATAAATATATGTTAACCTTAGTCTTTCAGCTGCGCCAATGATAAGCTGAATCAGCTTCCTGTCAATATCGCGGTCAACCTGGAAATATATTGCGTCTAAAACAGGGAAAATATTCAAAATCGTCAGCAGGTTTTCCTCGTTTAATTCCCGATTTTTTATTCTTCCTGAAAGTTCATGGCCTTTAATTATAATTTCCCAGCTTTCTCTGTCTGCCGGTATCTCTAATATACACTGTCCCTTACTCGATTTAAGCGCTTTTGCAAGCTTGCCGCCGGGTACCTGATCGGGACGTAATATGAATCCGAAAGGTATATCAAGCCAGATAATATCCAATGCCTCTTTCTGTTTAAATTCGACAAAATCTTTAAATATGAAAGAAAGCGATGAAACCCTGGCCAAGGTATTTGAGCTTATCAATCGAAATTCCGCAATTGTATCGCCATCAACCGGAACAACAAGCCAGCTTACAAGGCTGCCGCCCTTTTTTATCTCAATGGCATCCGTGACCAGATTTTCAAAAAAACTGCATTTATTTTGAAGTCTTAAGATAAACCATACATACGGCAATCCCCTGGGCCATAATAAACTAAAACATGGATAATCCTTTTTTTCGCCCTTAAAATTTAACGGCTCACGTTTAATTTCCACCTGACCAAGACCTAAATCCGCCACAATCTGAGAATAGATCAGTTCAACATTATCCGGATCAATAATACTGCCTTTCTTCAACACGATATCTAAAATGCCGTCTATGTCAATCAGTTCTGGATAAAACCTGGCGCCAATTAGAAAAACTGCAATCATTATCAGTATTGCAAGCAGCAGCTTTTTAAGAACTAAGTTATGTTTTTGTCTTTGGTTACGAGAAACCCAGGTTGTCATTACGGTCCGCCGATTGATTTATCTTCCCAAATACGTATCCGCATAACACCGTCAGGAGATCTTCTCAATTTGTATTCCGCCCGGCCGGATGCCTCAAATTGAGTATAATTGTAATCACCGGTTATATCTCTTAACACCAGATGAAAATTAACATACCATACTTCCCAGATTTCACCCGGATGATCTGGATCGTTGTCCCATTCCGGCAATTCCGGTTCCTGCCGAATCGGCAGCCAGGTATCAAGCCGGATTTCATCGAATATCTCAAACAACCTGCGAGTACGGTAGATATCGCCGGATACCCCATCACGGGGAACCTCTACAATCTCAATCTCGCCATACCGATCCTGATCGATATAAATGAAAACGAATTCATCATCAAGGCAGTTCTCGTAAACGTCAATGTCATAGTTTTCATAGGCATATTTGAAATTCGCCAGCACATTGGCGGCGGCGGCAGCGTCACTGGTATCGCTTTGATCGGCAATCGGCGCCAAAAACCTCGATTCCGCCTGAGCAGGGGCAAAAGGATTAGAACAGGAAATTGAAGACAACATTCCCAGGATAATCAGTCCCGCCAGCGCCGTCATATTAAGACAATGTTTTATCATCGGTTCCTGTATTCCGCCTTAAAATCTCCCCAGTCGTAACCGCTTCTCCCTGACGGAATTTCCTCCCATAAATAAATAGTCCATAAATTCAAGGACGACTGGTTTAAAGTAAATGAGGCCAGACCCTCTGCTTCAGTTGTGTCTATCTGCAGTGAATCAGATTTTATGATAGTCAAGGTATAATTTCTATAAAGGACTGCCAGAGTATCTCCAATATTATCAGGATTGTCGCTCGATATGCTCATTGTAAGGTCGAGATAATTGCCGTTCTGGCTGAAAGTTGTAAATATATTTTCAGTCGTCGTTATCTCCACGGCCTTATCCCAGAATTGAAAAAGGTAACCATTACCCTGGGCTTCCGCCTCGATCGAATCCTCGAACGCTGAAAAAACAAACCCGCTGTCGAAACAATCCTGGTAATTCTGAATATTTTTCTCATTATAGGCATACATTAAATTTGTAATCATCACCTCAGGAGTAGCCGGCGTTTCCCAGGAGCCGGTAGCGCCTGCCGGCTGCTGGCCGCCTCTTGTGTCAAATGGATTTTTTAAGCATCCAGAAACAGCAACCAAAATTATCAATATTATCGGATATAACCGTTTCAAAATGTATACCTCACAGAGGCGCTTACGAATTCTGAAATATCAATTACCTTTCCCATATTTTCCCATTTGCGGCGGCTATAACTTAGGTTTAAGCGCTCCGACTGACTGAAGTTCCATGTTATATTGATAGCGGCAATCTTCTTTAATTCATCCAGCCTCTCCTCGCGAACAATATTCCCCCTTTCAAATGTAGGGCCGGAATCGTCAAGCTTGTGATCGTACTCTTTTTTTGACTCCCAGGAACATTCAGGTTCTATGCCAAAATTTCGAAACGGATAGTAACTGATTTTTACACTCAGGCTATGGTATCTCCGATCCCAGCCGGTTGCCTGCTGCCAGTTATTTTCGTCCCATATAAGTTTGCCGTAATCCTCATACCTGTATGTATATCCCGGCATTAAAGAGAACTTATCCGACAGCCTCAAATTAAGACCTGTCTCAGAGGAGCCCCTCCGAAATATTCTACTTGGCGTTTCTATGGGGTTAGGGACATAATCGTATATGATATAATTCGCCCGGATTTCATAGCTCTGGTTTATTTCAATGCCCGAGGTTAAGTCCCAATTAAAAGTTGATCTTAGAATATATGTTTCATTTTGATTATTGTTTGCCGAATTATATCTGCTGGTGTAAATCTGATAAAAACTGCTGTAGCCAAACACGACCTCACCGGTGAAGTATTTATTAAATAGATGTTTATACCGTATGTTTCCGATTTGGGTTTTCAGATCACGATCGTATATTGATCCTCCATGAAGGCCGTAATAGGAGGTCACTCCGATTATACCGTCAAAAGAAGCGCTGTCATCGGGGGAAATCTCAGCTGACGCTTTGAAAGAAAGCTCGCCCATTTCATGCCATTGGTCCAATTCGCTTCTGCCAAAATCTTCCTCGCTCCAGCTATAACGATATCCCGATGACAGCCAAACTTTGCCGAACAGAATTTTTTCAAGTTCTATATTGAAGTTACGACCCTCGGTATAATTATCAGACCGCAGTATTGATGATATATTTGCCTCAGAATTGTAATAATAGCTGATAAAACTCAAATCACCGGTCAGGCGGGCTGAGAAACTTACAGGCAGCCTTATCCTGGCTAAATATTCTGCTCTGCGGTCAACCTTGACCTGTCTCACAATATTGGCAATATCCTTTTCCTCAGGCAGTTGCCCGGAAATATACCGGGTAGTACTTTCAGCGTCTTTTAATATCCATTGAAGCGTATCGGCAGCGCTCCAAACCATTAGCCCGCCCAATCGGGCGCTAAATTCGCTGTATGGGATTCGGTTAAGATCGTAATATTTATAGGAAATAGATGATTCCATGTGATTGCCCAGGATTTTCAAAGGTTTCGAATTTGTCGAAAAACCATAACCAAACCCCTTATCAACTCCGGTAGGTTCGTCGCCGACCCTTTTTATTGCTTTGTTTGCAATAAACGGATTGATCTCGAAATATTTAAACCGCTTATATGGCATAGTCAGCTTCAGTTCGGAGCTATAAATGATCTTTTTCTGAAGGGCGTTTCTTGAATGGCTCATATATGGCGTTAAGGAAAAACCATCAGCGATCTTATAATCTGCGCGGAAATTTGTCCATAGGTGTTCCTGCCAGTATTTGAAGGGCTTTTTTATAAGTGTTGAACTGGTGTTGACATCCAGATCGCACCTTAACCTGCCAAAATTGGAGTTTCTTTTTAGGCTGTTTTCCCAATTGTAAGTATTGTTATTTTGAGAATAATCAAATATCAACAAAGATGGATTAGAGTTATCGGCAAAACCCGCGCCCATCAGCGACCATAATCCCCAAAATATTATTACCTTAAATCGCACCATAACTCATAAAGGTTCAGGTAGTCATCAAAAGATAACTGTTCAGATCTGATATTATCCTGCTTCCCGATCTGTTCAATCATGCTCTCACATTCTTTTTTCGGTAGATTTAATCCCAACTGCATGGAATTGTTGAGAGTTTTTCTCTTTTGCCTAAAACAACCGCGAACAAAGGTTTTAAAGTTCTCAAAATCTTCCGGTTCCCGGCTGACAGGTTTCAGTTTGATAACCGTTGAACCCACCGCGGGAACAGGTTTAAAAGCCCCTGGATGAACTCTAAACATGGCCTTGATATCAAAACCAGCCTGCATAATTATAGTAAACGACCCATTAGCCCTTGCTCCCGGGCTGGCTGTAAGTCTGTCGGCAACCTCAGATTGAACTGTAAAAACCGCATTTGAAACAGCTTTTTTAAACTCAAACAGCTTTTCTAATATAACCGTTGTGATATTGTATGGTATATTGCCGATCAGTTTAAACCTGCTCGGTAAATCGGCTGATGTAACCGTTAAGAAATCCTTCGCCAGCAGGGTGAAGTTGTTCACATTGTTGAACTTATGTTCTAAAACCGATATCAGTTCACTATCAAACTCAATCGCTGTAACACGACACCCTTTTTTTACCATAACAGCGGTAAGCGCTCCCTTGCCAGATCCTATTTCAACAATATTTTCACCGGGTTGTGGATTCAACGCCATAACAATCCTGTAAGCGATATTTCTGTCTATAAGAAAATGCTGACCGAGGCTCTTTTTTGCCCTAATCTGAGACATATTCTCTTACTTTCAGGGGAATCCCAATATTTTCAGCGACCTTTTCACAGGCTTCTATATCTATTTCGTGTAATTTTACCACACTTAAAACGGTTTTTATGCCAGCATTGTTGCATTGTTGCGCAAAGTTGACGACACCCTCGTAGATATTTTCGCCAAACTGGGGACTGCAAACTTTGTTATATACAACAGAATCAGGGGCGTTAAGACTCACATTGACAACATCGAATAAACCAGCCAGCTTTCCTGTAAGGTCGCTTCTGGTAATAATATTTCCCTGCCCATTTGTGTTAAGTCTTAGCCGAACTCCTTTTTGCCTCAATTTCTCAGCTAATGAAATCAGCAGATCGGCTCTAAGCGTCGGTTCTCCCAGTCCACAGAATACTATTTCCTGATAATCATCATAATCGGCAATACCGCGCAGAATTTCCGTCTCGTCGGGTTCACGTTGCAAATGCAGATTATGTCCGGCAACATGATACCCCTTATTTTTCGGGCAGAAATAACAGTTATTAGTACAGCGCATTGTTAAATTAATATACAAACTGCCACCGATTTTATAAACAACTTTCGGAGGGTCGGCTGCAGGCAGCTTTAAGGCCCGGCTTGCATTAAGCTCGGTGATCCTTTCGATATCCTCGAAACTGTATCTGGGGAAAACCTCTGTCAGCTTTTCGATTACATACCTTACGTAGTCGGGACGGTTGCGTTTGGCGCGGTAATTTTGCGGCGCCAGATAAGGACAATCCGTTTCGGTTATAATCCGTGAAACCGGCAGTGTCTTTGCCACCCGCGGTCCCTTGGATTTGGGATAGGTGATAGGTCCGCCGAATGCGATGTAATACCCCATTTCGATTCCCTCGGCGGCATATCTTTCATCGCCGGGGAATGCATGAAGGATTCCGGAATTTCTATCGCGTCCTCTCAATATATCAGAAGCCTCATCGAGCGCCTGCCTTATATGCAGAACTACCGGCAGGCCGAGCTTATCGGCCAAATTCAGCTGCTTGATGAAGGCTTTTTTCTGAATATCGGGCGGCGACAGGTTCCGGTAGAAATCAAGGCCGATCTCGCCGATTGCCGCCACCTTTGGATGTTTGGCCAGTTTTTCAATCTCTTTAAAAGCAGAATCGGTCAGCTCTTTTGAGTCGTGGGGATGATAGCCGACTGCGGCGTAAATATAATCATATTTCTCGGCCAGCTTGACTGATTCCCGCGATGATTCCAGATTGACCCCGATATTAACTATAAAGTTCACGCCGTTTTCATGGCATTCAGAAATAACCCGATTGCGGTCGTTATCAAATTCCGGAAAATCGAGATGAGCATGAGTATCTATCATCATCCCTCCTTCAACTTAATATAAGGACGACCGGTTTGATGTCAAAGGTATTTCAAAAAGTGGAAAGTTTGAAAAAAATCAATTGCGGATAAATGCAGAAATAATGGCTTTAATCGATCACCATCTCTCGTTTGTTGGCACAACTTTATAAAGCCGCCCCTCGCCGGCTTTAAGGGTTGTCGAATAAGATATAGGGGAAAAGAGGAATAACAAACCCGGGAAATGGAAATGGTAACCGTTCATTAGAGCCTGTGATTTTGCTAAAAAGATGGATTGAATTCATGTTTGACCCATCTTCTACAGTTCTGTGTTTTCCAGAAATCGCCCATTATCTATCAACAACTTACGAGAAATCAAGCCGCACAACTGTAGAACATGGGTTTGAAACGTAAACCTGCTGATGATATTGTGATGGTTAAGGAAATTGCTAGTGCAATCTTCGGCAAAAAGAGTTCTTAAAAACGCAAGTAATAGATTTTGCATTTATAAAAACTTATAACAAAAAAGCCCGACTAAATAGCCGGGCCCATATTAACTTGGTTATACTTGGACAAAATCAACATCAAACAGTGGGTATATACAATTATTTAATCAATCATCCGGCTCCATATCAACATAGTAAATAGCCAGCTGGACTATGGTATCATCTGGCTCGGGTGAATTATAAGGAACCAAGGTAAACCGACGCATTGGTTCACCAATCTGCCTGACTATAAAGCCGTGGTTGGGCAGGTATCCTCGTATATAATTTTGAATCAGATGAGAGACGTCAATCTTTAACTCCGTTTCTCCGCTCTGGCTGATATGGCCAATGGCTCTCATGGTATCGGCTAAATCGCCTCCGGCATTGTCCCAGGGAATATTCCAACCAACATTATCGGGGGACCATTCTCTTGTCAGCGGGCACGCTCGAAGTTTGATAAGTCGATCGAATTGCTGTGGGATATTTATTCTAAACCGCAACTCCGCCACCATCACGTATTTGGTCGTATCCAATAATTCCGGCAGGTCAAATTGCAGCAGCGCCCTCGTGTCATTTGCATCAGCAGGATTGACAATTACACTTGCCCGGGTGATATTGACTATTAACGAATCCAGGCACCAGGCGGATGATGAAATAATTAATATAGAAAGTGCAATCATTGCCACCGTTTTTATTCTACCCTTAAACATTTTTCATTCTCCTTTCTAATTCGACATCACTTTAACAAAACCATCTTTTTAGTCTGGATCTCTTCAGGAGTCTTAAGGGAATATAAATAAACGCCGCTTGAAACGACATTGCCGAAGTTATTTTTTCCGTCCCAGATAACAGAATATGTTCCCGGCTGAGTTTCCTGATGGTAAAGCTCTCTTATTTCCTGGCCAAGAATATTATATATCTTGATACTCACCAGCGTTTGTTTTGGCACATCAAAGTTGATTCTGGCTGTGATGTTAAAGGGATTGGGATATGATTGATTAAGAGCCAGCTTTTTGGGGAGATTCAAGACATCCGCGCTGACCTTGCCATATTCGGGAGGTTCTTCAAGAAATGGTTCCCAGATCACATCCCCTATGATATTTTCTTCAATTTCATCCGGATCAGTTGTCCCCCACCAATTTAACTGGGCAGATACTTCCGGGGAATCGTATACCGCCAGGAAAATTTCACTGTTACCTTCAAATGAATTTTCTCCTCTATAATCTTCGGTGCCGAAATCCAAATAGCTGTTAACAAGTTCGCCTCCCCAAATATTGTGCTCAAAGCGGGTCAACCTTACTTGCCCAGCATTATCTACACCGCAAATCCCTATCTCACTGTAGCTGAATAAGTTAGGAGCATCTTGATCTCCAATTATATCAGCATATCCATTTTCTAGTATAATTCCATACCAGAAATTATTTACACAGCATACTGCAGGTCCTATAAGAGTTCCTTCGTGTGTATCGAACAAGACTATTCCCAGATCAAAGTTTGAAATTGTATTATGCAGTATTTGTGGTTGAGGCATATCATCGGGTTGGTCTCGCTCAACCCAAATACCAACGCCACCATCTGACATAGTATTTACTTTGATTTCCGGTTGGGCACGGCCAATGGTGCCGCCAAGATACTTAATGCCTTGGCTATGAATACCTTCAATAATGTTCTCATAGAAAACTGCGAAATCCTCAGCGTTAACAACACCTATAGCATACAAGTTGTTATCAACAAAATGTGAATTATAAATTGATACGCTTTCTGGGTAGGTGCAGGTAATACCTGAATAGTTTGAGTTAGAGATATTACAATTGTCTATGAAAATTCTGGAGTTCTTTAAGGCGATTATAGCCTCGTAATTATCAAGAAACTTGCTGTGCGAAATATAAACAGAGTTTGCGTCCTTGCTATGTATCCCTTTTTCAGCGTCGCTGATGACAACGTAATCCAAATCCGCGTCTGCGCCTCCTTCAAGTACTATCCCACCCCAGGGAGGTTCTACTCCGCCTTCTTGCTTTATTGAAATAATCACAGAATCGCACACGTAACCTTTAGCGTTCAATCCCCCCTCTTCGCGAACCTCTATGAACGCCCTAGATGTTACTTCAAACAAAGCCGGGCCGACAATTTTTAAGGTGGCACGATCTGGAACCGTCACATCATTAACAACATTAATATTACCCTGGTAGGTCAAATTGGTATTGATAGCACCCTCCAATTCGATCTCATCTATAGGCAGTATCTTAAACAACCGCCCCTCGCCGGCTTTCAAGACAGTTGTAAAGGGAAGTGTCGTATTGGGCATGATTGATGTATAGGTCGTCTCAGGATAGCCGACCCAGTTTGCAGCATTGGTACCTTTTGCAATATCTATTATAAAAACAAAATCAGAACCAATTGTAGTTGGGTTAAGCTTAACAACAGCCGTAATCTCCGGCGCTTCATTGCCAATTTCGTCTCTCGAACAAGCTCGATTGACCAGCATAAAATACTTATTACTGCCATCATTGAATTCGCCAACTTGCAGCCAGCCCAAATCGGGATTATCGCTTCCAGTTGAATCGGGATTGGTGCAAGCTGTAATATCATCGATGAAACCGCTGGAACCGGATGGGAAAGCCAGTTCAGGATCAACTGCATAAGCCGTCTCCCACGTCAACCCCAGGTATGTCGAATCAATCGCTTTGATGTAGGGGTTGATGTCGTCTCTAACCGTTTCACCTATACGTGTAAGAGAAGCAGTAGTTATAAGACCTACCGGATCAGGAGGAGCATTACCCCCATAAAGCAACCAGAACATTATGCCTTTGGGATAGTAGCACATCCCAATATAAGTTTCACAGCGAAGTTCGGCCGCCGTTGGCTCGCGTCGTATCTCGATAACGTCCGGGTAAGGCGGACCGTTATACCAGTATTGAGGGGTATACATCCACCAACCAGTCGAATCGGCAATAGAATCAGCCAGGACAGCCCTTATGGAATCACATGGTACAACTAACCTACGGTTTAAAGCAGATTGCAGAGCAGAATCAGGATTAATTACACTAAAACCTGTATAAGCCGTGCCGCTCCATATCGGATACAAATAGCACCACAATACCTGCGGTTTGGTAATCTTTACGAAATCCCGATAGCCATTGGAATGCGTATTACCCGAACCATCATATAACCAGGAAACAGCGCCCACAGGATAGTTATAATTCGTCGAATCGCGAATTAACCTGTTAATATAAGCGTATGGCCGATAATTGCCCGGCCATTGCGTGTCTTTTAAATGCCAGCCAAGAACCTTATTCTGGAAACCAACGCTGTCAACATAGTTCACAATATCTTCTGCAATTTGAGGATTCAAACCTAATATCAAATCATCGCCATACTGGCAGTGGACTAAAAACGAATCGATGAACACGGTGCAGTTGCCCGCAGTCCAAAATCTCAGGAGCATCCTACTTCCGCCAGTTGAAGCCTCATCGTCAAAGATGGTATAATAATTCAGAGTATCCTCCGGTAGATATTTCTCGTTAGTCAACAGAAGCAGTGTGTCTCTACCTTCAGTAAAATCACCTACTTTGAGGGTATCATAAAACCTGCATGAATCTAAGGAACTTGCCCAAAAAACTTCGAAAACACCAACAACGGCGTCATCACCGCCCGAGCAGTCTTCAACTCTCATCTGTAAGTATGGATAATACTCTAAGTTGACCGTAGTATCAGGGTTCAACCAGTTTTCTCTATTGCGTTGCAAAAACTTCAATATGTCCAGCATATAACGAGGTCCACTACTTCCCAAACAGTAGACTCCATCGTCATCAAGAGAATCAACCCTCAGTTTAAACTTGACGTTATATAACGCACTATCTTCCGGCTGAGACACAAAATAAGTAGAATGAGCGTACTTTTTTTGAGGCTTTATATCAAACTGATCTGGCCCCCAAAACGAACCCCAGGGATAAGGATATATTTCTTTCTGGTAAAATCTGCCTACCTGGTCTGTGTTAAACTCCCCACCGGTATGCTGGTTAATGCCCAGCGTTTCATGCATATAAGTAAGCAGCGAATCAGTGAAAATATTGGCTCCGCCTTTCGAATACGCGCCAAATGGCATAACATCATCATCAATCAATTGAGCAAATGCTATTGCCGGCAAAAGTAAGATTAAAACTATCTTCTTGAACATTAAAACCTCCCTGCAACTTGTTTGAATGTATTTGATATTCCTTAATGATCTATATAATGTCATTCCCATGAAAATGGGAATCCAGAATTCAAGCAAAGACTTGAAAAGCCCATTCTATCCGCTGGATTCCTGCTTTCGCAGGAATGACAATCATTGAAATATTTCACTTCACCAACACTAACTTCCTTGGCTTGCCTGACACCTCCAATCCCCACTGTGATATCCGCGCAAAATAAACACCCGTGGAACATTCATTGCCATTGTCATCTTTGCCATCCCAGATAATTGTATGCTCTCCTATGTCCCTCCTCTCTTTTATAAGCGTTCTTACCTTACGGCCAACTATATCG
>Ga0114922_10003895_pt1 | contig 13889 bp, 10 predicted proteins | sample AartaG_FD_100975 | JGI IMG/M metagenome (GOLD analysis project Ga0114922, IMG submission 100975) | Deep subsurface microbial communities from Aarhus Bay to uncover new lineages of life (NeLLi) - Aarhus_00045 metaG | ecosystem: Environmental > Aquatic > Marine > Oceanic > Sediment | place...
AGATGGCCGTAATCATCCACAGTTCGGTCGATTTTGCTGTCGAACCGCCAGTGGTGAATCAGCTTCATGCCTTGATAAAGTCCCATCACGATATGCGTATTGCCGATATCAAAAGCGAGGATCATTTTCCCACCATTTTTAATTATCCGGTTTGAATTTCAGAGCCTTTCCAGTGCAGAACACGGCCCTGGGTGATTTTCACAAAGCGCTGCCCGCCCGGGGTTTCGAGAAGAAGAGCGCCGCGCTCGTCAATTCCCCTGGCAATACCTCCCACGGTTTCGCTATTGTCGAGTTCTATCTCGACTGTTCGGTTGCGCAGATAGTCTCGCACCTGCACCCTGGGAAGAAATGAAGCGAATCCATCGGCCAGGAACTGGAAATACCCTTCTTCGAGCCTGTCCATGATTTCGGCCAGAAGACCGATCCGGTAAACTTTCTTTCCCTTAGCGGCAAGCAATAACGAAGTGGCGGAATTTTCGAGTTCAGCAGGGAAACGCTTTATATTTACGTTAACCCCGAAACCGAGAATAACGTATTTCAGTTCGCTGCCAACCCAGTCTGCCTCACAGAGCACGCCGCCCAGCTTCCTGTCGTTGAGGTAAAGATCGTTGGGCCACTTGATCCGCGGCTTGAAACCGGTACGCTCCTCAATTGCAAGGCAGATACTCAATGACGCCAGCAAAACCAGGCTGCCTAATTGCGCGGGCTTGATTCCCGGACGCAGGATAAGGCTGGCCCAGATACCCCCTCCTGCCGGTGAGTGCCACGAGTTTCCGAAACGCCCCCTGCCCTGCCGTTGCTCCTCTGCCACGAGCAGCGACCCATCCGGAGCACCGGTTTCAGCCAGCATTTTGGCAGTCGCGTTTGTGGAGCCGATAATCCGGTAGGTAAAGAGGCATTTGCCCAGGAAAGTCGTTTTAAGGGCGCTTTCCAGCTCAAAGTAATTCAGGCTGTCCGGCGGCAGGCTGATCAGGATCCAGCCCCTTGTCAGGTCTCCATCGATTTCGTAGCCCTGAAGCCTGAGGATATCGATTGTTCGCTCCAAGTCCTGATCACTTTCAGTGTCAAGGTTCAGCTCCTCGGCCAGGCCGAACTCTTTCAACAGGGTCTTTTCATCCAGGTATCGGTGCCTGTTATTTTTAAAAATTTCGATAAGCTTTTTTTCAAGGCAGTATGCAAACATGGCAGGCGAGCCTTTCTGCCTGCAGATTACAGGCCGGGCTCAATAATCATGGTTAAGTTCAGCACAGGCGCGGAGTGGGTCAACGTACCGACTGAAATAAAATCCACCCCGGTTGCGGCCACCTCCATGACGGTTTTTAAATTAATGTCGCCGCTGGCCTCTATCTCCGGGACAGGGCGGGCATCGATGTTGCGGATAAGCTCCACCGCAACTTTCATCTGCTCCACTGTCATGTTATCAAGCATGATCCGCGAAACCCCTGCTTTCAACGCTTCGCGCACTTCATCCAGTGTGCAGGTCTCGACCTCGACCGGCAGGTTCCGGTGATTCGCCTTTTTCACCGCCTGGACAGCCTTAGTAATTCCTCCTGCGGCGGAGATATGGTTTTCCTTGAGCAACACGTAATCGTAGAGTCCGAGGCGGTGGTTGAAACCGCCACCAACTCTCACAGCATACTTTTCGAGTTCTCTCAAACCGGGAGTGGTTTTGCGTGTATCGAGGATTTTCACACCTGTGCCTTCGACCCTGTCGACAAACCTGCGGGTCAGGGTGGCAATACCGGAGAGCCGTTGAAGAAAATTGAGCAGGGAACGCTCAATGCTCAGAAGATGTCTGGTCAAACCTGTCAGCTCTATCACCACCTGCCCGGCAGTTGTTATCTGGCCGTCCGGGGTCGCCGATTCCAGGACCGGTTCCGGGTCGAACCGCGTGACAAGATACTTGGCCACCGGCATGCCGGCGACAATTCCAGTGCCCCGAGCGATAATCCTGGCCGTAGTTCTATGATCACCAGGCACGGACCACAACGTGGTGTAGTCGCCGCTACCGATATCTTCAGCTAATGCTTTGCTGATTAGTTCCTTGGTTTGTTCGCTTAATTTCAAACAGTTCTCCAGAAGTTAAATTCGTCCCGGGCCAGCTGAGAGAGCTTCAACAGCCAAGCACGTTGTAATAAAAATCTTCATAGCGCCGGGTTATTTTCTGGATCTCATAATTTTCCACCGCGCGCTGCCTGGCCTTTTTGCTGAACTCGTTATACAGTTTCTGGTCTTTAAGAAGACGAAGACAGTTTCTGCTCATATCCTCCACATCCCCGATTTCTGAAAGATAACCGCATTCGCCGTGGACGACCACCTCTTCAGGACCGCCGCAGCGTGTACTGATAACCGGCGCACCAACAGAAAGAGCCTCCAGGATTGACAGACCGAAACTTTCCAAGGCGCTTGGCTGCAAAGCGATATCTGCGCAATTAAGCAGGCTGGCAATCGATTCCTGAGCGCCAAGAAACACCACCCGGTCACTTACTCCCAGTTCCTCGGCAAGCTTGTGCGCTCCTGCCCGGTCAGGGCCGTCACCAATCAATATCAGCCGCACTTTCACTTCTTTTGCAACATTAGCAAAAACCCGGATAACATCCGGCAGCCTTTTCACCGGCCTCATGTTCGAAATATGCATGATTATCCTTTCGTCCGGCTGGGCAAGCATGGAGCGGGTGCAGTCGTGCTCATCCACGTGCTTGAAAAGTTCCGTATCCACGAAATTCGGAATGATCTCGATCTGCTTGTTTACTTTAAGCTCCTCAACTGTTTGCCGGTAAAGATAGCGGCTTACCGCAGTCACCCCGTCTGATTTATCTATACTGAACCGGGTAATCGACCTGAAACTCTCTTCCCGGCCGACAAGAGTGATGTCAGTACCGTGGAGAGTTGTAATTACCTTTATCGGGTGGTTCTTGCCCAGCATCTCTTTGACAATCCAGGCGCTTGTGGCATGCGGGATCGCATAATGTACGTGAAGAAGGTCAAGGCCGTATTCCAGCGCGACATCGTGCATTTTCACTGCCAGGGACAAGGTATAAGGCTGGTACTCGAACAGCGGGTAAGCGGAAACCTGCACTTCATGAAAAAAAACGTTGCTGTAAAAGCCTTTTAGCCTGTATGGCAGGGCGTAGGAAATAATGTGTATTTCATGACCGTGCTGGGCCAACTGTTTACCGAGTTCTGTGGCCAGAACTCCGCTGCCCCCGAATGTCGGGTAGCAGGTGATTCCTATTTTCAGATTTTTTTTCGCTGAAGGCATAACTTCCTGTAGTCTTATTTATCGTGAGCAATGAGCGCTCCACAGAGAGATTATCTCCTCGGGAGCGAGATTTTTCGGATCAACATTCATCTCAGCATGCCGAACCTTGAACCAGCTACGCTGGCGGCGGGCGTACTGCCAGGTTTTTCTGATAATTTTCTCCAGGGTCTCTTTCCGGCCTACTTTGCCCTTTACCAGGTCTATAACTTCGTTGTAGCCAAGGCTTTGCAGTCCAGGAGCGTCGGGGCGGACTCCAGAGGCTAACAAAGCTCTTACTTCCTCAGGCCAGCCGGAGTTGAACAATCTTTTACTTCTGAAGTGAATAGCTTCTTTCAACTGGTCAGCCTGCGGATCGAGAAGGATCGTGAAAGGCATATAAGGACTTTCGGCCTTGGGCTCGGATAGAAGCTGGGTCATTGTCCGGCCCGAAAGGTAATAGAGTTCCAGGGCTCGGCTTACACGCTGGAAATCGTTGGGGTGAAGCCTTGCTGCGCTCTCCGGGTCCAGTTCGGCCAGTTCTCCATGAAGGGCTTCCGCTCCTTTTTTTTCATACATTTCTTTCAGCCTGAGACGCACCTTCTCTTTTCTCCGATCCAAGGATTCGGGTTCAGAGAAAAACGGTCGAACCAGCGCCTGGATGTAGAATCCCGTTCCACCGCATACTATCGGTGTCTTTCTTTCGTTAACCAGCTTTTCGATTACCCCGGCGGCATCGCGAGCGAATCTTCCGGCATTGTATTTCTCCACCGGATCGATAATATCGATCAGGTGGTGTCTCACCCGTGCCCGCTCTTCCTTTGATGGTTTGACCGTTCCCGCATCAAGACCTCTGTAGATCTGGCGCGAATCGGCCGAGATTATTTCGCCGTCCAACTTCCGGGCAAGCTCCACTGCGAGCTTCGATTTCCCGGAGGCAGTCGGACCGGCCACTATCAGGATCGGGATCAACTTCTGCCAAACCTCTTGTCGAGTTCCTCCAGAGTGAGCCCTACTATCGTGTTGCGTCCGTGAACATCAGCGTATGGCAGTTGAGTGGCGAAAAGCTGGTCGATAAGCTCGTTTATTTCGCGCATGGAAAGTTCCTTGCCGGCTTTAATCGCTGCTCGGCAGGCCAGAGAGCGGGCCAAGGTCTGATGGCGAGTGCTGGTGGAACCCTGGCCCTCCCTGACCAGGTCCTGTAAAAGCTCACGGAAAAAATTATCCACGCTGCCCAGGTTTTCCAGGGTTGGCACTGAGCGTACGACAATCGTACGTCCGCTGAACTGCTCAACTTCAAACCCGGCCTGCTCCAGAATCGCCCTGAACTCCTCTACCGCCACGTGCTCTTCCGGTGTTAACTGCAAGGTGACAGGAAAAAGAAGCCGCTGCCTGGTGATCCGCTTGTCTTTTAAATCGTCCATTATCTTGTCGAAGAGTATTCTTTCGTGTGCCGCATGCTGGTCGATAACCAGACAGCCTGTCTTGGTCTCGACAAAAATATAACGGTTGTGAAGCTGCCAGATCGATGGCAGCGCAGCATCAACAGGAATTGATTCCGCAGCTTTTTCAACTTGATCGGCGCCCTTTTTTGTTTCCTCTTCAGCCATGGTTTCTGGGAAAATGCCTTTTTCTTGATCCGTGGTTGGGCCACGAGCTGAGAAGGGGCGAGACAGCGGTATCAGAAAGGAGGTCTGGTAAGCGCCGGCCTTTCTTGCCGAAGCGAGCCCGCTGTCATTGATCCTGCCCCGGAGTTTTGTGCCGCCTGGCCGCGAAGTGACTAAAGGGCTCAGGGAGATGAGTTTACCACCAACGCTTGACTCGAGTTCAGGTATGGCTCCCTCCCGGCGCAATCCCTCCTGGACTGCCTTGTGTACCATGGAATAGACCAGTCCCTCATCGCGGAAACGCACCTCGAGCTTTGCTGGATGCACGTTTATATCGATTTCGGCTGGGTCCATGGTGAGAAAGAGGAAAAAAGAAGGCTGTGCCGAATCCGGGATCGTGCTCTGGTATCCCTGGCGGACCGCATGGGCCGCCGCACGGCTGTGAAAGGGGCGTCTGTTGATAAACATGTACTGTTCGGGCCGGGTGCCAGAAACCGAGTCCGGGGTGGCTATCAGCCCGCCAACCACGAAATCTCCGCGCTCGTAAATTACCGGCAGGTACTTACCCTGGCTCCTTTTGCCGTAGATTTCCTCCACGCGATCAGCTACAGAATCGCAGGCAGGTACAGAAAAGATTTCCCTGCCCTCGTGAGTCAGCTTGAATGCGGTCTCGATCTGGGCGATTGCGATACTTGTAACAACCCGGACGATATGGCGCAGCTCTGTCTGATCGCTTTTAAGAAACTTGCGCCTGGCCGGCACATTGAAAAAAAGATTGCGCACTGTAGCCATGGTTCCGGGAGCGCGAGATGTAGCCAAGATTTCAACAGTCTTACCGCCCTCGACAATCAGTAAACTGCCGCAGGGATCATCCCGGCTGCAGGTTTCCAGTTCAAACCTGCTCACCGCGGAGATACTAGGCAGTGCCTCACCTCGAAAGCCCATGGTTGCGATATTTTTCAGATCGTCCGCGGAGTCGATCTTGCTTGTCGCATGGCGGCATAACGCCAGTTCTGCATCCTCAGGCCCCATCCCGCAGCCGTCGTCGATAACCCTTATCAAGCGGCTGCCCGCCCCCTCGCATTCGATCGTGATCCTGCGTGCGCCTGAGTCGAGGGAGTTTTCAATCAGTTCCTTTACCACCGAGGCCGGACGCTCGATAACCTCCCCGGCGGCGATCAGGTTCTTGGTATTTTCATCTAACAGACGGATAGTAGCGGGCATGGGCTTTCTCCCGTTGGAATCGAATATTTTTCAAATAATGAAATATAAATGTTGAGCGATTGCAGAACAAATAAAAATGGGAAATCGAGAAAAAATTCACCAAAAGGGCCAAAAACAGGGGTTATCAAAAACTATAGGCTGTTGGTGCTTGACAAAGAGCAAGAAAAAAAATAGAATTTAATAATTCTTCTCCAAGGGGCAGGTTGATGAAACTGATATCTCTCGATTCTCTAGAGCCTGGGAAAGAGTTAGGAAGGCCCATCTACAACGAGAAAGGGACCCTTTTACTCGGAGCCGGAGTAGCTGTATCAGCCCGTTATATCAGGCGTCTGAAAGAAATGGGCTATACCTCGGTCTATGTCCATGAGAAGGGATACGAGGATATCGAGGTAAATGATGTCATTTCCGATAAGACACGGATGGAGGCCGTATCTACGATCTCGGAAACTTTCGATTTGATTCGCGAAAGCGGTACCAGGTCGGACAAGGTTGCACTCGACCGGACAAGGGTCTCCAGCGTGGCAGACAAGATCGTTGATGATCTGGTCACCGGTGCTGACCAGATCATGGATCTGATCGATCTGAAAAGTTTCGACAACTATACTTTCATGCACTCTGTCAATGTATCCGTGCTGACCGTGTTGACAGCAGTGAATGTCGGCAAGTTCACCACGCTGGAACTGCGCGATATGGCCATGGCAGCCCTGCTTTTGGATATCGGCAAGGCGCACATTCCAATAGAAATAGTCCAGAAAAAAGGCAGGCTTAACCCGGATGAATTTGCACGGATGAGGAGGCATACCTCGATCGGCTACGAAATCCTCCTACATAAATCCAGTATGAAACCGCTCATCGCCAGTGTGGCTCTTCAGCACCATGAGTATTACAACGGCACCGGTTATCCCAATTCCCTGGTTGGAGAAAAAACACATATCTGGAGCCGCTATACCGCCCTGGCCGATGTTTACGACTCGCTCACCTCTGACCGCAGTTATAAAAGAAGGCTTCCTCCGCTGGTGGGTCTCGAATACCTGAAACTGGGCCGGGGTACCCATTTCGACCCGGTATGCCTGGATCACTTTATCAATAACATTGCCCCCTACCCTGCAGCAAGTACAGTCCTTTTAAGTACCGGAGAAACCGCTGTTGTGGTAACCAATGATACCCGGAAAATAGATCGCCCGCTGGTCAGGGTTCTCACCACACCCGCTGGCAAGGAAATTGAAAAGCCTTACGAGATAGACCTGGCAAAAGAGACCAAAATCACGATCCAGAGCGTCCAGGTCTGAGTTCCGGACCTGATCAGCTTCTTTTCCTTGCCAAGAAAACCTGAACATTTTCAGCATTCCCATCTAAAATCCAGCTCTCTCAGTACTCAGCCACAGAAGCCCTTCCTTTGATCTGAAGCTCACCGCGCCATAGTGGGAAGTAACCAGAGGGCGGAATTTTTCACTCACGCCTGATAAATCTGAACTGTAATAATCCAATTCCCCGTAAGTGTTTTTCACAGGCTGGATTACATATTCTGATCGGACAATTTCTTTGAATCTGCTGGCGATATCTACACTTCCCCTGGCGGCGAGCGAGACAGGCCACTCCAGCACATCCGCTCTGATCTCGTCAGTTCCGGCATTAAATTCGATCACCTCGCCTCTTGATAGGGCACCGGCAAGAAAGAACCTTCGTCCATTGTGTTTGACAACCGGTATCAAGCCAGGATCTGTTTTCCGCGTGATCTCAGCCTCATCAAAGGCTGTTCTGGGTACGCCGATGAAAAACAATTCTGCTTTTCCCTGGTGAAGTGTGTCTGATATCGTAGCCAGGCGAACAGGAACCCCTCTTGATGAGCAGACGCTCAGAAACCTGGCGAAAAATCGGGTGGGATCCTCAGGCTCAGTTATGATTATCCCGTTCACTTCGAAACGGTTCAATATATTCCAGGCCCAGTTGTAACGGGCATCAGGTTTCCCCCGCAGAAGCAACCAGTCTATTTTCCTACCGCTGTGTCTGAGAAGGTATGGGGAGATAACATCGCGGGTGGCCCTGGAGCGGTAACCCGTTCTGCCTGCCGGATCAGCCAATATCGTAACCCCTCCGGGAAAGTGGAGTACAGGCGTCTGGGCCCGGCCTAGATCGAGAAAACGCACCAGAAGTTCGTCTGTCCTGTTTTCGAAAAACGGCACCCAGAGATGGAAGTTCGCCCAGAGCAGGCAGACCAGCACCAGCCGGCCAGCCCTCCTCCGGCTGGTTAGTATCACTGAGCCCACATAAAGCACGAGCCAGAAAAAGAAAATATCCATAACGCGGGGCGATGCAATATCGAAATAAGCTGCCGGAAAATCGGCGAAGAAACGCGCCAGATAGATCATCGCTTTTAGAATCAGTGCGGCCGGTGTTGCTGCGATTTTTGCCAGAGGCAGCCAGACAAACCCGGCCAGGTCGGCAATAAAGCCCGTAACAACAGCCATACCTGCGAGAGGAACCATGAAAAGGTTGGCGATAAAAGCGATTGGCGTGATGCGGAAAAAGTAATAGGCGACCAGGGGTGTTATTGCAAGCTGGGCTGCGATACTGGCCAGCACGAGCCGAGCAAACCAACGCTTTACCGGGTTCTGCCACCAGGTTCTCGCATGACACCTCTCTTCCAGACCAGGCACGAGCAGCCCGATTCCGCTTACTGCGGCGAAAGAAAGCTGAAAGCCGATATCGAATAGCCAGTCCGGCCGAAAGAGCAGTAAAATGGCGAATGCGGCTGCCAGGCTGTTCAGCACCACCCTCCTTCGCTGAAGGGGCAGGGCCATCAGCACAAATGCGCACATGATCGAGGCCCGCAGCACAGAGGGACGGGCTCCGCTGGTCAGGGCGAAAAGGAACACCGCCCCGACCGAGAGCAGGGATGTAGTCCAGCCCCGGCCTGAGATAAGCGAGAATAAAAGGTAAACCACTGTTGCGATAAAACCTACATGAAGCCCGGATACAACCAGTACGTGGATCGTGCCGCTGGAGGCGAAATCATCCCGGAGGATGCGGGGCACCTGCTGCCTGGCCCCGATCAGCATCGCCGAGGCCACCTCGCGCACGCCGCCCGGGGGGTAAAGCTTTTCGTGGAAATCGTAAAGGCGGGATCGAAGGTCGAGCGCAAGACGGCGGGGGTTGAAAAGCCTTGACAGCAATGACCTTGAACTCGAGACACGCTCAATCTCCCCTGGAGCCTCGATAACAGCTTCGGCTACGATCGAGTTTGCCGCCAGATACTCTCTCCAGTCGAATCCACCGGGATTGGCGTACCCGCTCACCTGTTGCAAAAAGGCTGGAAAGGCAAGACTTTCATTTCCGGAAAGTCTCAGGCCCAGGCTGTCAGGTACGGTGACAATAATGCGGTAGCCCGCCTGTTCCCATCCGCTGCTGCCGATTTCTCTCTGCGCCTCGACCTGGAACTGGAAATGCAGCCTGTCGCCCAGGCCGTAAGCCCTTGTCTTCCAGGGCGGCCCGAGAAGGTGCCCGGCCAGGCCGACATGCCGCTCCACCGAAGGCTGCTTGGAAAGGATGTGCTGCCGTTCTTGTTTATGGAGGTAAAAAAGAAAGAATCCGCAGAGAGCCACGAGCGAAAAAACGGACAGTTGAACCAGGTACGCTCTCGAACCGGGAGATCGCAAAAAAAGATAAAGGATGACAGAGGCTGCAAGAAGGATGGACGGGACAACCCAGAGATATCCGGAAAGATGGGCTGAATAAATGCCCAGTGCCAGAAGAGCCGCCAGGGTCAGGGCGGGAAGCCGGTTTCTGCCGGGTGAGAGCTTATACACAGCCTCGTCAGGATTCAATCCACCCTCCTTTTTACAGTGGATATACTGAGGCTATGAGAAAATTTCGGGCACGCAAGGAATATATCCAGTACCCGGGATTTTGTGAATGGATATCCAGTGTGTCACTGAGTGTGCTGTTCTATCTATGATCGGGTTTCCAGAAGCTCGCCCAGAAGGTTCATCCCGGTGTCGCCGGTTACCGTGGCAGGCACGATTTTCCCCAGATAAGATTCATCCGCAGGCAGGAAAATGTTGAAATGGCTCCGGGTCTTGCCCCGAAGTTTCCCGTCCCCTCTTTTCGCACGTGCAACAAGAAGAACCTCCATGCTCTGTCCGTTCATCTTTTGAAGTGCCTGCCTGGTGTGCGACCTCTGGAGCTCGATCACCTCCTGAAGGCGGCGCGCTTTTTCTGCTTCCGGCACCGTGTCGGCCAGGCGGGCTGCCGCCGTGCCCGGCCTGGGAGAATACTTGAAAGTATAAGCGTAGTCGAAACGCACCTCTTTTATCAGGTTCACCGTGTGCTTGAAATCGCGCTTTGTTTCACCTGGAAAGCCGACCAGGATATCCGCTGTCAGGGCGATTCCCGGTATCTTTTGACGCAGGGAAGCCGCCCGTTCGAGATAATAAGCTCTGGTGTAACCCCGGTTCATCAGTTTAAGCACGTGATCAGAGCCCGACTGGACCGGAAGGTGAAGGTGCTCGCAGACTTTGCTGCATTCGGCCATTGCTGTGATAATCCTGTCGCTCAGATCCCTGGGGTGGCTGGTGAGAAAACGGATCCAGCGCAGGCCCTTTACCCGGTCCAGGCGCCGAAGGAGTGCGGCAAAATCAGTGTCACCGTAGTTGTAGGAATTGACATTCTGGCCCAGAAGCACTATCTCGACCGCACCTTCATCGACAAACTGCCTGACCTGCCGCTCGACAGCCGCAGGGTCCAGGGAGCGCTCCCTGCCGCGCACGTAAGGTACGATACAGTAGCTGCAGAAATTGTCGCAGCCGCGGGTGATCGGCACCCAGGCGCTCCAGAGGCCCCTGCGCCTGGGAATGAGATCATCGTAAGTTTCGCTTGTAACAAAGTCGAGAAAAGATAACTGAAGATGATCATTGCGGGCCAGTTCATTGATCAGCTCCGGGATTTTCCTGTACCCGTCCGGGCCGACCACCAGATCCACCCACGGCGCGGTTGCCAGGAGATCCTCTCCGAGACGCTGGGCCATGCAGCCGATCACAGCCAGCAGCTTGTGCGGCGAGTGTTCTTTCTGGGCCCTGAGCTGTCTAATCCTGGTCAAAACTCTCTGTTCAGCGTGTTCCCGCACTCCACAGGTATTGACAAGTATCAGATCAGCCTCCTCGGCCCCCCCGGCCGGTTCGAGCCCTGCCTGGGAGAGCAGGCTTTCAACCAGCTCGGAATCGCTGAAATTCATCTGGCAACCGTAAGTCTCCAGATAATATGTCTTTAGCTTGTCCATAATTCGCTGTCTATGATCCAAAGTTAAGCACCAGCCGGCAATTTTGCCCAGACACCGTCGCGCCAGGGCTGCTCTGCAATAAGATCAAAAATTTTTGGAGGACTGGCGCCCTGATAATAAACCCTGGCGTAATTGTCCGCGCGGCAGACCGAAACACCAGAGGGCAGCTCGCTTTCGTGAACCACTGAAAGAGTTTTCCCGGCCAGGCTGCGCAAGAAACTCTCCCTTTTCCTGTTCGAGAGTTCACGCATAATTTTAACCCGCCTGCGAATCTCCCCTTTAATCAGGTGATTGCCGAGCTTGGCAGCCTCGGTTCCAGGTCTCGGCGAGAACGGGAAAACGTGAAGGTAAGTAAAGGGCAGGGAATCTATGAAATCCCGGCATTCGTTGAATTCAGATTCGGTTTCACCCGGGAAGCCGGCAATGACATCCGTACCAAGGCCGAGACCAGGCAGAGATTCGGCGATTCTTTCCACTGTTCCGCGGAATTCCGCAGGGCTGTACTTACGTCCCATCCGCGCGAGCACTGTTTTGCTGCCGTGCTGAATGGGAATGTGGAGATGGCTGCAAAGCCTTTCCCGGCTGGAGAGCAATTCCACCAGAGGCTCGTCAATCTCTCCAACCTCCACAGAACTCAGGCGGATTCGAACCTCACCGGTTTCAGTGAGAACTTTCTCCACCAGGGCAGCCAATGTTAAAGCTTCCGGCAGATCCAGGCCATACCGGCCGATATGGATCCCGGTCAGCACCACCTCCCTGTGGCCCCGGGTTTCAAGAGCCTGTATCTCGGCGAGAACCTGCTCGAGCGGCCTGCTCCTGCTCACACCCCGCGTAAACGGCACGATACAGTAGGTACAGCGGTTGTTGCAGCCGTCCTGTATTTTTACAAAAGCCCGGGCGTGATCCCTGTGCGCGGTGAGCACGGCTTTCTGGCTGTATCGGTCGAGCTTGCGGACCAGGCCGCTTGCAGGCTCAAGCCTCTCCTGTGATTTGCCCCTGTTCTTTTCATATTCTGCCAGAACCTCACCCAGCCGGAATTTTTCCTCTGTGCCCAGAAGCAGGCTCACCCCGGGAAGTTCGGCGAAACGCCCGGCGCTTACCTCAACCGAGCAGCCGACAACCGCTATTCTTGCCTCCGGATGCTCGCGGCCTATCTTGCGCACCCACTGGCAGGCCTTATCTTCTCCACGCTTGGTTACCGAGCAGGTATTCACTACAACCCACTGTGCAGAATCCGGATTATCGGTGAGAGTAAACCCTGCCTGTTCGAAAATTTGCCCGATGAGAGCCGAATCGTACTGGTTGGTCTTGCAGCCGAAAGTGTTGAAAAATACTTTCATTCCCTATCGTATCCCGGAAACAGAAAGGCCAATTGTACCTGATAAATCACTTCAGGTTAAGAGTCCTAATTAATTTAAATTAAACCAATTATAAAGCGAAAATAAATGAGCTGCCCAGCGGCAAGCCGCGGAGTATCATAATGATGAATTTGGTCGATCTTATTTCCTCCGAGGGCGAACACATCAAGACAACCCCCTGTCTTCCCCTTTTTTAGGGGGATTACATATTGATTCCCTTTTGTTAATGGGGATTACCTGCCGATCCCCGGGTTGTTTACTATGGAGCAAAGCTTCGAGGAATTCTTTTCGATTAAACTTTAAAGCCATCTCCAGGGTTTTCTCAATCCCGGGAACGGATCATTTCCCCACGCAAAGTTAAATATGAGAAGCTCAGGAAAATAACTCGCTAAATGAAAAATACCTTCACTTTAGCCAGAATCAAAATAGAAAATTGACTTTATCCATGGTTACAGGTTTACGAAATTCAAATATAAATATAAACGCTCCTTGCAATGGAGTTTTCGCTTTCAATTAGAAAAATAGGGCTTCTCCTTAAGCATTTCAAATAAGAAGAAGCCCCGTAAGCAAAACTTGCCGCGGAAAAGCACTTTAAGATTCCGGCAGGATCAGGAAAGATTTTACCCCGGAGAAGGGGATTTTTCCCGGCTTTAAACTGAAAGGGCAGACAATTGCTAAGGCACCTATTGAAAAAAAGGAGGCGTCAGGGATTGATTGACGCCCCAATCCGTTTATTTGCAAGTAAAATATGATCTACAGTACGCCTGTCTATCCACCCAGCCTTACGGCTGCCGGAGGAAACGGGATAATCGCATCTCCGAGTAATCTTAAACACATCCAGTTCTTCGAGGCATGTTTTTTGCTTTTTTTCTAAATACTGGGCAGCTATGATAGTCTTTTATAGGGTGGACTAACTCCATATTTTCATGCCACATACAATCAACCAATCAACAACTATTGTTTATTTTTTTGGAATTTAGAATATTGACTTTTTCAGGAAAAATTATATATAAACATAATAATCTTAATATTATTTTTTTGTCTTCTTTTCACATCCTTAAAGAAGGGAAAGGATGAAATTTTTTATTCGGCTTATTGCACCATGCATGTTCCTGGCTCTGGCTTTTTCAGGCTGCCAGGATAGACAACAGCCGTTCGAGGCAGGGCCGGAAGGTCCCAGCCTGGCG
>Ga0114922_10003896_pt1 | contig 13887 bp, 9 predicted proteins | sample AartaG_FD_100975 | JGI IMG/M metagenome (GOLD analysis project Ga0114922, IMG submission 100975) | Deep subsurface microbial communities from Aarhus Bay to uncover new lineages of life (NeLLi) - Aarhus_00045 metaG | ecosystem: Environmental > Aquatic > Marine > Oceanic > Sediment | place: Aarhus...
GTTCCTGTCATCGCGACGTACCCGCTCCGGCTCCGACGGGGCGCGGCCCACGCACGTCCCCATGCGGAAGGGCTGTGAGAGCCGGTGACGGACGGGGGCATGCGGGTCAGAGCCCCTCGCCGTGCGCGCACGACTTGACTCGACGTGACGGGCAACTAGAATGTTGCCATCCTGGCTTCCGTCCCTTCAGCCGGCCGGCAATGGCGGGCCGACAAGTAGCCAAACGACTGGCACCGTGATGGGGGACAGGCCGGGGCACAAAACGGAGATTGGTGCGAGAGGATGGTCGGGGCAAAACACGCCAGGGCAAGGCTTTGCGGCGGAGAGACCGCCAAGGGGTGATCCGATGCATAGATTGGCTCAAACGGGCATGATTGCAGCGTGCTTACTGTCGGCCCTCGTGGCGAGCGGGTCGAGACCGGCGGCCGGGCAGGAGACGGCCGACGTGCAGTTGCCCGCGGGCGTAAAGGCCGTATGGGATATGGAGAGCGCCTCTCGTCAGGCGACGCCGACGCGGGAGCGCATCTGCATCAACGGCCTGTGGCGCTTCAAGCCCGCGGCCGGCGATGACGAGCCGGTTCCCTCGGCCGGCACGGGTTGGGGCTACTTCAAGGTGCCGGGCACCTGGCCCCTGGCGGCCGGGCGGCGGGAGACAGGTCCCAGCCAGCGCATATACGCGCCGGAAGGTTGGCCGGAGAGGCTAGCGGACGTGGACGTGGCATGGTACTCGCGCGAGCTCACCGTGCCGGCGGCCTGGCAGGGGCGACGCGTAACAGTTGAGGCCGCCTGGGTGAACTCGTACGCGCGCGTATTCGTCGACGGCGCCCGAGTCGGGGACATCGTCTTCCCGGGCGGCGAGGTGGACGTCACTGCAGCGTGCAAGTTCGGGCAGAGCCAGCAACTGGCCGTGCAGGTCTTCGGCCGCCCGCTCAATCCGGAGAACACGAACTTCGTCACGCCGGAAGACGACGGTCGGCGCAGGAGGGGCATCGGCAGGCGTGGCCTCTGCGGCGACGTCTATCTGACCGGCGCTCCCCCGGACGCCCGCATCACGCACGTGAGCGTGGACACGTCGGTGCGCCGGTGGAGGCTGGGCGTGACCGCCGCCCTCGATGGCCTGGAGGAGGGCCGCTCGTACGCGCTTCGGGCGCGCGTGACGGACGGCGGCCGGGAGGTGCTGACGGCCGAGAGCGATCCGTTCACCGCCGACGACCTGGAGGCGCGCCGCTTCTCGTTCAGCACCGAGTGGAGGGCGCCGAAGCTCTGGGACGTCCACACGCCCCAGAACCAGTATGACCTGGAGGCGGAGCTCCTGGCGGACGGGGCGACCCAGGACGCCTACTACCCGGTGCGCTGCGGGTTCCGCGAGTTCTGGATCGAGGGGCACGATTTCTATCTCAATGGCAGTCGAGTTCACCTTAGGGCCGAGCCCCTGAACTCCGCACAGAACAACACGGCGACCAGCAGCTACGAAGGGGCCTGCGAGACGATGCGCCGCCTGAAGGCATGGGGCTGGAATGCGGCCTACACGCACAACTACGGGTGCCGGCCCGGCTCGCATCTGGCCTTCGAAGAGATTCTCAAGGCTGCTGACGACGTTGGCTTCATGCTGAGTTTCTCGTTGCCTCATTACCGGGACTACGGATGGGAGGGCGAAGAGCCCGAGAAGCACAACGGCTATGAACGGCATCTGGAGTGGTACGTGAGCTGTGCGCAGAACCACCCCAGCGTGATCCTGTACAGCCAGAACCACAACTCCACGGCCTACGCGGACGACGAGAACCCGCTGCGCATTCCCCTGGTGCTGGACTGCATCTTCCCGGGTTACCTGGGCGAACGGCTCCGGCAGGTCTACGCGCGGGAGGCGATCCTGCGGCAATTCGACAGGACGCGGATCCAGTACAACCACTCGGGTCCGAGCCCCTCGATGTACACGATGAACTGCTACCTGAACTGGACGCCGATGCAGGAGCGCTCCGAGTGGTTCCAGCGCTGGAGCGAGTACGGCGCGCGGCCGTACTACGTGGTCGAGTACGGCGAGCCGCTTATCTTCACCTACGGAAGCACCCGGGGCCGGGCCCGGCGCGGCGAGCCCAGGATGCCCCGGCAGTATTACTTCGCGGAGTGGGGGGCTGCGATGCGGGGCGACGCCGCTTTCGAGCTGAGCGAGTACGAGGAGGGCAACTTGCGCTCGGAGGCCCTGCAGTTCAGCGGCGGCGAACGCATTCCCGGGCGCATCTACTCGGCGCCCGGAGGCAGTCGGACGGACATCCCCAATCTGCGCGGCGTCCAGGCGGAGTTCATCAAGGGCACGTGGCCCTACATCCGCACGCTCGGCGTGAGCGGCTTCAACATCTGGCACGAGGCGAACCTGGCCCGATTCCGCGAGGGCGCCGAGGCGGACCGCGGCGAATACGGAGTGGACTGGGACGACCTCCAGCGCCCCGGCTTCAGCCCGGACTTCTGCGACTCCGCGGGCCGCGACTGCATCTTCTACTCGCTCGGCACGAACCTGGAGGATTGGGAGCCGAACGTGCGCGGGGCGGCCTTCCTGCGCTGCAACCAGCCCCTGCTGGCCTACATCGCCGGCAAGCCGGAGCGTTTCACGGCACGGGGGCACAATTACCTTCCCGGCCAGATGGTCGAGAAACAGATCATCGTCTGCAACGATTCGCGCCAGACGGTCGAGTGCACCTGCGAGTGGTCGGTAGACCTGGGCAGTCGTCCGAACGGCGTGAGCACCGTGCGGGTGAAGGCGGGCGAGAACGAGCGCATCCCGGTGCGGTTCGAGCTGCCCCGCGCGCGGGAAAACAGTGCGTGCAAGCTGAGCCTGAAGGCCACCTTCAGCACGGGCGAGGTGCAGGAAGATGAGTTCACGCTCCACGTGTTGCCGCCCCGCGAGGCACCGCGGGTGAAGGCCAAGACGGCCCTCTACGACCCGCACGGCCAGACGGCGAAGGTGCTCGATGAGTTGGGCGTTCAGTTCGACCCGGTCCAGGTCGACGCCGATCTGGGCGGCTACGAGCTGCTGGTGGTCGGGAAGGAGGCGCTCACAGTCGACGGCGCGGCGCCGGATCTCTCGAACGTCCCCGACGGGCTGAAGGTCGTGATGTTCGAGCAGAGCAAGGAGGCCCTCGAGCAACGGCTCGGCTTCAGGGTCCAGGAGTGGGGCCTGAGGCGCGCCTTCGGCCGGGTGCCGGCGCACCCGGTCCTTGAGGGCCTCTCGGACGAACACCTCCGGGACTGGCACGGGGAGGCGACGCTCGTGCCGCCGACGCTGCCCCTCGGCCAGTACTATTCCTATCCTGTGATCGAGTGGTGCGGCATCGAGACGACGCGGCCCGGCCGCGCAGGCAACTACGGCAACGTCTCGTCAGTGATGATCGAGAAGCCGGCCTCCGGCGATTTCCTCGCCCTGGTTGACGGCGGCTTCGCCCTCCAGTACAGCCCTCTGATGCTCTACCGCGAGGGCAGGGGCATGGTGCTGTTCTGCCAGATGGACGTGACGGGCCGGACCTCGCCGGATCCTGCGGCCCGGCGCCTGGCGGGCAACGTCATGGAGTTTGCCGACGGCTGGTCGGCGCCGCCTCAGCGGCGCGCTGTCTACGCTGGCGAAGCGGCGGGGTTGGAGCACCTGAAGGCCTCGGGCGCGGCCGTCACTGCCTACGACGGCGCGCCGCTCGGCGACGGGCAGGTGCTTATCCTGGGCCCCGGCGCGGCCGAACGGCTCGGCGACGGCGCCGCATCGGTGGCTCGCTGGGTGGGCTCCGGCGGTCCGGTGCTCGCCCTCGCACTCGGGCAGGAGGAGGCACGTTCGCTGCTGGGCCTGCCGATCGAGATGGAGGTGGGCGAGCACATCTCCTGCCGTTACGCCCCGCCGGGGTCCGGCACGCCCGTGACCGGGGTGGGCTGCGGTGACCTGATGATCCGCGACCCGCGCGACGTGCCCCTGGTGAGAGGCGGAGCCGCAGTGATGGGCAACGGCGTCATCGCCGTGGCCGGACGGGGCAACGTGGCGCTGTGCCAGCTTGCGCCGTGGCAGTTCGACCACGCGGAGCTCTACAACACAAAGGGCGCCTTCCGGCACCTGAGCTTCGCGGTCAGCCGGATGCTGGGCAACATGGGCGTGGCGTTCGAGACGCCGCTTCTTGAGCACCTGGCCTGGCCGGCCGGGCCGGAAGAGACGCGCTGGCTGGACGGCCTCTACCTGGAGAAACCCATCCTGGAGGACGACCCCTACCGGTTCTATCGCTGGTGACGACAAGGGTGGCCTGAAGGCGCGCGCCCGGCCGGGAGGTAGGGCTGCCGGGGCGGTTCCTCCTTCGTGCTTTGCCTCCGGGCCGCCGTGTGTCCTGTCGACGGCCCTTTCCTCACTCCGTCACCAGCGGGCGGTCCTCCTCGTCGGCAATGCGAAGGATGAACCCCCACCCCTGCCTCAGGTTGACGCACTTGACGACCACCTTGTTCCAACCCTTGCAGAGCGCGATACCCTCGACCTTGTCGTTGTCCTGCATGATGCCGCGCCTGCCCTGCGCCCAGGCGTGGATGAGCTGGCCGTTCAGCCAGACCTTGACGTAGTCATCCGACCCGAGGTAGATGCTGTAACCCGTCGCGTCTTTGTCGCTGTAGACGTGCGCCACCGCGTACGCCAGGGCATAGTCCGCCTCCCCGTACATCCTGTAGAGGTCGATTGTCTGCGGAAAGCGGTCTTCGGCGGGCGGGACGTATCGTTGCCAGGTAACGCCGAATGCCTCGGTCCCAGGCTCGGCCGCCGCCAACTCCCCTGCGACGCCCTGCACGAAGCTCTCGTCGTCGATCACCTCCTGATGCTCTCTGCCCGCGTAGTCATCGCGCTGGAATTGGAATGGCCCCAGGACCATCCAGTTGCGCACGTAGACATCCGGGGGCAGGAGATAGGGGGCTGCCTCCGCCGGCTCGCCCAACCTGTTGGGCGCGAGGATAGGTTCGTCTATCTCGTGACTCGGCGCCATCTCGACTTTCACCGCTTGATGCACCGGGGCGCCCAGCGATTCGATAAGGGCCCCTGTCCTCACCTCATCGGTCCGGGCGTATATGGGACCGACGCGCTGGATGCCGTCCAGAAACCTGCGGCGGCCGCGTTCCGTCACGGGCGACCACGCCGTCATCACCATGCCCGTGCAACCCGTCTGCAGGGCGAGCTGCTTCCATTCCTCCACGTTGTCCGGACGCCTGCCCGGTGCAATCCACACCTCGAGGCCCTTCGACCTCATGTCCTGAACCCTCTGCGCCACGTGCGCCTTCAGCGGGGTGTAGTCCCACAGCACGTGGACGATGTCACGGGACGCATTGTCCTCGGCGAACAGGGCCTTCTCTACACAGCCGAACATCCCCGCCGAGACGTGGGGCGTGTCGTTCCACATCGCCGTGCGCAGGCCGCGCTTTGCCAGACCCTCATGGAGCGCGTTCACGGCCGACGCGTATTCCGTCGGTGTCCGCTGGAAGTCCTCGTCCATGCCGATGAAGAAATACCGCTCGGGCTTCGTCACCTCGATGACCTCGTCGATGAGCTGGAAAGCCTTGGCCCAATAAGCCTCGTCTTCGGGCCGCTCGCTATACGGTCGAAACCAGTAGTTGTGGTTGTGCCGGGGTTCCCTGCTCTTCGAGAAGTTGAGCTTCGGCACGACTTCCATTCCCTCCTGGCGCGCACACGCGACCAGCTCCTCCAGAACGGTCATCGGGACCGAGTAGTGACGTTTCAGTTCCGGAAACGTGCGATACGTCACACCGTCGGCAAGGTCGATGATGAGCATGTTGAACCCGGCTTCGCCCAGCGCCCTGACCATGTCGAGGCCCACGTCCAGGTCAAACGGCCTCTCCCTCTCCTTCCGGTCGAACCAGACCGGGTCGTAATGAGTGATGTGAATAAGGTAGGCTCGAACGTCAAGGCTCCTCTTCTCGGACATCCCCATCTCCTCTCGATCCATGGTCTTCCGTTCGTCCTGCGCAGCGAGTTCTCCGTTGAGCCGATGCTCCTGGTCAAGGCGTGGAGCCGACCCCGCCAGCATCGGCAGCAGAACCGCGCCGAGACAGACGACACCTCCACCCACCATCGTGCCCAAGTTCCTCAGCATGATTTTGGGCGGCTACCATACCATGATCGCCTCGTGGGCGCGATGTCAAATCAGCACTTTCCCTCGGCCACGGCCGCGGCTTGGAGGTGGGACGGCGCGGCGTTGCAGGAGCGAGGTCTGCCGGGTATGCTGCCGCCGATCCGACCTTCCGAAGGAGGAGATGGAGGTGGACGCTTACGATTACTGCAAGTACCTGGTGGACACGTGGCCGGACCGTTGGACCGGATCGCCCGGCGAGAGGGAATCCGGCGATTGGATGGAGGAGCAGCTCGCACGCATGGGGTATGAGACGCGCCAGACGCGCTTCGACTGCCCCGGCTGGGAGTACGAGGGGGAGGAGTTCTATCTGGAGGGCGAGCCGCTGGAGGCCGGCGCGCAGTTCTTCAGCGTGGGCTGCGACGTGACGGCGCCGCTGGCGGCGGTCAAGCCGGATGGGGAGGGAGGATTCCACGGCGAGGCCAAGGGGAAGATCGCACTTCTGAAGGAGACCGACACGATGGACGTGATCGAGCGGAACAAGATCCTCCTTGCGCTGGAGTCGGCCGGGGCGGTTGCGGCCATCATGGAGAGCGAATACCCGGACACGTATTCGACGAAGATGTTCCGCACGCCGGAATCAAAGCTCCCCGCGGCGGGCGTGAGCGGCGAGGTGGGGCAGGTGTTGTTCGCGGCCGTGGGCAGGGAAGCGCGGCTCGTGATCCGGGCGCGTCAGACGCGGAGCACCACTTCGAACGTGTTCGGTGAGAAGGGGCCTGTGGACGGCCCCGTGTTCCTGATATGCGCGCACCACGAGGCGGCGCCCGGTTCGCCGGGTGCGTACGACAACGCGGCGGGCATCGGAATCGTCTTGGAGATGGCGCAGCGGTTCTCGAAGGCGGACTGCGGCGCCCGGCTGCGGTTCGTGGGCTGGGGAGGCCACGAGTTCGGGATTCTCGGCTCGAAGTGGTACGTGGAGAACTGCACGGACGAGGCCAGGAAGATCGAGCGACTGCTGATCTTCGACGGCGTGGGGGCGAAAGAGTCCGATCCACGCATCTCCGTGCGCGGCGGGGAGCAGGTGATAGAGAGGGTGCGCGCCTACACCGAGGACCGGGGCGGAGTGAACTTCCGCGTCCGCACCGGGTGGGGCGGAGGCGACGGGGCCTATTTCAGCGAGGTCGACGTAGACACGGTCTGGGTCTCCGCGTCCAGGTGGAAGCTGGGCGACCTCTACGGCCGGGAGGGCCGCGAAGGGGGGTTAGCCGCCCCGTTTCACAGCCCCATCGACGACATGCGGTGGATCGGGCGCGAAGCCATGGCCAGGGAAGTGGGCATCGGCATGGACCTGGTGAAGGACTGGTGCGATGAGTTCGGCCTGAAATGCGAAGGCCTTTGACCTGCAATCCGTCTCCGCCGGGAGGGGAGGAACCTGGGCGGGATTCGGTACGGGAAAGGAGTCTCCGTGTCGGCGACAGTGCGTCCCATGACCCCGCGTGATCGCGTGCTCGCCGCCGTTCGGCGCGAGCCGGTGGACTACGTCCCCTGTGCGCCGTTCTTCAGCCACCTGACCGAAGTACAGCGGCGCGGAAAGCCCTGGAACTATCCCTGGAAGCCCGATGAGGACAGCCGCGACTACCTGATCAACGTCCTTGGCGTCGATCCCGTTGTCGAGATAGGCTGGTGGGACGGTGCCTACTGCCCTGCCGACGGCGTGACGGCTGGCGTCTGGAAGGAGGGCGAGGTCCTGCATAAGACCTACGAAACGCCGTCGGGCGAGCTGCACGCAGCCGTCGAGGCCAGCGAACTGTGGCCCTTCGGCGACAATATCCCGCTTTACCACGACTTCGTCGGCCACTACCGCGAGCCCTGGCTCCAGACCGAAGCCGATCTCGAATGCCTCCGCCACGTCATCCTGCCTCCGCGGACCGACGCGCAGGTAGAAGCCGCCCGCGCCGTCGTGCGGGAGCGCAAGGCCCTCGCCGACTCGCTGAACCTGCCGACGATGGCCAGCATCGGCCTCGGGCTCACGGCGGCCCTGATGGCTTGCGGCGCCGAGCAGATATGCACGATGGTGATCGACAACCCCGACCTCGTGGACGGATTCCTGGAACTGGAGCATCAGTGCAGCGTGCGCCTGATGGAAATCGCCTCCGAGGCGGGCGTGGACATCATACGCCGCAACGGGTTCTACGAGACGGGCGACTTCTACAGCCCGGCCATGCTCGAGCGGTTCCTCGGGAACAGGCTGCGCGCCGAAGTCGAGGCGATCCACGCCGGCGGCGCCCTCGCCGCCTACACGGTGCACAGCGGCATCATGCCGATGCTCGACTACCTGGACGGCATCGACTTCGACTGCATCATCCATCTGGACATCGGCTTCGAGAACATAGATGCGCATGCTGTGCACGCGAAACTCGGCGCTCGAAAGAGCTTCTGGACGGGACCGAGCAGCACGTTCCACATGTATGCCAGGGACCCCGAGGACGTGCGCCAGGCCGTGCGCGACACCTTCGCCGCGTTCGGCAAGACCGGCCTGCTGCTGGCTGCTGTCTCGTCCACGCATCCCATGATGCCGTGGGAGAACACCCTGGCGATGATCGACGAGTGGCGTAAGCTCAGATGAAGTCTCCTGACCAGGGGCATTCCATGGGGAACCACACGTTGCTGTTCATGCTCGGAGATATGGCCGTTGCGGATGCCGTGACGGACGAGGTGCTTGTCCTTCTTCTCCAGGGAGGTGCGGATCGGCATGGAGCTGGTGAAGGACTGGTGCGATGAGTTCGGCCTGGAATGCGAGGGCCTTTAACCCGTAATCCGCCAGCATCGGGGAGGAGAGAATGCGTGCCGCACTTATCTGCGCCGTGCTGATGGTTGTCTCGGTTGGCGGCGGAGGGATCAAGCCGCGTCTCCTGTTCGACTTCGAAGGGGATGTGGCCCTGCACGGTCGCATCGAGATGCAGGGAGCGAACGCTACGGTCCAGGAGCAGGACGGCGGCGCCGCGCTGCGGATCGAGTTCGGCCACGAACAGGCGTGGCCGGGTGTCCGACTGCTCCCGCAGGCCGAGAAGTGGGATTTGTCCGCCTTCGACCGGGTCGAGATGGACGTCAGGAACGCCGGCGAGGGCCAGGTGCGCGTGCTGTGCCGCGTGGACAACCCCGGGGCCGACGGCCGGGACCACTGTAACACCGACGGCGTGACCATCGAACCGGGGCAGGCACGCACCCTCAGCGTCGTCTTCGGCAGGTCGTGGGGCGGGGCGGGCTTCCCCATCGACCCGGGCAACGTCGTCGGCCTTCTCATCTTCGTCGACCGGCCGAAGCAGGACCAGGTGATCATGGTGGACAACATACGGGCCGCGGGCTCTCTGGCCGAGCTGCCCGACTGGCTGGGCCAACGCCCGCCCGTCCCCGGCGATTGGAAGCTGACGCTTAGCGAAGAGTTCGACGGCGACGGGCTCAACACCGACCTCTGGAACACCCGCCTGAACTGGGACGGCCCGCTCGACTCCGCGCTGCAGGCCTACACCCGGCGCCGGGTGAGCGTCGAGGACGGCCTGCTGAAGATCGACGCCGTGAAAGGGACCACGCACCAGTGGGACGCCCCCGACCTGCCCGCCCGGCCCTACTCCAGCGGCATCATCACCACCTACGATAAGTTCACCCAGCGCTACGGCTACTTCGAGGCACGCATCAAGCTCCCCACCGCGCGCGGGCTCTGGCCGGCGTGGTGGATGATGCCCGACCGCGGGCCCGAGGCCGGCATATGGTGGAAGCGCGCCAGCACCGGCGGCGGCGCCAACGAGGTAGACATCATGGAATACCTCACCGAATGGGGGCCGGGCCGCTACAACGTCGCCACGCACTGGGACGGCTACGGCGAAGACCACAAGAGCTGGGGTGACTCCCACCTGACATTCCAGCGCACCACCGACGGCTACCACGCCTTCGGGGTCCTGTGGGAGCCGGGACGGATGACCTTCTACTGCGACGGCGAGGAGAAGGTCACCTGGGAAGGCGACGACGTCTCCGACGTGCCCTGCTACCTGAAGCTTTGCGTGCAGATGGGCGGCTGGGCCACCAAGAACGTGGACGACGAAGCCCTGCCGGACGCCACACTCGTCGACTACGTGCGGGTCTGGCAACGGGCGGATTGGGAGTGACTACCATGGGAGCAGGACACGTCGGCGTTGGCGCCGCGCTGGCCGTTGCCGCTGGCCTTTGCTCGCTCGTGAGCGCGGGCCCGGAGGCCAGGGACGTCTCAATAGTCTCCTACAACATGATGCACTTCCAGGGCGTCAGGCCGGAGCGTGAGCCGCGCTGGAACGTCTGGGCGGACACCGAATGGTATCCCAACCCGAACAAGTCCGGCTACTTCGAGTTCTTCACCGAGGTGTTCCGGTCGCTGGACGCGGACATCATCGCCCTTCAGGAGAGCGTGGTTCCCCAACACGACGCGGCGGACGACGAATACGGCGGTCACGGCGAAATGCGCACCGTGCCGGAGCTAGCCCGACGATTGAACATGCACTATTTCATACAGGAGAGGAGCCGGTTCCACGGGTTCGCCGTGCTGTCCCGGTTCCCCATCGTTGATGGCAAGGACTTCTCGCACGGCGGGACGCCCGGCGTCGGCATCATACGGGTGACGGTCCGGCTGGACGACGGCACGCTCCTGCACGTCTACGACACGCACCTTCACTGGCGCGATCCGTCCATCCGCGCGCAGGAATTGCCCTACAACCAGAAGGTGATCGCGGACGAGGACCTGGCTCCCCACCTCTACGTGGGCGACTTCAACATCCGCCCGACCGACAGCCCAGAGCTGGACATCCTGCGCGAGAACGGTTACGAGGGGTTCGGGCACGGGGTGGACTACGTCTGGGTCAGAAGGGGGGCGGCGTGCGGATCGTGGCCTTCGCCCCCGTGGAGAACGAGCACACTTCGCCCGCCCTGAGCGGGGGGCAGGCCGTGGGCTCCGACCACATGCCCGTAAAGGCTATCCTCCGGCTGGGCGGCGGGCCGATCACGATGGACGAACGCCTGGCGGCCCTGCGCAAGATCGTGGGGCTGGCGGACGTGGCGGACGAGTCGGGCGATGCGAAGCACCAACACCTGCGGGGGATCTACAGGAGGTACGAGCGGCTCCTGCGCGACGCGTACGGGGGCGAGTAGCGGGCGCGGCACGGGCCGAAGAAACGGCCCTTTGGAACCTGTGGCGCCGGGGGGCGCCCTGTAGACTCAGGTATCGTTCAGGACACCTCAGAAGACCGACCGGGGGACATCTTCGGGCCTCGGATGCCTGCGTTTAGTCCTTGAGTTCGTCCTCACAAACGCAGGGAGCACGCTTGAGGATGTCAGGGGGTACCTCCCTGAGCTGCAAGGCCTGGGTTCGGTGATCACGCGAAGCGGTGTGCCAATGATCTTCGCAGTAGTAGGCTTCACCCGTATCGGAGATCGTGGCGAAGGTGGCCCGCCGCCTGCATTCGCCCGTCCCGTAACGAGAACAGGGGACTACCTCTTGCCAGTCATCACGCAACGGTGTCACACCGATCATTAGCTGGTGATGTGTGAAGATTTGGATGCTCGCTATCCTGAAGCGCCCGCTCCTCCCGTCAGGCAACTCCAGCCTGTAATGATCGGAGATTTCGATCAGGGATGGATCGGAAGCATACAGCTTGCCGGTCCAGTCGTCACCAGGCCCACATGACACCTCGCAGTCAGCGTTCATGTCTACTGTTTCCCCGAACTGGCTGACGGTGCACTTCTGCCGGCTCATCCCGACCTCCTTCTCAGTGCAAGAATCGCACAGCAGTATCGCCAACGGCCCTGCTGCAGTCGGTGTTGAGGTACTCGCCCCCAAAGCGCAGAGCGCCCTGTAAACTCAGGTATCGTTCAGGACAACTCAAGCATCCTTCAGGACAGTTCAGGACACGTCAGTCCACCTCACCTTGCTCCCACAGGGACCGCTCGTATGGCGAATAGACAGAATGCACATTGTTCGTGACCTCGTGGGCGATATACCGCGCGAACGCATCGGGGCCGTCGCGGGCCAGCATTTCCAGGCCGCGCCGTACCTGCCGGGGATGCAGCTCCCTCACGTTCGCTGCATCCAGCATCGCTTCCGGGGCGTTCGGATGGTCCGCGAGCGCGGCCCTGATCTGGTTTAGCTTCGCGCAGAATGTCCTCTTTCGAGCCGAGTCATCGCTGCTCCACGGGCATTGGCTCACGTAACGGTCGTAGTACTCCTTGTCACCGGGCGTGGGCGGCCGCTTGCGCGGATTGATGAAGTACGAAGCCATTCCCTGAAACAGCTTTCGGACCGACTTGGTCGGCTCCATCATAGTGCCTGTCGGATGGTGGCTCGGTGGCGCCCCACGCAGCATAGAAACCTCCGAGGCGATCCACCTTTCCACCTCGTCTGGCTTCTCGAACTTATCCGCGTTCGCTACCCAGAGGTCTTCCAGACAGCGCGTCCACGGGTCCAGGAACATGGCGTTCCCGCGCTTGCGCAGATACGCCGTCATCCGCACCAGCAGATTCTTCTCCTGCGGATTGAAGTCGGCTTCCCGCGTTTGCGGCCCGCCCTCCTGATACCGGATCGGGTTCGGCGGCCCGTGATAGAGCTGCGGCTGGAACACAGTTTCGGGCTCCCAACCGCTGTTCTTCACGCCCCACGTCTGCGTGTCCAGGAACGCCCGCGTGGCGTCTTCGCCCTGACTCTCATAGATGGTGAGCGCGTGACGCAGCGCTTCCGGCGGCGCGTCCGGGATCGCGTTCTTCTCTGCGCCCTCGTAGTACCATCGCAGGAAGCGCTCCCAGCGGACTTGGGGCTTCAGCTTGTTGCCCAGGTCCCGCAAGGCCTCCGCCATCCGCATCTCAGCGGCCGTGATGTCCGCCGGCGCTTTGGGACCCCCTCTCGGCAGACGGGACGCAACCTGGTCGTTGACCCTCCGCAACGCCACTTCGTCCAGGGCGATGCGCCTGTAATTCTCTTCGCCTACACGCTCCGCCACTTCGTCCATTTGCTCCTTGACCCACCAGTCGCGGTTGCGCCGCGCGGCTATGGCCTGCGAGCCCGCCTCAAAGAACGGCACGCCCGTCTTGTCGTCCATCTCCGCAAAGACGTACCGCGCGTCCAGCGGCTGGTGCGGTTCACCCCCGGGTGCGTGGGGCATACTTGATCTGATACCCATTCCTGTAGGCACCTCCAGGCTCACCCCCAAGTGCGTGCGGAGTACTTCAGACGCGCATCTTCATTAATGGGATCGTCAAGGTCGACGCCGGGCACCGCATTGCGCGACTGTTTACCGAGCGCGGCTGCTTGCCGATCCAGGACTTGCAGCGACCTCGGGCCCGCCTTTCACCCCAGCGTGCAGGCTTCGTTCACCAGGTCCATGTAGTACTTGAAGCTCTCGAACGGCACGTCCGGCGGGACGGCGTGATCCACGAAGGGGGAGTAGCCCCCTTGCTCCGCAAGCTGCGGCACCTTCGACATGACCTCCCGCTCGATCTCGGCCTTCGCGCAGCCCTCGCGCAGGGCGCGCTTGTCGATGTTGCCCAGCAGCAGCACGTCCTCGCCGTACTGCTCGCGATACTTGAGCGCGTCGCAGTCCGCCGCCACCTCCAGCGGATAGATCAGGTTCACGTTCGCTTCCAGCCAGAGGGGGACCAGCTCGTCCACGTTGCCGTCGCAGTCCACCATGATGATGTCGATGCCGCGCTCGTTCAGCACGCGCGTGACGCGCTTGAGCGGCTCCATCATGAAGTCGCGGAACAGCTTCGGCGAGATGAGGGA
>Ga0114922_10003897_pt1 | contig 13885 bp, 16 predicted proteins | sample AartaG_FD_100975 | JGI IMG/M metagenome (GOLD analysis project Ga0114922, IMG submission 100975) | Deep subsurface microbial communities from Aarhus Bay to uncover new lineages of life (NeLLi) - Aarhus_00045 metaG | ecosystem: Environmental > Aquatic > Marine > Oceanic > Sediment | place...
CCCTCTCCGGCGGAAAAAATAGGGAGCAAAAAAGATCCTGCCATGCCATATGAGGATGATCACAGGTTTCTTTTCTTTTCTCAGTTCTTTGTATTGTTCTGTCCCCATGACAGTCGTGCGGGCAGACTTGGCCCACAACCATAAAATCCATTTACCGAATATCCCAGTCAGGTTGTGCCGGACCTTATGAAGATCAAACATCGGTCACAATAATATACAAAATCATGCAATAAAACAATTCGAGGACAGGTGCCGAATTGACGGCTCTACCATTTCCAGGATGTATCCCCCATTTCGAAATTTTTTTAATTCGGTATCTATCCCCGAATTAATAGGGTGGTACCTAATGGGACGTCCCCCAATTCTTATCGATGAGCATGCCGAGAAAAAATCCGATCAAACTCAGGGCAAATCCATACGGCAAAGAGAAAGGCCATTCCGGCCAGCGAAAAGCAAAGAGCCCTATCTCACAGAAAAACCCGACAAGCGCAAATCCCAGGCCCAAGACAAGGCTCAAGAATCCAGCAAATGGCCATTTTTTCCTTAAAAAGATCATGGCGACACCGGGGATGAAAAAACCAACAGCCATGATCTCCGAAGCCAATCCTAGCGTTTTCAAAATACTCTGAAATTGAGTCGCTACAAGGAAAGCCAACGCGGTAACAAAAAATGTGGAAACTCGGCTTGTTAAAAGGACGCGACCGGTTCTCTTTTGAGGAAAGAGCTGGAAATAGAGATCATGGGTCACCGACAGAGCACCCGTGTTCACAGCCGTATCCATCGTGGACATAATGGCAGCCACCACAGCAACAAACAGAATACCACCCAGGAATTTTCCCGTTTTCGTTGCGATGATCGCAGAAAGCACCGATCCCCCTACTTCGTCCCCGGCCAAGATGGGTAGAGAAAGCAAACCGATACAAACAATGATCCCATACATTAGAAAAAGCGTGATGGAAGTTGCTGCCAGACCTTGACGTGCACTTTTCACATTCCGTGCCGCCTGTATTCTCTGCCAAGCGATCGGAGAAACCACCCAAGCCAAAATAAAGGAAAAAGCGATCAGCAAATTTTTTTTTGTGTTGGAAAAAAACGAGAAATAGTCAAGCTTGTCGAAAGTTTGAATCGCTTGAGAAACATCATGAATCGTCGAGGATTGCACGAGAAAGATAAAAAGACCAAAAATCCCTCCGGCAACAAAAATAAATTGAAGCCCATCCGTGAAGACGACTGAGGAAAAACCTCCAAGCACAGAATAGATGAGAACAACGATCGTTCCAATCACCAAACAAGAAATATAGGATGTATCGAGAAAAATCTGCAAAAAATTCCCAAGAGCCACCATTTGAGAAGATGCCAAGAGAATCATGTACCAAATGATCAAAAGGGAAGCCAAATGCCGAACAGTCCGGCCGTAGCGCAATTCGACTAGATCAGGCAGAGTGAGGATAGGAAGCTGTCTGATGGGGCGGGCAAGGAAAAGAAAAAAAATCAGAACTGTAAAAAGGGCAGGCACACCCATCACCCAAAAAGAACTCACACCGTCTCTGTAGGCCTCATCCACAGAAACCAGGATCGATGTGGCACCGATCCACGAAGCGACAAGGGTGAGGAAAACCCAGGAGCTGGATAGGCCTCGTGAAGCAAGGAAAAAATCTTCGAGGCTTCTCATCCTCTTTGTGAAGACCAATCCCACACTCAGGAGGATCACAAGATAGGCTGCCAGAAATAGAAAATAGTCCAAAGCCATGAGAGAATATATAACACCCTTCCTAATTGGGGTCAAACCCTGAAATAATTCGGTACCTGTCCCCGAATTATTTCAGGTTTGACCTCGATATGGTATAATTTAGTTAGCATGAAACGTATTTGCTGGATAATGATCTTCTCCCTTTTCACTTTCGCCCAAACAGCCGAAGAGGTATCTTTGCAACTGGAAAAAACCCTTTATTCCACGCAAACCCTGGAGGCAAAGTTCGAACACCATTTTTATTCGGCTGTTGTTTCCACTCCATTGAAGGAAAAAGGCAAACTCTACTTCAAAAAACCCAACTTGATGAGATGGGAATACACCGATCCAGAAAATAACATTTTCCTTTACAAAGGAGATCATTTTCAGTGGTATTTTGCTGAGGACAATCAACTCATGCGAGGTTTGATCTCCGATGAAGGACACGAATCAGAAATATTGAATCTTCTCACTGGCCAGGAAAATCTATTGGACTTTTATTCGGTAGAATTCAGCCCTTTTCCCACGGACAATCCTCAAAATGCCCAGATAAAATTGACCCCCAAGCAAGAGGATGATGGATCCTTCCTTCTTTTAGAACTGGACAAAAAAAAATGGCTAATCCATAAAATCATATTTATGGATTGGGAGGGAAACAAAACGGAATTTCATTTCAGCAGGATAAAGGCCAATGCCTCTCTTCCAAAAAATATTTTCGAATTAAAACTTCCATCCGATGTCGAAATCATCGAACGCTAGTAAAAAACCTTTTTTACACAAATCCGTATTAGAACCTGAGGGCTCGAAGTCCTCCATGGACGAAGATCGAGAATTAGTCAAACAGACGCTCCAAGGTGATAGAAAGGCATTTGAGATGATTTTGAACAAACACCAACAACCCTTATTGAATTACATCGGTCGCATGGTCGGGAATCGTGAACTTGCGCTCGATTTTACACAGGAGGTTTTTATTAAAACCTATTCCTCTCTCTCCACCTACCAGCCCCAGTTCAAATTCCGCACGTGGCTGTTTAAAATCGCTTCGAACTACATCATAGATTTCTGGCGAAAAAAAAAGATCGACGCTTTCTCGATCGATCAAATCGGGAAAGGAGATGATGACAGGCCACCCTTCGAAATTCCTTCTGATGAGCCTTCGATATGTACTCGATTCGAGTTGTCCGAGTTGAGAGAAAAGATCGAGAAAATCCTGGATAAGCTCCCCCCTCACCTTCGAGAACTTTTCATCTGGCGACATGTCAACGAATTTAGCTACGAAGAAATTGCCGAAATAAAAGGACTCCCGGTGGGCACAGTGAAAAACAGGGTTTTCCAATCCAAAGAATTCATTCGTCAGCTTTTGGAGAAACAAAAATGAACTGTCTTCGTGTCGATCAGATCTATCTTTTCTTGGAGGGAGAACTCTCTCCCAAAGAAAATCAATCGATAAAAGCCCACCTCTTCTCCTGCGAAAAATGCAAAAAAGCTGTCGAAGATAGGAAACTCCTTGTCGAAGCCTCGCAGAGCCTACCTGCATGGGAAGCTCCTCAAGAGCTAGCCCACCGTGTCCTAGCGAACATCTTTCCAAAAAGAATTGCGCTTCGTGACTGGGTCGTCACAGCTGTCCTCGGTTTATCCTCAGCAGTGTTGGCCTTTTTTGTGGTGTATTTAGTATCCGGGCAAACCCTTGCCGATCTCTTTATCAATCTTAACCACACAGCTTTAAAATTATTCCAGAATATTGTTGTCCTGTCGGTCAAAGCGGCAAAATTGATTTCGGTCGGTATCCAAATCATCCTCAAAATCGTCTCTCTGATTATAAAAGGATTGGGAAGTCTCACAACCATTTTGGGTCCCGAACTCCAGATCGGACTCATATTACTCACCGTGATTATCACTGCCCTATTGCTCTTCGGAGCCAAGAGAAAATTACTCGCTGGAGAAAAAGCATGATTCATAAAAAATTCCTTTGTTTGGCAATCCTTTTCCTTTTTTTCGGTCTTCTCCCCCTTCAAGGCCAAGGATTTGTCTTAAGAAAGATATCATCGTGGAAGACGACGAGATTCAAGATAACGTCATTTCCTGGGGAGGAGAGATCCGAATAAAAGGGGAAGTGACAGATAGTGTGATCAACTTCGGCGGCACGATAATCATCGACGGAGAAGTCGGTCAAACAGTGGTGGGATTCGGCTCAGAAATAATCCTGAAATCCACGGCAAGAATCGAAGGCGATGTTGTGTCTCTAGGAGGAACACTCGACAAAGATCCCGGGGCGATCATAGAAGGAGATACTATCTATTTTAGTACTTCCGATGAAGTTGCCAAATTTATGAAAGAGGGCTTCGTCGGAGTATTCGGATTCTCCCTGATCCCTTTATTTTTTATTTTCAAACTGATCACTCTTGTGATCTGGTTTATCCTGGCAATCATTCTTGTGGCTATTTTCCCAAAACAGATTTCTTATGCGTCCGATCAAATCCGAACATCCTTTTGGCCCATCTTTGGAACTGGAATCCTGAGCATTGTTATCTTTACAGGATTGATCCTTTTTTCCGTGTTTCTTTGTTTCATCCTGATAGGAATCCCGATATTGTTGGCATTCATTGCTGTTGGGATCATTATCAAGATTTTTGGACGCGTGGTAATCTTTTATTTTCTGGGAAACTGGATCTTCAAGGCTTTTGGCGGTAAGCAGGCCTCAGCGCTTTTTGCTGTGCTTCTTGGGCTTCTCCTGTTCGGGCTGATCGGATTCATTCCGATCCTCGGCTCTTTGTTCTCATTTATCTTGAGCATCATCGGATGGGGAGTCGTGATACGCACAAAGTTTGGATCGGTCGAGAACTGGTTCAAAAGGAAGTGATCTGGCCTAATTAGAGTTCTAAGATTTCTTTTTCTTTGGTATCAGCCATATCTTCAATTTTCTTTATGTATTGATCTGTAATATCCTGGAGTTTGTCATAACCCCAAAACTTGTCATCCTCGGTAATTTCTTTTTCTTTCTCCAAGAACTCGATCTCTTCTTTGGCCTCTCGTCGCATCATACGCAGGGCCGTTTTTTCTTCTTCCTGCAACCCACGGATGTGCTTGGCTAGATCCATTCGTCTTTCGTCATCCAGCGGGGGAATAGGCACCTTCAGCTGTTTGCCGTCATTTATAGGATTAAGCCCTAGATCGGCGCTCCTGATGGCTTTTTCGATGTTCTCCAAAAAAGAAGGATCCCAAGGTTGGATACTTATCAGAGTAGGATCAGGCACTCCTAGAGTTGCGACTTGATTTATCGGCGTTTGGTTTCCGTAATAATCGACTTTGATGTCCTCGAAAAGACTGAGATTGGCCCTGCCCGTCCTTAATCTACTCAAATCTTTACGAAAATGCTCAACCGATATTTTCATCTTTTTCTCGATCTCTCTCAATGTCTCTTTCACCATTCCTCTTCCCCCTAATGAACTCTGGTTCCGACTTTTTGACCCAGAACAGCTTTCTTGATATTCCCTCTCGTTTTAAGGTTGAACACCACGATGGGAAGGTTGTTTTCTTTGCAGAGGGAGATCGCCGTGGCATCCATCACTTTTAATCCTTTCTTTATGACATCAAGATATTTGATCGCACTGAATTTCTTCGCCGATTTATCCAGCATGGGATCCGCCGAAAACACGCCGTCCACTTTTGTGGCCTTCAGAATAATCTCGGCACGTATCTCCAACGCGCGTAATGCTGCGGCTGTGTCTGTCGTGAAAAAAGGGCTGCCGATACCTGCCGTGAAAATAATGATCCTTCTCTTCTGGAGATGTCTGATCACACGCCTTTTGATAAAAGGTTCTGCCACAGCTTTCACTTCGATGGCAGATATATGCCGCGTGAGAACCCCGATCTTTTCCAACGCATCTTGAAGAGCGATCCCATTCATGATCGTGGCCAATAATCCCATGTAATCGGCCGATGCTCTATCGAGCCCGGCCTCTGTGCCACGGATCCCACGAAAGATATTTCCACCGCCGATCATAATGGCGATTTCCACACCCAGATCATGGACTTCCTTTATCTCTTCAGCGATGGATTTTGTCGTTTCAAAGTCGATTCCATGAGGGAGATTGCCGATCAGAGATTCCCCGGAAAGTTTCAACAAAATCCGCTTGTAGGCAGGTTTTTGTGTTTTCTTTGGCATATCAAATAATCAAGATTGGCCCAATTCATAACGAGCAAATCTACGGATCACGACATTTTCTCCAAATTTGGCGATAAAGGATGTCACCAACTCCTTCACGGCCATCTTATCCTCTTTGATGTAAGGCTGATCGAGCAGGCAGGCTTCTTGGTAAAATTTACTTAACTTCCCCTGCACGATTTTATCCACGATCTCAGGAGGTTTTCCTGAATCTTTGAACTGCTCCCTGATTATGTCCTTTTCCTCTTCTAATATTTCTTGCGGGACATCTTCGGAAGAGACATATTGAGGATTTGCCGCTGCGATATGAAGAGCGATGTTCTTAACCAATCCCTGAAATTCTTCGTTCCGAGCTACAAAGTCCGACTCACAGTTCACTTCCACCAGCACACCGATTTTTCCGTTAAGATGGATATAAGATCCGACAGCACCTTCTTTAGCTCTGCGCTCCATCTTATCTTTGGCTCGAGCATGCCCCTTTTTTCTCAACACGGTAATGGCTTTTTCAATATCTCCGTTGCTTTCTTCAAGTGCCTTCTTGCACTCCATCATACCGATACCGGTTCGCTCACGGAGTTCTTTCACAAAATCTGCTGAAATCGTCATGGCGTACGCCTCCCTTATTCTGTTGCTTCAGGTTCTTGAGGAACAGCTGTTTCTTTCTCTGCTGGAAGCTCTTCCCCTTCAGCAGGGATATGATCAGCTTCAGGTGGTATCTCCTCTTTTTTTTCTTCCTGGAGCTCCTTATCTATCTTTTCTTTTTTTCCCTCGAGAATCGCATCGGCAACTTTCGAGGAGAATAGTTCGATCGCTCTTACGGCATCGTCATTTCCTGGAATCGGATAGTTTATACTTCCTGGGTCTCCGTTGGTATCCACGATGGCCACGATAGGAATATTCAACTTCAGAGCTTCAAGAATGGCGATTTCTTCCTTTGAGGAATCGATAATAAACAGCACTTTGGGAAGGTCGACCATGGTTCTTATTCCGCCTAAATTTTTTGAGAGCTTGCGGTATACTTTTTCAAGTTTTGACTGCTCTTTTTTGGAAAGAAGATCCCAACGACCGTCATCACGCATCTCATCGTATTCGATCAATTTTTCAACACTTCCTCGGATGACTTCAAAATTCGTCAGCAAACCTCCCAACCAACGCTGATTCACATAACAGGATTCACACTTCTGGGCATAATCCCGAGCAATATCCTGGGCCTGTTTTTTCGTGCCCACAAGAAGAACCTCTCCCCCATCACTCGCTGTCTTTTTAATGAACTGGAGAGCTTCTTTGAAGAGCCTGATCGTCTTCTGCAGATCGATAATATAAATCCCGTTTCTCTTGCCAAAAATAAACTCCTTCATCTTGGGATTCCACCTCTTCGTTTGGTGGCCAAAATGAACACCTGCTTCTAAAAGTTCTTTCATAGTTACAGAAACCAACGGTGATCCTCCATTTATCTCTTGTGATATTGTGGGGCTTTCCGAGCGCCTAACAATCCATACTTCTTCCGTTCTTTGATCCTTGCATCTCTAGTGAGAAGCCCTGCGCCTTTGAGTGTGGGCCTCAACTCTTTGTTGAATTCAATCAACGCTCTGGCGATTCCCAAACGAATGGACTCGGCTTGACTGCTTGATCCTCCCCCGTTCACGCGGATGAAAATATCAAATTTTTTCTCTTTGTCCGTCAAAAGAAGAGGTTGCTTGATAGTATGCTTATGGCCTTCTAAGCTAAAATATTCCAAAAAAGGTCTTAGCCTCTTGTTCACATACAGCGTGACATCCCCTTTTCCTGGTCGAAGAAAAACCCTAGCGATAGAAGTTTTTCTCTTTCCTGTTCCGTAATATTGGATTAAGCTCACAATCCCTCCTAAAACTGGTATTCCTCTGGTTTTTGTGCTTCGTGGGGGTGATCGGGTCCTCGGTACACTTTTAGCTTTTTGTAAACAGCACGACCAAGCTTGTTTTTCGGAATCATACCCCAGACAGCCTTTTTAATGATTTCTTCGGGTTTTGTTTCCAGAAGCTCTTTCATCGTTGTTTCTTTAATGCCTCCCGGATAACCAGAATGGGAATAATATTTTTTTTGTTCTATTTTTTTCCCGGTCATTTTTATTCTCTCAGCGTTGATCACTATCACAAAATCTCCACTATCGAGGAAATGGACAAACTCCGGTTTTCTCTTGCCACGAAGAAGTATGGCGACTTGAGTGGCTAATCGTCCTAAGACTTTTCCATCTGCATCAACAAGCCACCATTTTCTTTCGATCTGCTCTTTTTTTGGGACAAAAGTTTTCATCATGTAATTCCTAGAATTGTATCCCTGAATTATTCATAAAAACTGCCAATGTCATTTTTTTTCAATAAATAAAATTTTCAAATTCATCATTTCTATACATCGGCATTTTTTACTCTGTGACCGAGTCGATTTAACCTCAACTCGTGAATAATAAAGTATCCGCATAAACTACTAGCGATGGAATAAAATACTAAATTGTGAGCGTTATGTCAACCTTCTTACGGGGGTTTAGTGCACCCATACTTGAGGTTTTTTCCTCTTTGTGACTAGTTTGATGAGCGCAATTCCGATCAAAAACCCCCCGATATGGGCAAACCACGCCACTCCGCCCCCTGCGCCGATATTCAGCACTTGGATCAGAATCCATATTCCAAGGACAAAAGCGGCAGGTACAGCGATGATCCTGATGAAAAAAAACAGGAATACAAGAGTCAAAACTCGCGCTTTCGGATAAAGGATCAAATAAGCCCCAAGAACGCCTGCAATGGCCCCACTGGCGCCGATCATCGGAACTTGTGAGTTGGGATGAAAAAGGATATGAGTCAGGCTTGCCCCAAGCCCAGAGAGAACGTAAAAAAGAATGAACCGGGCAGGACCCAAAAAGTCTTCGATATTGTTTCCAAAAATCCACAGATAGAGCATGTTAAAAGCCATGTGAAAAATCCCCCCATGCATGAACATGGAGACGACAAGTGTCAACGGAGGGAAAAGCCGGGCGAGAGGCTCTCTCGAGTCCATCATCACAAGAGACAACGCTTTAAAATGGGTGATCTCGTAAGGAATGGCACCCATCTTGTAGACAAAATACTGAAGCCCCTCAGGAGAAAACAGCTGATAGAAAAAGACAACGGCATTCATAGCAATAAACAAAATGGTGACATAGGGGACTCGGGAGGTGGGATTGTCGTCCTTCAGCGGAATAAACATTTTTTAGCCTAAATTAATCATAAATTTACCTTTCTTACCTTAGCTTCAGGGACCACTTCCTCGCCGCTGCAGCAATCTCAACTCGTGAATAATCCAGCCTTCAAATTATGAATCAGTATATCTGTACAAGGGAATAGTCGATGAATAATATTAACGAAACTAGTGTGGAAGTCTTTTTTTATCTTTCTTCTTGACCTTTTTTCAGTTCTTCTTCCAGTTTGAGTCTCTCTAATTGTCTTTTTCTAACCTGGGTGTACCGTTCCATATTTCGGTCTGCTTCCCGGATAAATCGTTCATTTCTATCGGGATAGAGTTGGGCATGGACATTTCGGTAGAGCAGATTTATATAGGCAAAGGTATCGGGATAATTGGGATCCAGCTCTGCTGATTTCAATAAGGCCGCCTCACTCTCGTTAGAGAGATCAATTCTTTGTTGTCGGGACAAAAGATTTTGAAGACGATAGGCTTTATTAAAACGATTGACCCCGAGAGTGAACAAAATCAAAGCATCGTCTGGTTTCATCCCTAAAATTTTATAATGCATGTCATAGGCACTGTCGAAATCGGGGATAGGCCTGACATTGTCATAAAATTGGGCCGCATAAGCGTAGCCCTGATGGTTTTGAGGATCCAATTCTATCCTTCTCAGGTACATCTCCTCTGCTTTTTTGCGGATTTCTTCATTTTCACCAGCATACCTGTTGTAGAATCCTGCCACGACATAATAATTTTCCATATTGGTGGGATCCAAGTCCAAAACCTTTAGGAACATCCCTTCTGCATCTTCGAAACTTTGCATCCTGTCAAACATGTCGCCTAAGGAGTGGACGATCTGGATATTGGTCGGCTCTTTCTCTAAGGCCATGTTCAGGTTTTCTATAGCCTTCTCCGCTCTTTCTAAGTTTTCTGGACTCTCGTCACCGGCTCTATACTGATTTTTATAGCTTTCGCCAAGGAAACGATAGGCCAAGGTCAATTCGGGATTAAACTCCAAGGCTCTTTCATATTCCTCGATGGCTTGCCGATACTGGCTCTCCGTGAAATGATTATTAGCAGCCGTAAAATGATGGTTTGCCCTCAGATTATTAACATTCAGTTTCTTGCAGCTTGGCATGAAAAAAATAACAGCCACAATAAGAATAGGCAGGATGAATATTATCTTTTTTCTGGACATCTTGACCTCCTTAAACATCGAATCCATTCACAAGGGGTAATCTAAATTTATAAATGAATAGAGGCTGAAAGTCAAGAAAAATGGGGGGCCGACATTTGCCCCCGTTTATTAGCTATTTCTTAAGGTCAACCGCACCGGTGTCCCATTAAAGTCAAACTCCTCTGATAACTTTTTCAGGAAAAATTTCTCATACGCGGAATCCAAAGAAGCTCGTGAATGAGTAAACAGAATAAAAGAAGGTGGAAGGATCCCCTTCTGAACCATGTATTTCAATTTGATCTTTCCTCTCTTTTTCGAGACAGGAGGATAACTCGTGCTCATCTTGTTTAAAAATTTATTCAGCCGAGATGTGGAAATTTTCTTTTCTCCGTTCGCAAACACTTTCTCAGACAAGTCGAGAATTTTCACGATTCTCTGGCCTGAAAGCGCGGAAATAAACACCAATGGAGCATAGGATACAAAATTCAGCTTTCGATAAATCCTGTCCTGGAATTCTTTACTAGATTGCGTCTCTTTCTGGATAAGATCCCACTTGTTCAGGGCCAAAATCAGAGGTTTTCCCGAATCATACGCAAGATGGGCAATCGCCGTATCCTGCCTCGTGGGAAACTCCAGAGCGTCCAGAATGAGACACACGACATCCGCTCGTTTGATATCCTTTTTCGCTTTGACAATACCAGCCTTTTCCCTCTTGTCCTTGGTTCGGCTCATTTTTCTGATACCTGCTGTGTCTATGAGGCAGAAAGTCTTTTTATTTCTCCGGATCAGCGTGTCCGTGCTGTCTCGTGTGGTTCCTGGAATTTCGCTTACGATCAGCCTTTTCTCTCCGCTCAACCGATTCACAAGAGAAGATTTCCCAACATTTATCCTTCCCACGATGCCTATCTGGAGGGGTTTAATCTCCGTATCTATCTCGACTTGAGAGGGGAGAGTAGCGAGAAGACGCTCTTCTAGATAACCCAGGTTCCTTTTATGTTCTGCTGAGATAGGGATTATTTCTTCCCCTCCAAGCCGATAAAAGTCTCCGATTTGATCTTCTTCCTTTGGCGAATCGATCTTGTTGACCACGATAAAGATCGGTTTATCCATTTTTTTTAGTGAAAAAAAGAGCTCTTCTTCTCCCGGTAACAGGCCTCTTTTTCCATCGAGCACAAAAAGCAGAACATCTGCCGATTGAGAAGCATCCCATGCTTTCTGTTTGACTTGAGTTGAAAAGGGATCTTCTCGCGAATCAAAAAAACCCCCTGTATCGATCAAGAAAAAACTCTTATCCGCCAAACGACACAAAGCAGGCACTTGGTCTCTCGTCATTCCTGGCAGAGAATGAACAAGGGATTTTTTCTCTTTCAGGAGGCGATTGAAGAGGGTGGATTTTCCCACATTAGGGAATCCGACTATGGCAACCTTGATCTGCTTTTTCATGAGATATTACTGCCTACTCTTGACCCAGGAATTCCGATTTTATTTAGCGACAATATTATATATCGGTTGGAATGGATTGGTCAGGTCGAGGTGTCCTCCCAAAGTCTTTTTTTCTCCCCCATCGATCAGGATGAATACCTTCTTGATCGGCTTCAAATTATAGGAAAGAGAATTCACGATAGAATAGATTGTGGTCATTTCGGCCGAAGAACCGGATAGATGTTTATCCATGATCTCTCGTGAAAAATCCACATAAGCCACACCCTCCTTGGTGATATAAAGCTCTCTGAGCCTTGTTTCGGGAGGAATCGGAGAAATGAATCCTTGTTTGGATCCGTCGAGGAGCTCGGAGATGATTCTCTTGGCTTGCTGCGCAAGCGATGATTCTGGGATTATTTCGCGTTCTTCACGATGTAAAAGACTGTCATGTTCTGAGGGGAAAAACAGGCTTATGGTCAAGGGCTCTTTTTGTTCTTCCGATTCATATTCAGTCTGAGAGGAAGGGATGAATTGAGTCGGCCTTGGCTTTACAGCTCCTCCAAGATTTAAATAAATGATAATGAGAGCGACAAGGAACAAAAGTAGAGCAGCAAGGATCACAAGTTTTTTTTTGTCCATTCCTGATTCTATCAGCGAGAGTTATCCCGAAGAAATTTGGCCAAACCTGTGTAGATAGTTTCAGCCACTTTGCGTTGGTATTCTTCCGTCAGAAGTTTTCTTTCTTCTTGGGGATTCGAGAGAAATGCCACTTCGACCAGCACAGCAGGACAGGCCACCCCGGTTAAAACCTTAAAGGGTGCCTGTTTGATTCCTCTGTTTTTCGTTCCCCACAATAGATTGAGCTGGCTCTGTATATCCTCGGCCAGCTGGCTGCTCTGCTTGAGATAAGCGGTCTGGGCCATGTCCCAAAGGATCATCTTGATCACATCCTGGTCTTCGGCTTGGATACTATTTTCCAGATCTTCCGAGTTGTTTTCCAAAAAAGCTACCCGTCTGGATTCCTCGTCGGTGGCATCTTTGCTAAGGAAAAAGGTCTCTGGACCAGCTGCTCCCTTCCGATAAGAGCCGTTCACATGGATGCTGATGAAGACCGTGGCCTTGTTGTTATTGGCAATAGCTGATCGATCTTCGAGAGAGATGTCCACATCTCGATCTCTTGTGAGAACGACATTCGAGGCCCGTGTTTGTCTCACGATCTCTGCAAGTTTTAAGCTGATAGCCAGAGTGAGATCCTTCTCCAGAGTTCCGAACTTTCCTTCTGCTCCGGCCTCCAATCCCCCATGACCAGGGTCTATCACGATGCATTCTGGATCTAAAGTCTGAAGATTTATCGCTTCCTGATAATTCTCGACAGCCGTCTGGTCTGTCGAAGTTTCATCGGATTCCCTGCTCTGGCTTCTCTCGTCAACAGGATGGATATCAATGATTAAACGAGGAGGATTTTGTACTTTAAAAGAGTCGAGGGAAAAATTTTCGTGCTCCGTCTGGATGGTCAATGTGTAGGATCCGCTTCTCTCTGACCACTCCACAGATTTTATAAATTGGCTCTGGAAAGATTCTCTCTGGATCTGGAACGGGGTGTTGGCTCTGATTTTCACAAAAACAAATGTTTCACTTTTCTCGACGTTCGAACTCAAAGGCTGGGACGACTGGATGGTTACACGGCTGTAATTTTCATAATCCTGCACAGATATTCTGAGTACAGGCTGATCTTGGGGAGCACCAGGAATGTTCAATAACAGAAAAATCAGAGAAAAAGCTAATGCCAATTTGGGGATTCCTCTTCTAAACTTGTGCAATTTTTCTCTACAGTCTATCGCTATTTTGGAGGCGGCGGGAATCGAACCCGCGTCCGAAGACATTCAACGAAAGGTCTCTACATGCTTATCTTCTTCTTGTTTCTCATCCGTGGCTTAAGAAGAAGAAAAAAACCACAGAACCAGTCCCGATGTTGTTTCGCTCCCCAGGCTCAGGACAGGCCTAGTTCACTATCCTGCTCATCGACGCCTCTCAAGCACCGCAGGAGAACGCAAGAGAAACGGCTTGCCTACATGTTAGGCAGCAATTGGCAGTTGTTCTGCACTTACTTTGGTCCACCTTTTTAACGAGGTGGGTGGGGCCTCGACATGCAACCTTTGCCTCACTATCTCCGTCGAATCCAGTTCGCCCCCAACAC
>Ga0114922_10003898_pt1 | contig 13884 bp, 10 predicted proteins | sample AartaG_FD_100975 | JGI IMG/M metagenome (GOLD analysis project Ga0114922, IMG submission 100975) | Deep subsurface microbial communities from Aarhus Bay to uncover new lineages of life (NeLLi) - Aarhus_00045 metaG | ecosystem: Environmental > Aquatic > Marine > Oceanic > Sediment | place...
CGGGAGCAGAGAAGTGAGTGCAGGGACCCATTGCCCACACTAGGGGTTCCCGCGATATCCCACGTATTCGATCTCATCGTTGGTGACCTCGATGAGGCTGCAAGGGTTTTCTTTTTCTTGACGTGCTTGAGCTGTATACTGCAGAACTAGGAAAGGAGGTGTGAGACATGAGAGGATATGCTACCAAAGGATGCGCTGTCGCTCTAGTAATCGTGCTTTTCGTGCTGGCGATGGGCACAGTGGCAAGTGCCTGTGGACGGTGCAATACGCCTTGCAGCTGGACGTGGAACTACAGCAGCTGTTGCACGAAGACCTACGGTTACCCGGCAACTTCATACTACTGCGGGGGATGCAGTTCCTGCTGCTCGTATTGCTATAGGCCCTATTCGAGCTGCTACTCAACCTACCGGCCGTGCAGCGGAGTCAGCTATTACTACCGCTCTACCTGCTACCGTAGCACTTGCGGGTACCCACGCTATTCGTGTTGCCCCTAGCCAGATTGCGTCACGAATTCAGGCGACGCATACCATGTTTCTTCAATCTAGGGCAAGTGCGTGACATCGTCTGATCGGATCTACGACAAATCCAGAAGGGATCCCTCTTTTTCCCCTGGCAACGATTGTGACCCTCTGCTTCATCGCCGACTCAGCCCCGGACAGCTGTTGCAGTGCAACCTATGATGGCGGTAGGAGCGGCCTCATCAATTGATATGTTCTGCTACAGTTAAGAACTAGGCCGCCGCCAATAACACGCGTTTTGACGCCCGCTAGTGCCCGAAGCAACACTTCCAGTGACAGCAAGTAACTGGATAGCTCAGGCAGATGCCACGTGATACTATACCCACCGTGGTGTCCACGAAAAGCGTGTAGCAGCCCGGATGAACACGCAGCGTACTGCTATCGTAGAACTGTACAAACGCTGATTTCACCTGTTGCCACGACGCATACACCGATTCGGCATCGCCTGCCCTTACTCCGGCAGCCGCCTGAACCACAGGAGTGGGATCAGGCTGCGGCCACATCACGCGCCAAGCGGATACTGGAACCGGTATCGCGTAGGCCACGGAATGGATCGTGCGTCCACAGATATCGACAACTCGCCACCCAAGGATCTGCGCCTCCGTACAGGCGGACGGGCAACAGTACCTCGTGCCGCAAGGCAGCTTCAACGTGTACAGCTCCCCCGTTCTGCAGCACTGGCCCTGCACCATGCCAGAGAGTACCAGCAGAACTACAAGCAGGCTCAAAGCAACACTTCCAGTCATCGGCCTTCTTTTCACGGCTGACACCTCCCTCCAATTGCCAAGAATATACACCTGCAATGCCACCGTATGTCAAGCGAGCAAGCAGGAACTTCAGACGACGGCTGCTGGTTTCCGACAACTCCTCTCGCGTGCCATCTGCCCTCGCTTCGCTTCCACCATGCTTTTTCGCAGAATCGCGTATCATCCCCTTTGGGTGAAACCTATGCGACGTGCCGAAGAACTGCACCGGATTTTCGCTCGACTGGTAAGGCTTGTTCTGCTAGAAATCGCTCAACCGGTGTGCAAATGGCAGGCCACGAAGTGCCCATCTTTCGCTTCGTGCATTCCCGGCTCTTGTTCCCGACAGATTCCCGTGCCAAACGGACATCTCGTATGAAATCCACAGCCTGTGGGGCGGTTAATCGGATTGGGGATTTCTCCCACAGGCTTTACCTTCGTTGGCTTGTACTGCTCTTCCTCGTCAGACAAGACGGGAATCGAAGAGAGGAGCATCTGTGTATACGGATGCAGTGGTTCCGTGAAGAATTCACGCGTTTCCGCCATTTCGCACAGTTTGCCCAGATACATGATGCCTGTGCGATGAACTAGGTTGCGCACTAAGCCCAGATTGTGCGTAATGAACAGATAGGACAATCCGTACTCTTTCTGCAGCTCGAGAAGCTTGTTGCTGATCTTTGCCTGTATCGAGACATCGAGGGCCGACGTCGGCTCGTCCAATACGATGAGATAGGGATCAGGCGCCAACGCCCTCGCGATACACACCAACTGCTTCTCTCCTCCGCCGATCGCTTGTGGGTACTTGTCAAGATAGCTGAGTGGCAGGCCCACCTTACTGATCGCTTCGCTCACAAGATCATCCCAAGCGCGCCCGCGCTTGGCTTGTTGGTGAAGCTCAAGCGGCAACAATAGGATCTGTCGGATGGTTTGGCGCGGATTCAGAGATCCCCCAGGATCTTGAAAGACCATTTGAATCTCTCGTTTCGAGCGCTTGGACCGCTGTGACGCAAGCTTGTTAATATCCTCGCCCTTGTAGAGAATCTCTCCCCCATCGCCTTTGTACATGCCAACGATTGCGGATCCCACGGTGGTCTTGCCAGATCCGGACTCACCCACCAGTCCGAAGATCTCACCCGCACCAATGTCGAAGCTCACCCCGGCCACGGCGACCAGAATTCCGTATCTCGTCTTGAACTGCTTGATGAGTCCGCGTACTTCCAGGATGCTATTTCCGTCTGAGGTCATGACTCTGACTTTGTTAAAGATGCGTACAGATGGCACGAAACCTCTCGTTGCTCCTGGGGTTGAAAAACAGGAGGTTTCTCCTCGTCACAGATGGGCATCCGCTCCGGACACCTGGGACTGAACCGGCATCCTCTCGGTGGGTAAAGATAGCTAGGGATCTCGCCCGCAATACCATCCGATATGCCAGCCCCAGTCAGCCTAGGGGTGGCCGCAAACAACCCACGCGTATAGGGATGAAAAGGTTGTTCAAAAAGCGCTTCAGCCGGTCCGCTCTCCGCAATATCTCCTGCGTACATGACGTACACCCTGTCAGTCATCTTCCGGATGGCCCCCAACGCGTGGCTGACCAAAATCGTGGACTTTTTGCTGCCCTGTATCAGGTCGTTTAACAGTTCGAGGATTTGCTCCTCAATGGTGACATCGAGAGACGTCGTCGGCTCGTCCGCGAGGAGCAAATCGACGTCCTTCAACAAAGCCAAAGCAATACAGACCCGTTGTCGCATACCACCCGAAAGTTGCACGGGATAGCTATCCAGTACACGTTCCGGGAAAGGCATGGCTACCTTTTCTAAAGCTTCTTGCATAAGAGAGTTTCTTTCCGCTTTGGACATTCGCTGCGATTTTCCTTTCAGCACATCGGCCATGAATGTCCGGACACTGAGAGTGGGATTAAGAGCGGCAGTGGGATCTTGAAGAATCATGGAAACACCCTTGCGCACCGAGCGAATTCCGGCTTTTCGATCCCGGTGAATATCTGTTCCTTTGAAGAAGACGACGCCCCCCTCAAGACGTGCAGGAGGCATGGGAACAATCATCACAATTGTTTTCAAGATCGTTGTTTTTCCACATCCTGTTTCGCCGATCAGGCCGACCCGCTCCCCTTCCCGTACACACAGGTTCACCCCATTTAACACCCGCAGCAAACCCTCATAGACCTTGTAAGAAACGAGCAAATCCTTTACCTGTAAGAGCTTCTTATCCCCAGCCATACCTATATTTCCTCTATTGCAAACACGTCGCGAAGCCCGTCCCCTAGTAGATTAAAGCCAAGGACAATGAGGGCCACCATAGCAGCCGGGAAGACTGAGATCCACCACTGTTCCGGCAGGTATTGTATTCCTCCTGAAACCATCGAACCCAAAGAGGGCTTCGGAGGCTGAACGCCAAGCCCAACAAAGCTCATGCTGGACGCGATGATAATAATCACACCCATATCCAGACTCATCTTCGTAAACATCGGTGAGACAGCGTTGGGAAGGATCTCCTTAAACATTATACGGCGCGGCTTTGCACCTTCCAGCTCTGCATACTTGACGTACATTTCGTTGGATAGGGACGTCACCAAGCTGTACGTCAAGCGGGCATACCAAGGCCACCAAGCTGTAGCAATTCCTATTGCGACAAAGAAGTATCCCGGTGTGAACATAGCGGCAACAACAAGCGCCAAGATCAACGGAGGGATTGCCATGAACAGGTCGGTAAAACGCATCACCACTGTGTCTACCCAGGTATTTCGATGGTAACCAGCAACCAGCCCCATGAGAACTCCAGAGGGAACTCCAAGAGCCAATACGAGAAGCCCCACAGCCAGGGAGTACCGCAACCCGACCAACATCCGACTCAGGATGTCTCGGCCATACACGTCAGTGCCTGCTAAATGCTTCAAGCTGGGCGGTTGGTTGGCATTGGCAAAGTCAAGGAAAAGACCGGCATGCTTTGGGTAAGGAGCGATCTGATATGCGAAAGCTGCCGCTACAACTAGCGCTATGACAACAGCTAGTCCTAGCAGCGAAAGCGGGTTGGACGCGAACTTGTACCATCGTCGTTTGAGGCGTTGCCAGCGCGGATTTGCTTGCTTGGGAGTGGTTCCAGCTTTCTCCATGACGCTCACTCCGATGCTTTAAGACGCACACGTGGATCAAGCCATGCAACGCCGACATCGATCAATATATTGGCCAAAGCGAAGATGACCCCAAACACCAACGATACGGCCACGATGCCGTAAGGATCCTTTGTCATAATGACTTGCAGGCTGTATTGCGAAAATCCTGGGTAGCGGAACATCACCTCGATCAGAAACGCATTCCCTAAAAGGGCCGCCACCTGAAGACCAAATATCGTCAGCGTGGGGATGAACGAGGGTCTCATCAGGTGCTTAAACACCACCGTTGCTCCACTTACTCCAACTACCCGCGCGAAGGCGATGTAGTCCTTGGAGATATTATCGATCATGGAAGATCTATGAATTCTGGCCTGGTAGGCGATGCTTCCCAACGACAGACTGACCGCGGGCAGGACAAGGTGACGCAATGTCACCCCGAACACGTCAAACTGACCGCGAATCAGAGCATCAAACGCCGTCATCCCCGTAACTCTCAATTCTTCAGGCAAGGTGGGCATCCCACCAAGCGGAAAGATCTTCCAATAGAACGCAAACAGCAACATAAAGAGAATGGCAAATGCATACGGCGGTGTCACAACGCCAAGATACGCAAAAAGGCGCAGCAGGTTGTCGAGCCACGTATCTCTGAATAATGCGGATATGGTCCCGAATAGCACGCCAAAAGACAGGATGAGAAATGCAGAAAAAATTGCCAGCTCGATGCTCCGCGGCAGAAATTCTGCGATGTCTTGGCTGACAGGCCTGTGGGTGAACAGAGACCGCCCGAAGTCGCCGCGCAACAGGACTCCCTTAATCCAATGGTAGTATTGAACAGGAATCGGCCGATCAAAATGAAGCTCGCTACGCATCCTCGCGACGACCTCGTCAGGCACTGTAGGCCCTAGCGACATGCGGACGGGGTCGCCGGGGATAATCCGTATAAACGAGAAGATCACAAATGACAAAGCGAAAAGGACTAAGATTCCGTACCCTATTCTTTTGAAGATAAACAGAGCCATCTTTTATGCGAACGGTTCCTCTCTCGGCGCAGACGAGGAGGAGGAAACATTGCCCTCCTCCTCGCTGCCGTAGCCCTCTTAAGCCCTAATTACGAGAGCATTTTAAAGTACATATAGTTGAAGTTGAATTCGGCAATAGCATGTGGGTTGCCATCTCCTGCCGGCCAAGAGAAGCGGTCTGCCCGGTATGCAGGCTTTAGCACACTTAGGAAAGTGAAGATCGATGGGCATAAGTCCTCCACGATGTACCGTTGAAGCTCGGCGTACTTGGCGGCGCGCTCTTCTGGGTCTGCAGTAATCAGTGCCTCCTGAATCGCCGCGTCAAACGTCGGATCTTGAAGCCACTCGTTTTGGTTCCACCCTCCGACTGTCCACGACGCGTACTTCAACTCCAAGATAGCGCCCGCATCCGGATAGCTAGCGTTAGCAAAGAGATTGGTAACGTGTGGGCTGGTCTCGATCGACTCTTCTTTGTTGCAGAACAGCACCCACGGCGCCTCGACGATGTTCACCGTTAGCCCTATTTCGGCCATGTTTACGGCAAAGAGCATGCAGAGCTTGGGCGTATCGCCATTCCCTTGAATGTAGCTGACATCGATGGGATACTGATCGAGCTGCCCATAGTACTTAGACTGCTTCAGCTCTTCCATTGCCTTGTCCAGATCCTTCTCATAGCCTTCGAGGTCGCCGCTATAGCCGAACACCTGAGAAGGCACCGGGCTATACGCCCGCGGACAATCGGTATAGATCGCCAGCATTCCCTCATAGTCCGTCGCCCATGCCATCGCTTTCCGGACGTGAACGTCATCTGTGGGAGGCTTCTTCGTATGAATCATGAAGAAGTCCAGGCTCATTTCGGGAATGAGCGCTACCTCCACACCGTCGATGGCATCTAAGGAGAGCAGTGTGGTCATCTCTTGGCGGCCGTGTGCCAGATCGATTTCGCCGCTACCCATAAGCATCTTGGTCGTAGCAGCCTCTCGGAGTTGGGTCATGATCACCCGATCAGGTGATTCGGCGGATATTCCTTGCCAATAATCGGGATTTTTGGCAATCTCCACAGATTGCCTGATCTTGAACTCCTCTATTCTATAGGGCCCCGACCCGGCATCTTGATCAAGCAAGAAGCCCTTGCCATAGTCACCGTACTCTCCGTACATTCCCTCTTCTTTGAGGTTTGCCATGACAAGGTCCTTGTTCACAATCCCCAGGCGGTATAAGGTAACAAGAAAAGGCCCAAAGGGATCGCTCAACTCAAAGGCCACCGTGGATGGATCCACGACCCTCGTCTCCTTAACCCGACCTCGGTAGAAATGCGCATAGCCCTCGCCGATTGTGATCATCCTGTCCATGCTGAACTTGACGTCTTCGGCGGTGAGAGCCGTGCCGTCATGGAATTTGATCCCTTCCCGTAAATGGAAGGTCCACGTCTTGTTGTCTGGGGCAAGCTCCCAGCTCTCAGCAACAGCCGACATCGGAGAGGCGTTCTCAAAAGAGGGATAGACAAGGTAGTCGTACAAGTTGACGAGCACTTTCCAATCGTTTTCTCCGAAAACAACGGCGGGATCGAGCGCCTCAGGTGTTGCGGTAATGGTTGTCTCCAACACGGTCTCGGCCAATCCTCCCAGCCCCAAGCCAAATGCGAACACAAGCGCAAGCACTAACACTTTCTTCATCGTCGCTACCTCCTTCACTTGAACCAAGTGGGCCTTTTTACTAAAGACAAAATAGTGGACGAGCTATCACCTCCTCCGTTTGCCACATGCAGGGTCTTCATTTCAACAGCGCGAAAAGCGCTTGTCCGTAGACCTTTGCATTTAGGATCAAGTCCTCTATCGTTACTCGTTCATTGGCTCGATGAACCGTCACTTCGTCATCGGGATAAACTGACCCAAAGCAGACGCAGTTTTTCATTGCCCTTGCATAGGTCCCTCCCCCGATGGCATGCAAAACGGGTTTCCTGCCGGTGACCTCCTCGTAGACCTGCGTGAGAGTCGTCACGAGCGGGTGGTCAGCAGGAACATAGAGGGGCTCTTTTCTCGTTTTGACAACCACCTCAGTGGAGGAGTCCCGAAAGTTAGCTTGTAAGGCTTCTACAACCTGATCACACTCATAGGACACGGGAGAACGGATATCGAGCATGGCCTCAGCGCCCGTCTCATCACCACGAATAGTGCCAAGATTCAAGGTTAGACTCCCTGATACCTCATCATGCCATTCCATATCCAGCGACCGCCCCGTGTAATCCAGGCCGACCTCGGAATCGAGCAGCCGAATAAACTCCATCGCGCTTTGGCCTTCACAGGGAAGCCCGCTTAAGAAACGCAGCAGCTGAGCAATTGCGTTTTTGCCCTGTTCAGGCGCCATTGCATGAGCCGCTTCCCCGTGGGCTCTAACAACCACCTCGCCTTTCTTTTCCTCGAGGGCGACGTCGAACTCTGGATGTTCTGTCTTAAACGCTTCGTAGAGGTTAAGTACGGTCGCGCGCTGATTCTCCTCAACAGATAGCACTGCCTCGGCGTAGTCGGGAACGACATTATGGGCGGTTCCGCCGAAAAGTGACCGCAGCGTAATATCGTGATGTTGAGGCGATGAGAACTTTCTCTTCAGCGCTACGACCGTGATCCCCTTCTCTCGATTGACGACCGTAAACATGCCATCAGGGGAGAATGCACAGCTTGGGACTACCTCGTGTTCCAAATAGTAGTTCATCCCTCCCCAACCGCTCTCCTCATTAGTACCAAACAGAACGCGCGCCCTCTTTGTCACTGGAAGCCCTGCGTCCTTGAGGGCCTTGAGGCCATAGAGTACAGCAACAAGCGGTCCTTTGTCATCAACAGAGCCGCGACCGTGAACGATCCCATCCTGTACGATCCCGCCAAAGGGAGGAAATTTCCAATCTTCTTTTTTCCCTTCCGGGACAACATCTACATGAGTTAAAACACCGACTAACTCCTCTCCTCTACCGTATTCGGCATAGCCGATGTACCCGTCGAGATTACGGGTCTTAAAACCCAGCTGGGAAGCCAAGTGCAGTGCATAATTGAGAGCTTTATCGACGGGTTCACCGAACGGCTTCCCCGACAACGGAGGTCCCTCGATACTGGGGATTCGGATAAACTGAGCGACAGTATCTATGAGTTCGTCTCGCTGCGACTCGACAAGCTCAGAAATGATCTCCTTAACGCGCATCGCCATCAATACCCGGGCACCCCAAACTCCTTGCAGAGCTGCGCTAATCTGGAATGAACATAGAATCCATCTTTCTCGATAGTCTCTCCGTCTAGATAGATTGAAGGGTTGAGGGTTATCCCATCCGTGTGGCTCGCCGCCGCCCAACCCTTTCCTCCCAATCCTTCTCCCTGCGTCCCAAAGCCACACTCCACACAACCAAAAATGCGCTCGTCTTCCTCAATCCTACCTGTTGGCTCTTGTACCCCTGAGTTAAATCCTTGCGAGACGTGGGCAAGCCAATACATCTTCTCATCGTCCCAGCTCTCCAGCCACTTCTTGAACAGGTGCGCTTCTCGACCACCTTCAATGTGGGTCACGACTCCCTTTTCAACGGTTAATTCCACGGGAGACTTCATCACGCCGATTTCGCCAGGGGGAAAGAGCCCTCCGTCGAACACCAGTTTTCCATTGATCGTTTCCTCCACGGGGCAAAGCGTCGTTTGCCCCCCGAGCATGACGGAAGTACCTTTCTTTGTTCCATAGGCGCCTGACTGTTGGGCGATCCGCCCCTCTGTGCTCATAGTTAGGTTCGTGCCAGTAGGGCTTGTGATTCGCATCTCGGAAGACGCATTGATCAGCTCAACAATGGTCTCGCCCAACTCGATCATCTTGGGATAGTTCACTTTGCCCACCGTGTTCATCAGCATGTTCACATCACAAGCTGCGGCCAAGAAGAGACGAGCGCCTGCATCCATAGCGGCCTTCCAAGCTCGGGTATAGAAAAGTTGATACTGATAGTCAATCCAAACATCTGCCGCTTTTATCGCTTCCGCTACCGGTCGAGTCGGCTCAATCATTATTTCCTTGTCAAGGCTTGCCTGAAAAGTGATCACTATCGGTTTTGCTTCCGCCTCGATGGTCGCTGCTGCAGTAGCCTGAATAACCCTGATATCACTTGTGGTATCCGCGGTTATGACTACAGTTTCTCCTGGCTTTACTAACATAATTTCATTAATAACTTTCTTAGCCGCTTTGAGTATCTCCCAGTTCATGTATTCCCTACCCGCTTCTGCTTGAGTTGATGCTTTCATTCACCCTCCTTTTTGTTACAAGCCAAAAACCCCAAACCTTGAGAACAAGAGGACAGTTCTCTGTTCACACCCTTACCCCTAAAGACAAAACTACAGGCCGCGCCTGTAGTTTTCTCGTGGCTTTCCTTTTTTTTGGGCTACCGATATCGCTAGCCGGGCAGAGGAAAGCCAATATTAAACCACCAAGCCGAATAGAGACGGAAAGCTCGATAGCCGTCTAGCCTGGTCTGACTCTCGTTCGTCTCTATCATCTTGAGCTTCATTATATAAAGTAGCATTCTCTGCGTCAAGACGGGCCTATCATCATGCGCAGGACAAGAAAAGGGACAGAGAACGTCCGTTCAAACACCTCGTCTTCATCTCATAACCAATATCTTGATTGATCGCATTGGAATTCATCTGCTAACCCGTCAGCTTTGATAACAATAGAGATCCTCCATAGAAATACGTTGCGATGGCCTCGCCTCTCAGGAGCTAATACTACTTATCACCCCTAGTGATTCAGATCATATTTCATGATCGCAGCGTGTTCTCCCCCCCCAATGCGCTCCACGGAGTAAACATCGCCTGGCGGCCCTTCTGCTTGGCAAGTTGCCCGTTTAATAACGTCCAAGTCCTCGTCATCCAGGTCGAACGTGAACAGCCGCAACGTATCGGACAGGTAGCGAGCATGGCGTGCGCCGATGATAATAGCAGCCACGAACTTTTTTTTCAGAACGTAGCGGGTTGCCACCGTCGCGATGTTGGTATTGTGCTTGTCGGCAATCTCCCGCAAGGTGGCCAGTAGGCCTTGAAAAAGCTCCCAGCCGCCGAAATCGTCTACGATGAGTTTGTACTTGGTCAGAGAGCGGTTCTCAAAAGGAGGTTCCGGCTCAGGCATGCCAAGATATCGATCCGACAAGAAGCCGCCTGCAACTGTTCCGTAACACAAAAGCGGTATGTTATACCGCTCGCATAGCTGGACCATTCCCCTTTCTGGACGATGATCGAGCACCGAATACTGAACTTGGTTGGACAAAACGGGCACACCGACATCCAGTATCTCCTGAAGATGGGGCACATCAAAATTGGTCACACCAATGTGTTTAATCTTGCCAGCATCTTGTAGTTTCTCCAAACAAAGCGCCGCCTCAACGTAACCTGGTGTGTCGTAATCCCACCAATGGAACTGCACCAGATCCAGGCGTTCCACGCCCAGGCGGTGGATGGACCGGTCGATGATAAGTCCCACGTCCCGTTCCGACAGGGTTGAAAGCGAATCAAGATCGGGTACGTATTTGGTATGAACCTGCACTTCAGGCAACAGCCCCTCGCGAAACTCACTTCGGTGACGCCCCAGGAACTCGCCAATAAGGTTTTCCACACCCGTGTAAATGTCGGCGCAATCAAAGGTGGTGATGCCGGCTTGAACATATAACCGCATGTCCTCTAGCGCTTGCTCTCGTCCGATACTCCCGTGTCCACCGGCGAGCTGCCATCCTCCCTTGATCACACGCGAGATGGTATGCTCGGGTGAAAGCTGGTATCGTGGAACGGTTGGCATGCTCAGCACCCTCCTCAGAGAACCGCCTTTAAGATCCCTCCGCTGTGCATGCCCAGAAGGATCCATCCGTAGCAATCAATATACAATGGTTCGCATGTGCTTTTCCAATATCCTTACTTGACCAGCGTTTACTATGCTTGGACCGAAGGCGACATTTTCAATGACCCTGTTCTCATTGTAAAAGCTTGCACCTCGAAATTGCGTATCATCCTCTCTAGGTGAATGCGATGCGACAGGCTGAGCAACTGCGCCGAATTCTTGCTCAAATCGACGGCCGGGGGTACAAGGCGTACAAACAGATCGAGGGCGCCTATGATTTCTCTCGCTTCACTCTACACATCGACCACGTGCAGAGCGATCCGTTTGCCGCTCCATCCAAAGCGCGTGTCCGAGTGCCTCAGGCCGTGGCCGGCCTGCCGGCCAACCTGTTTGACAATGCGATCAGGCGACTTGCTCTTGAGGATTTCCTTGCCCGCACGGTGCGACACGCGATCAGAAATCAGGCAAAGGGGCACCGAGGGACAGGCAAAAGCGGCCTGATTACGATCGCCGCTGGGGAACAGGAGATCCTCGAGCGAACGGCGATTGTGCTTACCCCAGAGTGGGTTGAGGCCCGGCTGTTTGTGGGATTGCCAGCGGCAGGACGGCGCATCCTTGGCACTCAGGCTGACGCGATGCTCTCTCGCGAACTTCCTCAGATCGTCGAGGCGGGGTTGATCTGGGCGAACCTCCCCCAACAGGAGGCCAAGCGTTTTGTCGCGTGTGTGGAGGACCAAGAGTATATACGGCAACAATTGGATAGGCTCGGTCTCGTCGCCTTTGTCGCCGATGGCGCTATCCTGCCAAGAGAAAGCGGCACCAACGACCGGCCTCTTCCAGCCAAGCAGGCCGTTCCATTCCAATCGCCGGAGTCACTCCGTGTCATCATAGACCTTCCCTCACCCTTTCCTGGGCCTTCCGGTCCAGTGCAATCGCTCTATGGAATGGGAATACCCAAAGGAGTCACCCTCATCTTTGGTGGAGGCTATCACGGCAAATCTACGTTGCTGCGAGCGCTGGAGCGCGGGGTCTACCCGCACATCCCCGGCGACGGCCGCGAGGTTGTGGTGACCTGTCGCGACGCAGTGAAGATCCGCGCCGAAGACGGCCGTCGCGTGGAGCAGGTCGATATCAGTCCGTTCATCGACAAGCTCCCCCACGGCCGCCGGACGTCGGCCTTCTGCAGCGACGACGCCAGCGGCAGCACCAGCCAGGCGGCGAACATCGTCGAGGCACTGGAAGTGGGCGCGAAAGTGTTTCTGCTCGACGAGGATACGTCAGCAACCAACTTCATGGTCCGCGATGCACGCATGCAGGAACTGGTCCACAAGGAGGACGAACCGATCACGCCGTTTCTCGATCGCGTTCGTGACCTATACGAGCAGCATGACGTGTCGACGGTCTTGGTCATGGGCGGTTGTGGCGACTACTTCGACGTGGCCGATACCGTGATCGCGATGCGCAATTACCTTCCCCACGAGATGACCACTGCGGCCAAGCAAGTAACGTCCTCCCATCCCACCAACCGCCGTGTGGAGACGGCATCGCCATTTGCTGCCGTCACGCCTCGCGTGCCGCTGCCGGAGAGTTTCGATCCCTCGCGCGGGCGGCGAGCAGTAAAGATCGACGCCAAGGCCAAAGACCTGGTTCTATTTGGAACCGAACCGATCGAGCTTCGCTACGTCGAACAACTCGTTGATTTGAGCCAAACACGCGCTGTCGGGTACGCGATTCACCTCGCTGCGCAGCGATTCATCGATGGCCACGCAACGCTGCGTGAAGTGGTTAACGCGCTGGAGGAGTTCTTCGCCCAGTATGGCCTGGACGCGCTCGACCCATTTCATCGGGATGAGCGGCATCCCGGCGCATTCGCCCGGCCGCGTCGCTACGAGATCGCCGCCGCGATCAACCGCCTGCGAACGCTAAGCATGAAGCAGAAGCCAGAAAAAGCGTCAGCCTAATTGCGAAAGTCGGATTTGGAAGCAGGGTACATGCGCTCGACCGGATCGGTTACAATACCCCTCATTGTGGCTGGACTGTCTTGGAGGTGGTGAAGTGACGTTTGCTGATGTGCTACGGCCCGCAATTGCGCGGCGTCGTGTGGGCTTGCTCCACGACGCAATGCTGGTGATGGGGGGAAGCGCTCTTGTTGCTCTGCTGGCTCAGGTGGCGATTCCTCTTCCGTTTAGCCCGGTACCTCTTACCGGGCAAACCTTTGCCGTTTTGCTCGTTGGCATGGTGCTCGGAAGCGCCCGCGGCAGCCTTGCCGTTCTTGTTTACCTCGCGGAGGGGGCAGTAGGCCTTCCGGTCTTCGCCGGCGGAGGCGCAGGCCTGGCGCGACTCGCCGGCCCGACCGGCGGATATATTGTGGGCTTCGTCTTTGCGGCCTTCGTCGTAGGATTCCTCGCCAAGCGCGGCTGGGATCGCAACGTTTGGAGGGCAGGGGCAGCGATGCTGGTGGGAAACGCCCTTATCTACGCCGTGGGCCTACCCTGGCTTTCCCACTTCGTCGGAACGCAGAGGGCCTTCTTGCTGGGGCTCTGCCCCTTCGTCGTCGGTGATTGCGTTAAGCTCGTCCTGGCAGCACTCGCTCTGCCGGCTGGCTGGAAGCTGCTTCACTGGTTCGGCAA
>Ga0114922_10003899_pt1 | contig 13881 bp, 18 predicted proteins | sample AartaG_FD_100975 | JGI IMG/M metagenome (GOLD analysis project Ga0114922, IMG submission 100975) | Deep subsurface microbial communities from Aarhus Bay to uncover new lineages of life (NeLLi) - Aarhus_00045 metaG | ecosystem: Environmental > Aquatic > Marine > Oceanic > Sediment | place...
AACAGAGAGTAATTTCAAAAAGCCGCTTTTTGAAAATAGGGAAGGTATTGTTTTTGAAGGTAGCCCTTGACTTTTGATTAAATTCTTAACAAGTGGTACAATTAATGGGGGCAGGTCAGTATAAAATGGGATTATGACTTCTTGGAGGATAAATATTAGTTCCCCGAATTAACCAAGCAAGATAGACCTGCCCCGAACTCTAACCTGACGACCTTTTCCTTCCAGGATTCCTCTACTTTAAGCTCCCTCTCATACCAGACCACCTAATCGTATCCCGGCCTTACCGAATCCCAACAACCTGGCACCCTCATCTTAATTACGCCACTAGCGTGCCCAATTCCTTTTTCCGGCGAACCCCGAAATTTACCTATATTTTCAGGATCTACCACAAAATGCCAAAGTCCATGCAATGAAACTCCTTTAGCATCACTCATCTATAATTCTCCTTAATTTGTAGTATATATATCTTTGCTATTTATTTTCCAGTAGTTCTTTATCGCTTTTTGCGCTGATTTTCCTTCATAAAGAACAGCATAAAGCTGCTTAAATAAGGGAAGGTCTTTTTTTATGATTAATTTTGACCTTTTCTCAAGTTCTTTTGCTAATCTGTATATGTCTTTGGTAGCTGGATATCCTTCAATAGTCTGGTCTTTCATCTCTTCCATGGCTTTCTTAATTGTCGTACCTCTTCCCAAAAGTTTTCCTAAAAATCCGTTTCGACCTCCCTGCACGGTAACGTATAGGTCCCCTATCCCAGCCGGTCCCATTATAGTTTCCAGTTTCCCTCCCTGAGGTACAATGAGTTTAGCCATCTCCATAATTGCCTGAGCTACAAATGCAGATTTAGTATTATCCATACTCTTTTTTAATCTTTCAGATAGCCCCTGACACATTCCGACAGCAATAGCGTAGGAGTTCTTCATGGCAGCGCATAATTCTACCCCTGTTATGTCACAGGTTGCATTAGTTTTAAGTTGAGAATTGCGAGTTATTTCACTACAGTACTCAGCATATTTCTTATTTTTTCCGCCAAAGATAACCTCAGTATAAATTCCTCTTACTAACTCATTAGCTCGGGCAGGACCCCCCATGCCAACCACAGGGATTTTCTTATCCGATGACCGAGGAATTAAACCTTCAATTAAATCGCATAAAGTTAGATATGGGGTTTTGGGAATCCCCTTGGCAACATTTATGATAATCATCCCCTTTCTTAGGAACGGGACTATTCTTTTGACAATTTTTTCTACGGCATGAGAAATTATGGCAATTATTACAATCTCCCTTTTATTCACAGCTTCTTCTAATTGGTTTGCCTGGAGAAATTTGATATTCTGAGGAACAGGTGCATGTAGAGTTTTATGCTCTCCCCCTTGCTTGAGAATATCGATAATCTCTTTATCCAGTTCAGTTCCCCAGAGGTTCACCACATGCCCTCCTCTTACCAGATGAGATGCACAGGCAGTCCCCATCATTCCAGCTCCAATTACCACTATCCTTGCCATTCTGAGTTTCTCTTTTCTATTTCCATAATCTTTTTTACCTTTCCCTCTAAGCCTCCCGCCTGAAATTCTGAAGCAAGCCAGACCCTTATGAGTTTTTTATCTAACTCTAGTCGTATTATCTGGGCCCCCATGGTAAGAATTTGAGCATTGTTACTTTTTCTGGACCTTTCGACAGAATAGATATCATGACAGGAGCAGCTCTTGTGCCTCTTACCTTATTGGCGACTATGGCCATACCTAGCCCTCTTCCACGGATAAGTATTCTCCTCTCGTATTTTTCCTGGACTACGGAACTGACGAACTCTTCACCGGTATCTTTTTTCAGCTCTAAGCATGATTGATGCTGGACAGTCATAGTAGGAGGCCTCCTTTGAGATTTTTGCCATAGCTCTCTTAATTTCTATTAGTAACAAATTTGACTCAACTGTTCCTTCCTTGACAGAAAAAGCATGCGTAGAGAGAAAACATTTGTTTGCATTATATTGTTTTAGTTCATCCAAGGCTACAGGTCCCACTGTGGCAAACGCCTCTTTATCAAGGACGCCTCCTATCATTATCCCATTTACAGTCGGTATTTTGGCTAGTTCTAAGCTAGTATACTGACCGTTAGTAATCGCAGTAACTTTTTTACCTAGCAGTTTTTTTGCCATCCCCAAAGTCGTTGTACTGGCATCCAAAAAAATTACACTGTCCTCTTCGACACATTTTACTGCTTTAGCGGCTATTTTTTCTTTTTCTCGTCTGTTCTGCCTTAGTCTCGTTAAGAAAGAGGATTCTAAGATATTGTTAAGAATTTCACAGCCACCTCCGTGTACTCTTCTTATCAATCCCTGCGATGCTAAATCATCTAAATCTCTCCTAATAGTCATCTCGCTGGTATTGAAGATCTTGCTCAACTCCCCTACACTCAATATTTTCTTCTCAGCTACCATATTAATTATTTCCTGCGCCCTCTGTGCTTTAATCAATTTGGTAGCTCGTCTCATAGCTCGTATTTCCACTCTGCTTGTAGTTTTAACTGTCTATTGATGCGGACAAAAAGACAAAATAAAGACTCATTGACCTGCCCCCATTAATTGTACCACTTGTTAAGTTAGAGTCAATGAAATGATAGCCTGCCGAGCAGGTGCCCGATAGTTTAAGGCACTATGCGGTCTTACCTGGCTGTATTCCTTGCGCCATTCTTCAATGAGTATCTTCGCTTCAGTGAGGGTCGTAAATATCTCCCGATCAAGCAACTCATCTCTTAGTTTTCCATTGAATGACTCTATATATCCATTCTCCCAAGGGCTCCCGGGCTCGATGAAGAGTGTTGTGACTCCTAGATCTTTCAACCATCTGCGCACTGCCTTTGCAGTGAATTCAGGACCGTTGTCAGATGAGAATATATTGAGGAGTACCCCTGAATATGAACAGATAGAATAGTTGTTCGATAACATCCTGAGAAGTAATTCGTCGCTGGCTAAGAGTTACCAGGCATTCTCTGGTGTATTCATCGATAATAGTGAGTATTCTGAATGACCTTCCCTCAGCTCCTTTCTACCATAAAATCATAGCTCCACACGTGGTCCTTGTATTGAGACCTGAGCCTGATGCAGGAACCATCATTCAGCCAAAGTCTGCCCCGTTTTGGCTGTTTCTTAGGCATCTTGAGTCCTTCCCTTCGCCAGATTCTCTCTACTCTCTTGTGGTTCACTTTCCAACCTCCCTGTTTGAGGAGGGCTGTTATCCTTCTATACCGATATCTACCATATCGTGTTGCTAGTTCAATAGTGCGGGCTACTAATCTTTCCTCATCATTTCTGATATGTGAACTATGTCGCTGTGTAGTCCTAGCTTGGGATAGAACCTGACATGCCCGTCTCTTAAGAGACTTTGAGAGTCTTCAAAACTCTATCTACCATCTTACGTCTCTTCAGGCGGGCTGAGGAGTTTCCCCGGGATGCCTCCTTTAGGATGTCATTGTCCAGGGAAAGATCTGCCACTATCCTCTTAAGCCGGGTATTCTCCTTCTCAAGTTCTTTGAGCCGTTTGACCTGTTCAATTCTCATGCCACCGTATTCTCTTCGCCAGCGGTAATAGGTTTACTCGGTTACTCCTATCTTCCTGGCAGCTTCTCCCACGGTGGAGCCTTGACTGAGAAGGACTTCTGCTTCCCGTAGTTTCTTAATGATTTGCTCAGGTCTGTAGCTTCTTCTGGCCATTTCAACCCCCCTTTTTTCGATCCCTAGTCTAACATAGAAACTGGACCGATTCTAGGGGGCAGGTCAGTAAGAGCCCCTGCATAACCTGCCCCTATTTTTATATATTTTTTTCCCTAACCCACTTAATAAATCCTGTATTCTGGGGAAAAAAGATTTATATACCTCCTCATACAAATTATGATAAAAACCTGCTCTTTCGCGGTTGGGGATGTATTTTCTTTCCGTATAAGTCATATTTTCTGCAGCTTCCTGGATAGATGGGTAGAAACCCATGGCTTTTGCAGCCAAAATAGCAGCTCCTAAAGCAGTTGTTTCCACCGCCCTGGGAACAGAAACAGGAATATCAAACACATCGGCAACAATTTGACCCCACAGAGAACTTCTTGCTCCTCCTCCCACAAATATCAGGTCCTTAAAACTCTTACCCAGTACATCGTACATCTTTTCTCCCAACAATTTGTGCTCCAGAGCAATACCTTCCAGGATAGAACGATAAAAGTGCCCTCTGGTATGGACTCCAGACCAGCCCGCTGTAACTCCGTGGGCGAAAGAATCCCAGGATGGTGCCAGAGCGCCTGTCCAGTGAGGAAAGGTCACCAGCCCCTCCGAGCCCAGCGGTATTTCAGCTGCAATCTTTTCCCAATATTTTTCTGTAGCAGAGGCAGGCTCATCATTCTTGAAATTATTAATAAACCAGTTTATAATAAGGCCACCGGCAGTATTTGCCTCAAGATTGTAGGAACCGGGGATACAACTGCACAGGGTTCTAAATGAATCATCAATGATATATTGGGGAGCATAAGTTCCAATAGCTGTGAACGTTCCTATTATAAGAAAAACACGGTCGGTGTTTAATATATTATTCCCCAAAGCAGCACATACCCCATCCCCTGCTCCGGAAATAACCGGCAAACCCTCGGGAAGACCGCTCTGCCTGGCAGCCTGTTTAGTGATGTGTCCAACAATCTCACCTGGAGAACAAAGCTGAGGAAACTGTTCTTCTCTCAAACCCACAGCCTTCATAAAAAAGGAATCCCAGGTTCTTTTCCGAATGTTAATCAGGGAGGTAGAATCTGCACTTACATAAGAGGTAAGATAGCGGTCTATGAAATGTTTCATTAAATAGCTTTGAACATCCAGATACTTATAAGTTCTCTTGTGTACATGAGGCTCATTATCCATTATCCATAAAATTTTATAAACGCTGTGAAGATAGCAGGGTATCTTACCTGTTATTTCATGAACTTTCCTTTCCCCTATTTTCTTTTTTACCATCTGGACCTGCTGTAAGCAGCGCTGATCCATATACAAAAGGGCATTTCTCAGAGGTGTTCCTTCAGCGGATACAGGAACAAAAGTTTCCCTCTGGTGGGTAATCCCCAGAGCACGGATTTTTGACACATCAATTCCTTGTATAGCCTTTCTTATAGCTGAGCAGGTACCTGGCCACCACTTATCAACCTCCTCCTCATACCAACCGAGCTGCGGATTTAACACATCAAATTTTACCCTCCCCTCAGATACAGGATTTCCTTTCAGGTCCCATACCACCACCTTGCTGGATTGGGTACCACAATCTATGCTGATGATGTATTTTTCCCCAAACATAATTTGCTCCTATTTAATAAACTCCATATTTTGCTGCCACCTCAAACATTTTCACAATGTTTTTTACGGGAATATCTCCGGTAAAATTATGGGAAGGACCTAAAACATAACCGCCACCAGGAGCCAGGATATCAATTATCCTCTTTATCTCTTTTTCCACATCCTCTGGCCTGCCCCTCAGAACATGCTGGGTATCTATTGCTCCCTGAAAAACAATTTTGTCACCAAACTTTCTTTTAAGATCTCTGACATCCATACCCTGGGCAGAAGTTTGCACCGGGTTTATAATGTCAAATCCAGCTTCAATTAAACCAGGCATTATCTGGGCTATGGAACCATCACTATGGAGCATTACCTTTATACCCGGCTGTTTTTCTTTTATGAACTGTACAATTTCTGTGTGATAAGGTTTGATTAACTCATGGTACAGTTTAGGCGACATCATGGGAGCCCGCTGGGTACCAAGATCATCTTCTACCTCAACCACTTGTATATGTTCCCCAACTGCTCTGATTAGTGAATCGTAGTAGATCTTCTGTACTTGAGTTATCTTATCCAATAATGCTCTGGCAAATTGTTTGTTGAGCATCATATCAACCAAAAATTTATCTGTTCCTCTCAAAAAACGAGACATACTAAAAATACCTACTATAACCGGCCTGTAAGCCATCACTGAATATCCATCCTGGAAAAAAGAAACTTCTTTTTCCCTCAAGCCCCTGGTAAGCTGTTCAGGATCCGGGTGTGGCCATCTGTATTTTTCTATATCCTGTACACTATTTGCCTCCCCAAGAGGTGTCTTTCTAAGGGTAAATGAATCGGAAAAAGTGCCTCTTTCAAAATCCAAATCCAGTCCCCACTCATTAATATATTCTTTACCCTGCTTTTGCACATCAACAGTAAACTTTTTTTCTGGATTCACATACACATACCTGGTATCAATATGTAATTTCTGCCACAGTTGCTCACAAAAATAAGTGTATCTGAAACCGGCAAATACATACTCTAAGTTATCCTGGGGAATTCCAAAATAATCAAGTAGTTGCAGGATTACCCGTTCATCAAATTTCTGAGCCGATCCCCCAATAGCTATAGGTACTCTATCCGGCTCCTGATGATTGATAGCTTTCTTGACCCTTTCCCTGAAAGTTAAGGTGCCCATACATAGCCCCTATTACCTGACTAAATACCACTTGCCCCTCGTTAAAAAATATTCTTTAACCCCTTTTGTGTAAATTGACAAAACCTTCTAAGGGGAAAACGGGGTAAGCTTAGAAATTTTAAGGAATACATACAATTATCTTACACTCCTGACGGATGATTTGTAATTAATAGGAAAGTATGAAAAATCCTTACTAAACTAACGTTCTCAGGCAATAATCTGCTCGGTTTCCCTATCATAAATCCTTATCCTTTCCTCTGGAAACTGAATCCACACCTTATCTTCTGCTCAGATGTCAAAATAACTTCCTGAGGCTTTTATTTTATTTCTACTAAGATTTCAAGGTAATTCTAGTAAACTCATTTACCAGTTCCTGAATTTTGGGAAAAAGATGCTTATAGACCCTTTCGTAGATTCTCAAATAAAATTCTCTACTGTTTTTGTTAGGATAATATTCTCCTTTAATATGTGACATATTTTTTGAGGCCTCCTGTACGCTACCATACATTCCTGAACCATGAGCTGCTAACATAGCTGCTCCCAAACAGGTGACTTCAAGAGTATGAGGAATTAAAACAGAAACTCCTGTAATATCTGCTACAATCTGGCACCATAAAGAACTATTTGCTCCCCCTCCTAAAAGGACAATCTTTTCTATTTTTTTATCGAGAGATTCTTCCATCTGATCGTACAAAAACTTTTGTTCAAAAATTATCCCCTCCATGATGGCTCGATAAAAATGTGCTTTGGTAGTGTCGCTATTCCACCCAATTACAATACCTCTGGCCAGAGAATCCCAGTAAGGACCCATAGTAGTCTTCCAATAGGGGACCATTAATAATCTAGGCATATCGGGTTTAATCTTAGATGCCATAATTTCAAATATCTCCTCAGGAAAAATTTTGTTTATCTTACTTACTCTGCTCTCCTCATGACCAAATTCTTTTATAAACCAGTTTATGGTAAAAGTTCCAGCCAGAATTAGACTTTCAGCTACGTAAGTTCCGGGTACACACCCACACTCAGTGCGAAAAGAGCTTCCTATAGCGTATTTTGAAGAATATAGCTGTGAAACTACTGCTGTTCCCAGATTAAGAGAAGCTCGACCTTCCTCAATCACTCCTGCTCCTAAAGCAGCACATTGCCCATCTCCTCCCCCCCCTATAACTGGGATTCCCTCCGGTAAATCCAATAAAGAAGCTGATTCTCTGCTTAGCTTTCCTATTACTTTGCCTGGAGTGGCAAGCTCGCAAAATTGCTCTTCTTTTACCCCAACCAATTCCATAATCTCCTTACTCCAGCGAAATTCAGATATGTCTAGAAGCCCCAAAGGGCAAGCAGAAGCATCGGTAGTAACCAAGCGTGCGGTTAGCTTCCAGGTAAGGTAGGCATAAACATCTAAAAACTTATAGGTTTTTTTGAAAATAGAGGGCTCATTTTCTTTTATCCACATAATTTTGCAATTAGAAGTACATAAATTTGGGAAAAGCCCGGTAATTCGTTGGATTTTTTCGCCGCCTATTTCCTTCAATCTCTCCACTTGAGATGTAGCTCTTGTATCCAACCACAAAATCGCATTCCGCAAAGGTTTTATTTCTCTATCAACAGGAACAAAGCTTTCTCGTTGATGAGTTATACCTATGGTAGCAATTTTGTTGCAATCAACCTGCTGGATAGCTTCTTTCATAGCTTTTACGGTAGCACTCCACCACTTTTTAGCTTCCTGTTCAGCCCATTCTGGCTTGGGGATAAGAAGCTGCATCTCCTCTCTTCCCTCTGCTACGAGATTTCCTTTTTTATCCCATACAATAGCTTTTGTTGCAGTAGTGCTACAATCTACACTAATTACGTAGTCCCTTTTCACTTACTTTCTCCTATTCAAAAAATCAACTTGAACCAAAGGTTCTTCCTCCATCAACTAATATAATCTGTCCCGTAATGTAAGTAGAAGGGTCAGAGTAAGGGAACATCAATTACTCTTATATCTTGATTCCTGTGACATTCTGCTGTTTTCATAATTTTCCTATTCTTCTCGATCCCCATAATCCTGAAGTATCAACTGAACTGGTCTATTTTCATAAAGAATTTTGTAGAGATTTTGAAAAAGAAAAAGGTCATCTTTAACCCTCAATTTTCCTTCTTTTTCTAAATCGATAGCTATTCTGTGTGTTCCTCTAAGAGCAGTATATCCTTCAACGGTTTGTCCTTTCATCTCTTTTAGAGCCTGATTGATAGAGACTTCCTCTCCCAGAAGTTTTCCCAGAGTTCTGTTTCTACCACCCTGTGAAGTGACATAAAGGTCCCCTATCCCCGCTGGACCTAAAACTGTTTTCACTTTTCCACCTTTATTCACCACTATTTTAGCCATTTCCGTAATAGACCGAGCGATAAAAGCCGCCTTCAGATTATCACCCCCCTGAAGTCCATCTCCTATTCCTACAGCAATAGCAAAGGAATTTTTCATAGCAGCACACAGCTCAACCCCAACTACATCTGAAGTAAAATTGGTAATAAAACTGGGACTGTGGAAAATCTTGCAACATAACTTTGCAGCCTCCAGATCAGAAGAGGCAAAGATAACTTCCGTAAAAATCCCCTGAACTATTTCTGTGGCCCGAGCAGCTCATCCCATACTCACTACACTTATCTCCCCGGATAAATTTTTGGGTATTTTACTCTCAATTAAATTATGAAGCGTCAGGTGAGGAAACTCAGGAATTCCTTTAGCGATATTTAAAATAACTATCCCGGGTTCTAGATAAGGCGCTATACATTTAGGAATTCTTTCCACACCTTCTGCTTTTACACAAAATATTATAAATTTCGTACCCTCCAGAGCCTTTTTTATCTCGTGAAAGTGAAAAACATTAATGCTCTTGGGTACATTAATATGCAGTTTTTTATACTTCCTTGTTTTAAGCAAAATTTCTATCGTCTGCTCATCAAAATCAGTTCCCCATAGGTTTACCTGATGTCCTCCACTACTTAAGTGAAAAGCCACAGCGATTCCCATTATTCCAGCACCCGCTACAGTTATTTTTTCCATTTTATTCATCCACCATTAGGAAATATTTCATCTTCTGAGCATTTTTGCATATCCGAAAATTTTTGTCACGTAAACACAGGTAGATTTGTTATCTAAATAGCCCATTTTGAAATTTGACTAATATGCTTTCTCAAAGAAATCAATGCTGCTTTGTCTTCACCTCTCCAAATAACTTTTTATTGGGGATTGCACAGATAAAACCAAAGAGCCCTTTAGCCTTAACCCAATCCTCCAAAGAAAGAGTTTCTTTTCCCTCAAGAGCCTTTCCTGCCTCTATAAAGACAGTCCCAAAAAGAGGACCTGTAGCAGTTCCGCCAGAGAAAGCTAAAGTTCTTCCTACTTTTTTGAGAAAAGCTCCTATATCCAAATCTTCCTCAGGAATAATTTCTTCTAACGCTTTTCTAAGAGAGGTAACTATAGTTCTTCCATGATCTCCATCCCCTATATTAGCATCAAGATGATTTATGAGTAAGACTCTTCTTTTTCTAATTTTTTGACTATTCTTTCCAAAAGGTTCTTCATTTTAACGTAGGTTTCTCTGGACAAATTTACTCTCCCTTTAAGAGAAATTCCTTTTTTTCTATTTCCATAATCTTTTTTACCTTTCTCTCTGAGCGTCCCCCTTGAAACTCTGAGACAAGCCAAACCTCTATAAGCTTTTTCGCTAACTCCGGTCCTATTATCAAGGCTCCCATAGTAAGGATCTGGGCATTGTTGCTTTTTCTTGACCTTTCAGCAGAATAGATATCATGACAGGTAGCAGCCCTTATACCTCTTACCTTGTTGGCAGCTATAGCCATACCTAACCCTGTTCCGCAGATAAGTATTCCTCTGTCGTGTTTTCCCTGAACTATGGAGCCGGCAACTTCTTCAGCTATATCAGGATAGTCTACTGAATCTTTAGTCATGGTCCCATAATCCTCGAATTCAATTCCCTTTTCTCTTAATAATTGGATAATTATATTTTTTAACTCCAGAGCATTATGGTCACAACCTATAGCTATGCTCATCGATAAACCTCCTTGTACTATCTTTGAATAAAGAGAGGAGCTCTTGCAGGAGCATCCAATAATCTCTTTAGCTCCTCATTCAGTTTGGTTAAAGTGATAGGGAATCCACCCATCTCCCATAGGCTCCTCTGCGAATAGAAAAAAAGGATAGACAATCCCTAAAAGCACCGACTATCCTTTGAAATTTATCTTTTTTTTTGGGGGGGGGAGGGGGGAAGAGATCTAATTTAATTTTTCTCTCCTTACCAGTTAAATTTTAGCTTCCTTAGTTCCTCTTAATTATTTCAAAACCTAATGTTAGGAAAAACTGACTCTCAAGCTAACTTCTTCGACTCCTATGTTGAAGAGCACTTTCTGTCTAAAAAGCATAAACTTCTCGAAATGAGGGAAAAGATTGATTTTTCCTTTATCGAGAAAGAAACCAAAGACCTTTATGCCAAAGTAGCTGGAAGACCTTCCTGTCCTCCCGGGATGATATTTGAAGTGGCTCTCTGTCCGTTGGTCACACCAAAGTATGCAAGGTCGCAACACATTAAAGATCTTTATCTATTAGAACTGCTCCGTGATATTATCCAGAAAGGCCAACACCTTTGATATCCTTTGAGTTGACTTTAGAATTTGTAAGAAGTTGTTTAACTGAATTTATAGTCGCTCTCCACCAGTCTTCCGGATTTTGCTCAGCCCATTTAGGATAGGGTCCATAAAGAGGATATCTCACTGTAGTTGTCGATATAACTTTCCCTTTTTCTTCGATTAATATTGCTTTTGTTCCTGCAGTACCTACATCTATACCTATTAAATAACTCATTAAATTATTGTTCCCTTCTTTTCATTTATCTTCTTTTTTTCTCTCGCAGCTAATTTGAGGCAAAAGTCCTACCTCCATCGATCAGTATAATTTGCCCCGTAATGTAAGTAGAAAAACTAGAACAGAGGAACAATACCACATCAGCTACTTCTTCTGGAGTACCCAGTCTTTTCAAAGGTATTCTCTTAGCGAAATTTTCTAGCTGTTCTTCAGAATATAGATTGCCCAGAGTTCCTGTTTTAATATTCCTGGGGGCAACTCCGTTTACCAAAATATTACAAAGAGCAAGCTCACGAGATAAAGCCCTTACTAGAGAATTAATTCCTCCTTTGGAAGAAGCGTAATGAGCCCCTCCTCCAGTTCCAGTAATTGACGATCCAGAAGAAATGAAAACTATCCTGCCATTTTTCTGATTAATCATTGAAGGAATCACTGCTTTGCAACAAAGAAAAGCTCCGGTAAGATTAACATCTAAAGTTTTTTGCCATGTATAAAGAGAAAGTTCATCAAAAGAGACTTTGGAAGTTATTCCTGCGTTGTTAATAAGAAAATCTACCCTTCCGTATTTATCTAAAATCTTTTTTACAGCCTCATTAATCTCGTTTTCCTTTGTGATATCAAGTTGACAAAATGTACTTCTTCCCCCCAGAGAGATAATATGATCCACAGCGCCCTCTGCCTCATGTTTTAATACATCAAAAATCACTACGTCTGATCCGGCTTTAGCAAACTTCAAAGCTATGCTACGCCCAATTCCTTTTGCTCCCCCTGTTACTATTGTAACTTTATTGTTTAACTGTGAGAATAACATATATCTGGTCTACCTTTAATCTCCATAATAAGAATAAGAGTAGTATTTGCAGGTTAGCGTTTGTCGCATCTTTAACATGATTTGGTTCATTTTTTTTGTGGAAAGCTCCCAAAAAAAAGAAATTAACCTTTCAACACTTCTCTTTTCTTAAAAACCCTTCCTTTTCCCAGCTAATGGGCCTATTTTCTTAATCTTCCATCTCCCTTCAGGCCCTATTTAACTCTCTTCTTATCAAGAATCTAACTCCATTAGTATTAGTGATTGTTGGTTGTCAAATATATCGCTAATTCCAGCTGACATAAGAGACCTTATTTTATATACCTAATTCCTGACCATCCCCCGTCCAGCACTAACACAAATCCTGTGATGAAATTAGATTCATCCGAAGCCAGAAAAGCAGCAGCAGCAGCTACCTCCTCGGGCTTACCAAATCTTCCCAGAGGAACTCTCTCCTTGTATCTTGCCCCTTCCTCTCCAGACCACATTTTTATGGCCATATCTGTAGGATACATAACCCCTGGAGCGAGAGCGTTTACATTAATGTTGTACTGTCCCCAACTCGTAGCCAGACTTTTGGTTAAGCCAATTATTCCGCCCTTACTGGCACAATAAGCAGGTGCATCTTCCATTCCTGCCGTGGCAGCCTGGGAAGCCAAACTGATTATCTTTCCGTATCTCTCAGCAATCATGTGTTTTGCTACTTCTCTCGTCAAGAAAAAAACAGCTTTCAAATTTACCTTCATTGTCTTATCCCAATCCTCCTCTGTCAGTTCCGTCGGAGAAGCGTCAGCAATTATCCCCGCATTGTTGATCAAAATATCAAGTCCGCCCAAACTATTCAAAGTATCATTCACGATTCTCTTTATATCCTGCATTTTGGAAACATCAGCCACTATTGGTACAACCTTCCTACCCAATTTCCTTAGCTCCACACAAGTCCCTTCCAAGACCGGTTGATCAATGTCAATCAACGAAAGATCCGCACCTAACTCCGCAAAATAAGTGGCAATGTGTTTGCCTAACCCTTTTGCTGCTCCAGTCACTATGACTTTTTTGTTCTCCAGAGAAAAATGTTTTTGCATTGGTGCCTCCTGACATAATCTTCATTATAGGCGAAGATTGTTATTTAATTTTCTTTTTAGCACGCACATATATACATACATATACAACATTGATAAAGCTCCATAATAGAACCCCATTTATGCAATATTCCCCTTATATTATATCATCCCCATTTAATGAGACAGAATGCCGTCACTGTTGCAAGAATAGTAGCCACCCAAATAGTGATAAATTGCTCAAAAAAAGCCATCCATAGAAAATGAATGGCTATAAAAATTACTACAGTGATAAAAATCCGCTCGCCACCATTTGTAGACATAGGAATAAAACCCATACTATCTCACCTCATCATCTCATAGGTTGTCACATATCATAATAATAAATGACTTATTACTCTTTGACGGCACCTAAGGTAAGACCAGCAATAATATGCTTTTGAACAAATCCTATGATTATTATTGCTGGAATTATACATATCATGGAGACAGTGGCCAATTTTCCCCAGTCGGTACCTGTTTGGGTTATGAACAGAATCAAACCAGAGGTTATTGTCCGAGCGTGGACATGAGTCAATATAGAAGCAAATAAAAATTCGTTCCAGGAAAAAATCCAAACCAGGATAGCAGTAACAACCAGCCCAGGCTTTGCTAAAGGCAGTATTACAT
>Ga0114922_10003900_pt1 | contig 13879 bp, 15 predicted proteins | sample AartaG_FD_100975 | JGI IMG/M metagenome (GOLD analysis project Ga0114922, IMG submission 100975) | Deep subsurface microbial communities from Aarhus Bay to uncover new lineages of life (NeLLi) - Aarhus_00045 metaG | ecosystem: Environmental > Aquatic > Marine > Oceanic > Sediment | place...
CCTGCCTGTAATCAGATAGTGGTTGGATGGTGAGGGCTAAGCGGCAACCTCCGGAAAACTCGGCATATTTTGACAGTATCTCCCTTACGCGGGGAAACTCAAGTAACTCTAAGCTCTTTTTATCCATGACTAGCTATCAAACTACATTATAGCATTATCAGGTAGAGGTAGAGGTAGAGGTAGAGGTAGCGTGGGAAAGGCTATGCCAAACATTATCGGTCGGAGTACGCTGCGACCGATAATAATCACTATTTGTAGCAGAAGTGCGTGCTACCGCCTGCATGGTTTCCATGTATGCAGGCTAATCTTGCTATCCTCTCTTTTGTCACACAATCTAGCGTTCTGTTGGATCACATCTCGATGAAAACTGACCGTGGGCATACCAAGGCACGTATCACTAGGGGAAAAACGTAGTTGACAATCAGATATGGAGCGGATAATCTAATGCAAAGCAGGGTCGTAACCACAGCAATATCCGAAGACCGCGCTAATCAGGCTTTAGATAGATGAACTCGACAGATGTCATTAGATTGATAGTAAGCATAGTCGCCTGTGAAGGTGCCGGAGGCATTGGTTCTGTTTTCACGAGAAAGGCAATCTCGACTTGGTATGCAGCCCTAAAGAAGCCAGCTTTTACGCCTCCCAACTCTGTGTTTGGGCCTGTTTGGATCACTCTCTACGCCTTGATGGGTGTTGCGGTTTTTATGGTGTGGCGGGAAGGGATAGCACAAGAAGGCGTAGGAATAGCCTTCATAGTATTCTGGGTTCAATTGGTTCTGAATATCCTGTGGTCAGCAATATTCTTCGGGCGTAGATCTCCTCTTGGCGGAATGGTAGTAATCCTGCTGCTATGGGCAGCAATACTAGTCACAATCATCAAGTTCTTTGCTGTGTCAAATGTAGCAGGGGGGCTACTTGTACCCTATTTGGTTTGGGTCAGTATTGCAGCTAATTTGAACGTACGCATCTGGATACTCAACCGATAAGCGTCTTAATTAATACATTGACTACAACACCCGATGATATGAGAAGTCGAACAGTCAAACTATTCTTTGTTCCTGTAAACAACGAGATGGCTTAGTGTGTAACAAATCCGCACATCACTTGAGGGCAATCGCCGGTGCCTCCTGAGATGTTATGGCATAGGAATTTCTAAGGGAGATCACTTACATAGATTCCGCAAGCTGTTGATTACCAGCTAACCATATATTAGTATGTTTATGGCACGGGTCTGATTGAGGGAGTATTTGGTCCCCAAAGTATCTTCGTGCTGCTGAGGCTGATTGCGACCAGGCTAAATGTAAAAATGGTTCATACAGCCTACGATATCTGCAATATTTGGATGGTGTAGTTAGCCCATAGCCTAGCCTACACAAGGGACACGTAGCGCTCTCGAGCTAATTAGCAATAAATAGAAGAAGGGGGTATATTTGTGCACGCTACAATTCAAAAGCCGATTGAGGAGATTGTCGGGTATTTCAAGCCGGGAGAAAAGGTATTTGTGGTGGGATGTGACAACTGTGCCGCCAAGTGCCACTCTGGGGGAATACCTGAGACTGAGGAGATGGCAAAACGCCTCAGAAAGCGGGGAGTAAATGTAATCGGATGGTGTGTGCCCCAGCCGCCGGGAATCTCACTTTGCAAGCTTTCTAACACGAAAAAGGTCCTCCAGCAAGATTATGGTGAGCAAACCAGAGAAGCGGATTCTTTTCTGGTACTTTCCTGTGGCCAGGGCTTTCATACCGTGATGGATGCCACTGATGGTGGGGGTATTCATCCCGGATGCGATACCATTTTCGGTGGCGAAACCGTATCTGAAGATTTTATCACTGAATACTGTTCCCTCTGCGGCGAGTGCATTGTTGAATACACCGGCGGCCTGTGCCCGGTAACTCTCTGTGCCAAGAGCCTGCTCAACGGGCCCTGCGGGGGGGCCAAGGACGGAAAGTGCGAAGTGGACAGAAGCCGGGACTGCGGGTGGCAGCTAATTTATGACCGGCTGAAGGCGCTGGGACGCCTCGAACAGATGATGGACTATATACCACCCAAGAGGAATTCCAAGTGGAGCCGGCCCCGCTCCCTTACCCTCGCAGAGGGAGCCACAACCTTTAGATCTTTGGCCGGCGAGCATACCGTAGTTAGTCATGACTAAGCCAGCGAGATTATCAGAAAGGAGGAGCATAGATGAGCAAACTGAAGCAAGCCCTCGAAAGTGGGGAATTCGTGGTAACCGGAGAGATTGGGCCGCCCAAGGGGGTAGATATAGGTAAATGCTTAGAAGACGCAGAGAAGCTGCGTAACCAGGTGGTAGCCATAAACGTTACCGACTTGCAAAGTGCGGTGATGCGGATTGGTTCAATGGCGATATGTGCTAAGCTGGCTGAGCGAGGACTAGAGCCAGTTTACCAGCTTACCTGCCGCGACCGGAATCGGCTGGCACTTCAGTCAGACCTGCTCAGCGCTTGGGCACTCGGTATCGAAAATGTACTCTGTCTTACTGGCGACCATCCCAATCTGGGTGACCATACCGAGGCAAAGCCGGTCTATGATCTTGACTCAGTGCAATTACTCAAGGCCGCCAGCACCCTGAACCAAGGGTATGACATGGCTCAACATGAACTGGAAGGCAAACCGGATTTCTTTCTGGGTGCGGTTATCACACCTGCTGCTGAGCCTATGGAGCCCCAGATAATCAAGATGGAAAAGAAGGTGGAGGCAGGAGCTAGATTTTTCCAGACCCAGGCTATCTACGAGCCGGAGAAATTCGAGCAGTTCGTGAACCAAATACAAAGGCTTAAGGTGCCGGTTATGGCTGGGATCGTGGTTCTGAAAAGTGCCGCTATGGCTAAGTTCATGAACGCAAATGTAGCCGGAATCAGTGTTCCAGACAGCCTTATCGAAGAGATGGCGGAAACCAAGAAGGAAGACCGTAAGAAAAAGAGTGTCGAGATGTCAGCCCGCCTTATCCGGCAGATAAAACCACTGTGTCAGGGTGTGCACATCATGCCGCTGGGATGGGACGATCTTGTGCCAGAGATTATCAAAGAGGCAGAACTTACTTAGCGTCACTAATTGCAACTGGTATGACTATTCGCGGCATGTATGAATAATTATTGCACTAAATCTGCATAGGGTCTTTTAGGGGAAGACTCTACGATGGCTATTTCTTTCGCAATTTTACAGAACGTTCAATCTCGCAGTGTCATCTTCCTACGAGCTGAAGCGGCTGTAGAATATATGACAAATGTTATAATGTATCCGTCTCTAACTAGAGAGGAATCGGGCGAACTGGAGGACAGCTATATGGGTAGCAAAAAGATATGCCGATGGTACGACGAGACTTCCGGAGTAAAAAGAGCTTGTGACCTGGGCCTAATCGAAAAGAAATGGGTCGAAGAATACTGTTGGAAGAGCGGCGCGGGTTGTGTGAGAAAGAAGAGGTTTGAAGAGGAGGGCTATGTATCTCCTGATTATGTGCTACCAAATGGGGCCGTAAGTGAACGGATTAAAAACTACCTGGAAAGCAAAGGAAGTTCATAATATGATGACGACCGGGCGTTAGAATGAGCGCCAAGGAGCATAATTGACGATGTCTATTGCCTACGGACCGGTTCCATCCCGACGATTAGGGCGCAGTTTGGGAATCAACAATATTCCACCTAAGATATGCAGCTATTCCTGCATTTACTGTCAGCTTGGCAAGACTACGCATATGCAGACCGGACGAGGCGCCTTCTACGACCCCAGAAGCATAGCTGTTGCTGTGGAGGAAAAAGTCAACCAGTGCCGAGAAAAGGTTGAACAGATTGATTACCTGACCTTCGTGCCGGATGGTGAGCCGACTTTAGACGTTAACCTCGGAAAGGAGATTAACCTTCTGAGACCTCTAGCTATCAAAATTGCCGTTATTACTAATGCCTCCCTCATCTGGCGGGAGGATGTCAGGCAAGATTTGCGAGAAGCCGACTATGTATCGCTGAAGGTGGATGCGGTAAGTAAAGAAACATGGCGCAGGATCAACCGACCACAGAAGCTCTTAAGACTCAATAACATCGCCGATGGCATGCTCAAGTTCGCTAACATGTTTAGCGGTGACCTGGCAACCGAGACTATGCTCGTTCAGGGTGTTAACGATAATAGCGAAGAAATCGAGAGGATTGCTGACCTTTTGAAGGAGCTGAAGCCAGACAAGTCCTATTTGGCCATTCCTATAAGGCCTCCAGCTGAGAGGGCAATAACTGCCCCCGGCGAGGAGGCCATAAATACGGCATACCAAACCCTTAAGGAAAGACTAAGCGACGTAGAATACCTTATTGGCTACGAGGGCAATGCCTTTGCCTGCACCGGTAATGCTAAAGATGACTTACTTAGCATTACCTCTGTGCACCCGATGAGGGAGGATGCTGTGGCCGAGCTTCTACATAAGGCCGGTGCGAACTGGCAGGCTGTACTGGAGCTAATCGATGACGGTAGGCTCGTGCGGCTTGAATATCAAGGGAATAGGTTCTACACTCGCAGATTACCCACGCCAGAAACCCGGCGCACGTTTTTGGTGTAAGATGAGCGGTGAGTTACCCGCTGGCTGAGTCAAGTCAAAGCGCCAGTAAGGCTCAGGCCTTCTTTTCGTTGACAAAAAGTACCAAGGCGGGGTAGAATGTCCCTGATAGAGAATGAGACGCAATCTCAAAGACTACAATCCAATTAAGGGGCACCTCTCAACCGCTCAGCGGCGGCTACTGCTGGAGTTGCTTGGCGAAGCTAATGGGCATTTAGATGCCAAAGAACTATATCGGCGCGCTAGTGCTAGGGATGAGTCGATAAGTCCGGCAACGGTATACCGCAGTTTGAATCTCTTCAAGCAACTGGGACTAATTGAGGAAAGAAGACTGGGCAAGGTACGCTGCTACTACGAGATGAAGCACTCGCCGGAGCATCAGCACATGATTTGCCAAGGATGTGGGAAGGTTCTGGAATTTAAGACACCCCTGGTTCAGGAGCTCGTGGACACGATTCAGAGGGAGCATCGCTTCAATGTTACCAAGGCGGAGTTATACCTTGAAGGATACTGTGAACAATGTCGGGAGGAAGGTGATTCCGTTGGTATCTGAAGGGGAATGATACATGGTATAACCGAAAACGAAGATGTTGCTCCATGTGGTATTAGGCATGATAGTAGCCGGGAGGAAAGATGGTTATTAGCACCAGGGACAGAATAAGGAGAATCTATGAAGCTCTGCCCAAGATGAATTGTGGACTCTGCGGATTCGAGAGTTGCGCGAAGTTCGCCAGGGCCGTCGCCGAGGGACAGGTTTCGCCTTTTGACTGCCGACAGGACCCCTTAGCGGCTTACACGATAAGCAGGATTGTGGGAGCGAACATACCTGGAGAGCTGGCTTCAGCTCCCGGACCAGAGTTCAGTTCTTCGCGGGAAGCCCTGGGGCAAGATATAAAGAGACTGTACAACGAGGTGGATGATATCTTGGCTAGGATTGAAAAACTGAGAGCAAGGAAGCAGTAAAGCGAGTAGGAGGATAGCATGGAGAATCATCCTTCTTTCCAGGACCACGCAATTGTCGCCTGCGGGACACTAAGCATGGAACTCAACTATCTCAAGGATAGCGGCTTTCTCAATGCCAGGAAGATCCTTTATACTAAACCAGGCCGACATGAAGTACCACGAGAACTCGAGAGCCAGTTGATACGACAAGTACGCACTGCTAAGACCTATGCCCCGAACATCATCGTGGTCTATGGCGGTAAGTTCTGCTACGTAAATGCTGACGATCCGTACCGCAGGATAGATACGATAATTCAGGAGCAAAAAGAGCCCGGCATCAAGATAACCAGGATAAAGGCAACACACTGTGTTGATATGCTCGCCAGCACTGAGGAAAGGGAGAAGATAGGTCAGGGTAAGGACGTATATTGGCTCACTCCAGGATGGATGAAATTCCGGCATCACGTATATCAGGGCTGGGACAAGGGTTTAGCCAACGAGAATTTCCCAAAACATAGCGGTGGAGCCGTTATGCTAGATGCTGTAGGTTTTTTCAACCAGGTTATCGAAGATAATCCAGAGAAAATCCTTGAGTTCTCCGACTGGATGGGAATTCCAATAGAATCCTATAGGGTCTCTGTAGGCAGGTTCAAAGGGTTACTTATAGCTGAAGTCAAATCGTAAGGAGGGTACATGGTAACGGAAATTAATGAAGTAAGCTTTGAAACCGAAGTATTGAAATCTAAGATACCCGTGGTAGTGGATTTCTGGGCGCCATGGTGCGGACCGTGCCATATGATAGCACCAGTCACTGAGAAGCTATCACAGGAATACGTTGGTAAGGTCAAATTCTGCAAGCTTAACGTGGATGAGAATCTCCGGAGGGCAAAAGAATATCAGGTGATGAGTATACCTCTACTGGTGTTTTTCAAAGATGGCAAACAGATAGACACTGTCTTGGGGGCAGTTCCGGAAACTGTAATCCGCCCCAAGGTTGAGGCTTTACTTTGAACTAGTCAGACGGGGATATGCGGTGAGGATGACAGGGTAGAGAGATGGCAAAGTTCGAAGAAATTGACAGAGCTAGGAAGTTATTGGGGCTTGGTAAGGTAGCCAGCCTTGACGAGATAAAAACTGCCTACAGAAGGTTAGCTCATCGCCATCATCCAGACCTGAGGGGCCGAGATGAAGGCCGCAAAGAAGCGATGAGAGAACTTAACTGGGCATACGAACTGCTTGAAGACTACTGCAGCAATTTCAAATATAGCTTTGGAGAGGAAGAGGTGGCTAGAGCTTATCCCAATGAGGCGTACCTTGAGCGGTGGCGTGAAAAATGGTCAATGTAGACTGTATGTTGGATAGGGAGTCAATTTTCAGGTTTACCATACAACGAAGTAGCTGATGAAAGAAGGTCAAAATGATTATTATTAAGGCTCACAATAATGCGAGCAAATCCTAATGACTTAGACCTATCAAGGGTAGCATTGAAGGTCATAAGAAGTGCAGGAGTGAAAGCAGGCCAGTCGGTCCTCGACTTTGGCTGTGGCTCGGGAATCTATACGATTCCGGTTGCTCGTGTAGTGGGTAACCGGGGAAAGGTGTATGCCTTAGACAAGGATAGGAAGGTCCAGGATAATCTGATGAAGAGCGCAGACTCAGCGGGTCTGGCCAATATTAGAAAGTTGGATACACCCGGGGGGACTCAAATCGCACTCGCTAACGATTCAGTGGACGTAGTCCTTCTTTTTGACGTTTTTCACGACTATTACTTCTCTAGTGCAGGTGAGAGACAAGATTTGCTTGGGGAAATTAGGCGGATTCTTAAGAAAGGTGGTATACTTTCGGTTTACCCAAAGCATATGGAAACTGAAGCCAAAGCCGAGATTGAAAGCGCTGGGTTTAGCCTTGAAAATCAGCTTACTATTAATCTTGTTCATGACAAAACCGATATCGAGAGAGGCCGGATAATGAATTTCAAGAAAGAGCTGGCGATAGACAACATGTGTTGCCTTATTTAGGTAGCGCTACACACTCTCTGGGTCGCTGGGGTCCAGCACCAGCTTCTCTCTTGCGAAGAAGACACGCAGACCCGACCTAACCACCTCTGCTAGCAAAGGGAACGAGCCAAAGATAAAACGAGTTTCGCGGTCAACTCTGGGGAACTGAGACCCGAGAATCTTCCGTAGAACCCTTATCTACCCACAAATAGAAGACTTCATCGCTTCCATTGCTGTGGCGCGAGTAAACGGATACTTGGGCGGCTACGGATTGCAGCATATTCTTAGGGCGTAGATAGACATTTATGTCTGTCACCACAGGGAAAAGCCCGCCTTCTGGAAATCGCGTCTTCAAGACTGAGATCCGCCGTATGTTCTCTGAGATAACACTTTAACCTTTTCTGTAGTTGAAATCAGCTTGCCAGTGTTGTGCTCTACCTTCATAATGCCGTTATTCATCTGGTTTAACCATCACCTTAATTTGACTACTGCCTGGTTCAGTGATTGCCTCAAACCCTTTTTTCACAATTTCACTCAGCGCGATTTTCGATGTTATGAACACATCAACCGGGACTACCTTCCTTTTCAAAAACCCTAAAACCATAGGAAATTCATCATGGTAGTAACAGAAGGTGCCCTGTAGGCTATATTCGCCCAGGATAAAAGGCAGGGGCACAATCGGGACTTCGTGTGCCATAATCCCCACGAGAAGGACTTGGCCTCGGGGGCGGAGGAAGCTGGGGGCACTTTGAAATGCTGCCGGAATCCCCGAACACTCAAATACTACGTCGACGCCATCTCCATCGGTTAGCTCGAACACCTTTTCCTTCAAGTCTGGGGTCTCGTGGGGACTGAACACATAGTCTGCCCCAAGCTTTAAGGCCGCTTCACCTCGTTTTTTATTCTTTCCCCGAGTAGCAATAATCAGACCAGCGCCGGCATTCTTCAGGTGAGCGATAACCCCAAGACCGATCATCCCACAGCCTAACACCATTACTCTGTCTCTGGGCTTAAACATTGACATCCTGACGGCATGGAGTGAAACAGCCAGCGGTTCCACAAGTGCGGCTTCCTCAAAGGATACCTCATCGGGAATGCGATATAGCCGATACTCTGGGTGGCGAACTCTAACGAACTTGGCGAAGGCGCCGGCATTATCAAGGCCAGGGCGGCAACCGATTTCTTCTTCTAAACAGTGGATACAAGCTGAGTGAAAGGCGTGCCGGCAGGCATAGCACTCGCCACATTCTAACAGCTCGTTGACTACCACCCGGTCCCCAACCTTCCAACCTTTCACATTCTTCCCCACCTTGTTAAGCACCCCCGAGAATTCATGTCCCAAGTAGGTGCCTGCTTGTATAAGCTCGGTATTTCGGTATGAGGCCGTATCACTACCACAGATTCCACACCATTTGACCTCTACCAGCACATCATCGTCCGAAATTTCTGGAATTGGTATATCCTCAAAGACAATTTCCCTGGGTCCTTTTAGTAATACTGCTTTCAAGTCTTCACCTCCTTAGCTTTATATTATTGGGAGATGGTCTGGTTTTGTATCAGGTTGGGCTCAGTTTGCCGCCGACCCCTAGTATATCCCAGTCATTTCCTTTAGCCCATAAGATTTGACTATTTCTCTAAGTCTCTGCATCTGCTCTTCGGTAGGCGGCTTAACACCTACGAGTTCATATTCCATACCCAGCTGCCAGTACTTGGATGAACCAAGCTCGTGGTAGGGCAACAACTCTATCATTTTGCCGCCCGACTCAACCACGAACTGCGCTATGGCGGTTATAGCTTCTTCAGAATCATTGCAACCCGGAATTACCTCGGTGCGGATGATAACCTCACTTTTAACCTTCCCGGAGAGAACTCTCTTGGCATTGCTTAAGATTAACTCATTGGACACCCCGGTTAGCTCTTTATGCCTTACTGGGTCTATATGCTTGATGTCGTAGTACATTAAATCTAGGTATTCGGAAGCTTCTTTCAGGTGTTTCCAGGGTATATAACCACATGTTTCTACGGCTGTATGTAGGAACCGTGCCTGGCATCTCTTAAGGAGCTCCAGTGCAAACTCAGATTGTGCCAGGGGCTCGCCCCCACCGATGGTGACCCCGCCACCTGATCTATGGTAAAAGCAGCAATCCTGTTCGACCTCGGCTAGCACTTCAGCGACTGTCATTCTCTGCCCAAGCATAGTTCGCGCCCCGTAAAGACAGACTTCAGTGCACCTTCCGCAATTCTGGCACCGAGACCAGTCCATCTGAAGCTTACCATCCTCGGACAGAGTAACTGCTCTCTCAGGACAGGCTGCCACACAGGGAGAATTACACCTGCCGCCAGCGGCGCACCTGACGCTTACAAAACGCAGCTGCGGGTAATGTTTTTGACCCTCGGGATTACAACACCATCTACACCTTAGTGGGCAGCCCTGCATGAAGACGAGGGTTCTGATCCCGGGCCCATCGTGGAGGGAGAATCTCTGTATATGGGATATATATCCCGTAATTTCCTCATGTTCACTGACCACTTCACTCTCCACTACAACATGTTCATCACCATCGGTGACGTGTCTCCTCGCCATAAAACCTGAGGGGTAAGAATAGACCCCGGTGCCTTAACCTGAGCACTGGGGATTAATTGGGTTTGAGCACGGTCACATTGTGTGCTCTGTCCGGGCGATAATATCCTCCTGCATCGCGGGGTCCAAGGAGACGAAGAGGGCGCTGTATCCAGCTACTCTCACCATGAGGTCGGCATATTCTTCTGGATGTTTCTGGGCCTTCCGCAGGGTTTCGGTTGAGACTACGTTGAACTGGATATGCATCCCTTTGAGGTCAAAGAATGTCTTGATAAGCGCCGCCAGTTTTCTTAGTCCGGTAATATCTTTCAGGATGGTAGGGTTGAACTTTTGATTAAACAGGGTCCCGTTATCACCTAAGACATGGTCTAACTTGGCTACTGACTTGGCCGCTGCCGTAGGACCCTTGACATCGGTACCTTGTGTTGGCGAGCAACCCTCAGCCACCGGTTTCCCAGCCTTCCTTCCATCTGGAGTGGCGCCAATTACTTCTCCCATGGGGACATTTTGTGATACCGGGAGCAGGGCATAGCCGCCGTGTCCTCCCGTCCAACTGGTATAGGAGTGTACATCCAACATGCTGTGTCGCGTTGGTTCCTTGACTAAAAGGTCAACATAGTCATCATCATTTCCGTATTTTGGCGCCACAAGACACATCCGCTGTATCTGGGGACCGGTTGGAGTTGTCGTAGAATCCTCAAAGTCTGTCTTCAGGGCATGCATTAGCTGGGCACCGGTAAGTTTCTTATCCTCGAAGACCAATTTCTTGATAGCAGCCAGGGAGTTACCTATATTAGCCATACCTACACCCCGCAGGAAGATGGTATTATAGTGGGCCCCACCCCATTCAATATCCATGCCCTTTTGGATACAGTCGTCCATCAGGGCTGAGGCGTATGGTGTTGGCGTCAGCTCAGCGTAGGCTCTCTCGAGGCACATAACACCGATAACTCCCTGCCGGTCGTAGTATTCCAGCTGTTTTTTCAGTGCATCCATGAGTTCATCAAATGACTCAAAGGTAGCTAGGTCTTTATCTCCCGGGTTAGGGCAGAGCTGGATTCCAGTGCGCGGGTCCCTGCCGTTGTATAGGGTAAGCTCAAGGACCTTGTGCATGTTGTAGCCACAGGAAGGGCCTTCTCTTCGCGATTTACCTGGCTCGGTGGGTGAGACACAGCCGTCGATGGCATAATCGTAGGCATCCTCTAGGCTAATACCGACGCCCATCTGCGATGGGATGATGACTTCGTCATTATACATTGCCGGTTGGCCCCCGCGGTGGATATTGAAGACCTCACAGCACTTTATAAGAAAGTCTTCCGGGCACTCATTCCACCAGCGTACTGATACCGAGGGCTGGATGAGCTTCTGGTTAGCCGTCGCCTCCAGCACTAACCAGGAGAGGTCGTTGATTGCAGACCTCCCATCTATTTCTTGTCCGCCAACGGTTAGCTGCTGGAATAAGGGATAGCCCATCACAGTTCGGGTAGAATCCCATTCTCTTACCTTGTTTATCTCAGTGGTTTTAATCCATAGACACTCCAGTAACTCCATCACCTCTTCCAGGGTAATTCTCCTCGCCTTGATATCTTTCCGGTAGAAGGGATACATGAACTGATCGAAGCGCCCGTAGCCTATAGAGTGTCCGTTAGATTCAATTTGAACGATGAGGTGGGCAAACCATAAAGACTGCAGAGCTTCCCAGAATGTTCGTGGCGGATTAGCCGGTACCCACTGGCAGTGTTCTGCGATCTGAAGTAATTCCCCTTTGCGCTTTTCGTTTGCTTCCTCCCTAGCCGTATCCCTGGCAAGCTTGGCAAGCCTTTTAGCGAAGCTGATGGCTGCCTGGAGCACGATGACCACCGCCTCCAGGAACTCCTTCTTCTCAATAGCGCCTCTTTCCCATAGCTTCAAATCATTTATCCTAGCCTCTGCCTCCTTGATTATTCCACTCATGCCCTGGTTTAAGACTTTGGGATAATCGGCGATGAAATGTCCTGAGCCACCCCCCTCCCCCCAGACGATGATCTCGGTTACCCCAAGGTCGTAGCAGGCTTTACGTGCCTCTTCGGGGAGGATTTTCATCTTGTAGTCAGTCATGGTTTTCCCATCCCACCAATCTGCTACTTCCCGTAGAATCTTCTCATCCTCTGCAGGTACATGGAAAGGATCTCCCGGTCGCTTCTCAAACCGGTAGGGCTTCCCATCTAGTTCATCTCTAATAAAGCGCATATAGAATTCAGGGAATACCGGGGCGGCGCGTACATCACTAGCTTGGTTACCTACAATAAGCTCGCCGGGGCGGATGAAGATACTCATCTCTTCCAGTATCTTCTTCAGTGCCTTGGCGCGTCGTATCACTTTTGCCTCCCCCACGGTTTGCTGCCACGATTCAGTATATAGCCTGGCTCTTTCCGAGCAGAGCTTGGGGGTGACGGCGAGCATAGTGTCCCTCAGTTGCCTAGTCCTCTCAGTAATTGGCTGTTTCAGCTTGGGGTCAGTAACGAGTTCTGTTTTTATTCTTTCCAGATAGGTTTTTTCCACTGTAATTCCCCTTTGTTACTAAGAGATACATTTAGATAGCATTAGTCTCTACTAAACATATTCTAAACTTGCCAAGCTGAGGTTGCAAGAAATTTCGGGGGCCTACGTTGCGGTGCCTGTAGCGTCGAAAATATTTTTTGGTAGCTCTCTAGGACAGGAATACTGGTTTTTGTAGAGTGCAAGTAATCAATCAACGGTGCCTTGTAGAATTTCAATTACTTCACATTCCGTGATTTCAGGCTAGCCTTCTATGTATTGCGGAAAAGCGTCTATTAGTGCTTTGAAGTAAGGGGTTGAGCAATGAGTGACTTCCCAAGCATTCTTATCTGTGTATCTTTCGTATAGCAGAATATCTGTCGAGTCCCCTATTTTTCGGTGCAAATCATACATTAAGGTGTCTTTTTCATTCTTACGCACCTTTTCCGTCATTTCCCGCAGCATCTGTTCTAGTTCTTTCTCTTTGCCTTTTCTTGCCTTGAGTCGAACAACCAATGCAAACATCTTATGCCTCCTCTTTCGGATTGTGTCAAGCAGAATTATAGCATCGCCTATAATCTCAAGACAACGGAGCCCCATATGACTTCAAGCCATCAGACACTTTGGTGTGGAAATACATCGTATCCTGTGCCAGCAATCATAGAATCTTGAGCTATGGCGGACTGATAATATTCATTGGTGTTAGCTATCAAGCTCTTGAGTCACACTGGCTTAGCTTGTTACCTTGGTCCGCAACAAATATCCAATACTCTAAGCAATAACTTGTATAGCAGGTTCTTCTTTGCTAGAATAATCTTTAGTCCAAACGAGCTGACATCCCGATGTTTGTTCAATGGTGATAGATTTTAGATAGTCTAAGTTGACATAAGAGGCGTCTGGTTGTAAAATCGGGCGCCTCTTCAGATATTGAATTTATGCGCCGCGGATTCTGATTTCAGAGGTTTTATAGCTAAGTGAATTCGCTCCGTGTTAGCTGATCTATCCGTACGAACCTGTGAATTTCGGGTAACGTCAGAATATTGTCGTATTCCAGGAGCCATTCCCAGGTCTCGTCGTCAAGCGCTGTGCATTCTGTGACCGATCGTTCAGGATTGTAGCTCTGGTCAAAGTTTGCGGAATCCGGATAGCCGTATCTTAAGGCAGCTTTTCGTGTTTCCAACGATTTATGATAGTTATATTGCCCGATCCTCTCCGGGCGGTTATTGGCGATATAGGGCAGCGCTTCCTGGTTATAAATGATTTTCATACAGTTAATGCATTGCCAGC
>Ga0114922_10003901_pt1 | contig 13878 bp, 13 predicted proteins | sample AartaG_FD_100975 | JGI IMG/M metagenome (GOLD analysis project Ga0114922, IMG submission 100975) | Deep subsurface microbial communities from Aarhus Bay to uncover new lineages of life (NeLLi) - Aarhus_00045 metaG | ecosystem: Environmental > Aquatic > Marine > Oceanic > Sediment | place...
ACCAGGAACAAAGGGGCCACTGTCGAAGATTTTGTAAACCAGGCAGTGCGAGAACGCCTGGAACAGTTAGAAGATCAGAAACTTGAGGCCGAGGTCCAGGCGTTTGAGCGCATGCATCCTCAGTTAATCAAGCAGTACCTGGGACAGTTCGTTGCCGTTCACGAGAGTCAAATAGTGGATGCCGATGCTGATTTTGAGACGCTATTCCTGCGCTTGCAGAAGCGCCTGGGGGACGTCCCGGTGTTGATCCGCCCGGTGAGTGCCGAACCAACATTGGAGCTACGCGCTCCCGGCCCCCGCCTGGAGCGGAGTGCAGGATGAGTCATTACCCTTCCATCTGTAACATTCTTGTTTAGAGCGGCAGTTGGATACCGAGTGGGGTCAAGTCCGTGACAGCGGCTGTTTGCCCTGGCTTTGTTGCATCGCGTGTTGGGAAAAGAGAGTATTTGCTCGCAGGGTGCTAAGCTAAAGTAGAGCGACGAAATAGACACAGGAGGTGACAGATATGGGTCGCGTACGGTGGCAGGAACGAATTGTTATTGCGCCAGACTTATATCACGGTGACCCGTGCATCAAGGGGACCCGCATTCCCGTGGCGATGGTTATAGGCAGCCTGGCCGATGGAATGACGCCGGAAGAAATTCAAGAGGCTTTTCCTCAGTTAACTGGTCAAGATATTTGGGCGGCGCTGGCCTATGCCGCTGATGTGGTGCACCGGGATGTCTTGGCGCCACTGCTTCCGCCGCCCATGACCTCCCTCCCCTACCCAGGTGTTCCTCGACCGCCTGGGCAGTGGTGAGCCAGTTGTGGCCCAGTTTGATTCCCCAGATGTCGCCCCGGCGGACAGGAAGCTGAAGATGGCTTGCGGACAGCCCACTGAGCTCAGCCGCCTCTCGTAGAGTGATCAACTCGTCAAGGCTTGGCAGGTCGGAATTGCTGTCATCACCATTGTATGGTGTCATATTCAACTCCCAAGACGGCATCATTCTCTCGACGCGAATTGTACTCGGACCGGCATCCTGTGGCAAGTAGAGGCGCTGACCGCACAGATGAGAAACATCAAGATCCTGCTGAGTTCAGGGATCCCTTGTTTGTCAGACTAGGCTAGATAGACTATAATAGGGCAAAGCAAAAACCCTCACTGTATCGAGGGATCTTCTGACCAGGTGGTGTAGTAACCTGACCTGGACTCTGCCAACATAGTACCACGGGCACACCGCATGGTCAAGGGCGGCTTTGTTTTATGGATGAGATTTCACGATCTCTTCGGCTATGCCGTGCCACCAGGGGTCGTAAAAGTGCCTGTCCAGGTGACTTCTGGCCGCCCACCCTGCATCACAACCGGTCTGGGAGTGAGGGGATGGGGACACACACCGGTCGTCAGGCCGGAAGGTGCGCTCTGTCCCTACCATAACATGGAAGGCGGCCCAAATTCGATGAGGTTTGCATGTCGTCACATTTTCGCTATGCTTGACACATTCCGATGGATGGAAGGGATACAATGAAAGTATTTCGAAATCTCGAGCTTGAGGGGGGAAAATCGGCGCTCTTGCAGGTGATAGAGGACATAGAGAAAAGACTCGAGGCTGGCTGGGCTCGCGAGCATGAGAAAGAGCGCAAAATCGCTACTGACGCCCCCGATGCCATGTATTGCTTTTCGTGTTCCGATGACAAGGAGAGAGAGACTGCTGAACTCTGGTTGGCCCATCGCGGCGAAAATGCTCTGTATGTCGCTAATATCATTCCTGATAGAGCTAGACAATTGACGATCGACCAATACAATGCGATCGCTGAGGAGTTCTATGAGAAGTATGCGAGACCTGCGGCGGAAGCTTTGGGGTTGAATCATTTGCTTACACCTTCTGTGAAGGAAATTGAGGATTGGGTTTCGGAGGAAACTGCTGCAAAACTCAGGAGATTTTCCAGGCTTGCAAATAAACAGACGGGGAGCACACATTTCCTCGATGAACAACGTTGGTTAGATTTCTTGGTGTCTGCTCACGCTGAGGTGTCGACTTTGGATTCGGGTACGTTGATCCGATGGCTAGTGGAGAATGAAGGCTGGCCCGAAGATATCGCATATAATCTTGCGGTCGAGTATGAGTTTGCTCGCTCACTGCTCGCTTTCTATGACGAGCATAAATGATGAGTCACACAAGATTATCTATCCGTAATGTGACCGACAGGATTATTGCATCTCCAGCTCCTGTCCTTTTTATTGATACATGTTCGCTCTTGGACCTGATACGAGTGCCATTCCGTGAGCGCTCTGCGAAGAAGGTGTCCCAGGTGCTAGATGCTGCAATGAATCTCATCGCGCTTTCTCAGAAGTCAGTATCAGGTTTATGGGTGGTTGTTCCTCCAGTAGTATTAGATGAGTGGACTGAACATAGCCAGGCAGCAACTGAGGAATTACGAAGACACCTGGAAAGACTTGACAACTCGATTGAGATTGCGCACATAGTGGCAAATGCTGTAGGCGCTGCTATGCCTAATCCGGCAGCGAGGTATTCCAGCCAGAATCTTGACGACGCACTTGAAAGACTCTCTGCCAGTTTTTTTGCTAATGCTCTCATTTTATCTGAAGACTCAAATTGTGTCATACGTGCGAGCCGTCGCACCATCAATCAAGAGGCCCCAGGACGTAAGGGTGGCGGACTAAAAGATTGTATAATCATTGAGCACAGTATTGAACTCTGCTCACAGCTGCAGGTTGCTGGATTCGCTGAGAGATGTGTATTCATCACTTCAAATGAAAAAGACTTCTTCAAACCCGCTTTAGCTGAGGCAAAAGCGCCGCTGGACTCTCAACTACGAAGGGTGGGTTTAAGCCTGACCAAGTATTGGAATTGGGCAAAAACTGAGCTGGGTTTCTAAAGGATCGGTCTCAATAGTGACGCAGAAGGCTGCCTACCGATAGGCTGCTCGCGCCAAGAAAAGCCAGAGGCCTGCGGGGTGGATTCGCTACTGGACTCGATGACTGCGCGCACCACATTTCTATCCCGACCGGACCATCGGCATCTGGGACAACCAGCCTTAGGTAGCTCCAGTCTAGGTCAGGGGTCCACTTCAGATATTTTAGGAGAGCAACAAATGGCCAGTGTAAGAGTTAAGCATTTCTTCAACGGTAGATTCTATGAAATACCCAAATATCAGAGAGGTTATGCTTGGGAAAAGAGAAATGTCAGAGAGTTTTTCGAAGACATTTTTGAGTCAATAGAAACCCAATCAAGCCACTATATTGGCACGTTTGTTCTGTCACAGCATCCGGCAGGAGAGGACCATTTCTATGTTGTAGATGGACAGCAAAGAATAGCAACGATAGCCTTGATAATAAACGAGGTCATCAAATATCTTTCCGAATCAGACGCTGCATTTTATCATCGGTTTTACATTGCGGAAGAAGGTGAATTAGGAAAGGGTAAGGTATTGCGTCTGAGAACATTGGGAAAAGACAATGTGTACTTTTCTGACCTGCTAAGAGGCAGGGTAAACGAACCACAGAACAAGAGTCAAAGACTGATTAGGGAAGCTCATGAGGAAATTCAAACTACTGTGGCGAGGATTGGCGACAAGCAGAGGTTCCTCAAATCCATTGAGAACCTAGAGATTATGGAATTCATTGAACAAAGCGAGGGGGATGCAATAAGAATTTTCCAAACTGTAAATGATCGGGGAAAACCTCTATCCAATATGGAAAAGGCTAAGAGTCTATTGATTTATTTCTCAAATAGGTATCTGGAGAAAAAACTTGATGACAAAATCAACAACCTCTTTGGTGAGATTTTCGAAATTTACGACGATATCAAACATATCGGGGAAACCCAAAGTATCAATTTGATAAAAAGCAGAGATTTTGACGAAGACAACATAATGAGATATCACTTCGTCTCGTATTGCAACGAAAACTATGACGCAACAGCGCAGTACGTGCTGAGATATTTGAAGAAGAATCTGGCCAAGCTTCGAGACGAAGGTAGGGAGAATGGTTTCGATGATATGGAAGATTTCACAAATGGATACACGGAAAGCCTGCATGATTTCTTCAGGGCTCTCAAAGAAATACTTGCAAGAACTCAAGAAAGTGAAAAGCATTACAGGATATTCACGGTTCTTGGTTTGTCTGCTACTCTTTATCCATTGATTGTGAAGTTGGAAATGCTGGGCAAGCTCGAAACAGAATTACCCGACAAACAACTTCGTGACTATACGTTTCTTGATATCTTGGAGATCATCGATGTTAGGGTTTATAAGACAAGAGGAACCGACCCAAGAGCAGAAATCTCAAGGTTCACAACTGAACTTGATGACACTTGGTCTGATAAGAAGATACAGGACTGGCTGTTGTGGTACAACCAGCGGTGGATGCCAAAAGAAGAATTCGTAACGAAGCTAAACGGGCATATCTATGGAAACAGAGCTTTGGCTCACATGTTCATTGATTATTGCGAGCACCTAGAAGAGGTAAACTACACGCTGGATGAGTTAAGAAGTATTGTCGGCGAAGATCCAACCATTGAACATATTTTATCACAGACGCCGAAGTTCTCTTTTGAATCAGCTGGTTTCAGGGATAATGGGCAATTCCTGGAATACCAAGATACCTTGGGCAATTTGACGGTACTTGAGAAACGATTAAACAGTGCGGTGCGACATAGGGTTCCTGTGAATAAGGTTCCTTACTATGATAGAAGTCTTTTCAAAATGACCAGGATTTCATCTTCGTTAATTGATGAGCGTGGACAGTTTGGAAGAAGTGATATTGAAGACAGAAGGGAAGAACTATCTGATTACTTATTGAAGAGATGGTGGTGCTAACTCTCAACAGCTCGAGCGGAGACTACGTGCATGGAGAGTGCCACCTAACCCCACTGGTGCGGCTAGGGTAGGCACGATGCGTTCATTTGATAGACATTTTCTTCTACCGCTCAGCGCCATGCCATCACTACTCGAAAAAAGAGAGCCTGTGCTGATGCAGTCCGGTGCATCTGCTGTGCCACCTCAGGACACCGGTACGACATCTGCTCCACCGCCGGTGAACTGATACACCCCCGGAGGGTGCTCGGTGACCCTCGGCCACCCTCCGAGTGGATCACTTATCGATGATCAAATGGGTCATTTTTCGGTTGACAAACGTAGTATTGCCTGTCTTGGTTGTGCATCACCCCTCATTTTGTTGGGCGCGTCGCAAAATCCGCAGGCGGCTGATGTACACTCGTTGACAGGTGGTGTGATGGATACCGGGCTGTGAGAGGTGATGTGGTGGCCAGAACATGGAAGGAATATTGGGTTACACAACTTGAGCAAATAGAACAAGGTTTGTTGCGGTGGAGAAAGGTCGGATCAGCAAGAGTACGGTTGAAATACCTTAGAGACCAAACCGCCCGCAAAGACCTGTACACCTGTGTAACTGTGACGATGCATGGTGCCGTCACGGGTGGAGGTCAACGGCACAGGCTTGCATTGGCGCAAGTTGTGGCTCCGCTATTGGAGAAGGGGGAAAGCGTAAGGCTGTGCATTAGGGGCAAGGACACACCCGACGATTACCTTGAGTTTCTCTTGGTATAACCTGGGCTTGTCACCGGGCTTTGCGCGAGGGCATCCCCGCTGAGTTTGCTCGTACCTTGCTGCGAGGAGGAGAATGCAATGAGATATGTTTTCGTGAGTATAAGTGGCGTCCCTTACGCGAAATCGAAGTCGGGAGGAGATCGACAAGCACCACAACGCTGGACTGAAGCAGTTATTGACCAAACGAAGGGGCTTCCACAAGTCTCCGAAGCATGTTTGCTTAGGACGACCTTCCTTCTTCCTCCCGATAAGTTCCCTTCGGACTTTCCCCACGGACCGGATCTGGACAATCTTCTGAAGAGATTGCTTGACGCACTCAATAAGACAATCTTCCGAGATACTCCAGGTGGAGATTCGTGTGTCATCTCGTTGATAGCAATGAAGACGCGAGTTGAAAGTGCAGAAGAAGCTGGTGTTCACCTTGAAATACTGCCGATCAGCATTCATTAATACAAGACTTCAGAGCCCAGACTGCCATACTCTTTGGAAGATGACCATACACCGCTAACCGTCGACGCCGTTGTGGCTGTTATTCGCATCTTGTGCAGCTATGCCGGTGGGTAACAGCACCGACCGGCACCACATGGCAAGCAACAGCACTGACCGGCGCAGAGGCGATAAGGACCCCTCCTCACCAGGAGGGGTCTTTTGTATGCCGGTGCAGGACAGAAGCTGCTTGACAAACAGCATCGGAGCATGAGAGCATAATCGCAGGGTGCTGCCATTTCGTTGATGCATCACCTATTCTCACATGGCGGATGAAAAACACAACGATAACCAGAGTTTCCTTCATAAGCTGATAACCGTTCTATTGGGATTGCCCTGGCTGGACGTGTTGGGAGAGGCGTGGAAGATCGTGCGGAAGGTGACGCAAGGCCGGTCTTATAAAGGCATGTACGAGGTGCTCGAATACGAATCGACGCTCGAACTGAAGGACCGGGGAGGAAAGAGAGCCACTTTCAAGAAACGAGAAAAGGTGCGCTACCTGCAAGACAACGTCATCGCCTACCAGGACCAGGCCTGGGGAGATGGCGAAATCCTCCTCAACTACCGCTGCACCCCCGGCACGCCGGTGGACCAATACCGATCCGGTCACAAAACTCACATCCTCGTCTCGCGGCGTGAAGTAAAGAACAGGGGAGACGTGGACGAATTCAACGTCGAATGGAATATCCGCCAGGGCTTTTTGAAACAAACGGGTTATTGGGAGACCCACGTCACGCACCGGACAAAACGCCTCGAAATCAACGTGGTCTTCCCCAAGTCCAGGCCACCCCGGTGGGCCACGCTTATTGAGAGCAACCGCCAGCGCAGCCACGGCCTGGGAAAGAGCGACCAGGTGTCCTTGCCGGACGGTCGCTGGCCGCGTAGGCTTTCGCCGAGGCACGGTCAATCATCCAGGCATGGCCGAACTTCCGCGCCTTGATGATTCCTTGACGTGCCAGGTGGCGTACCTGATTGGGTGTGACACCTATCAGCTCAGAAGCCTTCCGGGGAGTGATCCAATCGTCCAAGACCAGATGGTCCGGTCCTCCTGGATCGTTCATATAGAGTGTAGGTCAGTGGTTTGTTGATTGAATGCCTCATAAATGGTTTTGGAGCTCTCCAGTGCGTCATTTGATTCTGTCGCACCTTATGTACAGATCAGCAGAAGAAATGAGACTTATGGTCAACAAAATGGCTCTTGAACCTGTCATTTTGCCCATTTTGGGCCCGATTAGCGACAAATTCAAATGACGCAGTCTTCTCTGTCCAAGACAGGGGAGAAATCATTTATGTGCCTATAGCAGATTATCATCTCACTGGGTGGATTTGTCAAATCAGGTGAGGTTTGGCCTGATCCAACTCCGTTTGTGTTAGTGAGCCGGGAATAGCAGGGCCGTATTCCATGAAACTCGCGATCAACATTAAGAAACCCTCAACTCACCCATCATCTCGAAACTTCTTGAATAACAGCAAATGCTCCTGTTTGATACGTGCTTGTTGATTGAAGGATTTCTTGGAGGTCTGTAAGTTGCGCAGCCAGCGGTCAGTGAGTGCCAGGCCGAGATCTTGGAAGATTCCCACAAAGCGATCGGCGACGGGCACAGCTTGACCGCCAACGATGGCATCCCCAATCACAATAAAAACGTGCGCCTTCGGCTTGAGCACGCGCGCCCACTCGCGGAAGCACTCGGTCATATTATCGAAGTAACGCTGTGGGTCAGCATTGGGGCGAGTGAAGACGTCGTGCTTGCCGATCTCGCGGTTGCGGGCCAGCTTGACGTCACCGCCAATCCAGTGCAAGCGGTGACGGTGATACTTGTGGTAATCGTAGGCGTTGAGGTAGGGCGGTGAGGTTATGATGAAGTCAACGCTGTTGTCTTCGATGAAGTGCAGGTCTCGGCCATCGACAAGATGCACGTGGGCGGTGGCCTTGGGTGCGTCCACGATTTCCTTTAAAGCATCTATCGCGGCACTGAGTTTCTGTTGATACCATTGGAGCGCGCTGCCCGGCTGATAGGTCTTTTCAACCCTAGCATAGCGAGTATCGCTGTCTTGGTACGAGGCGCGGACAATGATAGACGAAAAGACAGCCAGGGCGAAGCTATGCATCGGTTCGGGAGGTTGGTCAATGGCATAGCGCAGGCGACCCAAGTCCCGAAGGGCGGCGGGGTCGAACCAATAATCGCGATTTTTGTATTCCGGCAGCCATATTTCAGCGGTGGAGGCGGCCATCTGGTCAATGGTGACTTGGTTCAAGAACTCGGTCAAGCGTTCAACGTCAGTGGAAGTGTAGGGCGCGGTCTTGGCGCGGCTCACCAGGCAGGCCACAGCATTATTGTCCACGCCAATGGCCGAGCGACCCAAGAGGATGCTTTCCAACAAGGTCGTGCCTCCGCCACAGAAGGGGTCAAGCACATTGTCACCAGCTTGGGTGTACGCCGCAATCGCCTTGGCCGGGATTTGAGGAATGAAGCGGGCCGGGTACGGATGGAGCGAGTGAAGATGCTGTTGGGTGTCGGCATCGTGGAAGTCCCAACCTTCATCTTGCACTTCGTCTTCCTCGGTGCTGAGCACGCCATAGATGGCCGTGCGTTTGATGGTGGAACGGAAGACCAGTATGCTTTCGCGGGTGCCGGTGTTATTGCGGAAAATGTCCCTGGAGGGCAAAAGCTCCATATCAATGAACTTCTCTTGATACCATCCGGCCTTTGTGCCGATCTCCCACAAGAACTTGTCAGTGGGGATAGTAATGCGCTTGCCCTTAGCGCGGGTGCTGTTGTTGCCTACGACGTAAAAAGCCAGGCTATCAGGGCACATCATCCGGCGTGCGGCGGTCATCGCGTCCAGCATATCCAGGTAGTAACGAGAAAGCAGAGCAGGTAGGTTACGGCGGCGAAAGCCTACGTCATCGCTGTGGTATATCTCGGCCAGGTCGTCGATCAGCGCACACACGCTTTCGGGGAGTTCGGCGCGGCGGGTCTGGTAGGTCTCCCAAAGTTGCTGCCGCTGCGATTCTATGATTTCACGATTGCCGATCATGCGGTATTCGCGCTCCCGATGTTCCGAACGAGGCAACACGCCCAACACAATGAGGCTGAGGCGGTCGGTATCAATGTACGGGAGCGCAGTCGCGTAGGGGGGTGAAGTAATCAGCACGTCGCATTTGCCGACCCACTCCGGCAATAGCTGATCTATCTTTCTCGCATCGCCCTCGTGAATCTCGTAGGCCGGGAAAGGTTGTCCGGCTTCCAGTAGGGCAAGGTAGCGTTGGAGCTTATTCACCTGGCGGTTGACTTGATCCTGGAAAAGTTGGACGGCAGTGCCTGGAATGTATTCGGTGACCTCTTTGCGGACGCGGAGGTCGCTCTCTTTCTGCCAGGAAACTGGGCGGATCACGTTGCTCAGACACACGCGCAAAAGCAACAACACAACCGGATGCTGACAGCTTTCTATCATGTCAAGCAGGTGAGCGATTTCCTCCAAGGCCGGAGCAGCAAACCAGCGGTTTAGATAATGCAGGTCGGTTTTATCCCACCGGTGGTTTAGATCGGATGTGCCGGGCTGCTCTTGGAAGGCGAGGGAACGTACCTTTTCAGTTTCCGAGAGAAATGCTGCAGGGGTAAGGTCCAAGACAGCAGCTTTGGTGCGCGAAATCAACACCGAGAGGGGATTCAGGTCTAGGCCGATTGTCTGCATCCCCATCGAACGGGCTTCGCAGTTGGTGGTGCCGCTGCCACAGGTGGGGTCAAGCACTACACTGCCCTTTTCCAGTCCCGCTGCATTGATCAGCGACTTGACCAGTTGGGGGAAGAACTTGCCGCGATACTCGTGCAAGTCATGGGGGCCGTAGCGCAGCTTGCGGCGGTTGGGAAGTCGCTCCGGCGGGATATCGCCGGTAAGGAGTATGTCTACGTCGAGTGTGTCATCATCCGAAAGCTCATAGCGCACCTGGTCGGTCACGTAGACCTGCTCTGCACTGATCTTCTGCCAGTAGGCCAGGCGCTGCTTGAGTGTCAGCGCGTCTGCATCAGCAGCAGTGACGGTGGCATAGTCCTCAGCCAATTGTCCGAAGATTCCGTTTTCTTCCGCGTGTAGCAACCCATGCAATTCGGCGCGTGCCAGTACGCACTCGAATGGTTGGATATAGGGCTTGCGTTCCAAGATGATACGCGGTTCGTCCGAGGGTTGCGCATCGGCAAAGAGGGGTAACTGTATCGCCTTCATTGCAGCTTCCCCTCTGCCAGTCCCTGGATGATGGCGGCGGCGGCGATGATCTCCAGGGGCGAAATATCGGTGCCAAACGGAAAGGTGATGTCGCGGATGCGAAAGGCCGGGATGTCCAGAGGTTCTTCAACGAGATGCTGGCGGAAGTGGGCGATGCGCTCTCTGACGGCCTGTTGTGTGGCTGTGTCACAATGACGGGCCAAGTAGCCCGCGTGTAAGACGGCAAGCGGCGAATGGACGGCTTCGTCGCGCCCGGTGCGCTTGGCCGACCCCATATAATCGTCCACCTTGCTGCTGACGGCAAAGTCGCAGTAGCCTGCTCCGGCCTGGCAGGTTTCGATCACCGCGCTGATCGTGCCTGGAATCAGATGAGGTTTGCCAAGCTGCTCCAATGCTCGCAGTCTGAAATACTCGGCGCTCAGATAAGGCGTGGGTGGCTCGCTGGACACTGTGGCCGTGAAACGCTGCTCACGCGGGGTTCGCGCGTCGGCAGCGGCCACGATTTCCAGGCCCATCGCGAAGGACATCAGGTATTCCGATTTCATCCGGGTGCGCAGGTGGGTATAGCTCACGTCGCGGTTGTAAATCCAGCCACTCGGTTGAATCCAGCCTTCGATGAGTTGGACGTAATGAGGTTTCACCGCCGTAGAGGGATCGTAGACGCGATCCACCCAGAAGCGGGTGTGCACAGCATGAACGGGCGTTTGCCGCCACTGGCTATCAAACCTATAGAGCCGTTGGCCGTACTGCTCGGAATAGGCCAGCGGGTTCCCGGCCTCGTCGGTCAGGTAATGCGCAAAGATAGCGCGCCAATCATAGCGCAACTCTTTGTACAAGACCAGCTCGGTCATCATACCCTGCAAACACAGCGACGATGCCACGTTGCCATCCTCGAGGTCGCGCTCAATTTCTTTGAGCCAGCGTTGTAACCACTCGCGATATGCCTGACGGGGATCAATCGTATACAGGTCAAGGTCTGGCAAAAAGACGTGTTCAATCATACGTAAACTCCCTGGCAGGATCGCTTACGATGTTGCCAAAGGTGGCGTACATCACCAGGGGGAAATACCACTTGCACAACGCGCTGGATGCCCAAAAGTCAATCCGAGGCACGCCCGCACCGGTCGGCTCGACGTGGGAGAACTTGACCGCGTAGACGGCCATTGCGGGCACGACATTCAAGGCCCATTCTTTGATCTCGAGGGATATTTCCATCGTGCGCAGCTTGCCATCGCCGCTGTTGCCGCCGCGCAGCATCGGGACGGCGTTCTTTAGGCCAACGACGACAAGCTCAGGGAAGTATTGCGAGCCTACCTTTACCTTCCAGCCATTCACGCAGTCTTCCTGTGGGAACAACTTTCGCAGCGCACGCAGCGTGAGCGCAAGGCTAGTGTTCTCTGAGGAGGTAAAGCCAAGTCCCATCCCCGTGACCCGCTCACGGTACATGTCAAAGAACTTTTTCTTGGTGGTGGTGCCCTCAGCGAGGTACAAACCGGACGTGTAGCACCAGAGCGGGTCTACCGTGAGCGATTGCTTGAGAGTAACGTGCTTTGACCTGGGCCAGCGGCCGTACAGCAGTCCTGGCCCCTGTGCGGCGAGTGAGGGTCTTTCAGCATTCAACTCGCCATAGCTATTGTGCTCAAAAAAGTCTTTGACGTCGAGCACTTGCCCGACCCTAGAGGGAGCGTCGCGCCATCTGATCAAACCTTGGGAGGATACTGGCGAGTCTTCCAGGATAGAAGTTTCAAGCTCGTGGAGCATTTTCAAAAAGAGTTCCCCAACACCGGCGACGCCGCCCACGTGGGTCTCGTCGGACCGGCTGGAGCCGCCAGGCTCGCGCGCACCCTTTTTGTAGGGCCGCCGCAGGGAGGCGGTGACGCGATCATCCGGGGAGAGGTCAATGCCTGATTCGGCAATGTATTGCTGTTTCTGTTCGACGAGAATGGTTTCCATCGCCACCTTGTGTTGGTAGTAGAAGGCCAGATCCGCTTCAGGGTTCTCTTGTCTGCGGCGGGTCTCTTTCAGGTAACGGCGGTCAGCGAGACTCAAGTTGGGCCGTACCTGGCTCAATGGGGGCGTTGAGGGAGGTTGGCCCTGATAATAGTCCTCCAACGCCTTTAGACCTTCCCCCGCCATAAAGAGGACACTGTCTTCGCCGAGAGAGTAGGTGAAGCGGGCGGTGGGGAAAATGCGCTTAAAGTGCCTGACCGCAAAGCGGATCAGGTTCGGCTCTCGTTGGGAAAAAGAGATGTTGGGGTGCAGCAGGCCAGGTTGACGCGAGTCTTCGCTACCCTTGGCACCATCACCACAATAAAGGCCGAGGAAGGCCACGAGGCTTTCATCCAGTTCAATGACCTGGGGGAGTTTGACGGTATTTGTGCTTCCTTTACGGGACACAATCAAGTGGTCATCGGGGGTCGTTTCCCACTCGTAAGACGCCGTGTAGTAGCGGTCTTTGGCGTCGGAGAAGATGGTTCCGTAGACCTCGCCTTTGGTCTTTTCAAGAAAGTCTTTGATGTGGATTGAGCCGAGAATCATCTGTTATTTGCCCTTTATTCGACTCTTGCTCAAGGACAACTCGGGTTGAGTAGAGTAGCGTATCGAAACTAGGTATAGCCTATAGGAAAATTCATATACCATTGAGATAATGATAAGAACCTTCACGGATGCTGAAGCCTGCTGTCTCTATTGAAGCCAAAACCACTGTCCTATAGTATACCACAAAACGCTATATTTGATGAATCAGAATGCTCAGGAAACGTTTCCAGCTTGGCTGAGCATCCTCAATGAGGAGTTCCTTATTAACACTTGCACTTGAAATGAGGCCGCCAATCTGCTATTATTTTTCACAATCATAGGTTTCGAGCTGCAGCCACCTAGAGCTTCGGCTTGATGCCTCCCCTCTATGACACCCGAAAACCCTAACATACCAGATTGGGCACATCGAGAGCGCCAGGCAGATTTCGCCTGAATCAGCAAAAACCTCGAAGTGTTCTGGACAACTACCACCGCCGCGTTCGAGGATGTGGGGCGGGGAGCCATATTTGTTGACACCACGGTGCAGCCGATACCCGGTGCAGGCAACCCATTCGCCTACTTCTCCCAGGAACAGGTTGAAGAACAAGGCGACGAGGAGGCCAGGCGCATGGTGGCCGGGTATGACTCCACGAATGAATTGGTCCTGGTGCTTCTGAAATCCGGCGACCGCACCAGTACCTATCGGGTAGGCGTACTTCCGCCAGGGCCTCAGGAGACTGTGGCAGGTGAAGTGACGCCGGGCTACACCGGCGAGCCAGCGGCAGAGCCAAAGCTCGAGTGAATTGCTTCCCTGAAGTCAATCCTCTGCCCAGTTGACCAACCCCAAGTCTGGCACCCGCGAAAACTCTCTTGTGTCCTTCGTCACTAGCGTCGCCTCCAGGCTCAGAGCATGGGCCGCTATCAGGGTATCTAGCGCTCCAATCGGCTTCCCCTGGGCCTCTAGCGCCGCCCGTACCTTCCCGTATGCTTCCGCCGCCCGCTCATCAAAGTCGGCGATGACCAGGGGAATCAAGAACTGGCTCAACGCTCGCCTGTTCTGTGCCGAACGCTGACTCTTCTCAA
>Ga0114922_10003902_pt1 | contig 13876 bp, 10 predicted proteins | sample AartaG_FD_100975 | JGI IMG/M metagenome (GOLD analysis project Ga0114922, IMG submission 100975) | Deep subsurface microbial communities from Aarhus Bay to uncover new lineages of life (NeLLi) - Aarhus_00045 metaG | ecosystem: Environmental > Aquatic > Marine > Oceanic > Sediment | place...
GACACCCAGCGCCGGCAGCGCTTCCGCCCAGATCCCCCACAGGCCAGCGATTCCGACGACCACCAGGGTCATGCGTACGAGTTGCAGCGTCTGCTTGTTGATCGCCGCCACGTCGAGTTTGTCTTCGGGAACAGTGATGACTTCGGGTTCAGGCGGCGTCGCCGATTCACTCTCCTTCTGCTGTCGCCGCAGCGCAGCCCGCTCGCGAGCCTCAGCAATCGCGCGGCGGCGCGTCTGCAGCAGGAGCCAGCGCTCCACCAAACTGCGCAGCACGATCAACCCGAGGAGTAGCCAGACCGATTCTATGAATCGCGTGCCGAGATAGAGTGACGTGTAGTAGTACCCCACAACCGCTGCAATCACGAGCGAGACCGGCAGGGTCAGCGCAACCAGATACCAGATGTGTCGCAGGCGGTAGAGCCAGCCCCCCGGGTGTCGCTGAAGCACCGGGCCAAGGATGGGCCCCGCCGGCCGCACGACTCGCTGGACAAACAACGCGATGGCAACGAACGCGACGATAAACGCGAGCCGCCCCAGCGAGCCCTTCGCGGTTTCGATCGTCTGCGCTTCAAAGGTGGCAAAGACAAGGAATGTGGGCGCCAGCACGGCAGTCAGCCAGGCGATATGTCGCTTCAAGAGGGTTAATGACCGGGCGTTCCAGCAAAAGTGCTTCTCGGCCAAGCCGTTGCGCCGTGCCAGTTGCCGCAGCGACTGCAGCGTGAGCACTATCACGGCGGTGGCGTTGAGGCCACTCGCAACCGCCTTCGAGAAGTCAGTTGCATCGTATGGCGATGCGATAACCCATCCGGCAAACCAAAGTGTTACCGGCCAGCGCACGGTCAGACCGGCCGTCGCGAACAGCACGCCGATGGTTCGTCCCATGCTGTCCTTGGACGGCTTCGACACCATCTCGCCGGCTTCGCGCACCAGGCGCAGCAGCCGCGGCGATGCCAGCCAGATCACGATGAGCACCACCAGACCAGCCACTGTCGGGCCGGCGTTGGCGCGAAATGTCCCGCCGACCGACCTGAGGACGTCCCCCCAACTCGCCGGTTCCAGTAGCCACGCGAGCGCCTCCTGTCCGTGCCGGATGTCCGCCACGTCGGGCAACGTGCCGCTCTTGATCCAGAGGATCTTCTCGTCAACGTACTCGTCAAAGCGCTCGATTGTCTCGACCAGGTCACGCTCCTTGCTGTCGAGGTCGACAAGCTTGTCGAAGAGTCGGTCGTAGTCCTTCAGCAGGCTGCCCGTGTCGGCGCGAAGGGTGACGATGGCCTCTTCCGCGGCCTGGCGGATCATCGTTTGCTGTTCTTCGCTCGTGCCGGCGTCGATCGACGCCATGATGCCGGCGACGATCGCGTCCACGTTCATCAGTTCGCTGCGCCGATCCTCGAGTTCCATCATGGCAAGATCGGCGGCGCTGATTTTGTCCTTGCGCTGACGAAGACTGCGCTCGAATGGACGTAGGATGGGGAGATCACCGCGATGCTTGCGCAGGAGTTGGCCGATGGCGTTCGTCAGCCCCGTCGCGTTCACGCGCCGCCTGATCTTGTCGAAGTCCTGGTTTATCTGGGTCAGCAGCGCTTCTGTCTCGGCCACACGCGCGTCGACTTCCTTGCCCTCGGCCTGCACCTCCTTTGCGCGCAGCGCCAACTGCTGACGCTCCTCGGCGAGCGGCCGGATGGCCGGATGCGCGCGTTTCAACTGCTCACGCGCCTCACGCAGTGCGAGTTCCGATTCTTGCTGCGCCTTGTCCTGGACGAGCTTCTGCCAAGAGCCGGCGAGCTTGTCGAAGTACGCGACACGCAGAGACGCACGATCCAGTCGAGCTTGCAGCAGGTCTCGCCGCGCGTCGTAACTGAGCAGTTCGCCATTGTAGGCCTCGATCTCGCGCTCGACCGCCAGACGCCGCGTTTGACTGAGGGCTTGCTGAGCCAGGCGGACCACGGCCGGCTGCTCCGCCTCGGGGATCATCGGTGTCTCAGCCAGCGTTTGCAGGCGCGCCTTCGCCGCGGTCAGGAGTTCCGGGATCTCTTTGCGCCGGGCGGTCCGCCGGTCACGTTCCCGCTCCCAATCTGCGAGGATCTTCTTCTCGGCTTCCAGATCGCTCTGCACCTGGCGCAGGTGTTGCTCAAGGTCGGCGCGGGTGGCTTCGGCGGGCACGTCCGGCATCGGCTCGCCGAGCGGTGTCGTGACCTCGGCCTGGATCGCCTTGAGCGTCTCCGGTGCCTTCTGGCGTTCGGCTTCGTACTCAGCCGCTTTGCCAGCCCACTGCTCAGCGATTTCGAGCTCCTGAATCGCCTGGGTGTATAGCCCCGCAGCCTTCGATTTCGTCTCTTCGGTGAGATCTGTCGCATCTTGAACCTGCTTGAGCTGCAACTGGAGCTCGCTCACCGTTAGCGACGGCGACGGCGGAGCCGGCTGGGTGGTCGCCGTCGGCTGGGTCTGCGCTTCGCTTGCGGACGGATCCTGAGGCTGCTGGCCTGCGGCCGCGACAGGTAAGAGAACGGCCAAGGCACACAGGGGTGCAAGCCAGACATTACGGCCCGTGTGCATCTGAAATCGCATGTTGGTCACTGCCTCCATATAGAGGTCGTCACGGGCGAAACCCATCCGGCAGCGGGTGCCAGTAGCCCGCGGCCCGCACGGCGCCATTCTCGGGCATACCAACCCCGAAGACCAGCCTGCGGGGCTCGCTGGCCGTCCGCTGAGCGAAGCGTGCGACTCAGTCTTTCCTCTCGCGGGGCTCGAGCTGCTGACCGCCGAGCCACCCTTTTCGCCGGAAGTAGATGATCATCCCGACGACCACGACAACCATGGCAGCCAACAAGAACGGATACCCCCAAGCGGAGTGTAGCTCCGGCATGTTCTCGAAGTTCATTCCGTAGATCCCGGCCATAAACGTCAGCGGGATGAAGATGCTGGCCATGATCGTCAACACTTTCATGACCTCGTTCTGCCGGTTGCCGATGCTGGATAGATACACGTCCATCAGGCCACCGGCCAGTTCGCGATAGGTCTCCACCCCGTCCATGATCTGCACGCAGTGGTCATAGCAGTCGCGCAGATACACGCGCACGGTCTCGGTAATCAGCGGATTCTCGTCGCGAATCAGCGCGTTGACGGCTTCGCGCTGGGGCCAGATTGCCCGGCGAATAGCCAGCAGATCGCGTTTCGCCTGATGAATCTCATGAAGAACTGATGGATGCGGGTTGGCCACGATCTCGTCTTCGAGCGCCTCCAGCTTCTCACCAAACGTCTCCAGAAGCGGATAGTACCCGTCGATGACTGCGTCAAGCAGTGCATACGCGAGGTAGCTAGGCCCGGAGCTACGGAGAATCGGCCCTCCCTGCCGGATCCGATTACGGATGGGGTCAAATACGTCACCGCTACGCTCCTGGAATGTGAGCACGTAGTCCGGGCCAACAAACAGGCTGACCTGTTCAGGCTCAATCCCCTCGTCACGTAGCAGCGCCGTACGCGTGATGCACAGCGTGTGCTTCTCGAAGCGTTCGACCTTAGGTCGCTGCGGGACGTTGACGACGTCCTCCAACGCGAGGGAATGAATTGAGAATAGGTCGGCGAACTCTCGAAGGACCTTCTCATCTCCGAGTCCCTGGACGTCGATCCAGCAGACCGAGTGGGCGTCGAGCAGTTCCTTCAGCTCGGTCACCGCCGCGATGTCGTGCTCCTCCAGGTGATCCGGCCCGTACTTCATGACCCGGATTCTAGGTCGCTGGGCATGCGCGTTGATCATGAGCGTGCCGGGCTTCGCCCCCACCGGCGTGTGTCGCTTGCGGAACATGGTCTTTCTCCATTGGCAGCTGTGACTGAGCTCAACAGCGGAGAACCTCTGCCACAGATCACCATCTTCCGACCCTCGTCCCCATTCGGCAAGCTGGGAGGGAAGGTCCTTTCCCGCGGTTGGCGTCGGAGTGGCGTGTCGGGGGCTCAGCACAGTGGCACCCCACTGCTATTGTGCGTCGGCCCCATCAAGGTTATCGTGGGATGCGGCGGCGGGATTGAAGCCACAGTGGACGAGCGGAAGGCATCGGAGAGCTGGCCATGTCACGCTGGAAACTCGCCGCGGTCGCGATCGTCGCGATCCTGGCCATCATCGTGGTCGCGCAAAACACTCAGGCCGTCGAGACCAAGCTGCTGTTCGTCACGGTAATCATGCCACGGGCGATCCTGCTGCTCATCACCCTTCTCGTCGGATTCGTACTCGGCGTGCTGGCAGCAGGCCGGATCTCGGGAAAGCTGGCGCCGAAAGCGGGTACCTGACACAGAGCCGGCCGCGGATGAAAGTAAGGGGGCGTTGTCGACGACCCCGGCGATCTTGCAAACCAGAACTAATCGATGAACGCCATGACCACAATCCTATTCGTATCTGTATAGCGGGTTAGACGGGCAGGAGTTGTCGAACGTGGGTGGGCCGTTGATAGGCTGGCGAGCGAAGGATACTCGACAACAAGGTCAAGGTCTGGCGGGCATGCTGGGCGCAGGTGGCGAAGATGCTGGCCAGAACCTCCTGAGCACGAGCGCCGGCCGGCGTTCGGGAACCGCGCTGCTTCGGCCTGGTCGCGAACGCTCTTGACCTTTCCCTCAATGAGGCCCAGCTCTGACTCAATCTCCCGTCGGTGGGCTACGACCTCCTGGGTCTTTGGTGCAAGATCAGCTTGCTCTGTGGCCAAGGCGGCGTTGCGCTGGAGAATCCCCTCGATCGCGGGATTGAGTTTGACTGCGGCCTTCTGGGCTTCCTCGGCCGCCACCCTTGCCTCTTCGGCTTTGGCCCGGCGTCGTTCGGTCACTTCTTCGCGCAAGCCGTTGACCTGGCGTTCTGCGCGTTCGGAGGCATGCGAGCGTATTATGTGGCCGCCCTTGAGTGGCTCGTTGACTGCGACATCGTGGTCAAACGCTCGCGCGAAGCAGTCTGCCAACGAGTCGATCCAGCTTTCGGGGCACGTTCCGCCCCCGTTGCTTAGGCACACCGACGGCCGCTCCGCGCCAGGGTCTGGGCCGATTGGAGGTCCCGTGGCGGACATTGTGTGGCAGTCCACGCCCAAGCACGACCCTGAACCTGCAAGCTCGCTGAGTCGCGCGTGGTACGGGCGATAGTAGCGAGCAAGAAGCAGGTCGATGACGTCCCCAGCGAGGTGATTCTCGTAGATAGGCACGTCCCAACACGTATGCGTTTTGATTGCGCCATCAGCCCTACGGTCATCCTCTGCCCGGTTCACATCCACGATTGCCCGGGCGATTGGCGTCGTTTGGAAGGCGACTACGTGGCCGTCCAGGCCCAGATAGATATCTGCTGCTCCCCGATCGCCGTCCTCAATAACCTGCCTGGTGGTTAACACGCAGTAGGGTTCCGCCTCTGCCGGTACAGTTATTCCAGCGTGTGGAACGGAGATGAGCAGCGGCAGCCTCATGGCTCTGGTCCCGCGGCGGAGCCGTCGCGGCGAGGGTCTGCCACGCCGACGAACTCGTCGCTTTGTCGTACGACCACCTGGACACACCCGAGATAGAATGAGTACGGATCACGCCGGTCGAGCTGATAGCCGTGTCGCTCGAGCGCTGAGGGGATGTCGTCGCGCATGCGTGTCAATTCGAGCGACACTTTGCCTTGCAGCGAGCAGTAGAGGCGCGGCGAGTCTACGGCGGCGAATGGCGGCATATCCTGCAGGCGGACCAGAACCTGGAAGATCGATGGCGTGATCCGCTCACTGCCCGGGGAGCCCAGTGCGACCCAGGGCTTTCGGCCGCGGAATACGATCGTGGGCGCGACACTGGCCCACGGAGCCGCGTTCGGCCGCATGTAGTACGGGTGCGACATGTCCTCGTACTCGAACGCGCTCATATAGTTGTTGTAGAGGAATCCGAGCTCAGGCGTTGCCACGCACGACCCGTACACGCGCTCGATCGATTGGGTGAGCGTAACGAGGTTCCCCTCGCGGTCCATGACGGACAGATGGGTTGTGTCGCCGGCTGTACGGATCCGCCGCATAACCTGGCGGGCCACGAGACGGGCGTAGTCTTCTTTCAGCAGGCGTTCGCCCGTAACTTGTGGGAAGAAGCTGGGGTCAAACGGGCGGTCCTGGCGATCCAGGAATGCCCGGCGGATCGTCTCGGCGAGCATAACCGCCCCCTCGGGCGTGTCGAAATCGCGGCGGCTGGGCTTGAGCTGCTGATAGACGTTCAACATCTCGATCAGCGTTCGTCCCGCACCCGGTGGTGGGAACGTGAAGACGCGACATCCTTCGAAACGCCCTGTAACCGGCTTTCGTTCAATAGGCTGTGGTATCTGGGCGAGGTCATCTTTGTGCAGTAGGCCGCCGTTGTTTTGCATGTCTGCGTGGATCTTTTCGGCGATCTCGCCCCGGTAGAAGTCCTCGACACCTTCCAACGCCAGACGCCGCAACGTCGCCGCAAGCACCGGTTGCCGGAATGCGGATCCTGCCGGGTGTTGTCGGACGCCGTCTCGCAAGAAGAACGGCGCGGCCGATTTGTCGCGGAGTGGCCTCAGCTCTCGGCGGGTCAACAGGAACTGAAGCAGACTGACCTCGTAGCCCTCTTCCGCCAAGCGAATCGCGGGCTCCAGAACGCGATCAAGCTTCAGCGTCCCGTAGCTCTTCAGAGCGTATTGCAGTACCGCGGGCGTGCTCGGGACCGTCGTCGCGCGGTACCCCCGCCGACGGTCAGCTTTGGAGAGCGACTCGGGTGTCGCCCGATTCGGCGCCCGCGATGATCCGTCCAGCGCGAACGTCCGCCTCGGCTCCGCGAGATGGACGAGCATCATCGTCTGGCCGCCCAGACCCGACGCCGCGGGCTCACAGACACCGAGGGCAAACGCCGCTGCTACGGCGGCGTCGATCGCGTTGCCTCCGGCGGCCAGCATCTCCGCGCCGGCCTCGGTGGCACGATAGTGAGCTGTCGCCACCATTCCTCGCCGCGAGACGGCGACGCGCTGCGGGCGATGGAGCTTGCGATCGCCCAGCTCCAGCAGATCAGTGTCGATCTGTTCTCGCCGGATCTTCTCCATCCATCATCACCGCCCATCCTTGGCGAGGAACTCGGCCAGCAGGAGCGTCCGCTGCACGAGACTTATCCGCTGGACCGCCTCGTGAGGACTCCCAAGGTCACGCGCGACCGGGCCGATACCGCAGAGACACGCGGTCTTCGCCGGTACCAGTCCAGCCACAGATGGCCATACGGACGACTCGCGCTTGAAGGGGATCTCCCACTCCTCTGCGACCTCAGCGAGTTTCTTGGCAAGCTGCAGCGTCGAGCGACGCTCCTTCATTGGCGGCCGGTCCGAGATCTGATCAAGCTCCCAGCGTGGCCCCTTCTTCCCCAGCAGGGCTCGCATCCGCTCTTCGAGCTGCTCCGCCGCAGGCAAGTCAGGATACGTCACCAGAACGGTGGCCGTTACGCGGTGCGGCACTCTCATCGGCAATGTCTCGGTTTTCACGTCGACCGTTGAGACAGACATCCGCTTCTCGCGAGACGTGAGCCGGCTGAATTCCTCCAGGCGATTCCACGTCCAACGCAGAACCTCCGGCTTCGATGTTACTTTCCCCGGTCGTAGGGCCTCGCCCACGACACGGAAGCGGTAGTTCCGCTGACCTCGGCGCTGCGTGATCACGGATTCACCGATGTTGCCCGGACGCAGCACAAGAACACGCTTCGCCCTTGAGGCGGCCGCGTGGATGACCTCCGCGCTGTAGCGCGTGTCCCGCCCCTCGTCGGTGTAGTAGAGAACGCCCAGCGGGGTCCGCCGGAGCTGGCGAATGCTGCGCAGCGCTCGCAGCGCGAACTCAAGCATCACCAGCGGCGCCCGCGAGGCCCCGATTCCATCACCGTACAGCCACTCTGGTTCCCGGCGGAACATTTGTGCCGGTGAGCCGGCGTCAGCGGGCACGTCGAGATGACCGATGAACAGCGTGCCGCCCTCGAAACCCTTCGGCGTCTCCCAGGCCCAGACCACACGCTGGTCGGTGCACTCCTTTGCAGGCTTCATACCGAGGTCGCGGAAGGTTCGATCCATGCGCCGCACCGCTTCCTGAATGCCAACTGGGTCGTGTGTGTGGCTGGCAAGGTCGGTCCACTCCTTGAGCCGTCGCTCCAGACTGTCGCGCCGCTGCGTGATAAACGAAAAGACCTGAGTTGACCGGTCCTTAGGCTGGCCGTCGAGCTTGGGTGGTTCCGGCGTGCCGAAGTACCGGGCACTGGCCACTTCGACGAGCCGATTCACCAGGGCCGGAAAGTCGAGCCCGACCTGTGCAGCGCCGACCGGATATGAGCCACGCTCACCCAAGCTGGGAAGGCTGTTCACCTCCAGGATGTGCAGGTTCCCATCCTTGTCGAGGCGCATGTCGATGCGGGCACAATCGTAGCAACCCAGACACTTGAACGCGTTTCTGGCAAGCTCCTGAGCCTTCTCTTGCAGTTCTTCGTCAATCGAAGCGGGACACTTGTGAGAAACGGTTCGTCCGCTTGTGCCGGTCTTGTCTTCGAAAGTGTAAATGGCCGGCCCGCCCCTGCCGAAGACGAGTTCCACCGGCGGAAACGCCTCGGGCGGGTTGTTGCCGAGCAGGCCGACGTTCACTTCGCGGCCCTCGATGTACTGCTCCACCAGGACCGGCTGACGGTACTCCTCGAAAATCACGCCCGCAGCTTCTCGCAATTCCCGTTCGTTGTGAACGACCTTGAGTCCCAACGACACGGCCTCGTTCTTCGGCTTGACGATCAGCGGATACCTGAGTTCCGGCAGCGGAGCGTCGGGTGTATCGAGCACGGCGAAGTCCGGCGTCGGCAGGTCGTGCTGGCGCAGGATCATCTTGGTGACGACTTTGTCCAGCGCCAAAGAGTGCGCCAGCGGGCCGGAGGCGACGTACGGAATCCCGACCATCTCCAGGATGCTGGGGACGTGTGTGTACCGGGCCTGCCCCTGGATCCCATACGACAGGTTGAAAACCATGCCGGGCCGTTCTCCCTTGACGACCCTTGGCATGAAGTGCTCCAGGCGGTCCACTAAGTCCTTGTCGCCCTCGAATGCGATTACCGAATGACCGCCCTTCTTTAGGGCGTCGGTGATGCGCTTGATCGTCTTGAGGCCGATCGTCTCCTTGTTCGACATGCCGAACAGGTTGATGACGTTCCGGCTTTCGCGGTTGTAGACGACTGCGACCTTCATCGTTCGACTTTCCCACAACGGCTACGGGTTCACTGGCCCGTGGGCGTAACGGGCTTCGCTGACAGAAGAACCGGGCCTTGCGCAAAGCGTACGACCTGTTCGGTCACGCTTCCGAGCACCATATGGTACAGCCGCGAGTGACCATATGCACCCATAACGACAAGCGTATCACCGGTGCAGCATGCGATGATGGCCGCGGCCGGATCACCGCTCTTGACTGAAAAGGTCGGGGCCGACGTTGTGGCCGCAAGGGATAACCTCGCCCGTTCCTGGATAGCTGCGCCTGCCGGCGTCGTAGCTGCGACAGTCAACACGTCAAGCGGAACGCAGAGCGCTTCGGCGATCTCGCGTCCCGTCGCGAGTGCCGACTCACCAAGATCCTTCCCGCCATAGGCCACCAGGGTACACCGTACGCGACGGTGCTGTCCAGGAGCGATGAGCAGCGGTTTGTGGGCGCGCCGCACGATTGACTCCGTGTTCGACCCAAGTAGACCGAGGCGGTCCACGCGGTGGCCCTGTCGTCCGAGAACGAGCAGCGAGGCCTGCGCAGCGGCTGCGACCACGCACTCGCTCACGTGGCCGGTTTGCCGCTCGACTTCAACGGAAGTCTGGCGACGAGCACAGACCTCACGCACGCGGCGTTCTGTCTGGTCCGCGATCCGCTCTGCCGCGTGCGCCAGCTTATCTGCGAGGAGTCCAAGGGTGTGTCCGCTTGCCAGAGCAAGCTCCGGAGGAATCAACGCCTCCTGGACGATCAAGGCTTTCACGCAGCGAGGGCCGGCTTGAGCGAAGTCGATCGCATAATTGAGTGCGCTAAACGACGACTCTGAACCGCCGACGGCAACCATGATCTTGGTCAGAGTGCCCTGCGCGGCTATAGACATGTGAGTCACCCAGCCTTGCGGGTTGGAACGTTTTCCGGTGGGACGGCTTCCCGAGTCGCCACGATGCCGGCCGGCGAAGCCACAATGACAGGCAATACGGTTGGGTCTCTGAATCTCGGCGCGGCGTTGCTGGTTCCATTCTCAACCTCTTCCGACGGCGCCGTCTCTGGCGCGAAGTCATCGCCATCCTCATCGACCCAGTTTGGTCCGAGCCAGTCGGCGATCATCAGCTCGACAGCCTCATCGCTCTCCGGCACCGACTTGCACTCGCCCGACGGATGAATCAGGGCGATGAACCGAGCCTGGCAACTCGGGCACCGGACTCGACCCGATTCGGCACCAGGCCAACGCAGATGCCTCTGACAGCCGGGGCACGTCAGCACTCGCGGGACTCTGGCGATCACAGCCATGGCGGTCTCCAGCAGCCTTGTCAAGCCGCTCATAGGATTCCCCGCACGTGTGAGACTACTCTGAAATCGGGATGAAAATGCGCTAATGTCTTGCCACAAGAGAGCTTGCGCGGGTATATGATTCCAGCTCTCGTTCCCGGATGTCGGGGACGTTTCGACCGTTGGCTTGGCCTTCGTCGAGAGGTAATCTGCCATGTTCACAGCATTTGCTAGGTTCCCGGATCATCGCGTTGAGCGGCTCGAATCGGTTGAGGCCCTTGCCGATGTGTGGGCGAAAGACGAGACCGCCGTCTGGGTCGACCTGGAGGAGCCGACAGAGGACGAGCTACGAGCCCTTGATCAAGTCATTCGCGTCGACGAAGCGGCCCTGGAGGACTGTCTGCGCGGCGAGCAGCGTCCGCGGATCGACGAGTATGATGACTATGCCTTCGTCGTCTTATATGGTGCCATCGGGCCGGAGCCCGACCCACAATTCGATCTGCGCAAGTTGGCTGCCTTCTGTGGGAAACGTTTCCTGATCACAGTTCACCGCGAACCGGTACGTACGATCAGGACGATCCGCCAGCGTTGCGACCGCCATCCGACCACCGCCCTTGCCAACGGTACGGACGTTTTGCTGTATCAGATCATCGACATGATGGCGGACAACTTCGTCGATCTGGCGGAGAAGTACGAGAACCGCCTGGAGAAACTCGAAGAGCGGTCGCTCGCGCCGGGTGTGGACGAGAGCATTCGTGAAAACGTGCTAAACCTGCGGCGAGAGCTTCTCGAGCTGCGCAGAGTCGCCGCCTCCCAACGCGAGTTGCTCACGCCCTTGGCGGAGGGTGAGTTCGACTATATCTCCGACAAGCTCGGGCAGCGCTTCAGCCACGTGCGCGACCATCTGATCAAAGTCGTCGAACTGATCGATGCCCAGCGCGACAGGCTTACAGGCGTTCGCGACAACTTCCACACGGCGTTGGCGAGTCAGACGAACGACGTGGTGAAGACGTTGACCGTCTTTGCGGCGGTGCTGCTGCCTCTATCGGTTGTCGCTGGCGTCTATGGGATGAACCTCCCCGTCTGGCCTCCATCGGATAACCCGCTGAGTTTTTGGGGCGTGCTGGCTGCCATGGCTGCGATGGGCGGCGGGTTCTTGCTGTACTTCAAACGCCGCGGATGGCTGTAAGGCCCGTGGAAAGACACCTATGACGGCTGCACGTGTCAGACAGCGATTAGGCAAGTACCGGATCGATCGGCGATTGGCCGAAGGCGGCTTTGCCACCGTCTACAGGGCCTACGATACGATCGCCGGCATTCCGGTTGCGTTGAAACTCCCGCATCCTGGCCTCGTGACAAAGGACACGCTCGAGACATTCCGTAAAGAGGTTCGGCTGACGGCCGGTCTCGACCACCCCAACATACTGCCGGTTAAAGACGCCGGTTTCATCGACGGCCGGTTCGTTATCGCCTACCCGCTGGGCGACGAAACGCTGGGCGACCGCCTGGGACGCCGTATGTCCGGGCGTACGATGATCAGCTTCGCCGAGCAGATGCTGGAGGCGGTCGCTTTCGCACACCGCCAACGCATCCTGCACGGCGACATCAAGCCGGAGAACTTCATCCTCTTTCCTGGGAACCATCTGCGTCTCGCGGACTTCGGCATCGCCAAGGTGGCCCGTCGCACGCTTGTGGCATCGGGGTCTGGAACGGTGGGGTACGTGGCTCCAGAACAAGCGATGGGAAAGCCGTCGCTTCGCTCAGACGTTTTTTCGCTCGGTCTGGTTTTGTACCGCAGTTTCTCCGGGTACTTGCCCGAGTGGCCGTTTACGTGGCCGCCGCCGGGCTTCGACCGCGTTCGCAAATGTCTCCATCCTGACTTGGTCGCTTTCCTTCGTAGATCGCTGGAAGTTGACCATCGCAAGCGGTTTGTTGACGCGGTCCGGATGGCCGTCGCGTTTCGCCGGCTGAAACCTCGTGCCCTGAGGGCGACACCTGCGCGCCGCCGTCGCGGACGGGCCAAGAAGAACCGGACTGACTGGCGGACCATCCGCCGCCGGGGTTTCCTCAAGGAGTTTCGGGCAGCCCTGGAGGTGCGCGGAGCCTGCCGCCGGTGCCGCGGGCCCGTGGCCGAGAGCATGCGGTTCTGCCCCTGGTGCGGCTCGAAGCGCCGTGTCGCCGCAGAGGAAACGCGCTTCCGGAGCCGCTGTCCACGCTGCAAACGTGGAATGAAAACGGATTGGCGGTTCTGTCCGTGGTGCTACGGCGCCGCTGTGAATCCCGATGCGACGCCGCGCCATTCGGATGTACGCTATGAGGGCCGGTGCTCTAATCCTCGCTGCGAAGGTAAGGACCTCATGCCCTTCATGCAGTACTGCCCGTGGTGTCGTCGCAAGGTTCGGAAGGCGTGGGGAATCGAGGGTTCGAAGGATCGTTGTTCGAGGTGTGGCTGGGGCGTGCTGCGCGACTACTGGGATTACTGCCCGTGGTGCGGCCGATCGATCGTGAGACGATAGGGAGAAGCGATGCCGACTGAGGCGACCGATCGCGTTCGTTTCTTCCTGGATATCGACCTTCACGAAGCCGAGCTGTGCTCCCTTGCTTCGGGAATCGCGGCAGTCTACACGGCACGTTGTCCCGACAAGGATACCCCCAACGAAGATGCCGCCGTCCTGATCACCTGCGGACTTACGAGCAGTGTTCTGGTGGTCGCAGACGGCTTCGGCGGGCAGCCGGCAGGTGAGCAAGCGGCACGACTGGCTCTTGAGGCTCTGGCTGACGCGGTTGATCGAGCAGTGATCACCGGCGCCTCGCTGCGGGCCGGAATCCTCGATGGCTTTGAGAAGGCCAACGAGGCCGTTACGGGCCTTGGCGTCGGAGCCGCAACGACGTTGGCCGCTCTCGAAATCGATGATGGCCGAGCAAGGCCTTACCACGTCGGTGACTCGACGGTTCTCATCGTTGGCCAGCGTGGCAAGCTGAAACTCCAAACGGTGTCCCACTCGCCGATCGGGTATGTCGTGGAAGCCGGGTGGCTGCCAGAGGATGAGGCACTCCACCACGAGGATCTCCACATCGTCTCCAACATGGTCGGTTCGCCCCAAATGCGGATCGAGATCGGACCGAACCTGCGCCTCCGTCCGCGGGACACAGTCCTGCTCGCCAGCGACGGCCTGTTCGACAACCTGCCATCCCAAGAGGTCGCGGACCTTGTTCGGAAGGGACCGCTGACCGAGGTGGCCGCGCTGCTGGCCGCCGAGTGTGACCGGCGGATGCGAGTGCCAGACGCCGGCCAGCCTAGCAAGCCCGACGATCTCACATTCATCTTGTTTCGACCTCAGGCCTGATCATCTGGTCATACGCAACGACGTCCAGCCGGGAAGTCTGGCAATCATAGGCTCGGCGAC
>Ga0114922_10003903_pt1 | contig 13875 bp, 12 predicted proteins | sample AartaG_FD_100975 | JGI IMG/M metagenome (GOLD analysis project Ga0114922, IMG submission 100975) | Deep subsurface microbial communities from Aarhus Bay to uncover new lineages of life (NeLLi) - Aarhus_00045 metaG | ecosystem: Environmental > Aquatic > Marine > Oceanic > Sediment | place...
CGAGTAACGGCATACGGCAAGGGCGGGTGGTCGCAGGTTGTTTCTCGCTACTCGCAACTGACGTTGCTGTCGTACCTGCGCCCGAAGGGCGCTGTCGTTACATCTGGTGCATCCGCCGTCGCCAAGGCTACGGCGGACAAGGAGGAGGGATCAGCTTGCCGAGGATTGTTGGTGTAGACTTGCCGGCCAATAAGCGGATCGAGGTTGCCCTGACCTACATCTTTGGGATAGGGCACACGAGTTCCCAGAGCATCCTGAGGGACGCGCAGATTGATGCTGACACGCGTATGCGCGACATCACCGAGGACGAGGCGGCGCGGCTGCGCGAGATCATCGAGCGCGACTACGTCATCGAGGGTGACAAGCGCCGCGAGGTGATGTCCAACATCCAGCGCCTGGTGGAGACGGGAACCTATCGCGGGGTGAGGCACCGGCGCGGCCTGCCGGTGCGCGGCCAGCGCACCCGCACCAACGCGCGCACGCGCAAGGGCAAGAGAAAGACCGTGGCCGGCAGGAAAAAGGCGGCTGCGAAGAAGTAGACGGCAGGAACGACAGTGGCGAGTAGCGAGTTAGCTATCAGCTAATAGCTATTAGCTAATAGCTGATAGGAGGGAAACAGATGACAGACGAGCGCGAGGACGCGGCGGAGGACCAGGCCGACTTGTCCCCCGTAGTCCTGGAAGGTGGGACGGAGGGGGAAGAGGTCGAAGTGGCCCAGGAGCCCGAGCAGGTCCCGGAGCAGCCCGAGGAGGCTGGGGAGCAACCCGAGGAGGCTGAGGAGCAACCCGAGGAGGCTGAGGAGCCGGTCGAGGCGGCTGAGGAGGCTCCGGCTCCGCCGGCGAGGCAACGGGGCCCGGTAGCCGAGGGGCGCGCCTACATCAAGTCCACGTTCAATAACACACTGATCAGCATTGCGGATGCGCAGGGCAATGTGCTCTGCTGGGCGAGCGGCGGCACGATCGGCTTCCAGGGCACGAAGAAGGGCACGCCGTTCGCGGCGCAGATGGCGGCCGAGAGCGTGGCGCGACAGGCGATGGACCTCGGCATCAGCAGGGTGGAGGTCTACGTCAAGGGGCCTGGCTCCGGGCGGGAGACGGCCATGCGCTCCCTTCAGGCGGCGGGCCTGGACATCGGCAACATCAAGGACGTCACGCCGATGCCGCACAACGGCTGCAGGCCCAAGAAGAGGCGACGTATGTAGGTGCAGGCTGCCGCGGCTGCCTGCGGAGGTGAACCGATCAATGGCACGTTACACCGGACCCGTCTGTCGGCTCTGCCGCCGCGAGGGACAGAAGCTCTTCCTCAAAGGCGAACGCTGCAACGGACCCAAGTGCGCGCTGGAGAAGAGGGAGTATCGCCCGGGCCAGCACGGGAGTGGGCGCGGCGTCCGTCGGCGGCCCACGGACTATGCCCTGCAGCTTCGAGAGAAGCAGAAGCTGCGAGCCATCTACGGCGTGCTGGAGAGGCAGTTCAAGCGCTACGTCGGGCGAGCGGTGGGCAGCACCGGCGTCACCGGCTTCGTGCTGCTCCAGCTCCTGGAGCGCAGGCTCGACAGCGTCCTGCGCAGGGCCGGCTTCGCCGTCAGCCAGGCTCAGGCGCGACAGGTCGTGCTGCACCGGCACCTGACGGTCAATGGCCGCATAGTGGACATCCCCTCCTTTCTGGTGTCCGAGGGCGATGTCATTGAGGTCAGGGAGAAGAGCCGCGACCTTCAGCCCATCGTCGCGGCCCTCGGCTCCGGTGCCAAGAGCGTCAACTGGCTCGCCATTGACCCCCAGGCGCGGCGCATCACCGTCAGCCGGCTGCCGGACCCAGACGACATCTCCGTTGACGTGGACGAGCAGCAGGTCGTCGAGTTCTACACCCGCTAACAGCTACCAGCTACCAGCTACAAGCTAACGGCAAGGGAGAGTGGCGAGATGATAGAGGAGCTGGCCCCGAGCATGGTGGCACTCGAGCTGTCGGACAAGTACGGCAAGTTTGCCGTCGAGCCGCTGGAGCAAGGCTTCGGCCACACGCTGGGAAACGCTTTTCGGCGGGTGCTGCTGGCGCATATCCCCGGGGCGGCCATTACCGACGTGCGCATCGAGGGCATCGCCCATGCCTTCGCCACCATCGAGGGGGTCTACGAGGACGCCACCGAGATCATCCTAAACCTCAAGGAGCTTGCCATCAAGCTTCATCCTGAGAGCGACGCTCAGGAGGCGCTCATCGCGCGCATTGATGCTCGCGGCAAGGGCGAGATCGTCGGGGCCGACGTGATCTGCCCGCCCGGGGTCGAGATCATCAATCCCGACATTCACATCGCCGAGCTGACCGCCGCCGGGGCCTCCCTGGCCATTGATATGTGGATCGAGCGCAACACCGGGTATCGCCCCGTGGAACAGCCGGGGCGGGAGAAGCGCGGCACCGAGGTCGTACCTGTGGACGCTCTGTTCTCTCCCATCGCCAGAGCCACCTACGCCGTGGAGCCCACACGCCTGGGGAATCGCACCAACCTCGACCGCCTGATCCTGGAGGTCTGGGGCGATGGCACCGTGATGCCCGACGAGGCGGTGCAGACCGGCGCGGAGATCCTGGCGCGCTACATCCACGTCTTCGGCGATATTGAGGTGCTCGAAGAGGAAGAGGAAGCGGAGGTGGCCGAGGAGGAAGAGGCGCTCATCCGCGTGCTCGCCTACCCCATCGAAGAGATGGAGTTCTCCGTTCGCACCTTCAACTGCCTGAAGAAGGAGAGCGTCAACAGCGTCGGCGAGTTGATCGAGCGCACGGAACAAGAGCTGCTCGACATCCGCAACTTCGGCAAGCGCTCGCTGGAGGAGGTCATCCAGAAGCTGGCTCAGTTCGAGCTGGCGCTGCGCGAGCCGGTCGAAACTGAGGAAGAGCTGGTGGAGGAAGAGGACGGGTAACGGCGGAGGCGGGAGGCAAGATGCGGGAAGCGGGAAACGACTTGAGAGCCGCTACCCGCCGCGCTTGCCTCGGGCTCGCTTCTCGCCTCCCGCCTTCAAGTGCCCTTTGCCCGCCGTACTGAGAGGGACACGGGAAATGCGACATCGTAAGGATCACAGGAAGCTGGGGCGGGCCACCGATCAGCGCCTGGCGCTGCTGCGCAGTCAAGTGGACTCGCTGTTCCGGCACAGCCACATCCGCACCACGGTGGAGAAGGCCAAGGAGACCCAGCGGCTGGCTGAGAAGCTCATCACTCTGGCCAAGCGCGGGGACCTGGCCGCTCGCCGCCGCGTGCTGCGGCAGGTGCGCGACCGGGACCTGGTAAGCCACCTCTTTGAGGAGATCGCTCCGCGCTATGAAGGCCGCGAGGGTGGCTACACACGCGTCATAAGAGCCGGGCGGCGACAGGGCGATGACGCCCAGATGGCCATCCTGGAACTCGCTGACTGAGCAACGACGGGCAAAGGGCAAGCGGGAAGGGCGAACGGCAGCGACAGCAGCGACGGCACGGCGACAGCTACGGCAACGGCGACGGCAAGGCATACCGCAGGGAATGACGGGCAAACAGCACGGGGGACAGGGCAAAGGGGAACCGCAGACGACAGGCAAAGAGCAAGGGGGAAAGGGCAAGGCGTAACAGCGAATGACAGGCAACCTGTCCGCGGTGACCTTCGCCGCGGCGGATCGGCAAAGGGCGGTGCTGTGGCCCCTTTGCCCTTTGCCCTTTGCCCGCCGTGAGGATGCCTCGGATGCGCAGAGTGTTGCTGGTGGTTCAATACGACGGCACCGACTACCACGGCTTCCAGCAGCAGCCCGGCTTGCGAACCGTGCAGCAGGAGTTGGCGCTGGTCCTGAACCGGGTGCTCGGCGAGGAGGTCACGGTCACCGGCGCCGGGCGAACCGATGCCGGAGTGCATGCCCTGGGCCAGGCAGTGGCCTTTGACACGAATAACCCGATACCGATAGAGAACCTGGCCCGCGCTCTCAACGACGCGCTGCCCGAGGACATCGGCATCGTCAGCGCCGAGAACGCGGACGCCGAGTTCCATCCGTGCTATGACGCGAAGGGCAAGCTGTACTCCTATCGCATACTCAACCGGGAGTTGCCCTCGCCCTTCATCAATCGGTACGCGTGGCACGTTCCCGAGCCGCTGGACGTGCCGATGATGTCCGCGGCCGCCGAGAAGCTCGTCGGAGAGCACGATTTCGCCTCCTTCTGTGCTTCCGGGGGCTCAACCGAGAGCACCGTGCGCACCTTGCGGAGGCTGGACGTGCAGCGCGAGGGCGAGCTGGTCGAGATGCGTCCTGAGGCCGATGGCTTTCTGTACATGATGGCTCGCATCATCGCGGGGACGCTGGTGGCGGTCGGGCGCGGCGAGCTGTCGCCGGAGGAAGTCGGCAGGATCGTGGACGCCCGCGACCGCAGGCGAGCAGGCCCCACCGCGCCCCCGCAGGGGCTGTCGCTGGTTAGGGTGATATACTGACGCCGACGGGCCTCTGATGCTTGTCGCGACGCACAGTCGAGGAGGAAAGCCGCATGCAGGACAAGACACGCTCGGCCTATCCGGACGAAGTGACGCGCAAGTGGTATATCGTAAGCGCCAGGGGCAAGGTGCTCGGACGCCTGGCCTCAGACGTTGCGGCCGTGCTGCGCGGCAAGCACAAGCCGACCTTCACGCCGCACGTGGACTGCGGCGATCACGTCATTATTGTGGACGCGGAGGGTGTGCGACTGACCGGGCGCAAGCCGGAGCAGAAAAGGCGCTACCGCCACGGCGGCTACCCGGGGCACCTGCGCTCGGAAAGCTACGGCCGCCTGCTCGAGAAAGAGCCCGACAAGGTCGTCTGGCGCGCGGTCAAAGGCATGCTTCCGCACAACATCCTGGGCCGCACTATGCTCAGGAAGCTCCGGGTCTATGCCGGGTCAGAACATCCGCACGAGGCGCAACAACCTGAGCCGCTGCCCGAACATCTCCAGACGTAATCATTCGCCGGGCGAGCGAGAGGAGGAGAGCAACTTGGCGGAGCAGAGACCGTACGGGACGGGAAAGCGCAAAGATGCCACCGCAAAGGTGTGGCTTGAGCCGGGAGCGGGCGAGATCGTCATTAACGACATGCCGGCCGGCGAGTACCTCAAGCGCGTACAGCTGGAGGCGATGGTCAGGCAACCGCTCGTGCTCACGCAGACCGAGGAGCACTACAACGTGCGCTCGCGCGTCATGGGCGGCGGGCTGGCCGGTCAGGCCGGCGCGGTGCGTCACGGCATCGCGAAGGCGCTGGTCGAGGCGGACCCTGAGCTGAGGTCGGTGCTGGGGCCCGCGGGGCTGCTGACGCGCGATCCCCGCGTTAAAGAGCGCAAGCACGCCGGCTTCCGCAAGGCGCGGCGGGGCAAGCAGTTCTCCAAGCGCTAGCTAACGGCAACGACGGCAATAGGCAATGGGCAATGGTAGGACTAACCGCGAAGAGCCGGTGGGGTGGTCCCTATTGCCCATTGTCCATTCCATTGCCTGTTGGGAGGCGCGCTATGATCCCTCGGTTCAGTCTCCTCGTCGCGACAGTTCTGCTCCTCTGCCCGACGGCGCCCCGGGCCTGCGCCTCCGCTCATCTCGCGGAGATCTCCGCCCGGGTCGTTGCCTACGGTCAGGTGTACTTCGATGAGGAGGAGGGCCTGCGGCGGTTCGATGAGCAGTCCGGCTTCGTCCGGGACTGGGATGGGCGGCTCAACGTCGCGGAGGCCACGCTCAACTACGCAGGCGCTCTGTTTGAGGTCGGCACCGACCCTGCCGGGGTCGCGGGCCTGATCGGGGCGACCCTCAGCCAGCAGGACCGGGACCAGCGGTCCGCCACCTGCGGGCTGTTTCGCTGGTTCGCCAAGGATGAGGCTGAGTACGAGGTCATCCCCACGCTCTATCTGGCGCCCGTGCTCGCCCACCTCACGCGCGAGCTGTCACGGGCCTCAGGCGCAGCCAGCGTCTCGTCGCTGAGCGAAAGCTGTCGGCTGGCGCTGCAAGCGCTCCTGGCCCGTCCGGTCCCGGCGGAGGAGGTGGGGGCTTTGATGTATGCCGGCGCGGTGTGCAGCCTGGGTGCCACGCTTGGGGAATCGGCGGGGCAGGAGAGAGGCGCGAACGTGGTGCGGCAGTGGCTGGGCGGGATACCGGCACGCGGGGCCTCCGAAGGACACCGGCTGACCTACGACGCCCTGAAGATCGGGGGTCTGCGCTGGGCGTGGCAGAGCGCGCTCGATGACACGGCGCGTGTGGATGCCGAGGCGGCCCTGGGGCTGCTCTACCGCGATCTGCTCCAGCGCTATCAGCCCAGGGCCGCCGCTGTCGGCGGCGCCGTCCGCCAGGCGTACGCGGCAGACTACACGGGCGCAACCGGCGTAGGCAGGTATCTTCTGGCCGCCGACCTGCCCTCGGCTCTGGACGCGGCGGAGGACGTGGGCCCGCTCGCGATGTACTTCGGGCTCAGCGACTACCAGCTTCCCCCCGAGTTGCGCGCGCTCGCCGAGGACCGCGACCAGCCCTACGAGGTGCGCACTCGGACCCCGGAGGACGAGGCAGCCGAGAAGCCCGAACTCACCACCTGCACCTACGTGACATCTCACTTCACGCTGGGGGCGATGAGCGGCTCGGTCAGCGATGCTGACATCCCCATCCTTGCCACCTGGGACCTCGCCGAGCGGCCCACGAGCTACTTCTACCTGCTCGGAGCGCCCGCTCACCTCAGCAGCGTGCAGAGCGGCCCGCTGGCCCTGTGCAGCTTCAACTTCGACAATGTGGGCGTTCTCAAGCGCCGTCAGGTGGCCGTGCGCGGGGTTCTGGGGCTCCGCGAGGGGATGGGCACGGTGCTGGTGAACGGCCACGAGTGGATCGGCGAGCCGGAGGCCCTTTCGCAGGGCACCACCATCGCGCTGCGGCGCGGCAGCTCGTATCTGGGCGTCAAGATCCTGGAGTGTGGCTCCATCGAGAGCGGGGGCCTGGAGGGTGGTGTCAGTCCCGGCGTGATCGCCTGGTCCGCGGAGGGGGACGCAGGCAGGCTTATGCTCGACGTCTATGGCCGCCAGGCCAAGTATGCGTTGCGCGCGCCGCTGCAGAACGTGCGCGTCGGCCTGCTCCTGGAGGTCGCTGCGCAGAGCGCATACGAGAGCCTCGAGAACTTCGCCAGGCACGTGGCCCGGCGGCGCGTGGGGCAGCACACTGAGTACCGCAAGCGCCGGGCGCGGGAGTTGGAGGAGGGCGGGCCGCTCCGCGAGCACGAGCCCAAGAGCAAGGCAGAGATGGTCTTCGTCCGCTCGCTGGAGCACTCTATGAGCCTTGATGCCGACGATGTGCAGCTTGGCCTGGTCGAGGACCTGCTGGCCAACAGGCTGATATCGCGGACCCTCCCGGTCGAGCTGTCCCCCAACTACCTGTGGCTCTCGCCGGCGCTCGCGCTGGAGGCTGGCGTCTCGGTGCAGGCTGCCCTTGGGCCGTGAGGCCGCGTGTGCGGCATCCCGTACAAATACGAGCGCACCCAAGGGGTGCGCTCGTAGGTTAGATCCCCTGCCCTTGCTAGTTGAAGATGGGTGGTAGAGGAGGCAGGGGCACGTCCGCTCCTCCGCCGCCTCCCGGCGGAGGCGGTGGCACGCCACTTCCGCCGCCGTTTCCGCCACCGTCGTCGCCGCCGCCGTTGCCGCCGTTTCCTCCGTCCGCGGGCGGCTGAGCGCCGCTGCCGTTCCCCCCGCCGTTATCGAGTGAGTCGCCCTGGTACGGGTGGTTGCCCCCGCTGCCACAGGCTGCCACCATCAAGACGAAGATGATCAGAACCGCCATCGTAAGGTAGATTGCTCTCACTGGGAGTCTCCCCTCTCGCTGCACTGAGCGGCCTACGGGGGGAACTTCGCCGCGCGCGCCGCGATTCCTTCTTCTCCGGGCAGAACTCTTGCCTTTGCCTGCCGCCGTACAGTGCTGGATTCTCCCCCTGGGCTAGGATTGCCTCGCTCGGCCCCGCACTCGCCAGGTGCCCGTGCTTCGACCGAACCCGTGAGCACCCGAAGGCGCCCTTTCTAGCCGATCACTGGCGGTCGGCAGCAGGAGCACCTATGACACAGGGCGAAACACATCACAATTCAGTTGTGTCCTTGTCAGTGTGACAAATGGCGGGCAATGAGGTTGACGAGCTACCACGCGGCGTGGTACTGTCCCCACGCTCCGATACCGGAGCGGCGCGTCAATTAGCCGGTTGGACCAACCAGCTCACCAGCAGTGGCAGTATGGACAGGAGGTACCTGGATGAGGAAGATCCCCATGCTGCTGGGCATCCTGGCAATCCTCGTACCGCTAGTGATACTTGGCGGATGTGGTGGTGGGGCGAGTAACTGGGCATCCCGGCCCCACATATCGGTCGAGAACGCGACTTGCACCTATGTCAGTCCTGGGCCGGGCGTTATCGGGACCTCGCCTCCGGGCATGCGGTATACCTATTCCTTCCCCGGGACACACGGGGAGGTCACGCACTGTCTGGACTTGCGGGGACCTAGTGCCACGGCCTTTCGATGCGCCGGTTGTTATCACGGCGTCCGGGAATGGAAGGAGGATGAGTACGGACGCAAGCACTGGATCAAGGAAACTGTTACGTTCGATGAGGGTGGCACGCATACGGTGATACTCGAGCTAGAATTTGACGCGTACAGCCGGGTTTCCTTGTGTACGGCCACTCTCGACGGTACCGTCTGTCGCCTATCGATCCCCCCCGGCGGGGGCGCCCATTGCTAGTGCTGGCATTGGCCGCGTCGTCTAGCAGGAGGGGCGTCAGTACCACTTGACGTTCTGCCATCGTCTCTAGGTGACGCAGTGAGCGTGTGGTGTTCATCCGTGGCGGCGAGGAATGCCACGCAGGGCGGGTTGCGGATCGTCAGGAGTTGGTAAGAGCTGTTCCAGGGCTATGATGGAAAGGGCTGGTCAAGCGTGAGCATGCACAGCCGCATGGGTCCTCAGGTTCTGCTGGTGGCGGCGGTCGCCCTTGTAATAGCTGGATGTGGTGGTGGGGGCGGAAATGGCCAGGGCGGTGGCGGTGGCGCCGGGGCACCCCCCTCTGCGCCGCCCTCCCCTGCCCTGACCGTCAACCTGACTGCGGACGACGCCGCGGTATCCACTGGAGGAAGCACTGCCCTCCGGTGGACATCGACCGCTGCCGCCACGGTGGCATCGTCGAACTTCGGTGCGACTAGCGTCAGCGGAGCCAAATGGGTAACCCCGGCTGGAACCACTGTCTATAGCATCACCGTAACAGGGCGAGGCACGAGCGCCAGCGATACTGTGAGAGTTCGCGTCGACGGCAGCATACCCCCTGGCAAGATCGCCTTCTCAACCGATGTTGACGACGGCAACGAGGAGATCTACAGGATGAAGACCGATGGGGGTTCCTGGGTTTGCCTGACGCACCACCCGGCGCATGACACAAGTCCGGCCTGGTCGCCGGACGGCACTGAGATTGCCTTCGTGTCCAGGTTTGGGCGCCCCTCTGGCATCTACAAGATGAACGCCGACGGCACAGGACAGACGCGCTTGACCCCAAGTAGTCTTGCTAATCCAGGTCATCCTGCTTGGTCACGGGACGGCACGAAGATCGCGTTCGACAACTCCATCTTCGTCTTGAGCAGCGACGGCACGGGCATCAGCCCACTCACCGCCTGCGCGCCGGGGTCGGACATGCAGCCCAGTTCTGGCCCTTCGCCACCGGGAACCTACGACAGCTCCATCTACGTCATGAAGAGCGACGGCACGGGCATCAGTCTACTCACGCCCTCGGGGCCGGGGTCGGACATGCAGCCCACTTGGTCGGCAGACGGCACCCAAATCGCCTTCCACCACCAGGAGAATGGGCGCAGTAACGTCTATGTGATGAATAGCGACGGTAGCGGACGAGCGCCCCTGACTGCTACGGGAGGTAAGAGCCCAGCTTGGTCGCCCGACGGCACCAGTATAGCCTTCGTCAGGGAGGTTGGAGAGCAGGGGGAGGTCTACCTGATGAATACCAACGGTACGGGACAGACGCGCCTGACTGACGGAGGCGGCGAAGGCCCCGCGTGGTCGCCGAACGGCAAGAAGATCCTGTTCGTCAGGTGGTGCGACGGCAACTGGCGGATCTACGTGATGAACAGCGACGGCAGCGGGCAGACCAGGCTCACGAACGCGCCGGATTCCTCGGACACTGATCCGGCCTGGAGTCTGAACTGACTCAGCGATCTCAACTGGCCCTCGTCCCCGAGCAAACACGAGGGCGCTGGCGTCGCGCACCCGCCCGCTTTGTCGTCCACAAGTACGCCGCCTGGCAGAGTTCCTTCCTGTGGGCGCTCGACTGCTCAATTGACCAGGTGCACTTCCGCGGCTTGTACTTCGACGTGACCTCGCCGCACCGCTACGCCAACCACCACCACGGCTGCGGCTACCCGCGCCCGGATTCCAGCGGAGCGCTTGCGCTCCGGGACGTGCGCGGGTGCGAGCAGGAGCCCCTCAGCGGGTGAGGCGACGCATCAGCGGCGTTCTGTTGAGTAGCAGCACGAAAAGCAGTACCGCGACCGCGAAGTCCAGGCCGTTGAGGGTTGCTACGGTGGCGTCCATTGTACGCCCTCCTTGCAATCGAACGATAGTTCGATTATAGCCGTAGCGGGCACCGGTGTCAAGCCCCGCAAGCAGGTTATTGCCCACGGGTTTGCCTGGCATCTCGCACGCGAGTATAATGATGCTGGCTCACACCCGAAGGAGGGCCGATCTATGCGCGACTTCCCCGCACTGCTGCTCATCGTGCTGGCTCTCGCGGCGGCTGTGCCCGCGGGCGCGGTGACGGTTGAGGATGTGCTCTTCTACATCCCCTTCGAGGGCGATCTGGAGCCGCGCATCGCCGCCGGTGAAGCAACGCCACAGGTGAAGGGCGAGTTTACCTTCGCTGACGGGTATCGCTGGCAGGGCGTGCTGGTGGGCGGGCCGGACATGCAACTGACGTACCCCGCGCCGGGCAACGTGAATCCCGCTGAGGGAACCGTGATGTGCTGGGTCAAGCCCGTGGACTGGGAGGCGCGCGACGGCCGGCATCACTGGTTCTTCGACCTGCGTGCGCGCGAGGGCCCTGGCCGCTTCATCCTCTACAAGTATGCCGCCTGGCAGACTTTCTTCTACGTGCGCAGCGACGACGCGACCATCCAGGTGGCCAAGTCCAACCACATGTGGCAGCCGGGCGAGTGGACGCACGTCGCCGGGACCTGGCGCGAGGGCGAGAACATCATCTACGTCAACGGCAAGCGCACGGGCGACGCCGAGGGCATCCCGCTAACCGAGCCGCAGGAGTCTTTCCGCATCGGGTCGCCCAGCGGCGCCGATCATCCCGACAGCGTTATGGACGAGTTGATTATCTTCGACCGGGCGCTCACCGAGACCGAGGTTGCTGCGGTCTACGGCAAGCTGAGCGGGGCGACCGAGGAGCAGGAGCTGGCGATCGGGCGCATGAGGGAGGCGCCTACCATTGACGCAAGGTGGGAGCCGCAGGAGTGGGGGGAGGCGGCCGGCGTCGTGGGTCTGCACGACACTGTAACCGGTCAGGTGATGCCGCATCCGACCGTCTTCCTCGTGGGCTACGACGATGAGAACCTCTACCTTGCAACGCACTGGGCCGTGCCGCCGGAGGTGGCCGACTCGCCGGTCCGATATTCCAAGGGGCCGGTGGTGGCCGAGGCAACCGAGCGTGACGGTGCGCTAAAGGACGACGACAGCGTGCGTTGGATACTGCAGTCCGTTGAGGACGGGACGCGCTATGACCTGGGCTGCAATCCGCGGGGAGTGCGCTTTGATGCCCGGCAGGGGGACCGGAGCTGGGACCCCCACTGGCGCTGCGAGTCGGCCTACGACGAGAATGAGTGGGTCGTGGAGGCGGCGGTGCCCTGGAGCGCGCTGGGCGGGGCGCCCGAGGATGGTGCGCAGTGGTGGCTCGACTTCAGGCGCGGCTGGAGGCGGCTGCTTCGTGCCGACACCTGCTGGAGCCGGCAGAAGCGGGGGCGGCCCGGCGGCCTCGCCACCTTCGTCGGCGACGGTCCGAGGCTGCAGCTTACTGGGCTGCATGGGCTTGGCTCCGGTGAGGTAGACCTGGCGGCACGGATCTTCTCGGGGCGCGATACGGAGGTGCAGTTGAGCGCCCGCACCGACAGCGGCGAATACAGGCTGGACGAGACACTGCACATCTCGGCCGGCGACGCTGCCACCGTGCAGAAGCAGGTCCGGCTGAATGACGAGACGGCGACAACGCTCGAGATCACGGCAACCGAGGGCGCCATGACCGTGGCGTCGCTGCGCATGCCGTTCACATTCCGGTCGGCGCTGGAGGTGGAGCTGCTCGCCTATCCATCGCAGCAGCGGATCGCGGTGGTGCTCCTGGTGCCCGGTGCATCCCAGGCCGCGGGCGAGAGCACGGTGCAGGTGCGACTGACGCGCGGCGAGACGGTGCTCGCGACGCGGAAGGTAAGCGCGTTCGACGCAGATCGCAGCACGGTGGAGTTTGACCTGGCGGGGGAGCCGGAGGCCGACTACGAGGTGCAGGTCACGGTGCTGCGGGGCGGCGAACCGATCGGCGAGGAGACGCTTAGCTACACCAAGCGGCCGCTGCCTGAGTGGTGGGGCAACACCATCGGCATCACCGACGAGGTCCCGGCGCCGTGGACGCCGCTGGAGGTCGAGGGTTCGCGCATCGGCTGCTGGGGCCGGGAGTACGAGTTCGGCGGCGGCATCTTCCCCATGCAGATCACCTCCCAGGGCCAGCAGCTCCTGGCCGCGCCCATCAGCCTGCGAGCGAGCATCGCTGGCAAAGAGGCTGAAGCCTCGGCCCCGACCTCCGAGGTCAGCCAGGAGACAGAGGGCCGGGTCAGGGCGCGGTGCGTCTCGTCGTTGGGCGGACATCGGGTCGAGACCGACGGCTACCTGGAGTTCGATGGGATGTACTACACGACGCTCAGCCTCCGAGCGGAGGCCGATGCCACGCTCGACTCCCTGGCCGTGGAGATTCCGATGCGGCGCGAGGCGGCCACGCTCTTTTACTCCGGCGACTACGGCACCAGGGATACGGGGCTGACGCCCGCCGAGCGCTGGTCACATTCCTTCAAGCCCTGCCTCTGGCTGGGCAACGAGCGCGTCGGCCTTCAGTGGTTCGCGCAGTCCACGAAGGGTTGGGCCTTCGAAGATGCGGCCGAGAACATCGTCGTTGAGCCGGGGGACGACCGCCTGACGCTCCGCCTCAACTTCGTGACCGCGCCGCTGGGAATGAAGAGGGGCGACGAGCTGAGCATCGAGTTCGGTCTGCACGCCACGCCCGTCCGTCCCTTCCCCAAGGGCTGGCGGAACTGGCGCATGGGGAAGACCGGGGTGCCCTACGTCAACATCCAGCCCTGGGCGACCGGCTGGTCGGTCGCGGACGCCTACCCGGTCGCTCACGAGAACGCCCGGAAGAGCTTCGATGCACGCCTGGCGCAGGGCGTCATCACCTTCCCCTACCTGGCGATCCAGGATATGGCCGCGTACACACCCGAGTACCAGCGCTTCCGCGCCGAGTGGAAGACGCTCCCCTCGCCCGAGCCGGCGCCGCCGGGCGATCGGCCCCGGGCGGTGCGCACTGCGGTCTGTCCGAATGCGCGCGGCTGGCAGGACTTCTTCCTCTGGGCGCTGGAGCGCTCGATTGACCAGGTGGATTTCCGCGGCCTGTACTTCGACGTGACCTCGCCGCGCCGCTGCGCCAACCGCCACCATGGCTGCGGCTACCAGGCGCCTGACGGCTCCCGGGTTGGCGAGTGGAACATCCTGGCCAGCCGCGAGATGCAGAAGCGCATCTACGTGCTGATGAAGTCGAAGCGGCCCGACTCGATCATTATGATTCACAGCTCCGGCAGCATCTTCATGCCGCAGC
>Ga0114922_10003904_pt1 | contig 13869 bp, 15 predicted proteins | sample AartaG_FD_100975 | JGI IMG/M metagenome (GOLD analysis project Ga0114922, IMG submission 100975) | Deep subsurface microbial communities from Aarhus Bay to uncover new lineages of life (NeLLi) - Aarhus_00045 metaG | ecosystem: Environmental > Aquatic > Marine > Oceanic > Sediment | place...
ACCTCCAGACCCCAGGTCGTGTTGCCCGGGTCGGGGCTGGCCCAATTGACACGGAATGCATCTCCCGGCTGCAGCGCCCAGGGCGAGGGCAGGGCCGTCTCCCGGCCGGTCAATCGGAGATTCACGTCGGCCCCGACACCGGCCACCCTTACCGTAAACAAACGGGCGTCGTAGTCTGCGCCCTGAGCTGAATCGATGCTGATCCCCAACTCCGACCTGCCCGACCCGCCCGCGAAATGACAGCGCACAAACACCAGCCGAAAGCGCAGGTTGAGCGAGAAGGTCTCGTCGATGTCGCCGCTGCCGCTGGCCGTTTTGGCAACCACCCGGACGGCCTGGATGCGCCAGGCCTCGGCCAGCTCGACCTGCTCACGCTGACGGGCCGCCTCGACGACTTCCAGAATGCTCCGGGGAATCGAACCGCTCATGATCGCTTAGTCCGTCTGGTCAAGGATGTGGTCCGCCAGCGTTTCCTCGGCGGAAATGTTGACCTTGAAAGGCACGCCGATGAGGTCGCCTAACCCGCTGCTGGCCGGCGGAACCCGCACCGTCGCGTCGCCGACGAAGACCACGTCGATGAGCGTGCGCTTGCGGTGCTGATTCTCGGCCGAGATGTAGTAGACGATCAGGCTGATCGCATCCTGGATGCCCAGCAGTTTCTCGGCCGCGTCCCCATCGAAGCTGAACACGAACCCCGAAACGCGGTGCAAGCCGCGCCCGTAGGTGCCCTCCGGACCGTAAGGCTCCTCCTGACCGGCGTAGCGTATGGGCTCCACGCCCGGCTGGTACACCAGCGAGTTCGCCCCGTCGATGGTCGTCTCGGTATACGGAGAATCCATCAGCTTGGTGGACATCTTCCGATGGGCGAGAAGCCAGATCATTGCCATCTCCCCGCTCGTAGCGGCCGACCTCCGAGTCGGCCGTGCTTGGTCCTTGGGCTCGACCTCCAAGTCGGCCGGGTTCCAGGCCGCGGCCGACTTCCGCCGTCGAGGCGCACAGTCCCGCGTTCCGCCTCCCGCCCACGACTTTGCCCGCCGCCCGGGAAGCCGCTAGTGCGGGTTGCGGTTGTACCCCCGCTCGACCTTCACCATGAAGCTCTGCCGACAACTCGCTTCAGCCGCCCGGGCCCCGGACGAGCCCGGCGGATAGCCCAACGTCCAGCTCCGATCGTCGAACCCCTCCGCACCTTCAACGATGCCGTCCTCGTCGGTGAGCAGGTCGTCGAAGTAATCCTCGACCGCGCCCACCGCGTTCAGAATGGCGTCGTGTGGATTGTCGGAGACGACGTCGGTCACCAGTCGCATGCCCAGCGAGACCCGCACCACCTTGTCGCCCTCGGTCGTGCCCGCGGGCTTCGTTTCCAGCACCGAGACGGTCATGAAGGGACGCACGTACTCGCCGAAGTCGGCCTCACCCTCCTCGATCCGACGGAAGGGTCGGCTCGAGGTCGGCGGGTCGGCCTTCAGGTTGGAGCGCAGGTCGCTCATCAGTGCCTGCAGCGCCGCCTTGACGGTTGTGCGATCGGAGGTGGCCATTACGCGTTGCTCTCGGGTGACCCGGTTGCCATGTTTTGACCCGCAGGTAGCGGCCTGCGTCCTCGCAGGCCGTTGAGGTGGAAAGGCTTGATTGCCCCAAACCGGCCGGCGGGGCTGAGGGCGACCAAGGCGGGAGCCCGAAGGGCCGCTACGACCCCGGCGATCCATCGATCCAGCCGCGACAGAGCACTAGAACCCCGACAGATCCTCGCGGGTCATGACGCGTTCGGCGCCGGTCGCCCGCCCGGCGAATCCGCCGAGCGTGCTGGCCGACGGAGCGCTGGCTGCCGGCAGTTCGATCTCGCCCGAGGCCGCTCGCTGCAACCAGGTTACGGCTGCGTCCCGCCGGGCAACCGCCTCCGACGAAATCGGCGGACGACGCAGCCGCAGCCGGTACTCCGCCAGGTCCAAAGCCATGCTCGTCAGGATCCCGGCCAGCTCCGGATGACGGCTCAGGTCGATCGGCACCGCGTAGCGCCGGGCCAGGTAGGCGTCCACCTCGCCTTCAGCACCGGCCCGGGCCTCGTTCACCACCGCTTCGTTGGGCGTCCCCGCGCCCGTGTCGTCGGTCAACTGCACGTACACGGCGCTGCCCAGGCGCGTCTCGATGTCGCTGTTGCTGATGTAAGCCATGGCCGAGTCCGCCCCTCGCTACGACGGCAGTACGAACGTGGTCCGCACCGCGAACTGCCAGTACCCGTAGGTCAGCCGATAGCGGGCCCGCACGCCGTAGAGGAATTTCTCGCGCCGAAAGGCCTCTTCGCTGCCCTCGGCCAGAGCGTCGAACTCGACCGGCTCACGGTCCTGGAAGATCAGCGGCCGCACCACCCCGTCGGTCTTGAGCAGGTACCAGATGGCGGCGTTGGTCAGCCAGGGCAGCGTGATCACCCGGGCCGCCCCCTGCAAGACGTTCGTCGTGCTGCTGACCACGGTGGCGTTCACCGCCTCCAGGACCGTCAGGTACATGGTCGGCGGCACGGCGCAGACCAATCCGGTGGCGGCGATAGCCATCTTGTCGCCCACGTCGTCCTTGAAACCCATCATCTGGGCGATGGCCTGTTTGAGCGACCCGCGGAACTCGTCAACCGTGGCGTTGGACGGCGTGGTGGCGTCGTAGGTCAGGTCGTTGTCCTGGTTCCCCGACTCGCCCGACGAGTGGGTGTCGGCGAAGAAGGGGACCCCGTCGTAAGCCAGAGCATCGGCCCCGCCGCCCAACTGCAACAGTTGGGCCGGCAGGAAGGCCCGGCGTACGAACGACGAAGTCAGTTACGCCGTGCCCCAGTGCGAGGAATCGAGCGGCGGTGATACAGCATCTGTTGCGCCAAATTGTCGAGCGTCTGCGTATTACGTATCTCTTGCTGTCTCGGAGGTGACTTCTTCAGCGAGTAATCCAAGTACGGCCTCGTAGCGTGTCCCGAACGTCGTCCAGAACGTGTTTTTCGGCCAGTCCTCGACCATCTCTCGCGAGGACTTGGCGAAGGCTGATGTTGATGTGCTGAACTTACGCCTCAGATGCTCGATGCGATCATCTTCGAAGAATGACCGAAGAGCCCCATTGGTACAACATCCCAGGTCGACCATCATCCGGCAGGAGTCGACGGCGGCATCCAGGGAGATGTCTTCCCCGAATACCTTGTGCACCAAGCGCTGATAGGACATGGGGGTGAGCTGCGCCGCATCGTCGAGGGTTGAAGCGGACTGAATCACTTCGGAATGGAGCGCATTCGCGAGCTTGTCTTGCTTGCGCAGGTCTCTGGCGAGCTCACTGAAACCGGACCGCCATTCCGGCGATAAACAGCTCTCCGATTTGTAGACCCATGCGCGTGACATGAAGTTGAACGCGTGCTGCAGTACGGTTAGAAGCTGAATCTCAACCCGAGCCGGACGCACCGAACGTGTATAGCGTGGCTGCATCACGGCAACAATGTGTCTGGCTCGGTATCCGTCTTCGCGTGACAGGTTCTCGTCGGACTCGACCTCCAGATCGTCCGAGTCCTGCTCCCTATAGAAGAATCGTGCTACCACATCAACTTCACGCTGTGTGGCAACTACGATCCGGATACCGGCGAGATCCTGCAGTTGATCGGCAGAGATGCCAAGACGCCTTGACTTCTTTGCAGCGCGGCCAAAATCCTTCAGCCGTGATGAGATTGAAAACAGGCTGATGGGCCCAATGTCCTCAATGAAGAAGTCCAGGTCCGTAAGAAGCTGCCGAACCGCGCGCGCGTGCGGCCGAATGTGTTTTCTATATTCTGCCTCGGTCATGGGTTCAATCTTGGGCTGCCCACCTTCTGTTTATTTGTTTTCCAAATGAGCCCGCCTTATGTCATGCCTTCCAGATAACACGCCAACGCAATACCTGCGTAAAGAGCTTTCTGTCAAATGGTTACGGCTCGTCGGGCCGTGTCCCGCGGTCTTATCTGGATTGGGCATCATACGCCGCCGGTCCCGGCTGACGCATGACGTCTCGCCGCTCATTTGTCTGCCGCGGCGGCCGCACCGGCCACGGCGACTCCACTTGTAGCATGCACGCCGCAGCGCGCCTCCGCCGCGATGGTGGCGCTGGCGGTCTCGCTCCAGGGGCCCTTGTCGCCACCGGACTTCACGCAGCGCAGCATACCACGCGCGTCCATACACCAAACGACACACGCGTGTCAAGGTCCCGCACACCAAGTCTCCGCACGCAACGAATCCGTGGCTGCCCAAATGGGGCAGCCTAACATCCGCGTCCTACTCCCGTCCGACACGGCCGGAAACCAGCACGGAACGGCATCTGAGAGAATCGGGCACCCCTTGACGTGTCGCCCAATAGGTGCATAATCCGCTTAACGTTAGCGGGGATCGGTCGGGTCCCCGCGTGTACCGTCACTTCTTTTGCCAAGGAGTCCTGTCATGCCCATCAAATACGCGCTTTTCGAGAACAACGTCACCGCCGACCCCGACGACTACATGGCCATCGTCCAAATCGGCGGCAGTGCCGAGAGCGGGGACCTGGTGCAAGACATCATCGATCAGGGCACGACGGTCAATAGGCCGGACATCCTGGCGGTGACCGCAGCCCTGAAGCTCGCCTGCCAGCGGCGGGTCGAGCAGGGCCAGCGGGTCAACTACTTCGGCATGGTCGAGTTCTTCCCCCGGGTCAAGGGCATCTTCACCGGGGCCACCGACACCTTCGACCCGGCCCGGCACCACATCGACATCGGGGCCAACCCCGGCTCGGAGCTGCGCGAGGCCGTCCGCAAAGGCGCCACGGTGGAAAAGGTCGAGGCCGTCAAGCCGTCGCCCAATCCCATCGAGTACCGCGACATCGGCTCCGATACGACCAACGACCAGATCACGGCCGGCAACATCGGCCAGCTCTCCGGCAGCCGGCTGAAATTCGACCCGGGTCAGGCCGACGAGGGGGTCTTCTTCGTGGCCACCGCCGGCGGCGAGACCAAGGTGGCCACCGTCCAGAAGAACAAGCCCGCTCAAGTGGTCTTTCTGGTCCCGGCGACGCTCGTGGCCGGCACGTACAACATCGAGGTCCGGGCCCGGATCGCCGGCGGGACCGAGCTGCGAACCGGCCGCCTGGACCCCGTTCTAACCGTGTAATCTGATAATCTGGGTAAATTAGGAGGTCTGTAGGGGGCTTTCCAGCGTCAAAAAACCGTGCCCAAGCCGGTATCGGCTCCCGCGCCTTACTTGGTGTTGACCGCTGCGCCCGAGCAAGGGGGCGGCACCCGACATCACCGATACGCGGTCCCTGTATCACCGATGCGCAGCCCGCGTAACAGCGATACGCAGTCCGCGGGGCTCCTGGCGCGCCACCGTAGCGACTCCCAGGAGCAGTGAAGCCGTGGCGGTATGATCAGCGCGGGGTGCTCGGGACGCTTGCTTGCAGCCCGCCAGCGAGCGCCACACAATCTTAGAATGGACCCTTTCGCGGGACGACCTCTGGCGACACTGGAGCACGCCGACCTTGAAGGGTTGGTTGAGCGCTGTGTGTCCGAGAACGTGCACTTAGACTACAAGCTCGACCTCGGCGAGCTACTGTCACCCAACAACGACCGCGCCCGAAACGCGCGGCAGGAGTGCCTGGCCGACCTGACTGCATTCGCCAACGCCTTCGGTGGGCTTGTGCTGTGGGGCGTCGAGGAAGACCGAGATTCAAACGACAACCCGGCCGGGACTCCCAAAGCCATACCGGGAATCAAGATCGAGAATCCGGACCAATTACGTCTGCGGATCGAGGGTTTCCTGCAGGATGGCGTCGACGAACGGTTGCCCGGTCTCGTCGAGATCGAGTGTGTCGCTTTGGAGAACGATCGCTACGTTCTTGCCATCCGCGTACCGGCGAGCCTTCGGGCGCCGCACATGGTCGTCCTCGGCGGGATGCGCCAGTTCTTCATGCGAACCAACTCAGGGAAACAACCCATGAGCGCCGGTCAAATCCGTGATGCCGCGCTGCGGACCGAGAGCCTGGTGGACCGAACGCGGCGATTACTCGCCGATCGGCTGACGCTCTTGCGAGCGAAGGCTGATGGGAAACCCTTCTGGACGGTGCACGTGATTCCGCTGCTGCGCGAGCCGTACCGAATCGACGTCACACGCCCCGAGGTCATCCAACGTTTGCGCGCTTTCTACCCGCTCGGATCGGCCGGCGGCAACCCGCGCCACTGCCTCGAAGGTTTTCGCTGCGAACACAACGACGCCAAGTACGGCGACACCTATTGCCTGATCGCTCGTGAAGGCTGGATCGAGTGGTATGATGAGGCTTGTGTTAAGCCGCGAAGTGAGGACAGACGCTACTGGCCATACGCCGAAGCCGAGAATTGCTTGTTCAAGGCTATCGAGCAAGCCCTGTCGCTTTACCGAGACGGATTGCTCGCGGCGCCAGCGTTGGTTTCGTTAGCCCTGGTAAACCTACACAACCACGTACTCCCGGCGCGGCTCTCGTGGGACTCTGTGGTTCTGCCGGACGGATCCGTGGTTCCCGGGCCCGCGCTCGCGACGGATATAGCCGTCGACGTGAAAACCGTGTGTAAACCGCTGCTAGACGTGATCTGGAATGCCGCGGGGCACCCCAGGTGCCCCGGTTACGACCAGAACGGTGTGTACGTTGGGTATCCACAATGAGGCATCTGCGTTCCAATGGGCTCGACCGTGGAGACCGAGCGTCTGAAAGGCGTACGGATGGACGACGTTCTTGACGACTTCGTGCGGTGTGCACAGCGATGCGAGCGCGCGGCCAAGAGATTCGAAGAGGAACCAGTCAAGTCCGTCGCGCGGCAACTGCTGGAGGCTTGCGACTCGCTCGCATCGGCTTGGTCGGGATCCTGGATCGGCTATCAAGCGAGCGTCTACACAACCGGGTTGTGGCCACGGCGCGCTGGCGAGGTATTTGACAGCGAGTGGGGGCTTGAACCCGGCTACTGTAACAAGACGTCCGGCGCATGGAGTGAATTCGACTATGATACGGTCTACGCCGAGATCCTCAGCCGTGCAGGCGGGGTTGATCCTGACGTAGTCAAGAACGCCGCGGACGCGGCCGCGCGTGCGTTCGAGCAATCTCGCAATGATCTTCTTCCCACGTTCGACGCCGTACTGTCATCCGGAGAGGATAAGACTGTTGGCGAACTGCGTGATAAGCTCCAGAGTCTGAAATCCCATGTGTCCCGGTCGAGCTTCGTCGACGCAATCAGTCCGACACGCATCATGAGCCGTGACTCACTTGCAATACAACAAGGCCGCAAGGTGCCACACCATCTCTCCATGACAGCGTGGTTGGCGGAGCAGAACTCATACGGCACCCAGGCGTCTGAGCTAGCCAAGATCGCGAGGCACGCCGCAACCTATTTGACAAAGAGGCGTAAGCTGAAGGGAAGAACGGTGGCCAAGACCGACGGCAAAATCTTCATCGGGCACGGGCATTCGCCCGTGTGGAAGGATTTGAAGGACTTGCTCGTGGATCGTCTGGGACTGGACTACGAGGAGTATAATCGCGAGCCAACAGCAGGTGTGTCCACGAAGGAACGGCTTCTTGCAATGCTGGATCGTGCCTGCTTCGCATTCCACGTGTTCACCGCTGAGGACGAGCACACCGATGGCAGCATGCACGCGCGGGAGAATGTCATCCACGAGGCCGGGCTCTTCCAAGGGCGTTACGGATTCGAGCGTGCCATTATTCTCCTCGAATACGGCTGCGAGGAGTTCTCGAACGTGTACGGTATCGGGCAGATCCGTTTCCCTGCGAAGGACATCCTCGCCGCATCTGAGGAGATTCGCCGAGTCCTTGAGCGTGAGGGGCTACTGTGAGGCTGGGCCCTGTCGGAGAGCCGGATAAGCGCAGCCGTCGTCCAGGAACTCGCACCAGGTAAAAACTCCTGGCGGAACAGTTCCTCGTCGCCCATCGACCGGCGAACGTCCTCCAGATCGACTGTCAACCCCTGCTCGATCGCCAGGGGCAGCGTCACCGTCGAACGGCTGAACCGTTCGTTGCTCTGCAACTGGAAGAAGACGTTCTTGCGGCCCTTGGGCGTCGAAGCCACGTCCACCCACCAGTGGGACTTGTGCCCCCCGCCGCCGCGCAGAATGGTCGGAAACATGGCCGCCCAGATCTCGCGGTCAAAGGCGTGCATAGCGAACTCGTCCAGCAGCACGTCGCCGGTAAAGCCCCGGGCGGTCTGCGGGTTGGCGGGCAGCCCCACGATCCGCACGCCGTTGGGCAGGGCGACCTCCAACTGCCGAAAGCTGGTGCCCTTGAAGAACCGATCCCCCAGGAACTCATGCCCGACAGCCAGCGCCTGGCAGTGCTGCCGCAGCTTCTGCATCAGTTCGGCGCTCTGGCGCTCGCCGGCCGACAGAAGCACCTGCATCCGCCCGCGCTGCAGACCCCGCAATAGCCGCCGCAACGATTTCGTAAAGCTTTTGCCCGTCTGCCGGGCCCAGCAGCACCAGCGAAACCGGTCGTCGCTCTCCACGTCCTGGCGCTGATAGGGCAGCAGCGGCACAAAGGGGCGCACCTGAGCCGCCACCGCCTTGACCCGCCCGTCTCGCTCGCCACTACCGCCGGGAGTAGCCTGACCCGAACTCCGGCTGCCCGGCGATTTGCATCCTCTCGAGGCCACAACCGCGGTCTCCCTCCGCCACTGGTGCCGTGCCCACCCGCCGGCCCGGGCCCGCAATCACGCCCCCCCGGGCGCATGCCCGCCCGCCGGCGGCCACGCCGCACCCTCGGCACCCTGATAACATGGCGCCTGATCGCCGCCTGACTCCACGAGGGCGAAAAGCCGATGGCCGCTGCGCCGGGCTCTTCGGTTCCGCCTCATCCGCGTGCTTTACCGTTGAGGTGAGTCGGCTCTCTGACGTGCTGGCGCTTTACCCGTACCAGCGGCGGCAGGCGAGGCCCGCCTGGCAGGCGGCCTCGTCATCAAGGGCGAACTCGCAACCGACCAGGATGGTGTCACGATAAGGTGAGGCGTGCCGGACGATCGCCGGCACCCGCAGCCCGGCCTCCTCGTGCCAGAACAATTTGACCAGCACGATCCGGCCCACGGGGAACTGACGGGGGCATAGAAACCCGATCCCGTTGGCCGAGGCGCTGTGCAGCGCGGCGCTGATTTCGCCGTCGGCCCGGAAAGTGCTCACCAGCAGAGGCCAGGAACGGTAGTAGCGCCGCATCGAGCGGCGGCGGGTGTCGATGTCGAATTCGCTGCGCTCGCGGGCCGCAGCGATGAAGCGGTCGATCTCCCGACGCATCAGCGAGCTGACCGCGCCGGCCGTGGGCATGGGTGTTTTCATGTCGGGAACCCCGTGATCTGACCTACGATATGAAACGCCGCCGGGCAAAACGGCCCGGCCTGCCGGACCGTGGAAAGCCCCTTATCGGAACCCCGCAAAGGACGACCCGTCTCGATCGCGGCACAGGGGGCATCAGCCGCCCGTCAGAGCAGCCTTGCATTTCGCCCGGGCAAAGGCTATAGGCGCCCTCAATGATCCGCCTCAGCACCGCCCACAACAAAGTATCAGCCGCCTGGGCGGCCGCTCTGGCCCTGCTGGTCGGCATCAGCGCCTGCAACGGGCCGCCGGACGACCGCCTGCGCACCTGCCAACAGAAGGTCGATGCCCTCACTCAGGAAACCGCCCAATTGGAGCAGGAGCTCCTGGCCAGCGACGGCCGAATCGCCCAGCTCCGGCAGCAGGTCGAGAACCTGCAAGAGCTGGGCCCGGACCGCCTGAAAGCCATGTTCGTCGTGGAGCGCATCGAGCTGGCCAGCCTGACCGGCGGAGCCGACTACGACGGCCTCCTCGGCGACGACGGCGTGACCGTCTACCTCCGCCCGCTCGATGCTGACGGCCACGTCCTCAAGGCCGCCGGCGAAATCATCATTGAGTTGCTCGACACCAACCTCCCCGGCACGCCGCGAAGCCTGGGTCAGTACGTCTGTAACGCCCCAGCCGAGTTGCGCAGACTGTGGCACGGCCGGTTCCTGACCGACCACTACACTATCCGTTGCCCCTGGGACCCGGTGATCGGACCCCCGACCCACCGCCAGGTCGAGGTCAAAGCCACCTTCAACGACTTCCTCACCGGCAAACGCCTGACCGCAATCAAGACCGTCCGGGTGGACCTGCCTGAGGCCCACAACAACGCCGGCCATTGAACCAGCGCCCCCGACCACCGGGTGGTACGCTCAAGCGAAGCTTGGTCGTGCTGATCACCGAAAAAACTTGGCGCCGCCCCGAGGCGCGGATAAGCTTATAGAGACGGGAAACGGGTTCGGCTCTTCATTAACGGTGTCCAGGCTGATCGGCGCTTCGGTTCTTCCAACGCGCCCCATCAGGCGGAGGTCAGCGCGTGTCCGACGAAAACGAAGACACCCCCAAAACCCCGCCCGAGTCGCAAGACGCCCAGAGCACCTCGACGGCCGTGGTGCCCAAGAAAAAGCCCGCACTGCCCAGGCCTAAAACGCTCCCGCCTTTCAAGGTGCTGCTGCACAACGACGAGGTCAACGATTTCGAGCACGTTATCCGCTCGATCGTCAAGCTCACGCCGCTGCCGCTCGAGGAAGCCCTGGAAAAGACCTGGGAAGCCCACACCAGCGGCGTCGCCCTGCTGCTGGTCACCCACCGGGAACGAGCCGAGCTCTACTGCGAGCAGTTCGCCACCTTCAGACTCACCGTAACCTGCGAGCCGGACGCCTGAGAGGGTCTTTAACAACTCGAACTGACCGGTTCTCGCCGTTGCGAGCCGCGAACTTCAGTTCGCGCGGACGCCCGAACGTCGGTGACGCCGCGTGTGCCCCCATCCTTCGCCCAGCGAAGGGTGGGGAGTCTACTTGTTGTGCGGGCCGTGTTCAGGGTAAGCTCGCAGCCGAAGCATCATGTGTGGGCGCTATACGCTGGCTACACCGGAGGCTCCTCTGGCGGAACTGCTCGACCTTTCGACGGAGCCGTCTCTGGAGCCCCGGTACAACATCGCCCCGACGCAACCGGTGCTGGTGTTACGCGCCTCGCCGCTCCGGCCGGTGCGCGAACTTGAGCTGCTGCGCTGGGGTCTGATTCCCTCCTGGGCCAAGGACCCGGCCATCGCGGCCCGCATGATCAATGCCCGGTCCGAGACCGCCGCCGACAAGCCTGCCTTCCGGTCGGCCTTTCGACACCGCCGCTGTTTGCTGCCCGCCGACGGGTTCTATGAGTGGCAGCGCACCGGCCGGTCCAAGCGACCCCACTACGTCCGCATGAAGGATGGCCGGCCGTTCGTCTTCGCCGGCCTGTGGGAGCGCTGGGAAGGCCCGGACGGGACCGTCATCGAGACCTGCACCGTCCTGACCACCATACCCAACGAGCTGATCGAGCCGCTGCACAACCGCATGCCGGTGATTCTGCGTCCCGGAGATTTCGCCCTCTGGCTGGACCCGGGCGTCAAGGACCCAGCCCCCATAAGGCCCCTGCTGCGGCCCTACGAGCCCGACGAAATGATCGCCTACCCGGTCAGCACGCGGGTCAACAGCCCCAGAAATGATGACCCCAAGTGCATCGAACTGCCGGGCGAGCTCCCTTTCCCGTAGCCCGGCTTTACTGCCCCGCATTCGCCGAAGGTGGAACGCCCACGATTCCCTCTAACCAAGGCGGGAGCCTGATACTCCAGCGCAAGGCATTCACAATCCTGTAGCGGCCGACCTCCGAGTCGGCCGTTCTGGGTCTGCCCGGCCGACTCGGAGGTCGGCCGCTACGCACGAGATAGCGACCTTGCGCTGCAGTCTCAAAACGGAATCGGTATGAGAATCGCCGGAGCTCTACCCTTCTCCGGCCAGGGTTAACAGGGCCCGCAACAGACCGAGGCACTCGCCTTTCTTCTTGACCGCCAGCACGGGCACCGGGCTCTCGCGGATGAGCTGTTCGGTGACGGTGCCCAGCAACACACCGGCGGCCCCGGTTCGGCCCCGGGCACCGATCACCACCAAATCGGCCGATTCACTCGCCAGCGCCTCCAGGATGATCGACACCGGCTTGCCGTGGTGATCCGGGGCGCACCTGCATCGCACCTCCGCCTCTCGACCCTCAAGCCGCTTGAGAAGCTGCCTGCACTCACGCTGGGCGGCGGCTTCCAGCAGCGCCTGATGCTCTTCCAGCGTCGTGCCAACTCGCGAATACCCGGTGTGCACCCGGTAAACGTTGAAGGCGATCACGGCGGCCTCAGTCGCCGCCCCAATTTCGCAGGCTATCTCCAGAGCGTTCGCGGAACACTCCGAATCGCGCACCGGCACCAGGATGGTATCGGCCTTGACTCGATGCTCCTCCGGCAAGACCAGCACGGAGCAGGCGGACTTGCGGGTGATCCGCCGGGCCAGCAGAGCCTCGTCGTGCGCATCATGCGGCCCGCCGAACTCGCGCCCCACGACGATAAGGTCAACATCTCGGTCGTGGGCGAAGCGCAGCACCTCCAGCAGCGGTGCCCCGTGGACCACCTCACACCGGCAGACCTCTTCCTGGTCCGCTTCGAAGTATTCGCCCGTCAAAGCGCGCAACGTCTCCACCGTTATTTCGGCTGGGGCCGGCGAATCGCCAGATGTGTCCGCGGCGCCGCTTGCCTTGACCTCTGAGACGTGAAGGAGGCATATTTCCCTCGATTCGGCCAGACGGCCAATGGCCCGGACATAAGCCAACATGCGAGCATCGCGCTCGACCCGGTCGATGCACACCAGAATGCGTTCATACCGTCTCATGCCGGGGCCTCCTGGCACCAATCGAGATAGCCCCCTCCGGCCGGACGCTCTCCAGAGTGAAGTTACGACCGTCCACGAGGCTCCGCAAGGCCTGCGCTCCCGCCCGTTTCGCCGAGTTCGGATCAGCCTTCACCGGATAGGACGCTGCTCGGCGCGATGCGGTCTGCGGCGCTTACGCCCACGCCCGGTACGTTCGCAGCAAGTCCACGACGGACTGCAACTGCGCCGGCAACGGGGCCTCGATGGTGATCGGCTTCTCCAGGATGGGGTGGGTAAAGCTGAGGCGGTAGGCGTGCAGCGATTGATAGGGGATCAGCGGCTCGTCGGAGGCGTTCTTGTCGCCGGTGATTTCCCGGGCCGTGAACAGGTGCCCGCCGTAGAAGGTGTCGCCCATCATCGGGTGGCCTTTAGCTGACATGTGCACGCGGAGCTGGTGCGTTCGCCCGGTCTTGGGGTGCAGGTGGACGATGGCGAAGCCCTTGAAGCGCTCGACCACCTCGTAGCGGGTGACCGCCTCCTTAAACAGCACCGGCCTCACCGGCAAACCCGGCACGATGTAGCGGGCCTTGATCGTCGGATGGGCCCCCAGGGGCATGTCGATGATGTCCCCGTCCAGTCGCGGATTGCCCTCCACGATCCCGAAGTAGGTTTTGTCGATCGTCCGTCGCTCGAACTGCATGGCCACCCGCCAGTGGGCCTCGTCGGTCTTGGCGATGAGCATCACGCCCGTGGTGTTCTTGTCCAGACGATGAACGATCCCCGGCCGGAAGGGGTGCTCGCCGTGGGAAAGCCGGTTGGCGTAGAAGGCTACGGCGTTGGCGACGGTCCCGCACTGGCCGGCCCGGGCCGGGTGACAGATGATGCCCGTCTGTTTGTTGATGGCCAACAGGTGCTCGTCCTCGTAGAGAATGTCCAGAGGGATGTCCTCCGGGATGATCTCCATGGGCTCGGGCGGCGGGATGATGACCTCGACGACGTCGCCGGCCGCCGGTTCGTAGCTGGCCTTGGTCGGCAGTCCGTTGACCGTGATGGCCCCCTGCCTGATGAGCCGCTGCACCAAAGTGCGCGACATCCGCGGGAACCGGCTGTGTACGTACTTGTCCAGCCGGCGCCCGGGAAGCCGT
>Ga0114922_10003905_pt1 | contig 13868 bp, 13 predicted proteins | sample AartaG_FD_100975 | JGI IMG/M metagenome (GOLD analysis project Ga0114922, IMG submission 100975) | Deep subsurface microbial communities from Aarhus Bay to uncover new lineages of life (NeLLi) - Aarhus_00045 metaG | ecosystem: Environmental > Aquatic > Marine > Oceanic > Sediment | place...
TACAAACTCTACTATCTCATCACTTGAGATAACTTGGTTTTTTTTGTAAACTAAAAGAGTTAAAAAAAGATACTCTTTTGCTGTAAGTTTTATCTCTGTATGGTCACAATGTAAAATTTTGTTGCTTATATCTAAATATATATTTTTAGTTATAAAGATAGATTCTATGTTGTTGATTTTATATTTGAATATAACAAGTTTGATGAGTTGTAGTAGGTCATCGCTATCATAAGGTTTACTTAAAAAGTAGGAGTGGTTCGTTTGTGCTACCTCTTCGAGGGTGTCATCATCACCGTAGGCTGTAAGGTAGATAACGGGAGTATTTGCTTGTTTGTTGAGCTTTTTTACTAGGTCTATACCCGAGAGTGAACTATGACCGAGGTTTATGTCTGTAATCATTAAAGCAAAATCTAAAGTATCTATTTTTGTGATTGCACTCTCAACAGAATTGGCAATAGTTACAGCGTAGCCATTACTAGAAAAATCATTTTTTAGTACTTTTGCTGTCATAGAATTATCTTCAACAAGTAAAATATGTAATTTTTTCATCTGTTACTCCATAATAAAATATTATACAATCCAATTGTCACTTTTTTGCGACATTTTTAGAGACATTTAAAACTAAATTCCGAAGAGATTAAACTTAATTTTCATTTTAAGTAACAAATATGCTAACATAACAAAAAATAATTTATTTTATTAGGAAAGAGGTTCGTATGTTTGAAAAATTTAATTATTATATTATTAATGGAGGAGGGAGGTTTCTTCCAACAGATACTGAACTAAGAAGTAGATACCAGATGCTTAATATTGCTGTCTTATTATCGACTGTTGGGTTGTTTTATGGGATAATTGGTAATTATGTGAGGGGTGTTGAGGGGTATATAGAGTTAGAGTTTATTCTTATTTTAGTAAATATCTCTTTGGGTATTTGGCTTAGGATGAAAAAGAATGCTCTTGATTTTGTGGCAACCATTATGACTGCTCAATACACTTTTTTCTTTTTATTTTTAGTCTATGTTGGTGAGCCTGAAGATTTAAAACATATTTGGCTTTTTACTTACTCTATAATTTTGCTTTATTTTCAAGGGACAAAAAAAGGGTTTTATTGGTTTATGTTTCTTATAAGTATGTTACTTATTGCTCCACTGCAAGGGTTTGTAGATGTAGCTTATAATTTGTATCAGATGAGTTATATCTCTTTTGTTATGGTTGTTATTAGCATTATAATTCACTTTTATCAGATAAAGATGCAAGAGGCTAAGGGGATAATTTTACAGCAACAACAAGATATTATAAGTACAGAAAATATTTTAAGAAAGGAGTTGCACCATAGGATTAAAAACAATATGCAGTTTATTATCTCTTTGTTTAAACTCCGTTTACATCCTCACATGAATGATGATATTAAAAGAGTGATTAAAGAGATATCTTCTAAGATAAAGGGGATGTCAATTGCTCATGATATGTTGTACTCCAGTAAAGCGTTGATGAGTATAGATACAAAAGAGTACTTTTTAAAGCTCATAGATGCTTTGAAAAATGGCTATACATTAGATAATGTAGAGTTTAATGTGAGTGTAAAAGCTGAGTTAAATGGGGAACAAATTATATATGCAGGACTGATTGCAAATGAAGTGATTATAAACGCACTAAAGTATGCTTTTGATTCTAAAGGTGGAGTTATCAATTTGGAGCTGTTTAAAGAGGGTGATACAACAGTGATAAAGATAGGTGATAATGGAAAAGGGATGAGTGGGTGTCAAATAAGCTCTTTTGGAAGTGATATGATACGAAGTTTAGCAGAAAATGAACTTAAGGCAAGGATGGAAGTAACTGTTGATAGTGGGGTTTGTTATAGTTTTTATATAATGTAGGAGAGTTCTTGCATAACCTATTGGAGATAGGTTGTGCAAGAGGTCTAAAAAGAGAGATAGTTACTCTGAAACTATCCAAATATAAAATATATTTGTTTTTGGGTCTCTCCATTTTTCTTTTACTGTTGAACTCACTTGAGAATCTGTTGAAACTTCTGTGTTGTTAGTATTAGTCGATGTATAACCTAGACCATTCTCTTTCTCAGTACCAATAGAATGAGCTACAACACTAGCATTTTTACTTTTTGCTAGTTGTGTTATTGCACGATTTAGTGCTACCTCTTCTTGTGCTGCATTGCCATTCATGTGAGAACCACAACTACCAACAGCACCACCTTGAGTATTGCTTACCCACTCTGGTTTGTCAAATTTTGATGGTTTTGGCTGAGTGCTATTACACCCAGTTAAAACCAACCCAACCATTATAATTGATGTGAAAAATTTATACATTAGTCAGTTGGAAATTCTTTATCTAATGAATCTAAAGCTTGTTTAGATTGAAATTGTTGCCATAAAGCTTGGTCATTACCCATGCTTGTTTTCATAGTTTCTTTAACTTTTTTATTTACTGAAGCGTCTGATACAGCAACTAAAACATAAAGTTTTCCATCTTTACTTCTAAAGCTTTTTACTTTTTTAGAACCTGATAAGTCAAGTTTTGCAGTTTGCTTTGTAACAGCAGTTGTTACAGCATCCATAGTCTCAGCATCACCATTACCAGTTGCACGCATGAAATCTTCAGTTTTAGCTTTAACTTTAGTATTTACTTGGTATGCAAGTTTTGCACGAGCTCTAGTCATCGCTTGAGATTCTCTCATTGAAGCGTTTTTAGAAGTACCAATACCTACTGCTGCATAAGCTGCACCTTCGATTGCTGAATCACAAACCCATTGAGGAGCTAATGCACCAGCATCATCTCTACATCTTTCATCTAAAACTTCTTCTGGAGCTACTGCTGCACCACCACATCCTGTAATTGTAAGAGCTACTAAACCTGCTAATGCCATTGTTGTAATTGATTTGATCATTTGATCTCCTTAATTTTTGTATTAGAAAATTATACTAATATAATCTTAAATAATATTTATTACATTATATTTTAAATCAATCGGTCAATTAATATTTAATTAGTATAATTTCAAAAAAAAGAGATGGAGATTTAGTTTGAAATATTATTATTCTTATGAAGAGTTTAAAAAAGATACAAATAAGTTGATTACTAAGACAAAAGAATTTGAGCCTGAAGTGATTGTTGGAATTGCAAGAGGTGGGTTAACACTCTCTCATGCGATGGCTGAGGGGATGGATATACGAGAGGTGCAAACATTAAGAACAGAACTTTACGACAAGAGTTGTAAAAGGGATGAGTTAACTATCTTTGGAACTTGTGATTTGTCTAAAAAAAAGAGAGTTCTTGTTGTTGATGATATTTCAGATAGTGGAGATACCTTAAAAGCAATAATGAATCATTTGGAATCAAAATTTGAAAACATTGAGTTCAAGTCAGCAACACTTTATTATAAAAAAACATCGTGTTATGAACCGGATTTTTGGATAAATGAAGCGATAGAGTGGATAGACTTTTTTTGGGAAAAAGATTTTAATGTTTAATCTTTATGCCCCTCATGTTCTTTTGTAAAATCAGTATCATAAATATAAGCAGAGATCTCTTGTAGGGTACTTAAATCGTATCCTAACTCTGGCATCAACCCATGTTTAGCTATTGCATCAGCCATAATAGAAGTTTCTTTATTTGGTTTGAGAATCCATTTTGACATATACTCTACAAAATCTTTTTTTATAGGAAAAGCTCTTAAATAGTTCTCTTTAAAATCTATTACTGATGGTGCAGAAACTGTTGTTGTCTCAAAATGACAAGTGGTACAGTTTCCATGAAAAAGTAAAGATCTCATGTCAGTTGCATTTAGATATGTACCAATAAGAAAGATTAAAAACAAAGTTTTCATCTTATTTTCTAGAATCTTTAATCATCTCATACGCCTGATTTATCTCTTGTGTTTTCGCCGTTGCTTCTTGCATATAAGCATCATCTTTATTTTGAGATTTAATAATATCAGGGTGATACTGTCTCACTAATTTTCTATATGCTTTTTTAATAACACTAATATCATCATCTTTGTTTACACCTAAAAGTTTATAAGCATCATTAATATTTGCCTTTGGTGTCACCTTTTTCATCATTTTTTCAAACTGATCAAAGATAGCATGGTAAGAATCTGGGTCAAATTCAAAACCCTGAGCAATTGTTTGAAGAACATCTTCTTCAGATTCACTAACATCACCATCAACAAATGCTAGTTGGATTAAGAATCCCATAAAATGTTGTTGTTTTGCTTTATCTCTTTTAATCGCTTGACCTAAAGTGTGAGAGAGAGATTCCGTATTATTAGTATTATCTTTTTCTTGATTAAAAATCTGCTTTAAAATATCTTTTGTTTTCTCAGGCTCAGGAAATACTGCTGAGATATCATCAAACATAATCCCTATAAGTTCAGCTTCAAGAGCATCAACTTTTCCATCGGCTTTAGCAACTTTAGCAACAAGCGCAACAAAAAGTCCTAAATCACTTTTTTCTATAGCCTCTTTTGAAACTGAAAAGTTTTTAAACGCTTCCTTAGAATAATCAGTATATTTACTATAGCTTTTAAATATATAGTAAAAAACAGCACCTAAAAGTGCAAATACAATCAAATTTCCCATAAATTTCTCCATTAATATTTTGTAAAAGTATACTATAATTCTAGTTATGAATAGAATTAAACAATTAAACAAGGGTGTAAAATATATGCTCATAGCATCTTTTACATTTGCAATAATGGGTGCTTTTGCTAAACTCTCAAGTGAATCTATGAGTTCGCTAGAGGTTGTGTTTTTTAGAAATATTGCAGGTGTGATTCTGATAGGAATCGCAGTAATGAAAAAACCGATGACACATAAGGGTGGTAAGCCTTGGCTTCTATTTTTTCGTGGATTTATGGGCTTCTCAGCGCTCTTAGCTTTTTTTTATAACATAGCTCATATACCATTAGGTGATGCGATGACATTTTCCAAAACTTCACCTATTTTTACAGCTATATTTGCATGGATGTTCTTAAACGAAAAGCTCTCTGTAAAAGCTTGGGGTGCTGTGGGGATAGGCTTTATTGGAATCTTATTTATTACACAACCAACAGGGATGGGATTCTCTAAGTACGATATGTTAGGAATCTTCAGTGGAATAGGGGCTGCATTAGCTTATACATCAATACGAGAATTGAGAAACTATTATGACACTAGAGCAATTGTTTTATCTTTTATGGGTGTTGGAACTATAGCTCCTGTTATATTATTTATTATCTCTCCCTATTTAGACTTTCCAGAACTTGATTTTATTTTAGGTGAGTTTGTTATGCCTCAGGGTATAGTTTGGTTTTATGTTATAGGGATGGGGATTTTTGCGACTATTTCTCAACTTTTGATGACAAAAGCGTATGGTGAAACAAAGGCAGGAATCGTAGGAGCTGTAAGTTACTCAAATATTGTTTTTTCTATAATAGTTGGTGTTATGTTGGGAGATTCTTTACCTGATATGATTACAGCTTTTGGAATATGTTTGATTATATTTGCAGGAATAATGGTAGCGAGGGCTAAGTAGATGTTAAAGCCATTATGATATAATCTTTTTCAATTTATAAAGACAAATAAAAGGTAAATTTTATGGTATTACTAGCTGGACCTTGTGTTATTGAGAGTGAAGAAAATATTTTTAAAATAGCTAAATCTTTAGAGAAGTATCACAATGATGATTCTATTGATTTCTATTTTAAAGCTAGTTTTGACAAGGCGAACAGAACATCTTTAGAGAGTTTTCGTGGCCTTGGCATGGAAGAGGGACTTAGAATCCTTCAAAAAGTAAAAGATGAGTTTGGTTATAAAATTGTTACTGATGTTCATGAATCAGCACAAGTTCCAGCAGTGGCAGAAGTTGTAGATATGCTTCAAATTCCAGCTTTTTTATGTCGTCAAACAGATTTACTTGTTGCATGTGCTGAAACAGATTGTAAAATCAACATAAAAAAAGGGCAGTTTTTATCTGGTGATGCTATGGTTTATCCAGTTTTAAAAGTGCTTCAAACTCGTGGTTGTTCTGAAGCTACTTATGAAAACTCTTTAAAATATGGTGTATATCTTTGTGAAAGAGGTAACTCTTTTGGATACGGTAACATGGTTGTAGATATGAGAAATTTAGTGACTATGAAAAATTTTGCACCAGTTATTTTTGATGCAACACACTCTGTTCAGATGCCAACGGCACAAGATGGTAAGACAGGTGGAGATAGTTCTATGGTTCCATACCTTGCAAAGGGTGCAGCAGCTGTTGGTGTTGACGGTTTCTTTATGGAAACACACTTTGACCCAAGTATAGCACTTAGTGATGGACCAAATATGGTTAAACTTGAAGAGTTAGAGACTTTGATAGAAAAAATTAAAAAAATACAGGAGATATAAATATGAAGTTAGTTGAAGGTAGATTAAAAGTTATCAATGGAAAGAAAATTGCAATTGTTAGTACAAGATGGAATCACTTTATTGTAGATAGATTAGTTGAGGGTGCAGAGGATGCATTTCTTCGTCATGGTGGTGATGCTGATGATGTAACTCATGTGATAATCCCTGGAGCATTTGAGCTTCCAATGGCAGTTGACCAACTTTTAGCATCTGGAAAATATGACGCAGTTTGTGCTTTAGGTGCAGTGATCCGTGGGGCAACTCCTCACTTTGATTATGTTTCTGCTGAAGCTACAAAGGGAATCGCAACTATGAGTTTAAAATACCAAAAACCAGTTTCATTTGGTCTTTTAACAACTGATACGATTGAACAAGCGATTGAGAGAGCTGGAACTAAAGCTGGAAATAAAGGGTTTGAAGCGATGACTACTGTTATCGAGATGTTAGACCTATATGAGGCGATATAATGGCAACTAGACATCATGCTCGTATGGCAGTTGTAAGTCTTTTATACGCTTATGACTTAGGAAATGGAAGTATCGCTGAACACTCTGAATCAATTTTAGAAGAGAAAAAAATTCGTAACAAACAAAAAGATTTTGCATTAGGTCTTTTTGATGGTGTTATGGAAAATCTAGAGGCTTGTGATAAGTCAATTGTTGAACATTTAAAAGAGTGGGATTTTGAGAGACTTGGAAGTATTGAGAGAGCTACTCTTAGACTTGCTACTTATGAGATTCTTTTTGGTGAGCTTGATTCTGCTGTTGTTATCAATGAAGCAGTTGAGATTACAAAAGCGTTCGGAACTGAACAATCACCTAAGTTTATCAATGGTGTTTTAGATGCTATCTCGAAAGACAAGCCTGAATAAATATTAATGAAATATACTTTACTGATTTTACTTTTTAGCTCATACCTGCTTGGTGCGAATCAGTGTATAAAATGTCACGGTGGTATAGAACATATCAGAGCTGAGAGTTCTGGTATGATGAAAGCCATCTTAGATGTAGCCCAAAAGGCTGGATACAAGGGCAATGATTGTATCGTTTGCCATGGTGGGAATCCTAAACAAAAAAGTAAAAAATATGCCCATAATGGGACAGTAAAGTATTTCAAAAAGAACAAAGGTCCAAAAGAGTTTTACCCAGCACCGGGTAGCACTTGGATAAATCAAAACACCTGTGGGATGTGTCACAAAGAGCAAGTAGATGCTCAAATGAACTCTCTAATGATGACTGAACAGGGTAAAATTCAAGGTGCTTTGTGGAGTTTTGGTGCTAAGAATGGCTATAAACACGACATAGGAAACCACAAAACAAAAAATCCTGATGACCCCCATAAAAGACTTGGTACTGATAAGTATAAAGCGTATATGAATAAACTCTCACTTATGGAACCACAAGCGTTCCCAAAAGAGATGAAAGAGTTACCCCCAGCACCAACAGCTGAGGAGGTAGAGAAAGACCCATCATTAGCTGTTTATACTTATCTTCGTCAAGAGTGTTTGAGATGTCATACAGGTTCAAAAGGTCGCCAAAAAAGAGGTGATTATAGAGGTATAGGTTGTTCATCTTGTCATATCCCTTACTCAAATGAGGGATATTATGAGGGTGGAGATAAATCAATCTCTAAAAAAGAAAAAGGACATCTTTTAGTCCACTCTATTCAATCATCTCGTGATGTAAAAGTAAAAGTTCATGATGTTGAGTACTCTGGAATCCCCGTAGAGACCTGTTCAACTTGTCATAACCGTGGGAAGAGAATCGGAGTTTCTTATCAAGGTTTGATGGAAACTGAATATAGCTCACCTTATGATGATGAGGGAAATGCACAACCTAAACTACATACTAAACGCTATATGCACATGCAAGAGGATATCCACTTTCAAAAAGGGATGCTTTGCCAAGATTGTCATACTTCAAATGATATGCACGGTGATGGTTTTTTAGGTGGAGCAAATGCAGCAGCTGTTGAGGTTGAGTGTCAAGATTGTCACGGTACAACGAAAAAGTATCCGTGGGAATTACCTCTTGGTTATAGTGATGAGTTCAATACAACTTCGGCTACAGGTGAGGCTCGTGGAACTACAAAAACAATGGCTGAGTATCTTAAAATGGGAAGCGAAAATAAACCTTTAGATGGTTATCTTTTAACGGCACGAGGGAATCCTCTTATCCATGCAGTTAAAGATGGTGATGAAATTTTGATGCATTTAGCAAGTGGAAAAGATCTGAAACTAACACCTCTTAAAAAGCTAAAAGAGACAAAAAAACTCTCAAAAGAGGGTTTGCTTGCGATGGATTCTATAGATGCGCATACTGATAACATGGAGTGCTACACTTGTCATGCAACTTGGGCTCCTCAATGTTATGGTTGCCATGTCAAGATTGACTACTCAAAAGGGAAACAAAACCCTGATTATCTCAAAGCATCACATGACCATGATATTCATGGTAAAACTGGTGGGATGAAAGATATGAGAAAGTATCTTGTCGATGGTGCTGTAACAGAGACTAGAAGTTTTATGAGATGGGAAGACCCACCACTTGCACAAAATGGTGAGGGGAGAATTAGTCCTACCGTTCCAGGATGTCAAACAACTATTACAGTTATTGGAAAAGATGGAAAAGCACTTTTAAAGAATCATATATATAAGATTCCCAATGTCGAGGGAGCTGGTGCTGAGGGACAAAATGCTATAGATATGGCACCACTTCAACCTCATACTATCTCTAAAGAATCAAGAAGCTGTGAATCGTGCCATACTACAAAAAAAGCGATGGGGATGGGAATCGGTGGTTCTCGCTCTACAAAAGATCCATCAATCACAACTATAACAGATATAATGACAGCAGAGGGAAAAGTGCTTTCTACTATTATTGATGAGCAGATGCCAGCAATTGCAAATCTTCATAATGATTATTCTAAGTTTTTAGATGAAAATGGAAAACAACTTCAAACAGTTGGGCATCACTGGACACTCTCTGGACCATTAAGCAAAGAACAAAGAGATAAACTAGATCGTAGTGGAATCTGTTTGTCTTGTCACCAAGATATACCAAAAGTTAACCTTGCCGTGTCTGCAATGACACATATTGCGAAGATGGCAGAGATGAATATAGATAATAAGATGCATAAAAAAATAGTAAATAAAGCATTAAATGTAACTGCATGGTTTCAGATAATTGCTGGAATATTTATGTTGTTTGTAACTGCATTTGCAACTTATGTAATATTTTTTAAGAAAAAACCGATAAATCCAAGAAATGAAGGATGGAAGTAAAAATATATGAATAGATTAACAAAAGAGGAAGCATTAGATTTAATCAAAAATGCTGATTTAAAAACACTCGGAAAAATGGCAAGTGCAAGAAAAAAAGAGTTGCACCCAAAGGGAATCACAACATTCGTAGTTGATAGAAATATAAACTATACAAACATCTGTTGGGTTGATTGTAAGTTTTGCGCTTTTTACAGACATGAAAAAGATGCAGATGCTTATGTTTTAACATTTGATGAGATTGATGCTAAAATTGATGAACTTTTAGAGATTGGTGGAACACAGATTCTTTTTCAAGGCGGCGTACATCCCAAGCTAAAAATTGAGTGGTATGAAGATTTAGTTGAGCATATTCACACTAAGTATCCAACTATTACTATTCATGGATTCTCTTCTATTGAGATTGACTTTATAGCTAAGGTTTCAAGAATCACAGTTGAAGAGGTTTTAGAGAGACTAAAAGTAAAAGGTTTAGCGTCTATTCCGGGTGCTGGTGCTGAGATTCTTAGTGATAAGGTTCGTGATATTATCGCTCCTAAAAAGATAGATTCTTTAGTTTGGATAGATATTCACCGTAAAGCTCATAAACTTGACATCATGTCAACGGCGACTATGATGTATGGAACTATAGAATCTGATGAAGATATTATAGAGCATTTTGATATGGTGCGTAAGCTTCAAGATGAAACTGGAGGATTCCGTGCATTTATAATGTGGAGTTTTCAAGGGCAAAACACTGAACTTCTAGCTCAGATTCCAGATATGGATAAACCATCATCAAATCGTTATTTAAGACTTTTAGCAGTGGCTCGTCTTTATCTTGATAATGTACCAAATATTCAAAGTTCATGGGTGACACAAGGCGCATACATAGGTCAAATGGCTCTTCACTTTGGTGCTAATGACTTAGGCTCAACAATGATGGAAGAGAATGTAGTAAGCTCTGCAGGTGTGAGTAATACTATGGCAAAAGATGAGATGGTTCATCTTATACAAGATATAGGTGAGATTGCTGCTGTTCGTAATACAGCTTATGAGATTTTAGAGAGATTTTAGGTGAAATTTTTTTTAACATTATTAATACTAGGACAGATAATTATGGCAGCGACTATAGAGTATATTGAGACAAACGGTGTAAAAGTACCAGTGATTTTTGAGAGTGATACGAGACTTCCTCTTGTAACGATGCAGTTTACATTTACAAATAGTGGAAGTATCGCTGATGTAAGTAAAGCAGGTTTAGCAAAATTTAGTGCTAAAGTTATGAATGAGGGTACTAAAGAGTTAGGCTCATCAGCATTTGCAGAGTCTTTAGAATCTCGTGCTATTCACATTCATACATCAACTGGTACAGAGACTTTTGTGATGGAAGTAGGCTCTTTAAAAGAGGAGTTCTCAAACGCTTTAGTGAAGTTTGATTCTCTTTTAAAAGACCCAAATCTTACAAAAGATGCTGTAGAACAAGTAAAAACTATGACTATTGGTTCACTAAGTCGTAAAGAGAATGATTTTGATTATGTTGCTTCACATGAGTTAAAATCTCTTCTTTTTAAAGGGAGTGTTTTAGGTAACCCATCTAATGGAACTCCAGAGAGTGTAAATAGTATAGAGCTTCAAGATGTAAAAGGATTCATAGATTCTCATCTTAATATTTCAAATCTTATTGTAGTTCTTGGTGGTGATATTGACTTAAAAGATGCTAAAAAGCAGATAAAAAAAGTGATAGAATCTTTACCTAAGGGTGAAGTATCAACTGTTAAACATTACGAAGTTAATAAAAAACCAGCACAATCAATACTCAAAAAAGAGACGCAACAAGCGTATATTTATTTCGGTTCACCTTATGATATGGATGATACTGATGAAGAGAACTACAAAGCAAAAGTAGCTACATTTATACTTGGTGCTGGGGGTTTTGGTTCTCGTTTAATGGAAGAGATAAGAGTTAAAAGAGGTTTAGCTTATTCTGCTTATGCAAGAGTCAGTATCACAAAATCTAGTAATTACTTTACAGGTTATTTACAAACAAAGTTAGAATCATTAGATGAAGCACAAAAAACTGTTAACGAAGTGATAGCTGAGTTTGTGAAAAATGGTGTTACAAAAGATGAGTTAGCTCAAACTAAAAAGTTTTTACTAGGGAGTGAACCTCTAAGAGTTGAGACAATGAGCCAAAGACTCAACCGTACTTTTATGGAATATTATAAAGGTTATGAACTAGGTCACTCTGAAAAAGAGTTAAAGAAAATAGAGAATCTAAAACTAAAAGATTTGAATACTTTTATAAAAAAACATACTGAGATAAATGATTTGAGTTATGCGATAGTTACTAAGTAAATATTGCATAATGACATATTTTTAGAAGAGATATTAAAAAATTGTTATTATACTCTTCTAAGGATTTAGCATGAATTTTACAAAAGAGCAAACTACTAAACTTGAAAAACTAGGAATCACCTCTTGGTCTGAACTCTCTCTTATGATTCCATCCTCTTATGAAGACTTCAGACCTCATGAAAAACTTCAAACTCATAAAGCACAACTTATAGATGCAACAGTAGAATCTGTTTTTAAATCCCCTAACTCTATACAAATAACTTTTTTTGCTCATAATTTTGGTCATACTATTACAGGTGTTATTTTCCGTCCTAAACCTTATATGATGCATCAGTTTAAAGAGGGTGATAGAGATTATTATTATGGGATGATAGAGTGTAAAACTGGGCAGTGTAGTATGAGTATGCCTAGAAAAATAACCACTATTGGTGCTATTACTCCTAAATATAAAACTGCTTTAAGAACCGATGTAATGGGTCGTTTTATCACTAAGAGTCTAACTATACAAAACTTAGAATCTGAGGGTTTACCTAAAGATGTGATAGATGAGATTTTAAAGTTACATTTTCCAACAGATGAGAATCTAGAATCTAATGAGATGGGTGAAGATTCTTTAAATGCTTTAAAGTACATTGAACTTTATATATATATGAAACAATTATCAGAAAAAAGACGCTATTTTAAACCATTGGTTCAAAAAAGTACCAGTTACAATGAGTGGTCAAACTCTTTGCCATTCAAACTTACAAACGAGCAGATAACTACTATAGAAGATATTCAATCAGACTTTGCAAAAGATGTGGCATCTAAGAGAATGGTAGTTGGTGATGTTGGAAGTGGTAAAACAATGGTGATTTTAGCCTCTGCATTTATGATGTTACCTAATCGTTCTATTTTGATGGCACCTACAACTATACTTGCAAATCAACTCTTTGAAGAGGCTCAAAAATTTTTACCAAATATAAAATCAACTTTGGTAACTAACAAAACGAAAAAAGTAGATTTGAGTGAGTTTGATTTCATTATTGGTACTCATGCTTTACTTTATAGAGAATTACCAGAAGCTGCACTTGTGATGGTTGATGAGCAACACCGTTTTGGAACTCAGCAAAGAAATATGTTAGAAAAACTTGTAAGTGAGGCAGAGAAAAAACCACACTTTTTGCAGTTCTCAGCTACTCCGATTCCAAGAACACAGGCTATGATAGAAACAGCTCATATAGATGTAAGTCTCATAACTTCAACACCATTTACAAAAGATATAGATTCAAAAGTGATTCATAAAAGTGATTTTAAAGATTTACTTTTTCATATAAAGCAAGAGATAGAAAAAAACAATCAAGTACTATTGGTTTACCCACTTGTTGAGCAAAGTGAGGTTATTGATTACCAAAGTATTGAGGAAGCTCGTGGGTATTGGGAAAAGAATTTTAATGATGTATATGTCACTCATGGAAAAGACAAAGACAAAGAGCAGGTACTTTTAGATTTTAGAGAAAATGGAAACATTCTAATAGCTACAACAGTAGTAGAAGTTGGAATCTCTTTGCCTCGCCTTACTACTGTAGTGATTGTAGGGGCTGAGAGATTAGGGCTTTCTACTCTGCATCAATTAAGGGGTAGGGTAAGTCGTACAGGATTAAAAGGTTACTGCTATCTCTATACCAACCAAAAAGAATCTACTCGACTTGAAAAATTTGTAGAGACTAAAAGTGGTTTTGATATAGCAAATCTTGATTTAAAGTATAGAAAAAGTGGTGACTTACTAAAGGGGAGTTCTCAAAGTGGGAATCAGTTTAAGTGGATTGATTTGGCTGAAGATGAGGAGATTGTTAAACGGGTGAAAAGTGATTTGAATAGTATAA
>Ga0114922_10003906_pt1 | contig 13866 bp, 9 predicted proteins | sample AartaG_FD_100975 | JGI IMG/M metagenome (GOLD analysis project Ga0114922, IMG submission 100975) | Deep subsurface microbial communities from Aarhus Bay to uncover new lineages of life (NeLLi) - Aarhus_00045 metaG | ecosystem: Environmental > Aquatic > Marine > Oceanic > Sediment | place: Aarhus...
GAGGCCGGGGCCTCCCCGCCCAAACCGACCCTAAAACCCTATCGCGAACTTGCTCCTCCCCTAATCCGAGCGTAACCCCTTGTCCCACAACGCCCACGGAACATACTTACGGAATCGCTGCACCTGCGGTGGTCACCCTTGAACGTAACCGGGGCGATCGGGTATACTTCAGCTTGGCCCGCTGGTCATCGCCTTGGGCCGTGCTTGCAGCGGGTTCTGACACGTCTTTCGAGAGGAGAAAAATCATGCGTGTTCTGATCTCTATCGTCGCGTGCTCACTGATTGCGCTTCCGGCGCTGGCCGACGGTCGCAAGATCAAGGTCCCGAAGGACTATCCGAACATCCAGACGGCCATCAACTTCGCCGAGGACGCAGACACGGTGATCGTCGATGACGGCGTGTGGACGGGACCGGGCAACAAGAATCTGGACTTTCTAGGTCTGGCGATCACGGTGCGGTCAAAGAATGGTCCAGACAACTGCATCATCGACTGCGAGGGTGAGGGGCGGGCTTTTAACTTTCTCCGTAACGAGACTCCGGAATCCGCGGTGAAGGGTTTTACTATCACAGGTGCAGACGATAGCGGAATCCACTGTGAAGACAGCAGCCCCACGATCACCGACTGTACAATCGAGGGGAACACGGCAGACTACAGCGGCGGCGGAATCTACTGTATCGGCGGCAGATCGACGATCACCAACTGTATGATTACTGGAAACACGGCAAGAGGTGGCGGCGGGATATGTGGTTTTAACAGCAGGTTGACGATCACGAACTGCACGATCGTGGGGAACATGGCAAGCATGTATGGAGGCGGCGGAATCTCCTGTTACGACGGTATAATTGCCAACTGTACGATAACAGGGAACATGGCAGACGGCGGAGGCGGGGGGATCAGCGGTTCCGGTGGCACCCCCACGATCACTAACTGTACGATCACAGGGAACAAAGCAGGGGGCGGCGGCGGAATCTCCTGTGGCTTCCTGTCGAAGATCACGAACTGCACGATCGTGGGGAACACGGCAAGCATGTATGGAGGCGGCGGAATCTCCTGTAACGGTGCCATAATCACCAACTGTACGATCGCGGCGAACACGGCAAATGAGGGCGGCGGCGGGATCTCCTGTTCTGGCACCCCCCCGATCACCAACTGCATTCTATGGGGCGACACGCCGGACGAGATATATGTGAAGGGCGGCAATCCCGTTGTGACCTATTGTGACATCCAAGGCGGCTGGCCCGGCACGCACAATATCGACGCCGATCCGCGTTTCGTCACCGGCCCCCTGGGCGACTACTACCTTAGCCACAAGCGGGCCGGACAAGACAAGAACAGTCCGTGCCGCAATGCGGGCGACGGCACGGCCAAGGAACTCGGTCTGAAAAAGACCACCACGCGCACCGACGGCAAAAAGGACAAGCGGGCGGTCGATATGGGTTACCATTACCCACGGTGACGGCCACGGCAACAGAAACCCGGCAACTTGCCCGGCCGGGTGCCGCGCCGTCGCGATACCTCTCCCGGCGCGGGGCTTTTCGTGCTCCAGCGTTCGGAACCGGGGGAAAACGAGCGTCAAACCTTAGCCCTTGAGGCGCTTTCAGCCTGGGAAATAAGCGGTTTTCGGCGTAACCGGCGAGATTCCGGTCGCCCCCACGGGCACACGGAGAGCGAATCATGCTAGACATCGTGGAACGGTTCCAAGACTGGAGCGGCGAGATTATGACGCGCCACGTTGTGGACGCGGTGGTTTTCGCCCTGGCCCGCGACGAAGAGCTACGCGACGTGTTCAATCAGTACGTGACCCACATGGCGGCTGAACACCGTGAAGTCCAGGCGCAGTATGAGCAAAAGCGCGGCGGCGAGTGACGGCGTACACAACCGGCCACCGCAGCCGCCCCGGCACGCCTTGCAGTATGACAGCTCTGAGCGCAGGGTAGTCCTACCCGAAATGGGGTAAATTCTGGTAAAATCATAGGCAAGACTTGCAAATCTGGCAATTCGCAGGTATAGTGTTTTCAAGGCTTTGCGGCAACGCGGATATGCCTTGGAGCTACTGGTGGTGCACCGGGTCGGTGGTGCGATCAGAACGACAGGCACGCCAACGGGGGTTGTAACCGGCCACAGACGCGCGTTTCCAAACCTGAAAGGCTGCAAGGGGCAAACTGCCAAGGCCTGAAGCGTCGTGGGATGTGCCCCGTTTGGCCTGTGTGTAGTCGATGTGATGTCCGATGAGTTCAACCAAGAACAAGCGGAAGGAGAGGTCATGAATCTGTGTAATTGTTGGAGAATCTGTGTCGTCGCGGGTGTGTGCTTGGCGTTGGCACATGCGGTTGTTTGGGCGGACGGGCCTCCTGCGGCGCAGGAGAACCTACGGGCGCAGCACAAGGAAACGCCGGATGACCAACCGGCCCGGCAGGCTGACATCCTAGAGCAGCTCGCAGATGTGCCGCACGAGGAACTGGCGACCACCAAGACAAGCCCGGCGCCTCTTCTGGCCCCCCTGACGCCTCCGTTCATCGTCTGGGGAGGGTTCGAGAGCGTGCAGGTAAACGTGGATGCGAACGGGAACAACATTCCCAATGACGCGGCCAATGAACCGTCAATCGCGGTCGATCCGACCGATCCCGACAAGATGGCCATCGGCTGGCGGCAGTTCGACACGATCAACAACAACTTCAGGCAGGCCGGCTGGGGCTACTCGCAGGACGGAGGCTGGTCGTGGACGTTCCCCGGCGTGCTCACGCCTGGGACTTTCCGCAGCGATCCGGTTTTGGATTCCGATACCGACGGGAATTTCTACTACTACAGTCTGGATGGGAGCATGTGCTGTCAGTTCTTCATCTCGGACGATGGGGGCCAGTCGTGGTCTGCTCCGATCTGGGCCTACGGGGGCGACAAAGAGTGGTTTGGTATCGACCGGACCGGCGGCATCGGGCAAGGCAACATCTACACCACCTGGAACGAGCGCTATCGTTGCACCACGGGGGACTTCACCCGCTCCACCGACGGGGGCCACACGTTCCCGCAGTCGATGAGCCTGCCGGGTGATCCTTTCTGGGGAACGTTCGCCGTCGGCCCGCAGGGAGAGGTCTATATCAGCAGCGCCAACATGCGTGTGATCAAGTCCACCAACGCCCAGGATCCGCACGCTTCACCGGCGTTCAACGTCGTTGGCGTCGTGAACCTGGGTGGGGACATAAGCATGGGCGAGGGGCCGAATCCGGGTGGTCTGCTGGGACAAGTCTGGATCAGGGCGGACCATTCCTCAGGGCCGAGCCGAGGGCACCTGTATGTGCTTGCCTCGGTCGATCCCCCCGGAGCCGACCCGATGGACGTGATGATCTCGCGCAGCACCAACGGTGGCGCCACCTGGGAGGCGCCGGTGCGGGTCAACGATGACCCGCCGGGCACCAATACCTGGCAGTGGTTCGGCACAATGTCCGTGGCCCCGTCCGGTCGGATCGACGCCATCTGGAACGACACCCGCAACGGCGGGGGCAACTATCGACTATCCGAACTGTACTACGCATCCTCCACCGACGGCGGCAAGACATGGTCGAAGAACATTGCCGTCAGCCCGCAGTTCGACAGCCACGTCGGCTGGCCTCGGCAGAACAAGCTGGGCGACTACTATGATATGGTCTCCGACGATTCGGGCGCCGACGTAGCCTACGCCGCGACGTTCAACAACGAGCAGGACATCTACTACCTGCGCATCCAGCTCGGCTGCACCGGCAACGAGACGATCAAGAAAGCCAAGTGCAAACAGAAGCACGGCGTCAACAAGATGACCGTCAGACTCAAAGGCGGCATCGAGGGCGATTCGTTCACCGTCGAACTGTCCAGCGGTCAAAAGAAGGAAGGCTCGTTGAACAGTAAGGGCAAGGGCAAGGGCAAGTTCCGCGATCTGCCGTCCGGCGGCGGTACAGCCACCGCGACCTGGGGCTGTGGCGCCGAAGACGTGAAGGATTACGCCTGTCCGTAGTCGGCAGGTTACCAAGCGCTCGCAGAACACGATTCGACCCGGACTCTCTGAGTCACAGGGCATTGTTAGCAGCAGGTCGGATCTGCAGACCTGATATTCGTTGGCGCGAACGAGGTGTCGTGTTTGGTGGCTCGACTAGGGCCACTGGTGCGAGTATTTTTGCGACCGGGCGAGTGGCCCAGGACTTCACCCACTGAAGGATACCTGTACCTTCCGCCGGCTGGAGGCTCGCGCCACTGGGGTCTTGGGATAGCTTCTAAACGTCCAGGTTCTTGACTATCGCGGCATTGTCCTCAATGAAGCGGCGACGTTTTTCGACGTTCTCGCCCATCAGCAGGCTAAAGACGCGGTCGGCTTCTACGGCGTCAATGTCTGCTTGTTCCAGGTCTTCCATGTCGTCCGATATTTGGATGCGGCGGAGGGTTCGCACCTGGCGGTCCATCGTAGTCTGCCATAGCTCGTCCGCGTTCATCTCGCCCAGGCCCTTAAATCGTTTAATGGCCAAACCCTTTCGGCCCAATTCGCGCACCCCGGCCACAACCTCCAGAAGATTGTTCATATCCGCCCGCTCGCCGGACTCCTGCTCAAGCATGAACTTGGCCGGCGGTAGCTCTCCGGTCACCAGTTCCTCGCGCGTTAGAAACAAGTCTTCAACCAACATGCCCATCTCTTCGAGCCGCGCAATGATCTTGTCAATCTTACGACAAGTGGCCAATTCGCGGTAGACGATGCGATGCGCGTTCAACTCACCATTGGCTCCGTTCTCGCCCTCTGTCCACGGTTCAGATGCGCCTGCAAGCATAAGCCGACGCGCTTCCATTAGTAATACCTCGTCGCCGCCGACTGACTCCTGCCTGTGCAAAGCAGACAGGTCTTGCTCGTCAAACACGAATCGCATCTCCGGGCCTTCCTGATCGGGCCGGTGGACATAGGCGAGGATCTTTGGTAGACCCCGCACGGTGTCCCGGTGTTTCGTTACAAGCTCCTCGAACCGAATCCCCCGGCGGGCTAGCGCCTTCATGTGAGCGTCGAGCGCATCCAGCATATCCACCAGTTCGCCGAGCTGCTGCCCGGCAATTCCCATTCTCTCCTCGCCAGGCAAGCGCACAGCCAGTTTGGCGCCCTTCAACCCGAGCTCGGTCAGCTTGTCGTTCAGCGCGCGGTCGTCAAGAACATACTCGACATGCCTGCCCTTCTTTACCTGGTATAGCGGCGGCTGCGCCACATACACCCGACCCTCCTCTATCAGTGGCCTCATATGCCGAAACAGAAATGTCATTAGTAGCGTACGTATATGCGAACCGTCCACGTCGGCGTCGGTCATAATGATAATCTTGCCGTACCTTCTCTTTGAGACATCAAAGTCTTCTCTGTCGATCCCACACCCTATTGCCGAGATGATCTTTGTAATCTCGTCATGTGACAACATCTTGTCAACACGAGCCTTTTCGACATTGAGGATCTTGCCCTTAAGCGGTAGGATCGCCTGGGTATAGGAATCCCTGCCCTGTTTGGCAATGCCGCCGGCGGAATCTCCCTCGACCAGGTATATCTCCGTCTCATCGGCCTTCTTGCTGCGACAATCCCAAAGCTTCCCCGGCAATCCCCCGCTTCCAAGAACACTCTTGCGAGCCAGATCACGAGCTTTCCGCGCCGCGTCGCGTGCCTGGGCCGCCTGCACGCCTTTCGCGATAATCTTCTTGCCTTCCCCCGGATGCTCCTCAAAATACGCTCCAAGTCGCTCGTTGACCGTCTGTTGGACGAAGGACTCAACCTCCGGGTTTAACAACTTTACTTTTGTCTGGCCTTCAAACTGTGGTTCAGCCACCTTCACCGAGATAATGCCGGTCAATCCCTCCCGCCAGTCATCACCAGTTACCGTTGTGCTGCCCTTGATCAAGTTGTTGCTCTTGGCATATTGGTTCGCAATGCGCGAAATGGAGGACCTAAGCCCCGACAAATGCACACCACCGTGGACATTATGAATATTATTCGCATAGCACAGAAGATTCTCACTATAACTGTCCGTCCACTGCAAAGCCACCTCACAACCCAGGTCAGACGCCTCATCGTACGCGCTAAGGTATATTACATCCGCGTGAAGTAGCTCACTGCCGCCAACTAAATGCCGACAGAACTCGCGCAGCCCGTCCTTAAAGTAGAATTCACTCTCCTGCTCATGATCGCCGCGCTCATCTATAAGCCGTATCCGTAGACCGTTGTTCAAGAACGCTAGTTCCCTCAGCCGTGTCTGCAGAGTCTCGTATCGGAAGTTGCAATCCGGGAAAATAGTCTCGTCCGGCTTGAAGCACACTCGCGTCCCTCTGAACCCCGTGTCTTCAACGGACTTCAGGCCCTCTACTATGTCACCGCGCGCAAACGACATGCTATACCGTCTACCATCCCGGCCCACTTCAACCCTGCACGACTCAGACAGGGCATTAACAATGCTGACCCCGAGCCCGTGCAGCCCTCCGGACACTCTGTAGCTGCTCTTGTCGAATTTCCCGCCTGCATGTAACACCGTCATTACAATTTCCAGGGCCGGCTTCCCATTCAGTTGCGCGTTATCACTCTGCTTAGGACCAACTGGGATGCCACGACCGTTGTCTGTCACACGGCAGCTACCATCGTTCATCAACCTCACGATGATTGTATCACAATACCCCACCATCGCTTCATCAACGGCGTTATCCACAACCTCATAGACCAAGTGGTGTAGCCCACTAATGCCGGTTCCTCCGATGTACATCGCCGGTCGGTGCCTTACAGCTCGAAGACCTTCCAGCACCGTAATGTTGGACTCATCATACTCGTGTAAAATTGCCTCGGCTTTGGTCATAAGTGCTTAACTCGGATCTCCTGATGCCACCGGAAGTACATATCCCCCACAGCCAAGCCGGTCCCCAGGCATTGTTAACCAACCTTTATCTCAGCAAGTGCCAGGCCACCATGCCCCACTTCAAAGGCGACCTTATCAATAAACACCATTCGACAGGCGTCTAGTAACCGCTCCCTCAATCGCAGCGACCACCGGATGCGCATCAAATAAACCAACTCCGGACGGTCGACATAGATAGTCAGAACACCACCGCAAATATCACCGATCCTACAATGCTGCCGAAATTCAATATCTACTAACTCACCAAGTACTCTTAACACGGAATCACTAACGTTAGCATTCCTTTTCCGTAGTAAGTTCTCCAGTCGCTCAGCTGCTACGCCAGCACGAATGGCCTTTTGCGGTCGGCCTCTGTTGCGTTGGACCCATATCATCTGGCCACGAAGGTCTTTCATTCTCGATTTCTTCTATGCTAAGCTCACCGGCATAATGACATAAATAAATCGCTCATCCGACTCGAGCATCCCAGGCCTATCAGAAGTCGAGCAATGAAAAAGAACCGTTTCGCTCTGAACCGCCTTGAGCGCCTCGATGAGGAAGTGCGGGTTAAACCCAATATCAAGTGGTGCGCCCCTGTACTTAACAGACATCGAGACCTCCGCCTCGCCCTGCTCCGGAGCACGGCTGGACAACACCAGCCGGTCCTCACTAAACGAAAGCCGCACACCCTTAGATTCCTCGTTAGTTAATAATGCCGCCCGTCGTAATGCACTAAGAAATACAACCGTCTTTAACTCAACCTGCTTATCACAATCCTGCGGAATCACATCCTCATACTTGGGAAAATGTCCCTCTACCAACGATGTACTGACAGTAGCTTGAGCGACTCGCATAATCATCTGATTGTCAGATATCTGAACTGCTGCGCGCTCTTCCGGTTCGGCGGCAAGACGACTTAAGAGCGACAACGCCTTCGGCGGAACGATAGCTTGCGGAATATCCGCCAGCTCGACACGGCTGATATCGCCTACCGCGCGCGATAATCGCCGCCCATCCGTAGCGACCAACGTCAATTGTTCCTTCACATCAAAAAGTACGCCGCCTATTGCATACCGGGTGCTCTCGCGTGCGCAAGAAAAAAGTGTCCACTCACTCAACCTTCTAAAGTCTTCCTGCGATATCGTAAAGTGAGGCTGCCCCTCCATCGTCGGCACCGCAGGGAACTCCGCAACATCAGACTCAACGATCTGAAAATGGCTATCCTCCCCACGAATGTGCATCCTGTCGTCGATCACCTCGAGCACAACCACGTCTTCCGCCGATTCCCGAATAATGTTCAGAATCGTGTCAGCACTGACTAACGCCTCACCTGAGGTTTCAGTTTCTACTTGACCTATGGTATAGCGCAAGCCAACCTCCAGATCAGTGCACGTCAGCAACAGGTGATCAGTGAAGACGTTAATCCGAACACACTGCAAAATAGGTCTTGGCGTACGGGTGGCAACCACGCCGCTCACGACTGAAAGTGCAGTAGCCAATTCCTTCCGGTTAACTCGAACTTTCATAACAGTTTGTGCCTTTTGTTTTTGAGTGGGCTGAACTAATTTCTAAACCTCATATTCATATTCAGCATTGTTGATAATGCTGCTCTTCGGGTTGTGATTCGTGTAAATAGCTGGCTAGAAAGAACTTGCCATCGTTTAGTTGGTCGGGCTGTTGTCATTTCGCTGTTGCAAGATAGGTTTCAGGTGCCTTAGATTGTAGAAGGCCTCGATTCGGGTTCAAGCGATGTTGCCATAATAGGCTACTGTAACATGCTAAGTGCGTTATGTGTCTATTCCTAACCCCCATGTATAACAATCAATGCCTAGCTACCGGTTCGGGCTGTAGCACTTCCGCTGCCAGGTGCTGCTGAGTTCAATCATAAGCTGGTCGATCAGTTCCCTGAGTTGTACGTCGATGCTGGCTAATTCGTTGATTGTTCGGACGGCGTGCAGTACAGTGCTGTGATCGCGACCGCCAAAGTAGCCGCCGATCTCCTCGAGGCTGTGTGACGTCAACGTCCGCGAGAGGAACATGCAGACCTGCCGGGGCAGAGTGATTGAGCGCGTCCGGCGTTTGCCCTGCAAGTCGGCGGCTTTAACGCCAAAGTGGCGTGTTACGGCGTCGATGATTGCGGGAATCTTGACTATCCGGCTTGGCTCCCTACCGAGTGCGTTGTGCGCCACTGCGAGCGTGATTGACGTGCCTGCCGATTGGCTGAGGGCATCGATCTTGATTAGCGCCCCTTCCGACTCTCGTGTGTTGCTTGTAACCTGGGCGGCGATAAACTGAATGACGTCTTCAGGCACTTCGATGCAGCGCAGCTTGGCTTTCTTCCGAATAATGGCCATTCGTGTCTCGAGGCAGGGTGGGTCGACCGGGGCGACAAGTCCCGAGTTAAATCGACTGATCAAACGTTCCTCCAGGCTGGGGATTTCCCGAGGGCTGCAATCGGCCGAAATTACAATCTGCCGCTGTGATTGGTATAGAGCATTGAAGGTGTGAAAGAACTCTTCTTGACTGCGCTCACGCTCAGCCAGAAATTGAATATCGTCAATTAAAAGAACATCCACGTGACGGTAGCAATAGCGAAACTCGTAGAGATATCCACCCTCGACGGCACTAATAAAGTGGTTGATGAACTTCTCGCAAGAGAGATAACAGCAATTAGCCTGTAATTGCTCCTTTAGAATCTTGCTACAAATAGCCTGAAGCAGGTGTGTCTTACCAAGCCCAACGGAACCATGGATGAATAGTGGATTGTACGCCCGCCCGGGGGAATTCGCAACCGCAACCGCGGCAGCGTGAGCAAGGCGGTTCAATGGGCCGGTTACAAAGTTCTCGAAAACGTGGTCGGGGTTGAGCGGCTCGTCGGCTTCGCAGCCATTAGACATCATACCTTTGTCGGAAGCTATTGTAGACTCCCCCTGTGGTGCTTCAAAAGTCACGACGAGCAACCGGCCGGTTGCTGCTTGGGCAGCCTCGGCAAACTGGCGCGTACAATGCTGCCTGAGATATCTGAGTTGGGCCGCATTCTTTGCCCGGATCAACATCATACCTCGCTCGGTGCCCAGGGGCTCGAGATTACTGAACCACGCCCGCATAAGTCTTGGTGATTTAACGCGCAGGTATCCAAGCACGTCGTCCCATGTTGATGAACTAACAGTTGCCATTGTGACGCGAGACGCAGCGCAGCCAGACGTCTGTGCCAGCAGGAGAATGAGGTGCTGCGCGGTTGCCTGAGACACTCCAATACCAAAAGGCCGTGAACGCTCCAAAAGAGCCGCACGGGCCACACGGCTTATATTTTAGCAACATTCTCGCTTGCTACCAGCGGGAATCGAGAGCGCCATCGAGCGGCGCGCCTGGAAAAGGCTGACAGGGCTGACATCGGGCTGCTCGGCCAGAAGGGAAGGGCGCGCAGCTAGTGTTCTGTCAAGCTTCTAGCTGCCGGTAAGGGCTTGGGTACTAAGCCCTTACCCACAGGCAGGCATGTGAGGCCTGGATGGAGCACGTGCTTCCTCGCCGTCGCACAAAAGCATGGCACCCAACGAGGAAATCCGTGATTTGGGGGTCGAGGGACCACAGGCCAGGTGGTTGATCAGACGCTTAAGGGTGCTAGAATCTCCGCTTGGAGGATGTTCTCCAATCACGCGGAGTGCCATGGATGGCCGATGAGGCTGGCCGGACACAGGTGGAACCCCGGCCTGGTAATCAGTTTACATTCGCGTTTGGCCGGGTGCTGCCGGCGGGGTCTGCACAAGCAGCCGACGACGCCGCGCGGCGGTCTGCGGGAAGCATCACGATCAAAGCCAAATCGCTCCGCACTGCCCAAAGCCGAGCCAGCCGCCCTGCGACTGCTGAATCTCTAGCTAAGCTTCAGCGCGAGATATCCATCTCGGAATTTTTCACTAAGAATCGGCACTTGCTGGGCTTCAGTAACAAACGCAAAGCCCTGCTGACAACGGTGAAGGAGGCCGTGGATAACAGCCTTGATGCGTGTGAAGAGGCAGGAATCCTGCCAGACGTCGACGTACGGGTTGTGCAGACTGGTGATGATCACTACCGCGTGACGGTGCGCGACAACGGGCCCGGTATCGTGAGGCAGCAGGTGCCCAGTGTTTTTGGTCGGCTGTTGTACGGGTCGAAGTTCCACCGTCTTAAGATGTCGCGCGGGCAGCAGGGCATCGGCATAAGTGCCGCGGGCATGTATGGGCTGATCACGACAGGCAAACCGATTACGATCATCAGTCGCACGGGCACCCGGCGCCAGGCCCACCTCTATAAGCTGGCCATTGATACACAGAAAAACAGGCCGGATATCATCGCCGACGACACCGTCGAGGTGGATTGGCCCAGCGGTACCGAAGTGAGCATCGAGTTGGTGGCCTCATATCAGCGTAGCCGCCAAAGCGTGGACGAGTATCTGGACCTTGTCGCCATCGCTAACCCGCACGCCCGAATCATCTTCCACCCGCCTGGCGCCGCCGCCTTGGAGCACGAGCGGGGTACGGAGGTGCTGCCGGCTCAGACCCGCGAGATCAAGCCGCATCCCTACGGCATCGAGCTGGGAACGCTGATGAAGATGCTCAAGCAGACCCAGTGCAAGAAGGTCGGCAAGTTCCTCCAGACGGAATTCTGCCGCGTCGGGCCGGCAGTGGCAAAGCGGATTGCCAGCAAGGCGGGTGCCACCACGGCCAGTTGGGTCGGCGGCATCGACCCGACTACAGCCGAGCGGCTCTTCCAGGCACTCCAGGAGGCCAAGCTCAAGGCCCCGCCCACAGACTGTCTCGCGCCCATCGGGGCTGAGAGCATCCTGCGGGGTTTGCTAAAGGGGATCAACGCAGAGTTCTATACTGCCGTGACTCGCGATCCGGCTGTCTACCGCGGGAACCCGTTCCAGATCGAGGTGGGGATAGCCTATGGCGGCGAACTCGGCGGAGATAGGCACGACGAGGACGCCAACGGGAAGGGTAATCGCCCAGATACGCAGGCGCGGGTGATTCGCTTTGCCAACCGCGTGCCGTTGCTCTATCAACAAAGCGCATGCACGATGTTCAGGGCCGTTGTGGACACGAAGTGGAACAAATACGGCCTGTCGCAGTCTCAGGGGGCACTGCCGCGTGCCCCGATGGTCGTGCTGATACACATGGCCAGTGTTTGGGTGCCGTTTACGTCGGAAGGCAAGGAGGCGATCGCTGATTATGACGAGATTCGCAGGGAGGTCCGGCTTGCGATTTCCGAGTGCGGCCGTCGCTTAGCGACGCTATTAAAGCGGAAACGGAAGAAGTCAGACTACACTAAACGGCGCGACGTCTTCACCCGCTACATAGGTGAGGTAGTCGACGCCACCCGTGCCATCACGGTGTTCAACAAGGACCAGTTCCGGAAGTCGCTGATGGCCCTGGCCGAGTCGCACACGGCCCAGGCGGACACGGAGTTCGACGACACCGGGCGAATCGTTCGCAAGTCCGTCGCCGGCGACGACCTCGGGCTTAAAGACACGGTTGTCATCGAGCGCGATCGGCCCGCGGCCGCCCCGCAGGAGCTGTTTGATACGGGCCGGACCGGGAGGAAGGCGAAGTCAACCGGAAAGACCAGCCGAGCCAGGAAACCCGCGGTGCGCAAGAGGTAGAGTTCCCGACGTCCACCCCACGAAGCTTGGAGACTCAGCGATGGTGGGCCGCATCCATCTGACGTGTGCCGCCAACATGGTCGTGTCGAATCGGAGGTAACATGGCGAAGAAGAAAGCGTCATCCAGGCGCCCCGGCAAATCGAGCCGCAATGGGAATACGGGGAAGAAGTTGGAGTCTCTAGCTCTGTCGATTGTGGAGTCAGCGTACAAACAAAGAGCCCCGGCCATCGACATCCCCACGCGCTCGTTGCGCAATGTTTCCTTCAACCCCAAGACTCGCTACATCGAGATGGGTGACGGCAGGCAAAGTCGCAACTTCTTCAACTTCGGGCAGGCCAAACGGTTCATGCAGACGTTGCTGGTAGCCTCCAAGTGCAAGGACTTAATTGATATAGGGAAGACCGCCAGCATCCGTCAGATATATTACTTGTCCAAGCATACCATTAAGGGCGCTAACGAAAAGACCTTTGATGACCAGAGCGAGTCAGACCCGATTCTGGAAGATCTGGAGGTGGCGATCAATGCGCTGCGGGAGGAACTGCACGTTTTCGCCAGCAATCGAGGCAACCTGGTGGGGCCGATTACCGTTGTAGATGATGGTAACACGCTCGACTGTACACGGATGGGCAGCGCCGGGTATGCTGTGCCTAGCATCGTGGAGCCAGATGTTGTGCAATTCAAGAAGTGTGACGCCAGGTTCGTGCTGCATGTCGAAAAGGACACGGTCTGGCGGCGGTTTCATGAGGACCGTTTCTGGCAGGAGCATAAGTGTATTGTGACACATGGAATGGGCCAGCCCACACGGGGCATGCGCAGAATGCTCTACCGCCTGAACAATGAGCTGAAGCTCCCAGTGTACGTTTTGCTGGATAACGACCCGTGGGGGTATTACATTTATTCCGTCATCAAACAGGGTTCGATCAACCTGGCCTACGAGTCGCGCCGCATGGCCGTGCCCGACGCCCGGTTCATAGGCGTTTCCAGCTTCGACTACGATCGCTGCAACCTGAGCGACGACGTCAAGCTCGACCTCGACGCCAACGACGTCAAACGCTCCAAGCAGATCCTCAACTACCCTTGGTTCAAGGGGAAAAGAGCGTGGGAAAAGGAGATCAAGAAGATGATCTCCAACGGCTTCAAGATGGAAGTCGAGGCTATGATGACCACTTCGCTGACGTACCTGACCGAAGAGTACGTCCCCATGAAACTGGCAGACAGGAAACAGTGGCTGGATTAGTACTACAGCGCCGCTTGGGTCGGCGCACGGGAGCGGCTTCGGACCGCCGTGTGCGAACGAAACACCGGCGGGCAAAGCCTGGCTTGGCTCCTCAGCCGTGCGTTCCTCGGACGGTGGGACGAC
>Ga0114922_10003907_pt1 | contig 13864 bp, 17 predicted proteins | sample AartaG_FD_100975 | JGI IMG/M metagenome (GOLD analysis project Ga0114922, IMG submission 100975) | Deep subsurface microbial communities from Aarhus Bay to uncover new lineages of life (NeLLi) - Aarhus_00045 metaG | ecosystem: Environmental > Aquatic > Marine > Oceanic > Sediment | place...
GCGTGACCGGAAAGGATGTAGTCGGTAAGGTCGTCTTGAAACATAGTGGTGCTTCTCCCTCCTAATCTGAAACGGGCCACGCAGGCCCCCCGTCGTCGCGGTCCAGGATTCTCTGCAAGGCGAACGCCTCCCGCCGGCTGGCGGCTGCCTCCATGCGGAGGTACTGCATGACGATGGCGAGGTGCTGAATCAGCACGTCGAGATCGTCCGGGTGATCCGCTGACCGCTTCCGGTTGAGCAACCCTTCGGTGACCAGGTCGGTGTCCTGGTCGGCCAACAGCGCCCGGAGTTGCCCGGCGATCCTGCTCTTGGTGCTCGCCCTCACCAGCCCCGCCTCCAGAGAAAACCCGCGAACTATAGATTTATCGGCTCGATCGTGCCCTGATCGTTGCGAACCAGGCCGATCTTCCCGAGCAACCGGTTCTCGGACGCCCGGCCCTCATCAGCTGCCGCGCAGATCATCTCGTGGTGATGGTCGCAGATGCCATGACCGAGATAAGTCAGGGCTGCCGGCTGCCGGCATCGTGGAAACTCGCACGACTCCATCGTCATCGCCCTCCTCCGCGGTTATGGGGCGCGTCAGCCCGTGTTGCGCCGACGTGGCCTCAAGGTCGTCCTCAAGACACGGCGAACGCTGGCCTGCCCAAGCGGGGTATTGCTGGTAGTCGAGAGAGATGTGGTAGGTGCGGATGCCCCGGTGCCGCTCGAAGGCAAGCTCAGGCTTGGCCCTGGATGCGTTCCTCGTGGTCCAGCCCGTGTCAGGCGGCATCCGCCTCGGAGCCGTCCACGATCACGTCCTCGTACTCGGCCTCTTCCTCGGGGCTGGCGTTGCCGTACAGGATGTTACCGGCCTTGGCCGCCTCGAAGCCGAGCTTGCGGATGATCTTGGCCCCCTTGCGCTCGTCAGAACACGCCTTCAACTGGTTCGCGAACGCCCCGGCGATCCCCCGATGCACCTCGATAAGCACCGTGTTCTTTGCCGTGTCGATTTCGACGATCTCGAAGGCCCGATCGCGGTTGTGTCCCGGGTTCTGCTGTTGGGATTCCGGCATCTTCTCGCCCTCCCAGTGAAAGAACTCAGTCATTCGTCTGGGAGGGTTGTACGGACGAGGGTGCGCTTTTGTATGGTCGAGAGACCGGTCTTTCTTCTGGATGTGGAACCAAGTTATTGGCCCGTTCACCCTGCCGAACGCGGCTTGACAGAGCGAGGACGAACCACCTTCAGAAGAAACTTGAACGAAAGTCCGCCTGTGTGTGAGCGGCGGATGTCCGCCTTGGGGGGTAGGAAGGGCCCGCGAGCACACCCCTAGCTCGTCGGCCAATCACACCAGGCATGGGTTGTTGGAGCAACGAGCGGGGACCGAACACCCCCCTTGTGTCCAATCTACGATCGCCAATCCTGGAATTCGCGTCAAACCGCATGCTGGCCGCGCTGGGCGTGCGGCTTATCGGGCCAAGATAGTCCACCTCCGGTGCGATCACCTTTTCCCTGGATTCGACATACAAGAATCGCGGTTCAGGCGTATAACCAAGCAGCGGCAATCCACCGTCGCGGCTCGACCATCTCCGCCGCACTCGACCATCTCGTATCGACTATTCGGGTCATTGCAGTTGTCGTCAGAGCCAGACTGCTGTGGAAGAGATACGCAAAGCGATTGGCGAGTTGGCCAGACAGATCGAGGCGTTGAAGAAGGGCAGCGACCCTATCGAGCAAATGCGGCCTTGGTCGATTGAGGAAACAGCCCGTGCCATGCGGTGTCGGCGGTCAGACGTCGAGCGGTTCCTCGACACCGGTCAGCTTGAGTTCATCCTCCAGAATGGTGCCCGATATATCTTGCAGGAGGATGTGCGTCGGTTGCAACGGAAAAGGGCCAAGCGAAAACAACCCCGCCGAAACGGTACACCCGCTTCGGCCCGGCCAGACGAGATTGATCCCAGGCTGGCAAAATACTTCGATTAGTCCTCCCGCCACGCATCGAGGTCGTCTGCATCGAGCATTTCGTTCACCCACTCGACAACCTTCTTGACCGCCGGCTTCAACGGCTTCATGTAGGCATCTGCCACGTCTGACTTGCCATGGCCCAAGAACGTCCGCACCTGGTTGATGCCCACACCCTCGTGGGCGCCGTAGGCCGTCGCTCCCAGGTGCCGCCACAGATAGAACGTCCCGTTCCAGTCCTCGAGCCCCGCGCGGTTTCTCAGCCTTCGGAACGCCTGCCAAACGGTGTCGCATCTCTTGTAGGGGGTGACTGTCGGCTTGCGGGTGGTCGTGCCGTTCTGCATTTCGTCCGCCGTCTTCGCCTTCTGCCACACCACCGGCAGACCGTTGCGGGTGACGAACAGCAGATCGTCGGGCTCCCGTGGGTTGTTCTTCAGGTAGTGTCGAAGATGGGCCCAAACCATCGGACGCATCTCGCCATATCGCTCCACGCCCGTCTTGCCGCGCCGCATATCGTAGCTGTCTTCGTCAAAGTTGCACCGACGCGAGCGGGCGAGGTCGTCGTTACCGAAACCCAACCCCAACCCCATCCAAATCCAAAGCCGTTCCCGATCAGAGGCTTTCGCGAGCAGTTTGCGGATCATCGCAACGGTCGGGATATCCCGCCCTTTCCTGGTCTCGGTGCCGCCAAAGAGTTGAACATCCTCAGGCCCAAACGGGAACCGAATCTCGAAAGGCCGACGCCGCCCCATGCGAACGATGGCCCAGAACCTTTGCCGGTGCTTGTTCACCTGCGATGCGCTGAGTCGTTTGGAGAAGGTGAGCATCATAGCCTCGTAGTCGGTTTCGGTGACCAGCGTGGCCAGCGATTCGTGGCGTAGCCGTTCAGGGCCGAAACGTTGCTCACACCAATCGAGAATGTTGTCCACCTGTTTCCGGTTGTCCTCAAACGCGCGCAGGCTGATCGTGCCTCTGGCCCGTCGCCCCCCGTCTTCCCGAACACGCCCCTTTTCGTGCTGGATCAGGGCGTTGGCGACGTAGGGTAGGCTTTGCTGGGCGTCCGACCTCGCGAATGTCCCCTTGTCAGCCGGGCCGTTGTTGAATACGATTTCCACGTCAGGGTCGTAGTTCGCGACGACCCAACGGCGGTAGAGTCGCTCGGACTCCTTGCGGTCTTTGCTGAACCGCTTGCGTTTGGGTTTGCCGTCTGGACCTCGGTAGGCCGCGTAGTATTTGCCCTTGCCGGGTTCGGCTTTGGCCGATAGCTTGGGGATTCTGTTGCGTTGTGATGGTGCCATTATGTTGCCCCGCTGCGTCGCCCCGCCGACGGTCGTTGTTTCTAACTTCAATATACGGTGTGGAGACCCGAGGGGCAACTTAAGGGACGAGATGGGGCGAAAAAGGGCGATTTGGGGGCAACTTAGCGATTTGGCCAGATTGCGCAAGTTGTTCCGCACAAAGCATTTGCGGGCGTAATTCAGTGGTAGAATGCCAGCTTCCCAAGCTGGACGTCGTCGGTTCGAATCCGATCGCCCGCTTTTTGATGGAAGTGCTTGCAGGGCCTGGGCTTACGAGTCCGGGCCTTTTCGCTTGAAACGGCCAAAAATGAATGCCAGCTTCCGGAGTTGGTCATTAGTTGATCACTCGGACCCATCTTCAGTCTCCGCATCCGTTTCCAGCGCTGCTTCGACGGCCCGGCAGGCCGCGCTCATCAGCTCCGGCTCCACCTTCACGTAGTACCGACGCGTCGTGCGGATGTCGCTGTGCCCGGCGAGTTCCTGCACCACGTGCATGGGAATCGTCCGCGACAGGTTCGTGCAGAAACTCCGGCGGAGATCGTGCATACTGCACTTGGGGAGCCCTGCGCGCCGGCGGATCGCGTCGAAGTCTCGCCAGGCATTGTTCCGCCCCATACGCTGGCCGGCCTTCGGTCCCTTGCCGAGTACGAACAGGTACATCTGGCCCGCGGACGGGGCCAGCTGCAACTTCGTCAGCAGGTTGATCGCCGGTGCCGGCACCGGGAGGATTCGCATGTCCTTGTCCTTCGGCGTCCAATCGAGCACGTCGGTCTCGCCACGTTTCCCGAGCACGTGGAGCTTGCACTCGGCGAAGTCGATGTCGGGCCAGGTGAGGTTCAGGATCTCACCGACACGCAGGCCGCAGCAGTAGGCCAACGCGATCATGCCCTGCCAACGCAGCGACGGCGCCGCCTCGATCAGGCACTGGTATTCCTCCGGCGTGACGTGGTGCCATGGTGGCTCTCCGACCCGCTCCTGCTTGATGCGGTCGAACGGGTTGTACCGAATCAACTGACAGTCCACGGCTTCCCGAAAGATCCGGCGGCACTCGCGCAGGACCTTGTTGGCGGTCGCCGGCGAGATCGGCTTGTCCTTGACCTTCCGCTTGCGGAACCAGCTGATGAACTGGCGTGCGTCCAGCGGCGTGATCTTGTGCACCGGCCGGTTGTCACCGAGGCGCTGCCGGAGGAACTTGAGCGTCCGCTCGTGTTCCGCCTGCGCACGTTCCGAGAGCCCTATGCGAATCTTCAGATACATCTCGCCGAACGCCTTCAACGTCATCTCCGGGGGGAGAACTGTTCGGGCGCCAGAGCGAGCAGTTCCGCGACGTGGACACGCAGGTCCCGGTTGCCCGGCCACAGCGTACGTGTTCACCGGTGATCTGGACGGCCGGGATCCCTATGCCAAGGAGTTCCTCGGTGCCCACCGTGACGGAGTGCTCTACACCATGACCCTCTCGGATCGGCACATCTCCCAGAAGAAAGGTAACGGGAGGCCCGTGCTGAACGTCAACGAGCGTCTTGCCATGATCAGTGCGATCCAGTTCGTCGATTATGCTGTCCCGCTCGAGGAGCCCAGCTGCCTGGAAGCCCTTGAGCGTCTTAGACCCGACTTCTTCTTCAAGTCCGATGCGGACCTTCGTCAGCGGCGGGAGCAATGGGGCTCGGGTTCGGTTGTGGAAGTGGGAGTTGCAGGAGTTCGCCAATGCCACGGGTTTGACGATTCACGTTCATCATTTGCCGCCGGGTACGAGCAAGTGGAACAAGATCGAACATCGCCTGTTTTCCTTCATCAGTCAGAACTGGCGTGGCCGACCGCTGCTGACGCGTGCTGCGATCTTGAACCTGATTGCGGCCACGCGGACCAAGACGGGTCTGAAGGTGCGGTGTGTGCTCGATCAGCGGACGTACTCGAAGGGTGTCAAGGTGACAGACGAGCAAATAGCACGAATCAACCTACTGCCGCATTCATTCCACGGGGACTGGAACTACACGATTCGGCCGAACTGAATACACTGAATACAGTGTATGTTATTCCGTTACGCGGCCTTCGAGGACGCGGATGAACTTAACGGAACCCACACTCGGGTCTTCCGAAGCATGCCACGCCGGCCAGAGCAGATTCGCGGATACCTCCAGCCTTTTGGATGACAAGTATGTCTCGTTATTTATGCGCGGCTATATAGCGACGCTTGGAGATGCTTGACCGGCCAGGTTCGAAAGTGCGTCCGGGCATAGAGCATGATGCCAGGAAGAACCACGACCATCTATTGCGAAGGGACAGAGGGAAGGGAGTTGTTGACCTTCAGGCCCGATCGTGACAGCGAGTTCATCAGGCGCAGCCCCCTTCCACAGTTCGACGAACGGCGGCTGCACTCTGACGGGCCTTCGTAAAGCAGGTCTGGTCCGCCGAAGGGAGAAGGGGGATGCACCCGGTGTGGCGGATGTCGGTCGGGTTCGACTATTGAGGTGTGTGGTCCGGATCCTGGTCGTCGATCGGCGCGCCGTCCGGCGGCGGCGGCGAGGTCTATTTCGATGATGAACTGATCCGCCAGGACGGGCTCTTCGTGACCGGCGACCTCAAGCCGCTGAACCCCGAGAATCTCAAGTAGGCGAAACACGCGGTAGACCAAGGGAGTTGAGAGAATGAACAATCGTGCCGGTTCGCCAACGGGGTCTGCCGCAGCAGGGCATGTCTTGTGCGGAAGCTTCAAATGAATCGTAGTCTTTATACGCTCCTATCACTCGTGCTTTGTTCCGGATGGCGCGGAGCGGCATCCAGCGGCTTGGTCTGGAGGAACTCGCCGAGGGCGCTGGCCGCTTGGCGGAGGGGCAGAACTCCGGCGACAGCCAATCGTTCAGCCAGAGCCATTGACTGGCGGAAACGCTGGATCGCCAGGAGTGTTTCCACTTGATCCCTGGTCAGGAAACCCATCTCGACCACGACATCGCCAAACCTCGTATCGGGACACCGCTCGCGTTTCAGCAGCTCATCTATTTGTTCATGGGAGAGCAACCCGTGCGCGATGGCGATCATGCCTATGGGGAGGCGCGCTTCACTGACCCAATCGGAGACGTCCTGGGCAGTCTCGGACGAGATGCGCTGCTGTTGGAGTAGGAACTCAGCGAACGCGATCGGCACCGCTGGCGACTCCCATGATATCTCGAGGATGGCCGATCCACCGGCGGTCCGAGGACCCTTGCCCTACAACGAACCGTTCCCCGAGCGTCTTGATTTGCAGCAAGCTCGACGCTAAGATGACAGTCTGTGCGGATAGGTTTTGTCGCCGAACGCGGACCGAGCTACGTATGGGCATGACGGGGTTCCAGAACCGCGGCGCGGGAGCGCGACCCAATCGCCTCCCAAGCTACCCGCCCAGCTAGAGCAGGTGCGGACGGCGCACCTAGACGCCTTATGGATGCATTAGTGCGATCCGCGGCGGGCGCGCTCGAAAAAAATGTCCTTTTTTGCGTCGGGTCTCGCCGCGCTACAGCGGGCGGCAAGCACAATCAGGAATTGTAATGCGACAGGAGAATCTGCCTGTTGATGAAGTGGAGCTGGAAAAGCGGCTTCTGAACCGCGCGGATGTTTTGCGGCGACGCCTTGAGATGAGGATCCCTGCACGGCTGCAGCCAGAGGTTTCCGCTGATGACATCCTGCAGGAAGTATGGGTCGCTGCATTCCGGGACATTTCCGCTCTCATCGGGCAGCGGCCGGACGCCTTTGATCGCTGGCTAGTGAGGGTGGCTGAGCGAAAGCTGCTCGGCGCGATTCGCCGGACGCGGGCGTTGAAACGGGGGGGCTATAAGCGTGCCCTGAGGGACGCCATCGGTCGCCTATCATCTTTGTCTACCCTGTGGGACCGCGTAGCCTCGCCAGGTCGTACGCCCAGCCGCACAGTCGCAGCGAAGGAAGCGGTCGACGCCGTCCAGCTAGCACTAAGCACGTTGCCGGAACAGGATCGGCGAGCGATACGGCTTCGCTACCTTGAGGGACGATCGCTGGCAGAAACCGCCACCGCGATGGCAAAGAGTCCGGCTGCCGTGAACAGCCTTCTCTTCCGAGGTCGGAGACGGCTGCGTAGGTGCCTTGGCCACGCCGCCAAGTTCTTCAGCGACGCGAAGGACTCGCGAGATCCCATCCAATGACAATCGCCTCCTTCATCAGGCGTATCAGGGGCAATGGGCGAAGCGCCCGGGACTCCACAGGCACGGATGCCCGGATCAGATCACCACAGATCGCAGCGGTGATTGAAGACGTACTTCAACGGCTCCATGCGGGCGAGCAGGTTGACGACGCAGAGATTGAGCGACGACATCCCCATCTCATGCCCGAACTGGACGAGCGCCTGCGCGCCTTGCGGATGATCGAGGATGCAAGGCATCGGGCCGCAAAGTATCTCGACTCCGCAGATATAGGGGAGTCCGACGACCTCTTTACAGAAGAGGTCCTCGTTCTCCGGGACGCGCTAACCGGTTACGAGCTCCTTGATCGCATCCATTACGGCGGCCAGGGAGTGGTGTACGAGGCGGTGCAGCGGTCCACTGGCCGGACCGTCGCCCTCAAGGTCTTGGTTGACGGTCCGCTCGCCTCGGCGCGGCAGCGCTATCGCTTTGCGCGAGAGGTGGACCTTCTTTCGCGCATTCAGCATCCGAACATCGTGACGCTTTACGATAGCGGCGTGGTTCGAGGCCGGCCCTACTTCGCAATGGAGTTGATCGAGGGTCTTCCGATCGACGACTACGTCCTCTTGCACGCTCCTGCGCTGGAGGACCTTCTCCGCTTATTCACGACCACCTGCCGCGCGGTAAACACGGCCCATCAGCGTGGGATCATCCACCGCGACCTGAAGCCGTCCAACATCTTGGTCGATGGGGATGGCCGGCCGCACGTCCTCGACTTCGGCTTGGCCAAGGACCTCCAGATCTCCGAGGGTCCGAACGGCGGTCCAACCGTCTCCCTCCCCGGCCAAGTTGTCGGCACGCTTCCCTACCTGAGCCCAGAACAGGTCGAAGGGCTTGATGAGCAAGTGGACGTTCGTGCAGATATCTACGCCCTGGGCGTAGTACTGTTTCAGTTGCTTACGGGAGCCTTCCCCTACCCTGTCGACGGCAGCTCACAGGCGGTGCGGGCCAACATCGTCTCGCGCGAACCGACGCCGTTGCGAAAAGCTTTTTCAGACGAGAGTCTCGGCGCCGCCGCCCCCTCCAGCGAGCTCGACGACGAATTGGAGGCAATTGTTCTCAAGGCCCTGGAGAAGGACAGGGCCCGGCGCTACCAGTCGGCGGATGCTCTTGCCGATGACCTGGACCGCTATCTGGCTGGAGACCCGGTGGAGGCCAGGACCGATCGTCGTCTTTATTTATTGAAGAAGACCCTCCGCAGGTACCGCATCCACGCGTCTGTCGCCGCGGCGTTCCTTGTAATCCTGACGGGGGGGTTGATTGGCACAACTCTGATGTGGCGACGAGCAGAGAACGTCGCCCGGACTGCCCAGGCTGGGCTCGAGATGGGCTCGTTCCTTAAGCTCGGCAGCGTAGACCGTGATGAACATCGCTTGGATCAAGCGATCGCCATGTTCGAGAAGGCGATCGAGATTGGCAGACAAGCCCCCACGTCAGACCCTTTTGTAGAACGGCAGCGTTACCACGCCCACCACCGACTGGCGGAGCTGTACTTCGAGACCGGCCGGGCTGGCCAAGCCGAACCCTACTGTGCCGCTGCAGTTGGCATCGCGGAAGCTCTGGTCCGAGACCATCCCGAAGATCTGGAATGGCGTCGCAAACTGGGTTTCTCGTACATACTTCGTGGTCGGATGACATTCTCCCACGGCCAATGGGAGCCGGCACTCGTCTACTTCAACAAGGCGGCCGCCATTCGCGAGGGCCTCGTGTTGCATGAGCCGCACAATGCAGCGTTGAAATCCGAGTTGGCCTTCGTACGGGGGTGGCAAGGGTGGTGTTACCGAAAGCTCGAGCAATTCGACGAGTCATTTGAACATTATATGATTTCGCACAGAATCCTCGAGGACCTTGTTGCATCGCACCCAGGGGTTGTGGACTACGTGGTTGATTTGGCGCGATCCGAGAGCAAGATCGCCGTATGGCACTTGTCGCAACGAACAGCCAGAGATGATCAGGCCGCCGCAGAATGGCTGCAGCGTGCAGGGAATCGCCTCATCAGACTATCTGAAGGAGGCCGGGGCCAGGCGCGTCAGTGGGATATAAACAGAGTGCGCGACGACATCCAGACAAATAGACAGTTGCTCTCCAAACGTGCCGAGGAGCGCGCGAGTGATCTGGATTAGTCCGGATCTTGAACCCCAGCTGATTCCGCCGGCTCGTCGTCACCTTCCTCAATGGGCTCTTCCTCGCCCTCAAGGGTCAGTGTATAATCAAGGGCTACCGTATCCTCAAACGGCGGTGGCGGCGGCGAGACGTAGGCGACGCCCTCAAACGAGTAGTCAAGGTCCGGGTCCTCCGAGTGCTCCGCGTCGGCGGTACCGGTCAGCAGCGGAGGCATGTCAAACTCACCAATCTGGGGATCCTGCGGATCGGCGTGCTCGACCCACCATAGGCCGTCGGGCGAACTGACCACCGGCGAATCCTCTATCCACAGTCTTTGCAGCGGCTGCGAGTTGAGCTGCCTGAAGCGGATTTCGTCGATCTCCCAGCCCACCTCATCATTATCCATGTCACTGGCCGTGAGGTAGAGCGTGATGGTGAATACAACAGCGCTCTCAGGGACATTCGGCGTCTCACGTACTCGGTATTCGATCGCTTGGTCGTCGGGTAAGTCCGCTTGAGCGGTGCTGTGGGCAGTACTCAAAGACGCAGCCATGAAAACTAGTAGTGGTAATACGATGGGACGGTACATTTGCAACCTCACTTTCAAAACAATTAAATGTTGGCAATCGGCGCGCATATCCCTCCACACCAGCGGGCGGATTGCGCGCCCCGCGCTCGTCAAACAGCCTCAGGAACTAGCACACCGGTATGGAACGCATGTTCGTCCGCGGCATTGCTTCCTTCCTCATGGGCCTCTGGTAGGCGATGGACCCGTCGCCGTGCACCGATAAGGTGTCTAGCGCAGATTGGGCGGGGCGCGCTCGAAAAAAAAGAAGTTTTCTGCAGAAGAGTGCGGCCAGGCAGCGCGGCTATCTGCCCCAAAGCCCCGGCGCGGAGCCTGAGGAATCGTCGCCTGGCAAAAGGCAGACAAACGGGGCTCTTCCACTTGGCCCTTGCGTGCCTATAGCCGGTCTTCCTGAACCCCTCTAGAGAAAGGGGGAGGCGTTGTCGCGTAAACAACGAGGATGAGCACCAGGAAGCGTGGGCGGAAGCGGATGCCCGCTCGGAAGCCCCGGATTGTGGTGGAGACCTTGCGGTCCGATAACAGGCTGGCTGTGGTTTGGCGTCGCCAAGGTCGCGCGCCATGAGGGTTCTCCCTCGGCCGCGGGCCCAGGATTGGGGGGAGGCTCGAATTCCCATGTCGCGGCGACGGTCGGGACGAGCAGGTCGACTTACACTGACAGTGTGGGAATCGTGCGGAGACTTCTCCCAAACGATCCTGCACAGTAGCTTGACAGGGCCTCGTTCATGGATGGGCTAGCTCGCCAAAGGGGCAAGGAGGGTGCGCCCGGTGTGGCGGATGTCGGTCGGGTTCAACTATTGAGGTGCGTGTTCCGGATCCTGGTCGTCGATCGGCGCGCCGTCCGCCTGCGGCTGGTCGCCTCCGCGCCCAGGCCCACGCCCGGGTCCTCGGCCGCGGCCGGCGCCCATCCTGCCGCCCCGGCGGTGACCACGATCTGGGCCCATCCCGCGGCCCCAACCCTGGCCGCGAGCCCGACCCATGCCCCAGCCGCGCCCATGGCCGCCACGCACGCCTTCGGCGCAGAGCCGGAACAGCTTGGCTCGCTGTTGCGGGCTGAGTTCGTAGCGGACGATCAGCAGGTACTCGGTGACTCGCCGTTCCAGGGCGTTGTGCGTCTCGATGATCCGCTCGACGCAGGCGCGGATTTGCTCATCGCTGGAATCGGACGACTCAAGGGCGTCGGCTAGGGCCTGACGCCGGGTGGCCAGCTCCGCCCGCAGGCGGGCGAGATCGTCCCGGAAGGTCGGGTCTTTGGCGTCGATCTCAGCCATGCGCTCGGCGGAGATGCCCAGGCAGCGGCCCAGCGGCCTTCCACCAGCGGGACGAGTGCTTGGCGGCGAACTCTGTGAGGAGCGAGCGCTCATCGAGCCGACCAACCCGCCCAGGAACGCCACCGCCGACATTGCCAGAATCGACAGGGAAGTTCTGCGGATCATGGGGTTGCCTCCGATTCGGACTCCTCCACTGACATCAACGTCGCGTGCAGGCCCGTGGCTGACACGGAGGCGAACTCATCCAGCCCGAGCGACTCGACGAGCTCCTCAACCTGCATTTGGCCGTTCGCCTCGGGCTGTGCCGGAAGCGGCGGTGTGATCCAGGTTCCGGCTGTCCAACCCAGCCCGACGGCCAGGGCGATACTGGCTGCTGCTCGCAGCAGATCGGGACGCGTGCTCGGAATCCAGCGGGGCCCGCGGCGAGTATCGCTCTCGACTGCCAAGCGCAGCGTCGGCCAAAGATCGGCAGAGGTTTCGTTTTCCTGCCATGTTTCCATGAGCTGCCAGGTAGCCTGCAACTCCGCTAGCAGCCCGGCGCAGCGGTCGCATTCGCCCAAGTGACCGCGGAGCCGGTCAGCCGGGCCGGCTTCGAGTTCACCGGCGATCAACCGAATCAGTTCTCCTTCGTCAGGACAGGACATATCTGGGCCTCCACTCATGAAACGATTCAGTCACGCTCCTCCTGCGGCGTTTTGCCGCGAGAATCCGCCGCCAGAGCGGCCAGGTCCCGGCGTAGCTGCCGGTAGGCCCGCACCAGACAGGATTCGACCGCCGATTCTGACCAACCCGTGACCCCGGCCACCTCGCGCATGCTGTAACCCTCGAAACGATGCAGGACAACCGCCAGGCGTTGCCTGTGCGGCAGGGCCAGGACCGCCCGGCGGACGGCGTCACGCGTCTCGGCTGTGGAGAAACTGTCCGGCGGCGTCGGGGTCTGCCGGTCGGGTCGATCGGCCGGCACGTCGCCGACGGTCCGCCACTTTCTGTGGCGGTCCAGACAGAGATTGACCACGATGCGGTGCAGCCAAGTGGTGAACCTGGCCGTGGGGCGGTATCGATCGGCCGCCCGATACACTCGCAGGAAGGCGTCCTGGACTACATCCTCGGCCAGGTCTGCGCTGCCCGTAACCCGGCGGGCCAGGCGCTGGGCGCGCTGCTGGTGCCGTTCGACCAGACGACCGAGCGCGGCAATCTCGCCCGCTGCAACGGCGGACATTAGAGCCTCGTCACTGATCTGGTCCTCCCCCAAGCCGATGTTCGCTCCTCGAACGACGAAAGGGCGCAACCTCGAAGCCGCCGCCTGAGGGCAAGATGGTAACCCAATCGGTGGGGTCTGGCGATCCATCAGCACGAACTGCTCTCCGAGCCGCGGGGGGAAAGCCCGCGGCCCGGACGGGCATCGCGGCGTCGACGGCTACCGACGGTGCCCACAGACGTTGAGCCGGATCGCATTGAGGGTTTCGCCGTCCTGCGTGCCGCCCACGCGTATAAACTGCCCGACAACGAGGTCGTCGAAATCAACTTCCGCCGGTCCGGCGGTGATCCGGGTCGTATCCGTGATTTGGACCTTGGTGTCGCCGATGACCAGCATCTTGTTCCCGGCGTCGATCTCAGTGATCTTGCCGCCGAGGCGGGTGTCGAACGGGCAGAAGGCCTTTGGCTCGGAGCCGGGCGGTGCGTCACGGAACCGACGACCTTTACCCGGGCCGTGCCAGCCTGGACCACGTCTATGACCTCGGCCTCTGCCCATTGCTTTCCCACGGCCTTTGCCGGCGCCGCGCCACCCCGGATCACCTCCGCGTCGGCTGCCCTCGCCGGGTTCCTGGCCGTCGCGACAACGCCAACCATGACCGGCGCGTCGCCCGTGCCGCATCCCGTGCGACCAGGCCCAACCTCGCCCCGCCCCACGGCAACATCCCCAACCCTTTCGGCCGGTGACGTCGGCCCGACCGTGGTACCTGACGTTGATCCGCTTGGCGACCAGGACGTCGTCTTCCATCTCGCCGATGACGACCACGGTCTGATCGGGAACCAGATCCTCGAAGGCGATCAGGGTGGGTCCCATTCTGAAGACGGTCTTGTCAGTGATCCGCACCGGCGTATCGGCCACCTCGAGTTGCCCGGCCTGGGCATCGACGCTGTTGATCGTGCCGCAGATTCGGGTTTGGCCCTCGCAGGGACCGAATGGAACGGGATTGGAGGCGGGTTCAGGTGAGCCCGCCATGGCAACCGTCGTACAAAGTCCTACGATGAGCAACGCACTGGCTTTCATGATGACAGCTCCTTTTCTTGCTTGAGTTGTCGAAGCCCGTCTCCGGGCTCCCGCTTCTTATGTCAGACCGAAAGTGAAACGAAGCAGAGGGAGGAATGCCTGCGGAAATAACGCGGGTTTCCGGGCCGGATGTGTCAGTCTGGTCTACCGTTGGCCGAGGGTCTGGTAAGGCTCATTGCCGTAGGCGCCTTCTCGGTGCGGCGGCGCCGCC
>Ga0114922_10003908_pt1 | contig 13863 bp, 12 predicted proteins | sample AartaG_FD_100975 | JGI IMG/M metagenome (GOLD analysis project Ga0114922, IMG submission 100975) | Deep subsurface microbial communities from Aarhus Bay to uncover new lineages of life (NeLLi) - Aarhus_00045 metaG | ecosystem: Environmental > Aquatic > Marine > Oceanic > Sediment | place...
CACCTGCTCCTGGCCGATTTTTTCCACCATTTTTTCCTATCTGCTTTTTGCAACAGATTTCACTGATTTATATTTTTTGTTTTTTCACTCTTATTTTAATCTGTGTCAATCTGTGTTCATCTGTGGCTTTTTTGGCCCCTCCTAAACAAAAAGCGAGGCAAAACCCGCCTCGCCGTAAGTAACTTGCCGTGCAGGATTAATCTCTTAGCCGGTTGCCTTTTCGGCGGGCTTGTAATTTCGCTTGGGTGGTTTTTGAACAAGACCCATCCGTATGGCCTTGGCTGAGACCTTGATCCTGCATACCTTGCCGTCAACCACAGCCCGAACCCTTTGTATATTCGGCTTGAATTTCCGCTTGGTAATACCGGTAACCTTCCTGCCGACCCCGCCAAGATGCTTGGCCTTACCACGCCGGGCGATACTCCTGCCCGCTACTGTCCGCTTACCCGTAAAATAACACACTCTCGACATTTAACGCACTCCTAACTTCGCAGCTCGCGCTTCACTTCACATTCACAAACTAACAACTATACGACTCTGCACGAAAATTGCAAGAGCAAAAGCACATTTCGCTGCAAAAAACCCACCGTACCGGCAAATGCTGCTTGAGGGCATAATTTTCTTGACATTATGCCTAAACGCGATATATTACTAGGAAAAGGAAACTGAGGTGCGGCAAGCAGTGAAAACCGCCAATTTATTCTTTTATATTTAGCCCGTGATTTTACCGCGGGTTTTAGCAAGAAAGGAAGGTGGGTTATGTTTAAAAGAGTATTAATGTTAACGGCCGTTGTATTAGTTTTTTCAGCTTGCCAAGCTCAAGCTGCCGTCATCGATTCGAACTGGGTTGGTGGCGATGGTGGCGAATGGAAACAGGCAAGCAACTGGGACCCGAACATTGTACCGGACAATGACGGGAATAGCTTTGTTGTGACGATAGACAGCGGCAGCGAGGATTGGGTAGGGGTTGGCTTGCAGCAACCTCGTACAATAGACCAATTGGACTGCTATGGCAACGTTTGGTTGGAAGCCTGGACGTCAGATTGGGTGCTACTTACTGTAGAAAATGGCCTGACAAACTATGGAAACCTGGAGATTGAGGACATTGAAATTGACGCCAATGTGACAAACTGGGGAATGCTTGAGTTGTGTGAAGCCGAGATAGAAGCCGATTTGTATAATCTTGCAGGTGCGGTAATATTAGCCGAAGGCGAAAATGATGTCGACGGTGACTTGGAAAATGAAGGTGAGCTTATCATTATTCACGCCAGCGACCTTTTGTGCGACAGTGATTTATATAATAACGGGCAGATTAATCTTTATGGCGGTGAATGTGGCGTAGACCAAACTCTGGATAATGACAGCACCGGTGTTATTAGAGGCTTTGGTGTCCTTTACGTGGAGCAACTACTGCAAAATCAAGGTGAAATTACTGCGTATGGAGGCTCGCTTGCTCTGCGGACCAACTCCATGACTCAACAAGGCACCTTAAGCAACACGCCCGTATCGTCGCTGCAGATTAACTCGGAGCAGGATGTCGAGAATTGCGGTACTATAAATGTCAATGCCGGCGGCGGAGTCGCTTTTGACTGCAACCTGGTTAATGCTTCCGGTGAGGCGGACGGGATTATTAAACTGCTTGGCGGTACTTTGGCTGCACGGAACATTACCCACTCGGCTGGCGCAACGCTCTCTGGCTTCGGAACGATCACCGGCGATGTCTTCATAGACCCTAACGGCCTAATCCAGCTTACAGGCCCGACAAATATCGTCGGCGACGTAGAAATTGACCCGAACGCCACACTTGAGATAAGCGATGGTACCACACTCGTTACCGGCGACTGTGTATGCAACAATGGAACTATCAGGATGGTTGGCGGCAGGATTATAATTCAAGGAGACTTCACGAACGACAACTGCAACATAATCTGGCAGCCCGGCACGTACACCAACGCAGCCGATTTCAATCTTGACGGCTTGGTCAACTTCGAAGACTTCGCCGATTTCGCCGATACCTGGCTCTGGGAATCAGCCTGGCACTGACGTGCAAAGATTATTTACTTGTAACTTTCTTTAGATATGCTATTTCCGCTTTGGTTAGCGGCCTGAATCTCCCGACGCCGAGCCCTCGCGCGCTGAGTTTGCCGATTCGGGTTCTCTTCAGCGACTTTACGCGCAGGCCGACTTTGGCCAGCATTCTGCGGACCTGGCGGTTGAGCCCTTGTTGAATTGTTATTTCGAGCAGCGACTGCTTATGGCCGCGCTTCAATATCTTCACCGATGCCTTGCCGGTTTTGCCTTCCGCCAGCCAGATTCCTTTCTTTAGCTTTTCTATATGCTCGCCGCGAATTTCGCCCTTGACCTCGGCAACGTACATCTTAGGCACTTTGTATCTTGGATGAGTTAGCTTATTTGCTAATTGACTGTCGTTGGTAAGAATTAGTACTCCTGTGCTATCGGCATCCAGTCTGCCGACACAGAAGATACGCTCGCGACTCTTTATTACATCTATTGCCTTTTTCCTGCCCTGTGGGTCAAAATTCGTGCAAATCACGCCCTTCGGCTTATTAAGAAGAAAATATATCTTTCGGGCAGCGCGAATCCTTTTGCCGTTTACTGTTATAATATCCTTTTCAGGGTCAACAAAGACCGGCAATTTATCTACTACTTTGCTGTTTACGCGGACAGCTCCATCGAGTATCAGCTCCTCGCACTTTCTGCGTGAATCGACACCCGCCGCAGCCAAAACCTTTTGCAATCTTTGCCTTGCCATAATCGCCTGTTCTTATACGTGAATTGTTAGTGTCTCTCGGTCGGAATTCGAAATACACGCGACATCAAAAGGCCCAGGTGTTGCCAAAGTTGAGCTTGAGCTTGTCCGCATAGATTATTCCAATACAAGCCAAAACCCATATGCAAAAGGCAATCTGAAACGGCAGGTCTCTTAGGATAAATTGCACAGGGTCGGAATACTTACCTTTCTGTATCAGCGCGCTAAAGCGGAAAATACAGTATAAGACCAGCGGCGTGGTATAGACAAGATTGTTGGTTCCGAAAACCCGCAGCGTCCTCTCATCCATTGCGTAGAGTAAGAAACATACAACTGCCAGACCACTGGTGACATCGAGCATATGACTAAGCAGTTCCGGTGTGTAGCCGGCAAGTGTTTTGCGGAAAGATTCGCTGTCCTTACCTAACTGTTCTATTTCACTGCGCCGCTTGCCAAATCCGAGAAACAGGCACAAAGCAAAAGTGCAGATAAGCAGCCAGGGCGAGATAAACACTCCTACTATAACAGCGCCCGCAACCGCCCGCAGGCAAAAGCCAATTGATATTGCCACGCAATCCAGAATCATCATCCGTTTTAGCAAAAGCGAGTAGAGAACCATCAGTCCAATATATATTGCAATGACAATCGCAAGTTCGCGAACGATAGCGTAACTCCAGACAATCGCTGCCGCAGCACATCCAACGGAAATTACTGCCGCCTGGCTGACAGTTACCGCACCCGATGCTATTGCTCTGTTGCGTTTTTCAGGATGTAAAATGTCCGTCTTACGGTCGATTATGTCATTGAAGATATACACTGCCGATGCCGCCAGCGAAAAACAGAAAAAACCGGCCAGGGTGATGCCAACTGCCGATAGCACGTCGCGAATCGGCCCCACAAGCCCCCCGCCAAATATCAATGCAACAAAAATAAAAATGTTTTTACTCCAGTGAGATAAACGCAGTATGGAAAGATAACTCTTCATAGTGTTTTCCAGCAAAAATTTATAATATAAGGTCGATTCTTCGCTTCTTTCTTGACACTCGTCTGCTCAAACTTTAGTATACATTAAAGTCAAAAGAATTGCATAGGGTAAAATTCGCTGTTTTCAACGTGGAGCGAACTATATATGAACTCGCAAGGACAAAAGTCGAAGGTGGCGGTATTAAGAACCAGTCCCGAAAGGGTCCTGGATATGTACAAGGAAGTTATGCACCTCGCAGAATATGAAAAGTTCGTCTCTAAGGACATAGATACGCTTATAAAGCTGAACCTGTCGTGGACAAAGTACTTTCCCGCCTGTTCGTCTGAGCCCTGGCAAGTTGAAGGTGTTATAAAGACTTTGATTGAAGACGGCTTTTCAAGCGAAAAACTTCTGCCGATTGAAAATAAAACTGTCGTTACCAACCCGGTGAAAGGTGCTCACAATAATAAATGGATGCCTGTTCTGGAAAGGTATGGGTTGACCTTCACGCCTTTGACGGATGTTGAATGGGTCAGGTATGACTTTAAGAGCAAGCTCTTAAAATTGGACCGGATTTTCCCCGAAGGCATTGAAATACCGAAGATGTTCATAGGAAGAAATGTGGTTCATCTGCCGACCTTGAAGACGCACGGCCACTCGCAAACCACCGGAGCAATCAAAAACGCTTTTGGAGGATTGCTTAAGGAAGTGCGTCACTACGCTCACAAATATATCCACGAGGTCCTGGTGGATTTAGTTATTATGCAAAAGGAGCTTCATCCGGGGATTTTTGCCGTTATGGATGGAACCGTCTGCGGCGATGGCGCTGGGCCGAGGACAATGGTGCCGAAGATAGGCAACTTTGTTCTGGCAAGCGCCGATTCGGTTGCCATTGATGCGGTGGCAGCCAAAATGATGGGTTATGACCCTATGGAAATCCCGTATCTGCGTATGTGTGATGAAAGGGGGCTTGGTGCCGCTAATCCGGACAATATAGAAATAGTTGGCGAGCGAATCGATGATGTGAACTTCGGCTTTACCACGAAAAAAAGCCTTGTTATCTGGGGCGACCAGATGCTCAGAAAAGGGCCCTTGAGATTTCTCGAAAAACCTCTGCTTCATTCGCCCCTGGTTATTTGGGCGCCGTTTGCCTCAAATGTTTATCATGACTTTTTTTGGTATCCAATAATCGGCAAAAAAAGAATCCGAAAATTTATGAAAACCGAATGGGGCCGGTTGTTCCAAAAATATTAGGTTTCTATGCCGGTTGGCTGCAAGCTTAGTTTTGTAGTCGCATTTCTCAGAATAGAAAATGAAACTCAAAATAGAACGTGATTACCAAACCCGAAGATGATAACTACAGTTATTTTTGATTTGGACGACACGCTTTACGACGAGGTGGACTATTGCAGGAGTGGCTTCGCTTCTGTTGCGGAGTTTCTTGCTAACTCGCCCGGCTCACCAGATGCTGAGCGTATCTTTGATTGCTTCTGGAATCAGTTCAAGGGCGGCAACCGCACAAAGACTTTCAATGCTGCTCTCGATGAGCTTGGCATAGCTTACGACGATATGATTATCCAGGGAATGATAAAAATCTACCGCAACCACATCCCGAAAATATCACTGCCTGCCGATAGCAGAGATGTTCTCGCCCAAATGAAGGGCAAATACACATTAGGACTGCTGACAGACGGCTTTTTGCCGGCCCAGCAGTTAAAAGTTCAAGCTTTGGGCCTCGGAGGTTATTTTGAGTGTATCATTTATACTGAGCAGATTGGTCGGGAGTATTGGAAGCCTTCACCCGCCGGCTTTGAAAAACTGATGGAAACCTTAAAGGTAGAGCCTGGGGCTATGGCTTACGTTGCGGACAATGAGAAAAAGGATTTTATCGCGCCGAATAGGCTGGGCTGTCTGTCCATACAGATAATCCGACCTGCTCGCATACACGAAGATTTGGCCGAGGAACCCGGTGCTGCGGCACGGTACGTAATACATGGAATCAGCGAATTACCCCCTCTCCTGGAGAAGCTCTGAGGCTTTAGATTTTACGATTGTGGCCAGGCCAATTCAGGCCGGCAAGGGGCTAAACAAGCATCCTACTGCTCAAAATCATTTCTTATCGGTTTTTTTGTTGACTCAGAGTGGCTTTTAGGCGATAATATAGTGGCTTTGGCTGGACGGCCTTAAACGTTTAATTTTTCGCTATTTTCTAAGGAGTTTTACTATGCCAGCGCGCAACAGACCGCAAAGTAACGCTATCTTATATACCCTGATAGCCTTTGTCGGGTTTTTCATAATCGCAGCTGCTGTTGCAGTTATCTACTACGTCAAGTATGAGGACCAGAGGACGATAGCAAATGATTCGAGAAGGGACCTCAACGAGTACGCGGACAGAAATGAACGGCAAAAAATAGGAGCGACTGTCGGAACGAAGCAGCGCCGTACGAGCTGGCTCGGAACAATGCTCAATTATCTCGATGAAATGGTAAATCAGATTATGGGAGGGCCCTCGAAAGATACCTCAGCCGAAGAAAAGGTCAACCTTGTTAATGCGGAAATCACAAAAATAAAGCAGTTGTTGGCCCGGGAATACCCCGATATTGAGTTTGTCGACCCCAATGCCGCCGGACTCGTACATATAATACGAAAGTTGAAAGCAAAGCTTGACAATGTCACTGAGGCTGCACTTGCTCTGGAAAAACAGCTTGAAGACCTGCATAAGAGGTTTAACGATGCGCAGGAATCCAGTAGTCAAGCGTATGACAAACTATTAACCGAGAAAGATAAATTTGAGCGGCAGGTTAACGAAATTAAGCAGATGTACAGTGAACTTGAATCTGGTTTGAGAGAGGACACAGGCCAGCAAATTCAGGACCTTATAAACCAGCGGAATAAGGCCAGAGTTGAGCGCGACACACTGGAAACGGAGCTGGGAAAAATGAGGGCGGAATTAGCAGTCGCTCGAGGTAAAATAGCGCTTCTGCAAAGAGAGATTCAGGCTACAATGCCGTCACCCGACCCGAACGCGCCCGCATATCGGCCGGATGGCAAAATAATAATGGTTGAGGATAAAATAGTGCATTTGAACATCGGGCGTGACGACCGCGTTTACCGGGGTTTAACATTCAAGGTGTACGACAGAGGTATGCCTATACCCAGTGACGGCAAAGGTAAGGCGGAAATTAAGGTGTTCGACGTCAGGAAAAACTTTTCGGCTGCTCGCGTCTTGTATTCGCAGACCAGAAACCCCATCCTGAAAGATGATATTGTGGCAAATTTGATTTGGGACAAGGACAAAGCAAATATATTTATGATTGCCGGCGAGTTCGACCTTGATAGCGATGGATATGTTGATTATGACGCTGTTGAGAAAATAAAAGGGCTTATTGTAACGTGGGGCGGCAAAGTCAGTAACGCCTTATCTATCGACACTGACTTTTTGGTGCTTGGCAAACCGCCGCGGGTCCTCAGAAAGCCGACTTTTGCTGATACGCAAGCAGACCCGATGGCCTCGGAAAAATACGAGGCCTCCTTAAAGGGACTTGCCGAGTACAAACAAGTTCTAAATCAGGCACGTGCCCTGGGGGTCCCTATATTTAACACCGAAAGGTTCCTCCATTTTATCGGCTATAAATCGCAGGCCGGCAGACCCACAGCGTTTTAGGGCTGGTCGTTAGCCGTTGCAAGTAGTTGAATCGTTCATAATTCGCATTTCTACTTGCTTTTTGAGCCTGCATTTCGTTCTTGCTCTGCATGCCTGCCCCCGCGGTTCCCGCGAAGCGTGGCGGCGGGTGAGATGTTTTGCTTTCCTCCACAGCCTTATGCATGACCTATCAAACCTTTTGAATTGGCTCGACGCCAATCGAAGCAACGAAGATTTCGCCCGTGTACTCAGATGCGCTCTTTGATGTAAAACCTGTTTTTACCGCAGCAAAAGTCACGGTATAGGTTGCTTTGATGGCAGCGCCCAGTCCGCCAAGGGCGGACCCGGTATCACACTCCAGTCCCGACGGAATATCCACAGCCAAAATAGGGCGGTTCTGCGCATTTATGCCTTCTATCAACTGTTTGTATTCATTGCTGAGTTGCCCTTTTAGCCCGGTGCCGAATATTCCGTCGACGAGCATATCGGCGTTCGCGGCGAAAGATTCTACCTTGCCGGATATGTCACTGTCGCTTAAGTTCATATGTTCAATCGGCTGGCCCAGGCCTTCTAAAATATCGAGATTAATTTTTGCATCACCTTTAACTTTGTTGCGGTCGCCGACAACGACAACAGTAACCCTGAAGTCGCCGTTTAACAGATGCCTGGCAATTACGTATCCATCGCCGCCATTGTTTCCAATCCCGCAAAATATGCAAACCTTGGGATTTGAAACGCCTTTTAGTTTCTCTTTGATTAACTCTGCACAACTGCGCCCCGCATTTTCCATCAAAACCACACCCGGTATTCCAAGTTCATTTATCGCCCAACTGTCAAAGGCGCGAACCTCCTCTCTGCTCATCACCGTACACTCGCTACCTGACACATACTTCTTCATGGGCCAATTCCTTAAACTTTCAGCTTCGAAATTCACTGACATTGTTGCGGCCGACAGCACTGTTTGTCAAGTGCTCATTCTTACCAAACAAGTCGAAAACAAGGTATGCCAGTCGAGCAATCTGAGACTATGACCTCTTAAGAAACCACATCAGAAGAAAAGGTTTTTACAATGGTCAATACGTTGATTTTACGATAAAATATTTGGGTCGTTACCTCGTAATGTCGGTTATGTGACAGGACGACACTGTATCAGGCGCTGTTTGCAGTAAACCTATGGGCAAAGAACAAGGAAATTCAATATCGCAAACACGTGAAAAGAAGCCGGTTCGCCCGGCATTGATTGTCTCGGAGCGTACCCTTTCCGTGTATTCGATGCTCTTAAAGCACATTCTGCTTGGGTTGGCTGACGAATCGGTCCCTGCGGCTATGGTTTGCGAGCCAGACTGTGATGTGGATACTGTTGTTCCGCCGGCGGTCGAGGTTATCAGGCATCCGGCTATTAATCTGCCGTTAATGGGACGGCGAAATAACAAGATACTTGTTGAGCGGCTTGCCAATTTCAAACCTACCGTTCTGCACTGTTTATGCCAAAGCAAAGCCAGACTTACGCGGCAATTAGCTCAGCAACTGGATTTACCCTACGTGTTGATGATTAACTCTCTGCAGAAAGGATGGGCACAGTTTTCCGTCTCATCGAGACGATGTGCAAAAATCATTACACCGGCCGAAAGCATTGCGGCTAATCTTTCCAAAGTCTATCCCAGGCTTGCTGAGCGAATTGAGCAGATGAATACCGGAACTTTTGTCAGAGAGGAAAGTTGTTGTTTTTCTGAGCCGGGGCGACTCGCGTGTATGGTGACAAGCCATCCTTTTGATAACGTACGCGATTTTGAGATGCTATTGAATGCAGTGAAACATCTCGTGATTGACGGATATGAATTCCTGTTGGTACTGATAGGAAGCGGGCGTGCGGAGAAACATCTGCGCAAATTGCTCCGTGCCCTTGGTCTTTTCTGGATTGTTACTATTGTTTCGAGATTGGAGCCCCGGCGTTCAGTTCTTGCAGCCGGTGACATTTTCATACGCCCACAACCGAGAGATGCTTTCGACCCTCTTCTATTGGAAGCGATGAGTGTAGGAGCGGCTGTCGCAGCCTGTAAGGGTGGGGTCGATGATTTGATTATTGAAGGCCGGACCGCCGCCGTATTTGAGCCGGATGATGAGCTTAGTATCTACAGCAGTCTGCAGCGGCTGCTTGACAGTCATGAATCGGCCCGCCGGCTCGCCACGGGGGCTCAGGAGTGTCTAAGAGAAAATCACTCCGTCAGCAAAATGATTTCCTCCACGATCCAGACCTACCGCAATGCTGAGCAGTGGTACCGGCGTTAAGGCCGAATGTAGATAGCGTATTGCGCGAAAAAGGCAGGTGAGAGAACAATTTCTTGAATACTTTCCAGCTTCGGAACGTCTTATCTTTGCACGGCCAAGTTTGTGTTTTCTTTATGACAATTGTATTGCTGTTGCGTCTATATTAGTGGGACAACTGCGGTCGCAGCATAGTCAGGGCCAGAACCTTGCGTGTATGAACCAAAGAGATGACTTTCTTGTAACGGGCGGATTATGAGTGGGTTCTCAAGAGCAGTTTGTATTGTGATTTTGGCCTGTTCGGCAGCGGCCACATTAGCAAATTCGGCGGAGAAGGCGAAACCGGAATCCGAGAAAACCAGCCTCTCTGCCACAAAACATCCTACTGTCGCGGAACTGCTGAATAAGTACGCAGAAACACAGGACAAACTTAAATCTTTCATTCTCAAATTCGAGGTCGAAGGTATTGAAGGAAGCACTTCATTTCTCAGATCACTTCGCCATGTCGGAAAAGGCAAGGCAGGTAGCTTTACTGAAATCCGATTTGACGGCAAGCGCGTCAGCCGTCGCAATCGCTTGTGGGGGCACATAGGAATGCAACCCGAATTCACTCCAAAAAATAAGGCCAAGTACCAAAGCAGCCTATGGGACGGCAAGACCTTCTTCCAGTACGATAAAGTCGATATCAGTCAGAGAGGGGGCAGACTTCACATCATGGATTTCAGGTACGATGTTAAGAGGGTGAAGGAGATGTATGAAACTCACAGGCGTACACCACTGAGAGGTTTTCTTGAGGGTGACGTTGAACGCGTAGATTCAATTCTTCGCAAAGCTGATACCATATCCGTGCGGCATGAAACCGAGCGTGTAGGCAAGTCGCAATGTTATATTATCGACGCAGTAACAAGGCACGGCAAGTACGAGGTTTATATAGATCCTGAGCATGGATATAACATTGCGAAGGCAACAGTTGAAAGGGCACGAGGTGATGTGGTATTCATTGTTGATTACGTTTTGGGCGCAAGAGAGAGGATGTTTTCTTCTATGGAAAACGTACGTTTCAGGAAAATCGACGATATATGGGTGCCTATGGAAGCGGATATTGAGTTTGATAGAACTTTCAGAAACGGCAGTTTCTATAGGAGCAAGTATCATCATAAGCGAACTCAATTCATCCTTAATCCTGATCATGATGCATTAGGCTCTTTTATTCCGGACGACATCGAAGATGGGACGATTGTTCCCTTTTTCGCGAATCTCACCGATGGCCATCGCTATAACGGCAGTCCCCAATACAAATGGTCAAAAGACGCGAAGTTTGTTGCCGACGCCAATGGCCACAGGGTTAGGTACTATCCGAATGAAGGGCTATTTCCGGTGGTTAAGACTTTGCCCAAGTTTTCATATTTTAACCTGAGACTCAGTCCGAACCAAACCGCAGACAAAAAAATTGTTGTATGTTTCTGTAACCTGGACCAGCCTTCCTCACAGCAGTGTGTACTGACCCTTAGAGACAGGGCGAGCAGTCTTGCGAAAAAATATCTGATAATAATTTTGGTGCAAGCCCTCCCCATTGAGACAAAACGGCTAAATGATTGGGCAAGCACGCACAATGTAACCTTTCCGGTCGGAAAATTTGGCGACGGAATATATAACGAGGTTCTTAAGGCCTGGGGAGTACGTTCGCTGCCCTGGCTGGTTCTGACGGACAAAGAGCATGTTGTTATTGCCGAAGGCTTTGGGCTCGGTGAGCTTGATGATAAAATAAAGTGAAGCAGTGGCTCTTAGTTTAACCGCGTTTGGATTTTGGCGTTTTTCGGCTTTGAGCGGCTTTCTTGGCAGGTGGGAGCAGCCATTTTTGATAAAATAACGGATGAGGCTGCAATTTCGTGAATAATGTTTACCTTCGCAACGACCTGTTTATGATTCGTTGAAGAGAATTCAAATTTCGAAAGGAAATATCATGTTGGATAAAGAAATCAGTTTATTACGGCGTTTTGCCAATAAGGGCGATGCGGAGGCGTTTTCGGAGATTGTCCGCCGGCATGCAGGATTGGTTTACGGCGCCTCTTTGCGAGTGCTGGAGGACAAAACCAGAGCAGCAGATGTAGTGCAGGAAACTTTTTTCCAGTTGTATAAGGACGCGGGGCGTATTACCGGCTCTGTATCCTCCTGGCTGCACAGTGTGGCCACGCGAAAAGCTATCGATGTGGTTCGCAGGGATTCTCGCCGAAGGCGGCGGGAAGCAAAATATGCCGTTGAAAAGCTCCGCGAAGCCGAAAGCTGGGAGGATATATCAGGCCACATTGACGAAGGACTGGATGAGCTTGATGACGAGACGCGAAAAATTTTGATACAGCGCTTTTTTGAAGGTCGGTCTATGGCAGACATCGCGGACGAGATGAGCGTATCGCAGCCGACGGTTTCTCGCAGGGTCGAATCGGGCGTCTCGAAGCTCCGAGAGACGCTGCGCAAGCGCGGCGTCATAGTTGCCGCAACTGCTTTGGTTTCTCTGTTGACTGAAAACGCCGTCGAGGCGGCGCCGGCACTTGTGATGAAAGAGCTGGGCAAAATGGCGCTTTTGGGAACGACGGCGGCTTCTTCTGGAAGCAGCACGGCGACGACCGGTCTGTTGGTCGGAATCAAGACCAAAATTATTGCTGCCACGGCAGCGGCAGCCATCGGCACAGTGGGAGTCGTTGCTTATAAGGACATCACTCAGCCGGCCAAAGAACCTGCGCCGCCGGTCGTTCGCGAAGTTGAACAACCCGAACCGCCGGGGCCGACAGAATCTGCAAAAGAACCGGGCTCTCCCGAAATTGTCAGCATCGACCGCGAGCCGCCGATAGTAACGGTTGATGCCGGTGATACAGAGGAAGATGAGGACATCACACGGGCGGGCGGTGCCAAAGCCGTAGGCGATGACGATGCTCCCGCCGGCTCCGGCACCGTCCGCAAAAGCGGAGGTTATGGCGGCGGGCGTGTCGGCGGCTTTAGGTTTTGGGCCGGTCCATCAAAAGAAAAGGAAGAACCCGATGCCGAGGATAGTAACTCGACTGACGATGACAAATCACCTCCACGCCGGGTAGGCAGGCGTTCCAGGAGACCCGGAGGATAGTAATCTGATAGAATCGCAGACTAATACTGATTAAGAAAGAGAATTATTATGGTTGAGAGATTCAAGAAAAGAGCACGCTTGTGGTTGGCAGGGGCCATCGTACTTGCTTTGGTCCTGGGCGGTGTGGCCCTGATCAGAGCGGCCTCCAGCAGCGCAACCTCGGGGTCGACAGTCCAAGCAACTGCCAGAGGAGGCAGCGCGTGGGGTGGGGGCCGCAGGAAAAAGCCGAAGAAAAAGCCGAAAGAAAAAGAGGAGGAAAAGGCTTCCGACAAGGAATCGGGAGAGAAAATATACTGAGGATATGGACTCGGGTCCAGGTAAGGGCCGTTGCGTAGGTGACGGCAGAGTTGGCTTGTGTGGTTTGGGTAAAATAGGCAAGAAAAATGGGTAAAAATGTGCGCTTTCTGGACGGAAATTGGGTTTGATTGGGTTTGTTTTCCCGGAGTCCGAAGGCGTGGTTTATTTTCATAATCCTTTGTTGAATAGAAGTTTAATTTCATTTTGGCCTTTCGGAAATTGGGTTTGTTTGGGTTCGTTTTCCCCGTGTCTGCAAAGTTGTTTATTTTCATAATCCTTTGTTAAATAGAAGTTTAATTTCATTCTGGCTTTTCGGAAATTGGCTTTGATTGGCTTTGTTTTTCCGGCGTCCACGGAGGCGTTTATTTTCATAATCCTTTGTTAATACTTTATTTACGTTCATTTGGGCATCCGGGAAATTGGGTTTGTTTTGCATAAAAAGAGCTGATTTGTAGAGGGTTCTCGACAGATGTAGAGGACCGAGCGGGTCATAATTGGTTAACTGGTTAATTGTTATTGGTTAATCCCCTAAGGGGTTTCCGCCCCATAGGAAAGGGGCAAGTTTCGCTCCAAGGTTCATTGTTTCCTTCGACTACTTCGACGAAGCTCAGTATAAATACGCTCAGGACAGGCTCCGAATTTATGATTCACTTTTTTCAGGGCGGTTTGAAAAAAACACGCCCTCTATAATTAGGCGAACTTGCGCATTTGATTGAAAAAAGTCCTCGATTCTCGATACCCGATTCTCGTAACTCGATGTGAGAAAAGGAGATAAAAATTTTCAAAAAATTTGATTTTTACTCTTA